>TARA_R110000850_G_scaffold115256_2_pt1 | contig 176328 bp, 160 predicted proteins | sample TARA_R110000850 | Tara Oceans TARA_R110000850 (sample SAMEA4397586) | marine metagenome | biome: Polar Biome; feature: [SRF] surface water layer (ENVO:00010504); material: water (ENVO:00002006), including particulate matter (ENVO:01000060) such as... | depth 5 m | reverse complement strand
TTGGAGTAAATGGTGTTGGAAAAACAACAACTATTGGAAAATTAGCTTCTCAATATAAAAAAGCAGGTTATACTGTTGTTCTTGGAGCAGCAGATACTTTTAGAGCAGCAGCTATAGATCAATTGCAAATTTGGGCTGATAGAGTTGGAGTTCCAATTGTAAAACAACAAATGGGAAGTGATCCTGCTTCTGTAGCATTTGATACTTTAGAATCTGCAGTAAAACAAAATGCTGATATCGTAATTATTGATACAGCTGGTCGTTTGCACAATAAAGTTAATTTAATGAATGAATTAACCAAAGTAAAACGAGTAATGCAAAAAGTGGTTGCAGATGCACCACACGACGTAATGTTAGTTTTAGATGGTTCAACAGGTCAAAACGCTTTTGAGCAAGCCAAACAATTCACAGCAGCTACAGAAGTAACAAGTTTAGCCGTTACTAAATTAGATGGAACAGCAAAAGGTGGAGTTGTAATTGGAATTTCTGACCAATTTAAAATTCCAGTAAGATATATTGGTGTAGGTGAAGGTATAGATGACCTTCAAGTATTTAATAAAATAGAATTTGTAGACTCTTTTTTCAAATAAAATTATGGATAAATCACTTTTAAAAAATCCGTTGGCATTATTAGTTATTGCAATTGTATTGGCTTTAATTCCTTTATTATTCGATAATGATAATATATTAGTTATGCTTCGCTTATTATCGTTTGGAATCATTTTTTATGCTTTTCATTTATTTTTTAAACAAAAAACAGTTTCTAAAAAATAATTAATTTATCAATAGATTAATTTTTTCCCATAAAATATTATCAAAATCAGAAAGAGCAAAATTTGTTCCATCTGCTGAATTTCCCATTCTAATAATGACTAATTTTTTACTTGGAACAACATATATTTTTTGATCGTCTTTTCCTAAAGCTGCATACATATCATTCGGTGCATTTGGTATAAGTGAGCCATTAAATTGAATTTGACTTTGTGGTAAATGAAAACTCGATTTTCCATTCAGCCACCATAAATAACCATAAGCTTGATTGATATTTTGAGAAGTAGTTGTAGCTGAGTTCAAATAATTTTCATTAACTATTTGAGTTGAATTCCATTTTCCTTTGGCATAAATCATTAACCCAAATCTTGCCATACTTCTTGTTGTACTACCATAGACACTTAAATCACTAATTTGTGTCCAAGTACCAGTCATTCCAATTGGGTTTTTTAATTTTGTATTGAAATAATTATCCCAAGTTTGTCCACTTGCTTGTGCAACAACATCTTGCATTTTTACATATACATTATGATAAGCCCAACGTGAACCTGCATCAGCAGCATATTGAAGATTTGCTGGAGAAACATCATCACCCAAAGTATCATCTAATCCTGAATTCATTGATAATAAATTTTTACAAGTAATTAAATTCTCTTTTGCCAAAGTAGCACTTGTCCAACCAGTTCCTAAATAATCGGAAACTTTATTATTAATATTTAGTAAACCTTCTTGTTCTGCAATTCCAGAAACAGCAGTTGTTAAAGTTTTACCAGCACTTGCCCAATACCATGGAGAAGTTGCCGTGTGAGTTCCAAAATAGTGTTCCACAACAATTTTTCCATCATAAAGTATAATGAAACTTTTTGTGTTTTTTAATTCAAGGTAATCTAATAAAGGTTGTAATTTATCTTGGTTCCAACCTAAATCATCAATCGATTTTGTTTCCCAAACATTAGAACCGTTTGGAGGAAAATAAATACTTTCTTCGCTTGGAGAATCATCTTTAGAACAAGAAATGAATACAATAAATAGAAAACTAAAAAGAAGTATTTTTTTCATAATGAATTAATTAGAGAAGAACCATATTAAATTAGACAATAAATGTATAAAATAGTTTAATCCAAAATGAATTATTTGTAATTTAGTGCAATATTTACAATATGAAAATAAAGTTATTAATTGCAATCGCATTCACTTTTTTGGTTTCTTGCAAGCAAGCTGTAAATGAAACTGATATTCAAAACCTTAATGGTTATTGGGAAATAGAAAAAGTAGTTCTTCCTGATGGTGAAGACAAAGATTATAAAGCAAGTGAAACCTTTGACTTTTTTGAAGTTAAAGACAAAGCTGGTACTAGAAAAAAAGGAATGCAACAATTTGATGGAACATTTTTAACAAATGATGTTTCTGAATCATTTACTATTGAATTCTATGATGGAAAATGTTTTATAAATTATAAAACTGATTTTGCTAAATGGAAAGAAGAAATTCTTTTATTAAATAAAGAAAAACTAGTAGTTAAAAATAAAAACGATTTAGAATATCATTATAAAAGACCCGTTTTGTTCGAAAAATAATAATTTCAAAAGATAAACTTAAAACCTATAACTCAAAAAATGGCCAAACGTTTTAATGAAGAAAGTTCAATGGAGGACATTTTAAAAAAATTCATCCAAGTCAATAAATTAGACTCTGGAATGGATAAAATAGATGTGGAACAAGCTTGGAAAAATTTAATGGGAAACGGTGTAAACAATTATACTGAAGAGGTTCTTTTGAAAAGAGAAACACTATATGTAAAATTATCCTCTGCCGTTTTACGAAACGAATTAAGTTACGGAAAAGATAAAATCATTAAAATGATAAATGAAGAATTAGGGAAAGAAGTGGTAAAATCACTTGTGTTAAGATAGTAAAGTAGACTTTAGATTTTTAGATATCGGATTTTCAGACATAAAAAAAACTCTCGTTTCAATTAAGAAACGAGAGTTTTATATTATATTTCTATCTGAAAATCTAATATCCGAAATCTAGAACATTTCTCTTCCAGAAAAATGAAAAGCACCTTCAATAGCAGCATTTTCATCAGAATCTGAACCATGAACTGCATTTTCACCCATTGAAGTAGCGTATTTATTACGAATAGTTCCTTCAGCAGCATCAGCAGGATTTGTAGCACCAATTAAAGTTCTAAAATCTGCAACAGCATTTTCTTTTTCTAAGATAGCAGCCACAATTGGACCTCTTGTCATAAACTCAACTAATTCACCATAAAATGGTCTTTCAGCGTGAACAGCATAAAATTCTTTAGCGTCAGCTATAGTTAATTGTGTTAATTTCATTGCTACAATTCTGAAACCACCTTCAGTAATCATATTTAAAATTCCACCGATGTGTCCGTTTTCAACACCATCTGGCTTAATCATTGTAAATGTTCTATTAGTTGCCATAGCTTTTTTATTTTTTTTTTAATTCGAGTGCAAAAGTAAGCATTTAATCTGAATTCACTTCAGATTCTTTTCAACTTTACTAAAAACTTACTTTAAAAATAATTTGAAGCGAATGGCTTGGGCTTTTTTAGCAATGTATTTCCTGTTATCCATTCCAATCTCTTCGAGGATTTCCATTACTATCAGGGCTAGAAGAGAAATTTTTGTTATTTACTTAGTTAGTTGCCCATTTTTCTATTAAAATTGAGTAGTAACAAAATTGTGAATATCTATTTGTTAAAAAATAGTAGTTCTTTTTTCTTTAAAATTATCTTTGACATTCTTAAAAAAAAAATAAAGATATGAGTGCAACTTGGTATGAGTGTAAAGTAAAGTACAGAAAAATTGATGAGAATGGCGTACAAAAAATCGCAACCGAACCTTATTTAGTTGATGCTATGTCATATACAGAAGCAGAAAGAAGAATTAATGAAGAAATGTCGGCTTATGTAAGTGAAGAATTTAAGATTACAAATATTAAAGTTGCTAATTATGCTGAAATTCACCCTTTTGAAAAAGCGGATAGATGGTTTAGGTCTAAAGTTTCATTAATAGCTTATGACGAAGAAAGCGGAAAAGAACGTAAATCAAATATGTATTTGCTAATACAAGCAAATGATGTTAAAGAAGCGTATGATAATACCATTAATGCGATGAAAAATACGATGGGTGATTACACTGTTCCGGCTATTTCAGAATCAGCAATAATGGATGTATTTCCCTATTTTAGTGGAGAAGAAGGAGATTTAGAAAAGCTAGAAAAATTCAATTTAGTGAAAGATTCTAAAATTGAAGTTGATATAATGGAAGACCCTTTGGATATTGAAGAAGTTGATTCAGAAGTTATCTTAGAAGAAATAACTGAAGAATAAAAAATATAAAAAACCTCATTTAACTTAAATAAATGAGGTTTTTTTTTATTAAATAGGTCTTGCAATTATAATACTACAATTGTAAACTCTTTTTCTAAAGGCTTCAATTCTAAAAACAACTTATCAATTAAAGTTGGTCCAAATTCTAAATAATATTCTGAGAAATTGGCTTTTCGTTCTTGTAAACTTTGTTTAGGAAATAATTCGTTTTGTAAAGAAGTTATGCGTTCTAACTTTTCAGATAAAACTCTTTTTTCAGCTTTTAGCAAACGTTTTTCTAAGTTTTCTAATCCTTTTATTTGTTTTACTTCTTGTGCTTTTACAGCTCCAATAAATGATTTATCTGTTTTAGCAGCAATTTCGTATAAATCTACAAATTGCTTTTTTAAATGTTCTTTTTGCGTTGTGAAATCAATATCAAAATTAGATAAAGCTTTTGTTTTATGACTAATCAAATCTTCTTGTTTACTAAATAAATCTGCCCAAGTTAAATCTAACTTATATGCTTTTTCAACTTGTTTGTTTGTCGCAATTAAAACTGAATTACGTAATAAAAGCATTGGAAAAGTCACGTTATTAACTTCAAAATTTGATTTCAATTCTAACCAATATGCCAATTCTCCACCACCACCAATATAACATAAATTAGGTAAAATGACTTCTTGATATAAAGGACGTAAAATTACATTTGGACTAAATTTTTCAGGATGATTTTCTAATTCAGCCAAAATTTCACTTTCCGAAAAAGTATAATTTGTATTTAAAACTTTATAAATATTGTCTTCAAAAACGATACGCTCACGTAAATTATCTTCAATATAAAATAAGTTAATTTCACGTGGATTTACTTGAATTTTGTATTCTGATAAAAGTTCGTTAGTTTTCAAAACCTCTTCACTAGAAGTTTGATTTACCAATTCTTCTTTCGCAAAAGGGACAAACAATTGTTTTAGATTTTTATCATCACCATCTAAAATTACCAAACCTTTTTCTTTAAAAATTTCATTAGCAATATAACGCGTTGCATCTGCTAAATTGATGTGTTCTAAATATCCTTTTCTAAATAAATCTTTTAAATAATCTGCATTTTCTCCAAGACCTAAATCTTGTGAAAATTGTTCAAAAACTTCTGCTAAACCTTCAGTTGAAAGTCTTCCAACAGGACCAAAACTTTCTTTTTGCCAAGAAACTTTATTTTCTTTAAACCAAAAATGATTAATTTCTTCAAAATCATGATCTTCCGTTGCCATCCAATAAATGGGTACGAAATTTTGATTTGGATATTCTTTTTTTAACTGTTCACAAAGGTTGATAGTAGAAATAATTTTATACAAAAAATACAACGGTCCAGTAAATAAATTCAATTGGTGACCTGTCGTTATTGTGAATGTGTTTTCTTCGTTTAAGAGTTTTATATTGTTTAAAGTTGTTTCAGAAGTCTCAAAGTTTTGGTATTGATTGTTTAAGGAATCAACTAGAGTTTTTCTGTTTTCAATGGAAAAGTTGTTTTGCTTTTCTTGAATTTGTTCAGAAAAATTTTCCAATTTTGGAAACCTATTGTACAATGCTTTTAAATTGGTTTTTTCGTCTAAATAATCGTTCATTAATTTAGAGAAATATCCTGATTCTTGATAGCTTATACAGTCAGATGGCATAGTTTTATTTTTTTGTAAAAATACAGAAATTATGTCACAATAAATAGGCTTTAACATTCACTTAATATTTAGCTTAAAATCAAACTTTTATTTTTTTTTGAAAATAAATTTGGAAATGTAAAATAAATAGCTATAAATTTGCATCATCAAAAAATAACCATTTAAAAACGAAGAAAATGACATTATTTCAATTTTATCCTAAAAGCATTTCATCAGTAGATTCTGGTGCAGCTTTTCTTCGTGGCTTATTTCATTCTTAGATAAATTCAATTAGATATATGAAAAAGCCCGAAGCAATTTAGATTCGGGCTTTTTTTTTATTCTAGACTCTACAAAACTATCCCGTTTAACTGAACTTTTACTTCATCCAAATTTGGAATGAAGCTGATTTACCTAATTCATTGTGATCTTTCACTTTGGAACAGGAACTTTTATAAATAAATTAAAATTTCATGGGAAATAAATTATCTGGGAAAGACCTAATTAAGTTAGGCTTCCCAAAAAACAATTCAATAAATATTGCTTTAGGGCAAATTAACAGATACAGAAAAAAAGAAAAAAAAGAATACATTTTAAATGAAGCTAAAGAAGTTTTGTTGCATCCAGAAAAATTTAAAATGCACGGAACTTGGGGTAAAGTAGCAGAAGGATTAGTAAATCCGGTTGAAGTTAAATTACAACAATTAAAAACTACAAGAGTACCATTTTCCATATTTGGAGAAAACGAAATAGACGAACAAGCTAAGTTTCAATTATATGATTCTTTAAAATTACCAATCGCAGTAAAAGGAGCTTTAATGCCTGATGCACATTCAGGTTACGGATTGCCAATTGGAGGAGTTTTAGCAACAGAAAACGCCGTTATTCCTTATGGTGTTGGTGTAGATATAGGTTGTAGAATGAGTTTATCAATTTTTGATTTACCTGCTTCTTTTTTAAAAGGAAAAGACCATCAACTTCAAGCTATATTGAAAGACAATACTAAGTTTGGAATGAAAGAAACACATCAAAACAAAGTAGATCATGAAGTGTTTTATCGTTCAGAATTTGATGATATTCCGTTATTGAAGCAATTAAAAGATAAGGCATACAAACAATTAGGTTCATCTGGTGGAGGAAACCATTTTGTTGAATTTGGAATCGTAAAATTAGAAAACCCTTTGCCAGAATGGAAGTTAGAACCTAAAGAATATTTAGCTGTTTTATCGCATAGTGGTTCAAGAGGTTTGGGAGCAAATATTGCAAAACATTACACGTATTTGGCCACAAAACAATGTCCATTACCAAAAAATGTACAACATTTGGCTTGGCTCGATTTGAATACGCATGACGGACAAGAATATTGGTTGTCTATGAATTTAGCTGGTGATTATGCGAAAGCTTGTCACGACGATATTCACAGAAGAATTGCTAAAGCGTTAGGAAAAAGAGTTGTTGTTACCATCGAAAATCATCATAATTTTGCTTGGAAAGAACAAGTTGATGGTAAAGAATGTATTGTTCACAGAAAAGGTGCAACTCCAGCTCAAAAAGGAGTTTTGGGAATTATTCCAGGTTCCATGACAGCTCCAGGTTTTATAGTGATGGGAAAAGGAAATGAAGAAAGTATCAATTCAGCCTCACACGGTGCTGGTCGATTATTTTCGAGAGCTAAATGCAAATCTTCATTTACGCAAAGTCAAATTAAAAAAGCTTTGGTTGATCATGATGTAACGTTAATTGGTGGTGGAATTGATGAAGCTCCAATGGCTTACAAAAATATCAATACGGTAATGGCTTTACAAACCGAATTGGTTGATGTTTTAGGAACTTTTACACCAAAAATAGTAAGAATGGATCGTTAGTTATGGAAAAAATTATACAAATAACCTCAGGAAGAGGGCCAGCAGAATGTTCTTGGGTTGTAGCTCAAGTGCTAAAAAAAGTGTTGCAAGAAGCAAGCGAAAATAATCTAATCGCAACAGTTTTGCAACACCAAGCTGGTCAGGAAAATGGAACTGTAGAAACTGTTCTATTAAAAGTCGAAGGCAAAATGGTAAATGAGTTTTTGACTTCATGGATTGGAACTATTCAATGGGTTGGAAAAAGTGCTTTTAGAAAATTTAACCAACGTAAAAATTGGTTTATCGGAGTTTTTGAAGTCGAACAATCTTCTGAAATTCAATTTCATGAAAAAGATATTCAATACCAAGCCATGCGAAGTTCTGGTGCTGGTGGGCAACATGTTAACAAAGTGAGTTCGGCAATTAGAGCCACACACATTCCCACAGGAATTGCAGTTGTTTCTATGGATTCACGTTCGCAACATCAAAATAAAAAATTGGCAACTGAACGATTGATGCAAAAATTAGCTCAAAATAATATTGAGCAATTAAAAAGTAAGTTTAAAAATACATGGATGAATCATACGCAAGTTGAAAGAGGAAACCCTATTAGAACCTTTGAAGGAACAGATTTTAAGAAAGAAAAAAAAGTAAACAAAAACAAGGTTGACAGAGGTCAATCGAAAAGAAAATTAAAAAATGAAGACTATAGATAAATATCTTTTTCAGGCTATGGACAATTACCCATATTCCTTAGAAGAAACAGTAGAATCCTTAGATTATGCTTTGTCTTATGACGATAAAAATACAATGGCCTTGTGTTTGTACGCAAGAATGCAAGCCGAACAGTTATTGAATTATGAAGAAGCTAAGAATTATTATCAACAAGCATTAGGTGTTAATATCCATGCTATTGAGATTTATCCTTATTATATTCAGACTTTATTATTAAATGAAGATTTTGAAGAGGCAGAAAAATTAATTGAATTTGCTTTAACCATAAAAGGAATAAACAAAGCTGGAATTTTAACTCAAAAAATACAATTGTTAGAATTAAAAAATGAATTAAAATTAGTAAAGAAACTTTTAAAGGAAGTTCGATTATTAGTCACTAATTCAGATTTTAATTACTTCTTAGATGAAACTAAAACTCGTGTAGATTTGAAATTAAAAATTTTGAAACCTAAAAGTGATAACTCAAAAAACAAAAAGAAAAAATCTAAGAAAAAGAAGAGCAACAATTAAGTTGCTCTTTTTTTATCGTTTCATTGTAAAATGCCCTCTAAATTCTTTTCCGTTTTGTCTAGTTACTAAAAACCAATAATCGGTTGAAGGTAAATCTTTTCCATTTAATTTTCCGTCCCAACTTTCAAAACTATTCATTGTTTTTAGAAGTTTTCCGTATCTATCAAAAATAGCTATTTTAAAATTAGGCTCTTTTTGTGAAAGCCTCACTTTCCAAAAATCATTAAAACCATCACCATTTGGAGTAAAAAATTTAGGATACATCAACAAGTAGAAATCATCATTAATAATTCCACAACCATTGACATCTTTAATAAACACTTCATATTCGCCACTTTCTAAACCTAAAAAAATGTTACTCGTTTGATAATTTATACCATCAAGCGAATAAACATAATTTCCAACACTTGAATTTGTTAATAAAACGGTCATTGTATTATTGTTGTCAGTCCAATCTTCTGTATTTATAGTTAAAATTTTTGCAGGATTTGAAAGAACAACACTAATGTTTTTTGTGGTTGAACATATAATTGATCCATGATTTTCTGTCACGGTTAAAGAATAATTTCCAGTTTGATTAACCACTATTGCTTGTGTTGTTGCACCAGTCGACCATAAGTAGCTATCAAAACTCTGACTTTCACTTAACAATACTGAATAATTCTCACATAAATAGAATTTTTCTGCTATTGTTGGAATTGGAGTAGGAATTAAAGTTAAGTCTAATTCACTAATATTTACGCATCCATTAATGTCTTTAACTGTGACATAAATAATTTTATTAATAGTATTTAAATTATAATTCGAAGGGGATTGAATTTTATCGCTATTAAGTTGATTTAGTGCTCCATTATATGTGTTATAATAATTAAAAGTGTGATTTACACTATTTGCCACAAAATATGAATTATAAAGAGTTAGGTTAACTGATTCATTGCCGTTATTTTGATTGTCACAAATTAATGTAGCATAATTAAATACGGATGGTAAGGGAAGAAAGTTTGAATATACCGTTGCAAATGAAGTTAAACTATAGCAGTTAGTACCTTTTTTCACTTTTAATTGATAAGTGATTCCTCCACCGATTAAATTGCTTAGAATGTTAGAGGTTGACCAGGTTAATCCGTTATCAAAACTATATTCGTCTCCAATTGTATTTATTACTATTGAAGCATATGTATTACAACCTGCATTATTAATAGTGAAATTTGGATTTGTGTTTTCTAAACTTGTTAAATATACATAGGTAGTTGGTGAAGTACATCCAAGAGAATTTTTGATTTTTAATAAATAACTACCTGAAGTTAAATTATCAAAAGTAGCTGAAGTTTGCCAAGTTGTTCCTCCATCAATACTATAAAAATCAGATTGAGATGTAAAAATTATACTTCCTAAGTTACTGCAATAAGGTGGACTAAACTGATATGTTGGATTACTTAAAAACTCCGCTTGAAAGACAACACTATTAAAGTTTGAAATGCATCCATTTGCATCTTTTGTTCTAATTTGATAGGTTCCAATAGGAAGATTTGTTGCAGTATTGTTTGTTGACCATGTTAAGCCATTATCAAAACTATATTCAGAAGCAGCAGTTGTAATAGTAATTGAGCCTAAACTATTGCAATTTGTAGGTTGTGTACTAGAATAAAATGGGTAATCACTTAAAAAAGGTAAAATATTTACAGTTGTGTTGTAAGAATAACAATTATTTATTGTTCTAATTTGAACTTGATAAGTTCCTGTGTTTAAATTTGAACTACTATTATTAGTAGACCAAGTAACACCTCCATCAAAACTATATTCTGCTGCTGGACTTGTAATTTCAATTGTACCTGTTCCAACAAAACAAGTTGGTTGGGTAATTTGTAATGTGGGTGAAACGGCAACTTGACTTGGTATAATTGTTACAGTACCAGTTGCAGCACATCCGTCCGTATCTATTACAGTAACACTATAGGTTCCAGTTGCTGATACTGAAATTGTTTGTGTAGTTTCTCCTGTTGACCAAATATAAGAAACCCCTGAATTTGCAGTCAAATTAGTACTTCCACTACAAACATTTAAAATGCCGGATATTGAAGCATTTGGATTTTTAACAACAACTTGAAAAGCTATAATTTTATAACAATTTGCGTCTTTTGTAATTCGAACATAGAAAGTTGATGTATAACTTTCAAAACTTGTAGATGTTGTAATTGGGTTTGTATTATTTGTAGCATCAGCTAATGTTGAAAAATAAGATAACGTTAAACCAGTTTGTGTTCCTATTATTTGATTTTTAACCAATGTTAAATTAAAAATTTCTTTTCCGTCAGAATTTGCGTCGCACATTTTTAAAGTACCAGTTTGTATTGGAAAATTGCAATCGGTTGTACAATTTAAAAATGATATATCCCAACCAATGTTTGCATCAGGATCCGTTGCAGAATTAAATGATGTACCAGAACAATTTGTTTGATTGATGTTGTAATTTATGGTAGCACTTACATTATAGTTTCCAGTTGTAATGTTTGGTAGATTTGCTGCCGTTAATTCAAAACAAAAAGTATTGTTTGTTAAGTTTAAATTGGTTGGAGTAGAACTTGTGTATACTACAGTATTGTTATTATTATATACGTTTAAAGTTATTCCATTAACATTAGCTGCAACACCACCAGAATTTGGAACTGTAAATGTTCCACAAACATTAATAGGTAACGTAGGGCAAATTTGAAACAATGGATTTAATTCAATACTTCCTTGCAAATTTTCATCAGAATGTGTTAAACACATGTCATCAACATAAGCATATCCAAAATGTCCTCCTAAGCCACAACGTGCAGCAGTCATTTCGATTGTAAATTCTTCATTATTTGGAATAGAAGATATATTTAAAGTTCCTGTTTGCCAATTGGGAGTAAACAAAACTATACTTCCTGCTTCAAAATTTGGAGCCTGAGTAAAAATACAGTTTGTAGGATCTCCAATCAAACAAAATTCATCTGCAATTGTTCCATTCGAACGGATAATTCTAACTTTAAAAAAAGGTTGTTCATTTTGATGGTCAGGACCTTCAATAGTTTGCAATACAACCTTGTAGTTTAATATAATTTGATTTTCATTATTTGTTTTAAATCTTTTAGCTTGTACAACCCCTGATGTGCTATAAGAATCCTTGAAATTTATTTTTAATGCGTATTGATCAAAAGCATTAATATTACCTATAAATTGGTCTATAAAATTTGAAGGTACAGTAGTTGACATCAAAGAAGTCTGAGACGGATTGTACTGTGAAATAGTATTGTTTGCAGTAACAATTGGTGTACTACATTGTGTTGGATTTAAAGGATTTTCTGTAGTGTAACTGAAATTTTTTAAGTAATTAGAACCAGATATAACTTCAAATTCTTCAAAATTGCTATTACTACATAAATGTACTGCATTAGCAAGTCTAAATTTTAATTTTGGAGCATTAATTTTTGCTTCTAATTCTTTTTTATCAAGAAAATTTTTACGCTGAATAGAATCTGTTAATATTTTTCCTGAATGATCTTCTAAAATTCTTTCATTTTGTGATGTTGCTTTTCCAGTTGTGTTTTTATTTGTTTGACTAAATGATAAACTAACAAATAAAAATGAAAAAATTAAGAAAATTCTACACATAGGTTTTTTTTTACAAAAATATAAAATTTAACTAAAAAATAACTATGGATGGAATGATTTTTACAAAAATTAGCAACACTATTTTTCATTAGAATTTAAGTATTTATTTTACGCCGAATTATTTTATCGCTTCATGGCAAAATGGCCTCTAAATTCTTTGCCATTTTGTCGAGTAACTACGAACCAATAATCATCTGAAGGTAAGTCTTTTCCGTTTAATTTTCCATCCCAGCTTTCAGAATTACTCATTGTTTTTAACAGTTTTCCATACCTGTCAAATATTGCAATTTTTAGATTTCTTTCTTTTTGAGAAAATTTAATTTTCCAAGTATCATTATATGAATCTCCGTTTGGAGTAAAGAATTTTGGATACATTAATAAATAAACTTCCTCAGAACTAATTCCACAACCATTAGTATCTTTTACAAAAACAGTATATTCACCACTGTCTAATCCAGAAAAAACATTACTTGTTTGATAATTAATTCCGTCAAGTGAATAGACATAATTTCCAACACTTGAATTAGTTAAAAAAACAGTAATCGTATTGTTATTGTCAGACCAATCAGCTGTAATAATTTGAGAAAGTGTAGCAGTATTAGAATTTACAACCGTAAAGTTTTTGGTTGTAGAGCATGTTATAGCATTGTGGTTCTCTGTTACAGTAACTGAATAATTTCCAGCTTGAGAAACTATAATTGATTGAGTTGTTGCTCCAGTTGACCAAGTATAACTATCAAAACCATTTCCTGCATTTATAGTTATTGAAGTTCCTTCGCAAATAGGCATAATATCGTCAATTGTGATTCTTGGTTTGATTACTAGAGTCAGTTTTAATTCAACTACTTGATGACAACCATTTTGTGAATCAATTCGAACGAAAATAGTAGTTGTTCCAACAGTCAAATTGTAGTTTGAAACATTATTTATTTGTTCCGAACTGATTTGATTTTCTGCACCGTTTAAAGAAGTGTAATAACTAAAATTATTTCCTGTAACAGTTATAAAATTGCTATTGTAATTGGTTAGATTTAAAGTTTCAAAACCATTATCTAAATCATCACAAAGTGTTTCTTGATAATCTACAGCGTTTAAAGTGTTGATTAAATCAATAAGAACTTCAAATCTCGTTGGACTTTCGCAACCGTTAATAGTTTGAGTAGCGAAATATGATGTATTGTCTAAAAGTACAGTTGAATTTGGTAAATTTGTTGTAGAACTATTATTTGCATACCAAATAATATTTGTTCCATTAATTGAAATATTATTCAAAGTTGCATTTTGAGTACTGCAAAAAGTTTGAGCTGCAGTTCCTGTTGGAGCAGAAGTATTTTGAATATTTACTGTTACAGAAACTCTTTCACTTTCACAATTATTTATTGTTTGAGTAGCATAATAAGTAACTCCATTTTGTAAAGCTGTATTTATTGGTAAAATATTCCCACTAGTTGCAGCATCGTACCAAGTTATGTTTTGACCATTGATTGTGATATCAGCTATGCTGGGATTTTGACCAGGACAATAATAGAAATTTTGATTAACAATAGGAATATCAGTTTGTGTTATTATTACATTTTGTGTTTGGCTGCTAATATTTCCGTTTCCATCATCATAATTCCAAGTAATAGAATAATTCCCAGGAATTGCATAAGTGAGCGGGTCTGTTGTAGTAGCGGTAATTGTTCCAGCGCAATTGTCTAAAGCAGTTGGAATTGAAGTGATTATTGTATTACAATCTCCATTTATAGTAGGTAGATTTATTAAATTTGGAATTGGAGCTTCACTGTCACCAACACTTACATTAAAAGAATAGTTTTTAATGCATGCACAATCATTACTTAGTATCAAACTATAAGTTCCAGCATTTATAATAGAAGAATTGTTAATGACTGTGTTTTGTAAATTACTTGAAAATCCATTAGGTCCAGTCCAAACATAATTATAACCAGAAGGAGCCGAGAAATATATATTTTCACCGATACAAATAGAAGAACTAACATTTGGGTTTGCTGTAATATTACAGTCATTTAAATCCTCAAAGGTCATTAAATAATAAGTAGTTGAACTGGAAAATGTTTGTTGATATGAATTTGAATCAGTAATTGAAAAACTATTGCTATTCGCTGTAGATCCAGCTACAGAAATTTTAGAACCATTTAAACAAATCTTAGTTTCTGAACTTTGGTCAAACCCACCAACAAATGAACCCCAAATAAAATTTCCAGAAGTTGAAAACTTACCGATGTAACCCTCAGCAAACCCTGAAGAACGATACGAACAATTATTTGTTAATGAAACATTTGATGAAAATCCATTGCTACCATTTGCTCCTAGGTATATTTCATTTTGACTTTGCTTTAATGAAAATAATTTTACACCAGAACCTAGGTAAGTTGCCCATAGTCGTTGTCCAAAACTATTAAATTTTACTAAAAAACCAGTTTCTTGATTTTGATTAATATCGTCAAAACTGCCTGTACTTGCAATATTAGATGAACTATTAGTATCTCCACCAAAATATATATTTCCATTTATATCAGTATCTATAGCTCTAATTTTATCGACTCCTGGTCCACCATAATATGAACTCCAATCTCTGTCTCCATTAAGTGTAAATTTATAGATAATTCCATCAATAAATGAGCCTATAGATGTTTGATGTGCTCCATTAGTAGCTATATTAGTGCTGTTTATCGTATAGCCTGCCGTGACCAAAAAATTATTATTTACTTTTATTGATTTAAGTTCGTCACTAGAATCTCCTCCACAATATGTGCTCCATATAATTTGTCCGTTTGAAGAAAATTTTGCAATTAATCCATCAAATGAAGCATTAGAAATTGTTCCAACTATGTTTAATAATGTTTGAAAATTGTTGTTATGAGAAATATTACCATAGCTCCTTGTCGTACCTACTATATAGACGTTATTCGAATTGTCAATGTCGATATCATAAGAATAATCATCAGCCTCTCCACCAAAATATGAACCCCAAATTAAAATTCCATTTGTATTAAATTTTGAAACAAACGCATCTTTAAAACCTGATAAATTTTGTTTAAAAGTACCTTGTGTACTTATGTTGGTTGAGCTATTAGTTTCACCAGTAACAAAAATGTTATTTTGAGAATCTGTTTTGACACCATGAATGATATCTATTTCGTTTCCACCATAAAATGTTCCCCAAACTCTATTTCCATTACTATTAAACTTAGCAATGTAACCATCTAATGAACCAGGATTTGTAGTCCCTTGATGAGTGCCAGATGAAGCAAAAGTGGTCGAATTACTGCTAGTTGCACCAACCAAAATTAAATTTCCATTATTGTCTGATTCTAAATCCCCTTTAAATGAATTGTAACTAGAATCTAAACCTCCATAAAATGTACCCCAAAGCCTAACCGGCACAGGATCAATAACTATAGTTTTATCAGATTTATTAAATTCACCCTCAAAACCATAAACACCTTTCTTTATTTTTTTAAAATTGATATTTATTTCCTGTTTTTCATTATTGTTTTCAACCCAACTCAAAGGCAAAGTTTCTTCCATTTTTCCAAAACGAAGATTCATTTGAATTTTATTGTCAGTTAAATCTGTTTTAGCGCCATTAAATTTTAATTGAATATCCGAAACCTTTCCACCTGGTTTTACAATAAAATTATACTCTACAACTTTAGTTGAATCTTTAGGAATGAAAAAAACTACATCAATATTGTCATAAATGTTTTTATAAGTAACTTTTTGATATTTGTGAACATTAGTTATTCCATTTGGTACATGAATGACATTATAATAATTATCGTAATCTGTAGATTTTTCTTCAGCAAATAATTTTGAATTTTTATTTGAATTTAGAAAGTCAATATCAATTCTATGAAAATTTATTTTTGTCGAAAAATCGGGTCTATTATCTTTTTCTTTAGAATCTAAATTATAAACTTTTTTGTCATTTTTAGGTAAAGGAACTTTTTCTACTTCATAAACATCATACGAAAAGCCATTATTTCTTAACTGAACATTTAATCCATTAGTGTTTAAAAGGTATTTTACATCTTTATTTTCTTTTCCTTTTTGGTCTATTATTTGTCCTTTGTTTTCAATAAAACCTATAGAGCTAGTTTGTTTTTGTCCAAAACTTAAAAAAGAAAAACTTAATAATAAAGTTAAGTAAAATGCCTTCATAAAAAAAGTAATAGAATTCATATAAATATTGAACCAAATATAAACTTTTTATCAATATAAAAAATATAGCTTTCATTAATTCCTATAAAATAATTCTACCTTTGCAAAAACATTTCCATTGCAAAACATACTCTTAATCACACCACCTTTTACCCAACTGAATACACCGTATCCAGCAACGGCTTATATAAAAGGTTTTTTAAATACCAAAAACATTGAAGCCTTTCAAATGGATTTAGGTATTGAAGTGATTTTAAAAATGTTTTCAAAAGAAGGCTTAGAAAATTTGTTTCAGGTTTCTGGTGAAAGAGTTTCAGAAAATTACCAACGAATTTACGCGCTTCAAAATAATTACATAAGTACAATTGATAATGTAATTCCATTTCTACAAGGAAAAAACCCAACTTTAGCTCGACAAATTTGTGGTGGTAATTTTTTGCCAGAAGCTTCTCGTTTTGATCAAATAGATGATTTGGAATATGCTTTTGGTTCCATGGGAATGCAAGATAAAGCCAAACATTTAGCGACTTTATATTTAGAAGATTTATCCGATTTTATAGTAGAATGTGTGGATGAAAATTTCGGTTTCAGCCGTTACGCTGAACGTTTAGGAAGAAGTGCCAATTCGTTCGATGAATTATACAATGAATTACAAAACGAAACAACGTTTATAGATAATATTACACTAAAAATCTTAAAAGAAAGAGTAGCAATTGTTCAACCCAAATTAATATGTTTTTCAGTTCCATTTCCAGGAAATTTATACTCAGCCTTTAGATGTGCTCAATTTTTAAAAGCCAATTATCCAGAAATTAAAATCGCTATGGGTGGCGGTTTTCCAAATACGGAATTAAGATCTTTAAAAGACAAACGTGTTTTTGAGTTTTTCGATTTTATTACTCTAGATGATGGAGAACTTCCTATCGAATTGTTATATAATCATAGTTTAAATTCCCCTCCTCTGGAGGGGTGTCCGAAGGACGGGGTGGTTAATGAATCTCAATTCAAACGTACATTTCTCCTAGAAAACAACCAAGTAGTTTACAAAAACAACTCCACAAAACCCGATTACAAACAAAGCGAAGTCGGAACTCCAGATTATTCAAATTTACTTTTAGATAAATATATTTCTGTAATCGAAATTGCCAATCCAATGCACAGCCTTTGGTCAGATGGTCGTTGGAACAAACTAACGATGGCTCACGGATGTTATTGGGGAAAATGTACTTTTTGCGATATTTCACTAGATTACATAAAACTATATGAACCCATTGCAGCCAAAACTTTGGTCGATAGAATGGAAGAACTTATAATTCAAACTGGAGAAAACGGTTTTCATTTCGTAGATGAAGCTGCACCACCAGCTTTAATGAGAGAAGTTGCATTAGAAATCCTAAAAAGAAATCTAAAAGTAACTTGGTGGACAAACATTCGTTTTGAAAAGAGCTTCACACAAGATTTATGTATTTTGTTAGCGGCTTCTGGTTGTATTGCAATTTCAGGTGGTTTAGAAGTGGCTTCGGATAGACTTTTAGAGTTAATTAAAAAAGGAGTTACAGTTGAACAAGTAGCTCATGTGACACGAAATTTTACGGAAAGTGGAATCATGGTTCACGCGTATTTAATGTACGGTTATCCAACGCAAACGATTCAAGAAACGGTTGATAGTTTGGAAATGGTTCGGCAATTATTTGAAATTGGAGTTTTACAATCGGGTTTTTGGCATCAGTTTGCCATGACTGCTCATTCTCCAGTTGGAATGTTTCCTGAAGAATTTGGAGTAATTCCACAACAAAATGGCACGAGCTTTAGCGAACTGGCGAAGCAAATCACTTTTGCTAATAATGACGTTGCTTTCAAAGATAAAACCGGAATCAATCACGAGAAATTCAGTTTTGGTTTAAAGAAATCATTATTCAATTATATGCACGGAATTTGTTTCGATTATCCTTTACAAGATTGGTTCGATTTCAAAATTCCAAACACTAAAATAAAAGCCGATTTTATTTATAACGCTCTTCAAAACGAGTCAGACTTTAACACAAAACCTTCAGCGAAAATTGTTTGGATAGGAGGAAAGCCAACTTTTGAATCCTTTACGAAATCCAAAAAAGGGAACAGTTGGGAAATGATGCAACTGATTTTTCACGATAAAAAACACGCAACTGAAATCACTGTCGAAAAAGAACAAGGAGAATGGTTAGTCCAAACTTTAGAAAAGATTTCAATCACTACAAATAACAAAATGACTTTTTCGCAATTAAAAGCTGATTATGAAACTAATTTAGAGGATTTTGAGCTGTTTTGGTATTCAAAATCATTAAATGCTTTGAGAGAAATCGGCTTGTTAGTATTATAAATTTTTTTTTTGAAATTGCTATTGCTATTGAATTTTGAATTTGATTAGGGCGTTCCCTTTCAGGTCGTGCTGTCCACTATATCTTTTTGTCTCGTTTTGAGAACGAGACAAAAAGGATGCCGTTCCCATCACTAACGCAATCGTTTAAATAGAAAAATTTACTTTTTCATCAACTATATCATTTTACCAATTTTTCATTCACGAAAACGTTTTCTTTTTTGTAATTTTACATTATCTAAAAATTACAATATGAGTACAAATTATAAACTTTCTGTAAATCAAGAAAATTCTTTTGATTTCAACGAAAGCGATTTACTACAATTAGATGAAATTCAATTGTCTAATCAAAAATTTCACGTATTAAACGATAATAAACCTTACTTAGTTGAAGTTGTTTCAACAGATTTGTCTTCCAAAAAATATACTGTAAAAGTAAATAATTCGGTTTATGAAGTGGCAATAGCCAACGAATTAGACCAACTAATCACAGCAATGGGAATTGAAAAAGGAAAGACTAAAGTCGTAAATGCTATCAAAGCTCCAATGCCAGGTTTAATCCTAGAAATCAACGTTTCTATTGGGCAAGAAGTGAAAGAAAATGATCCTTTACTAATTTTAGAAGCCATGAAAATGGAAAACAGTTTCCTTTCGCCAAGAGATGGAATCATAAAATCTATTGCAGTAGAAAAAGGAAATGCAGTAGAAAAAGGACAATTATTAATTGAATTTGAATAATTTGAATAGCTTCCAGCTTCAGCTGGATGAATGAAAAATTAAAAATATATGATAAAAAAAATAACAAAAATATTAGTTGCCAATCGTGGTGAAATTGCCATAAGAGTAATGAAAACCGCTCAAAAAATGGGCATCAAAACGGTTGCTGTTTATTCTACAGTTGATAGAAATGCTTTGCACGTCAAATTTGCTGATGAAGCAGTTTGCATTGGAGAAGCTCCTTCAAGTCAATCGTATTTAAGAGGTGATAAAATTTTAGAAGTAGCTAAAGAATTAGGAGTTGACGCCATTCATCCAGGTTACGGATTTTTGAGTGAAAATTCACAATTTGCTGAATTATGCGAAAAAAACAACATCATTTTCATTGGACCAAAATCCAAGGCTATTGAAATGATGGGTAATAAGTTAGCAGCTAAAGAAGCTGTGAAAGATTACGATATTCCAATGGTTCCAGGAACTGAAGACGCTATTACAGATATTGAAGAAGCAAAGAAAATAGCAACATCAATCGGATTTCCAATTTTAATTAAAGCGGCCGCTGGTGGTGGTGGAAAAGGAATGCGAATTGTTGAAAAAGAAGCTGATTTTACTTCACAAATGGATAGAGCTATTTCAGAAGCTGTAAATGCTTTTGGTGATGGTTCAGTTTTTATTGAAAAATATGTAACCAAACCAAGACATATCGAAATTCAAATAATGGCTGATAGTCACGGAAATATTGTTTACATTTTTGAACGTGAATGTAGTATTCAAAGGAGACATCAAAAAGTTGTGGAAGAAGCTCCTTCTGCTGTTTTGACTCCAGAATTACGTAAAAAAATGGGTGAAGCTGCTGTAAAAGTGGCAAAAGCTTGTGATTATCTTGGAGCAGGAACAGTTGAGTTTTTACTAGATGACAAACACAATTTCTATTTCCTAGAAATGAATACGCGTTTGCAAGTAGAACATCCAGTTTCTGAAATTATAGCAGGATTGGATTTAGTCGAATTGCAAATAAAAGTCGCACAAGGTGAAGCTTTACCGATGAAACAAGAAGATTTAAAAATCAAAGGTCATGCTATGGAACTTCGTGTTTATGCAGAAGATCCTTTGAATGACTTCTTACCAAATGTTGGATTTTTAAGCACTTATATTTTACCAGAAGGTGAAGGAATTCGTGTAGATAACGGAATTGAACAAGGTACAGATGTACCAATTTATTATGACCCAATGCTTTCTAAATTAATTACTTATGGCGAAAATCGTGAAGAAGCAATTGCTTTGATGATTAAAGCCATCGATAATTATCATGTGGAAGGAGTGGCTACAACTCTAGGATTCGGAAAATTCGTAATGCAACATGAAGCCTTTCGTTCAGGAGAATTTGACACCGGTTTTGTAAAGAACTATTACGATGCTGAAAAACTAAAAGCACAACATAAAATTGAAGCTGAAATTGCAGCTAAAATCGCTTTGAAACAGTATTTGAATGATTTGAAATTGGTGAAATTGCCTAATTAAAAAGAAGACAGTTAGATAAAAGACGGATAGATAAAAGACTTTATAAATATCTATCATCTATTTGTCTATTATCTATTATCTCAATATATATATGAAAAATAAAATAAAAATATTAAACGATAAAATAGCTTTAGCCAAACAAGGTGGTGGTGAAGCGCGAATTGCAAAACATCACGAAAAAAAGAAACTAACCGCTAGAGAACGTGTAAATTATCTTATGGATGAAGGTTCTTTTGAAGAAATTGGAATGTTGGTTACACATCGTACAACTGATTTCGGAATGGAAAAAGAAATTTATTTTGGAGATGGAGTAGTTACAGGTTACGGAACAATCAATGGAAGATTAGTCTATATTTTTGCACAAGATTTTACGGTTTTCGGAGGCTCATTATCTGAAACTCATGCTGAAAAAATCTGCAAAGTAATGGATATGGCACTTAAAAATGGTGCTCCAATGATTGGACTAAATGATTCTGGTGGTGCACGTATTCAAGAAGGTGTACGCTCTTTAGGTGGTTATGCTGACATTTTTTATAAAAATGTACAATCTAGCGGTGTAATTCCTCAAATTTCTGCTATTATGGGCCCTTGTGCAGGTGGAGCAGTATATTCTCCAGCAATGACCGATTTCACGATGATGGTTGAAGGAACTAGTTATATGTTTGTGACTGGACCAAGTGTTGTGAAAACTGTAACAAATGAAACAGTAACTTCAGAAGAATTAGGTGGTGCAAGTACGCATTCTACAAAATCGGGTGTGGCTCACATAACTTCTCCAAACGGAGTTGAATGTTTAGAAGACATAAAGACTTTACTAAGTTATTTGCCTCAAAACAATAGAGAAACTACTCCAAAACTGGATTATGTTTTAAATGATGAAATTAGAGAAAAACTAGATTCGATTATTCCAGATAACGCCAATAAACCTTATGATATGCATGAAGTTATTGGAAATATTATTGACGAAGATAGTTTCTATGAAATTCACAAAGATTTTGCAGAAAACATTATTGTTGGTTTCGCTCGTTTAGCTGGAAGAAGTATAGGAATTGTAGCTAATCAACCCATGGTTTTAGCAGGTTGTTTAGATGTAAATAGTTCTACAAAAGCGGCTCGTTTTGTTCGTTTTTGTGATGCATTTAATATTCCATTATTAGTTTTAGAAGATGTTCCAGGATTTTTACCAGGAACTGATCAAGAATGGAACGGAATTATCGTTCATGGTGCGAAATTATTATATGCTTTTAGTGAAGCAACTGTACCAAGAATTACAGTTATTACTCGTAAAGCTTATGGTGGTGCTTATGATGTTATGAACTCAAAACACATTGGTGCTGATTTAAATTTTGCTTGGCCAAGTGCAGAAATTGCAGTTATGGGAGCAAAAGGGGCTTCTGAAATTATCTTTAAAAATGAAATTGCAGCCGCTTCAAATCCAGAAGAAAAACTGAAAGAAAAAGAAGCTGAATATGCTGAGTTATTTGCAAATCCTTATACAGCCGCTCAAAGAGGTTTTGTTGATGAAGTTATTGAACCAAAATTTACTAGAAGAAAATTAATAAAGGCTTTTAGTATGTTAGAAAACAAAGTGGTTGATACTCCTAAACGAAAACATGGAAATATTCCTTTATAAAATTTAAACCATCTGAAAAGATGGTTTTTTTATACCAATTAAAATAAAGTTAAAATTAAATTTGTAAGCATAGTTTTTTTATCTTGTCAAACTTTTAAAACACACTTTAAGTCTTGTAATTGTTTGATAATGAATCGTTTTTTATTAATATTTTTATTTTTTGCTCTGTCTACTTTCAATTCGTTTGCACAAAAAACAACGAAGCATAAAGTAGTTAGTGGCGATTCGTTTTATTCTATAGCCAAAAAATATGGTGTAACTGAATCTGATATTTATGAATTAAATCCGAAAGCAAAGGGACAAACATTACAATTAAATGCTGTTTTGGTTATTCCAACAGGAAAGATAACAAAGAAAGTTACTAAAGATTTTCATGAAGTTGGTTCTGGTGAATCTTTTTACACCATCGCTAGAAAATATGATTTAACTGTTGAGGAATTAAAAGATTTTAATCCAAGTATTTCTCCAAATAAATTACAAGTTGGAGCTAAATTGGCCTTAATTAAGAATAAAAATTCTAAGGATCCTAAAGCCAATAAAAAAGAAGAAGCATCAACTTCAAATGATTTAGTGCATTCAGTAAAAAAAGGAGAAACGATTAGTCATATTACTGAAAAGTATGACGTGAGTTTTAAAGAATTAAAAAAACTAAATCCAGGTTTAGATGTCAAGCTTCAAATTGACGAAAAAATTATCGTTAGAAAAGGAAAAGAAAAAGCTAAAAAAGAAATAATTCAACCTAAAGTTGAATCAATTAAAATTATTAGTCCAAGTTCAGTTCAAATTGAGACAATGGCAGCTGCTGATGATGATATTGAAGAACCAGACGATTCAGGTGAAGTAACTCACGTAGTGGTTAGTGGCGAAACATTAATGAGCATTGCTCGTACTAATAAAATTACTTTAGGAAAATTACAAGAATTAAATCCAAAAATTGGTGATAAAATATTTCCTGGAAGAAAATTAATTATTAAAAAAGGAGTAAGTTCAAATACAAAAAACACAACGGTTGTATATGCAGAATTAGAAGAATTTGTTGAAGACGCTCAACCAATGTCTGTTGAGAACATAGAAAGTGCCGATCAATTAATTGCAATTGCATCAGAACATTTAGGTACAAGATACAGAAGTGGTGGAACAAAAAGTGGTGGATTTGACTGTTCTGGATTAATGTGTTATACCTTTTCTCAAATGGACTTTAAATTACCTAGAACTTCAAACGAACAATCGAGAACTGGAAAGAAAGTTAAGAAAACACAAGCTCAAAAAGGAGATTTAATTTTCTTTTCTACCAATGGTCGTGGAAGTGTAAATCATGTGGGAATGATTACTGAGGTTGTTGATGATGAAATCTTTTTCATTCACTCTTCTGTGAGTCGCGGAGTAATTGTTTCTTCCGTTAAAGAAGCTTATTATGCCAAACGTTTTATTAGAATTAACAGGGTTTTAGATATAGTTAATTAATCAAAATAGTTCATCAATTGCTTGGGCTAATTTTCTATCTTTTTCAGTAATTGTATTTTCTTTATCGTGAGTGGTTAATGTAATCTCTACTTTGTTATATACATTTTTCCATTCAGGATGATGGTTCATTTTTTCTGCAATCAAAGCTACTTTTGACATAAATCCAAAAGCTTCGACAAAATTTTTAAATTCAAAAGTTTGTGTCAATTTATTGTTTTCTTCTTTCCACATAATTTTTAGTTTTAAATAATCTGAAATCTAACTTTAAATTCATATCGAATAATTATTTTTTTTGAATTAGAAATTTCAGATGAATTTACGATCGAAATTGAATTAGAATTACTATTAGCTGAATAACGCGACGATTGATTGTCAATTTCTTCAATCATCAAGGGTTCACCTATTTTTTTATCTATACTATTTAATAAATAAGTAGCTTTGATTTTAGCTTGATTTAATGCTTCAATTTTAACTTGTTTTCTATATTCTGTTATTTTAGAATGTGAATAATCTGAAATAGAAATATTTTCTAATCCTTTAAAATCTAATCCATTTATTACATTCTCTACTTCATTAATGTCAGAAAATTTTATTTTGAAAGTTTTGTTTAATATGATGTCTTTTTTTAATGTTTTGTTATAAGAATTAATACTTTCAATTGTAATTTTAGATTTATCAATATCAAGAAGAAGTATCTGACGATAAAATTCTTCTTCAATTTTATCTAAATCAATTTTAGTTTTAAAATTTTTAACTTTTGCATTATTATCATATTCTTCAAGCCAATATTCTTTTATTCTAATTGTCAAATATATTTCATCTGGAATTATTGATAGACTATGAGAGCCAATTACTTCAATATATTTATTATTCTCAATTTGAGAATAGGTAGTGTTTACTATAAAAAGTATTAGTAAAATAATATTTTTTTTCATTAGTTGAGTATTTTATTGTTATTGCTTTTTAGTAGTTATATAATCCAAATATCTAATAATTTACTTTATCGGAATCCAAACTTCTTCTTCATTTTCAGGGTTTTCATGTCCTTTGTAATTATCGCCTAAAACCTCAAAATGAGGTCGATCATCTAATTTATAATGACTTTTTGGCAACCATTCAGCATAAATATATTGAGCTGTTTTTGGAAATTCAGCACTAGTTCCTTTATGTAAAAATACAGCATAATTTCCAGCTGGAAGATCAAATTTTTCAAAATTAGCAGGAATTAAATCATAATTTTTCACTTCAATTAGAGCGTATTTTGTAAAAACTGTAGTAGGTAAAAAGTTGTCAAAATAGTCGTAATCATAAACCTGAAGGGAAATCAAGTCGCTAGAAATTAGATTTTTAACTTCTTTTAGTCTTGGCATTAATTGTCTCCAAACGTTTGCTGTTTGATCATTTGCCAGAGAAGTTTTTGTTGAAAAGCCAATAAATTTCTTTTGTTCTAGTAGTTCTGTTCTTAAAAACATAAAATTTAATTTTATCAAATATAGAAAAATCCCCAAAAATTACTAAATTCATGGGGATTAAATTACTAATTAAAAGCGATTAATTTTCTTTTAAATAATTATATATTTCATCTTTTAACCTTACTCTTTCTACTCTTAATTCATTTAAAGTATCGTCTGAAGCAGGTTCAGTATCTGTTTCAATTCTATATATTTCGTGGTCTAATTCATCATATTTATCAAATAAAATTTTAAAATGATTGTCTTCAACTTTTAAAGTGTGAATCTTTTGCTCAAACTCTGGAAATGCTTCTGCTAAATTGTGTTTTTTAATCATATCAATTGGTTTTAATTATACGTTTAAAGTTAGCTTTTAAATACCTAAAAAAATATGATAAATATCAGTTATAAAAAAAGCCCCATTAAAAAATGAGGCTCTTATAGTAATTTTTATGTAGACTTAGTCTAAAACTTTTTGATCTGAATTTGTTCTATTGGTAACAGTTGTTTGAATTAAATCATAACTGCCGTTTGTTGCTTTTAATAAATAAACAGCTCTTACTCCGTTTGTGTATGACATTTTGTTAGCATTTGAAATCATTCGAACAGCTTTCTTTTCTAAAGTTGTTTCGTTTTCGGCAAATACTATTTTGAAATCTATGTTTTCCGTTTTTGTAGATGTAAATTTTACATTTGATAATGGACTTTGATTCATCTTAACGCCATCAATATAAACTGTGAATAATTTTGAATCATCTGTATAAACTTCCACTTCATTAGACTGTGCTTGAATTACATATGCAAACAGCATAAATACCAATGAAAATATCGTCTTTTTTTTCATAATTTAATTTTTAGAAAATTGTCTTTAATAAGTAAAGATATAAAAAAATATAATTACTTGTTTTTTTTAAGATAAATATCTCTCAATAAGCTAATTATAACAGGGTTAATTCCCTTTTAATCGTATAAATAAACGGCTTAAAATTTTTGTAAAATCATCAGGTCTTTTTTGACTTAACTCATAAGTTCCATCTTCATTAAATACTAATGGAAAAAAGAATTTAGCTTTGCCATCTTCTATATTCATAGGTCCAAACTTAGTTCCATAAATATGCATTTTACCATTTTCTAACTTAGCTAATTCATACCCTTCAGTAAAGTTGAAAAAAGGGGCTAATTCCTTGATTTTTTTCTTACTATTAATAAAAGCAACATCATTTTTTTCATAATGAAATTCAATTGTAGATTTAGAATCTAATAAGCTATAATCAGCATAATACAAACCCTCTTTTGTTTTTATTATCGATTGCCAAAGTATTGTATTAAAAGGTGTTGGAACAACTTTTATCTTTTCAAAAGTAATGTTTTGTCTTTTTAATTCTGTTTTAAAATGTTGTGTAACATAAAAATTAGCACATAATCCAAAAAACAAATAGCCAGTTGAAAGTACTAATGAACAAACAATAATAGATTGTCTTTTTAAATTGTCTTTCTTCATAAAAAGTAAAGCAATACAAGCAATTAACAACCAAATCGTATACAAAGGATCAATGACAAAAACATTATCAAAACTATAAAATGATTTGCTTAATGGGTAGAATATTCGTGTTCCATAAGTTGTACATAAATCTAATAAAGGATGTGTAAATAAAGCCAGAAAACTAGCTAAAAACCAAGATTTATAAGAAGTTTTATACTTATACGAAAACCATTTTGCAGTCAATAAACTCAATAAAAACGCGAAAAATATTGAATGCGAAAATCCTCTATGAATAGCTAATTGTTCAATGGCATTAAAATACGGATTTATCAAAATATCTAAATCTGGAATTGTTCCTAAAATGGCACCATATAACAATGCTTTCTTGCCAATTTCTTTGTCTTTAATTAAAGCAAAAGTAGCAGCACCAAGAACAATTTGTGATAATGAATCCATTTATAAACTTTTTAACTGAACACTAAAAACTGAATACTGATCACTAGCTAATTGGTTCAGCATACAAATCAAATTCAGTAGCATCAGTAACTTTTAGCATTACAAAATCTCCTGTTTTTAAATAGAATTTTGAAGCATCAATTAAAACTTCATTATCAACATCTGGACTATCAAATTCCGTTCTTCCAATAAAATGTTGCCCTTCTTTTCTATCAATCACACATTTAAAAGTCTGACCAATTTTCTCTTGATTTAAATCCCAAGAAATTTGTGCTTGAATATCCATAATTTCAAGAGAACGCGCTTGTTTTACATCTTCAGGAACATCATCAACTAAATTATAAGCATGTGTATTTTCTTCATGGGAGTAAGTAAAACATCCTAATCTTTCAAAACGCATTTCTTCAACCCATTTTTTCAAAATCTGAAAATCTTCTTCAGTTTCACCAGGATAACCAACAATTAAAGTCGTACGAATAGCCATTTCTGGAACCGCTTTTCTAAAGTCTTTTAATAAGTTAGTCGTTTTTTCATAAGTCGTTCCTCTACGCATAGATTTTAGAACACTGTCAGAAATATGTTGTAACGGAATATCAATATAATTACAGATTTTTGGTTCGCGTTTCATCAATTCCAAAACTTCCATTGGAAATCCAGTTGGAAAAGCATAATGCAAACGAATCCATTCAATTCCTTCTACTTTTACTAAATTTTCTAATAATTCAGCTAAGTTTCTTTTTTTATAAATATCTAAACCGTAATAAGTTAAATCTTGAGCGATTAAAATCAACTCTTTAACACCATTTTTGGCAAGTTTTGTCGCTTCAATAACCAAATGTTCAATTGGAGTAGAGACATGTTTTCCACGCATTAACGGAATGGCACAAAAACTACAAGGTCTATCACAACCTTCGGCAATTTTTAAATAAGCGTAATTTTTTGGAGTTGTTGTTAAACGTTCTCCTATCAATTCGTGTTTGTAATCTGCACCTAATGCTTTTAATAATAAAGGCAATTCAGTTGTTCCAAAAAACTGATCCACATTCGGAATTTCTTTTTCCAAATCTGGTCTATATCTTTCAGACAAACATCCAGTAACAAAAACTTTGTCTACTAAACCTTTTTCTTTTTTATCAGCATATTCTAAAATCATATTTACTGATTCTTCCTTTGCATTGTCGATAAAACCACAAGTGTTAATTACGATGATATTTCCTTCATCTTCTTTAGCTTCGTGAGTCACTTCTTTGCCATTAGCTTTTAATTGACCCATTAAAACTTCACTATCATAGACGTTTTTTGAACATCCTAGTGTAATAACATTGATTTTATTTTTCTTTAACGATTTGGTTCTCATAGAATTGAAAGTTTATTTCTGAGTTTTGGAGTGCAATATTACGCTTTTTAAATTTAATTGTTTTGTTTTGAGTAATTTACTTTGCTTTATGATTGTTTTAGATAAAAAAAAACTACCTCATTGTGAAGTAGTTTGGTTTAATTGTAAATGGAATAATATTAGAAAGTTACAGTATAACTTAAACTTACGTTATCATTTTTATTATTGATTCTAGCTTGGTCATACATGCCAGATGAAATAAAACTTTGACTGTAGTTTCTATGGGTGTTTGCATATGATAAATCTATTCGAGCGTTATTAAAACTATATCCTAAACCACCGGAATAACCTATTAAGTCACCAAAAGTTTCGTCTACTTTTAAAGGACTTTCTTCAAATCTATAACCAGCTCTTAAACTAATTTGTTTAATTTTATATTCACCACCAATGTTATATGAAATGGTGTTTTTTAAATTTGTGCTCATAGCATCGTTTAAAGAAGCATATAAAGCATCACTTTTCGGTTTGAAGGTTGTTGTGCTGTAATCTTTAGAAGAAACATCTACGTTAATAAAACCACTACTTCCAAAAATATAAGCAGCACTTCCTGTCCATTTACTTGGAGTTTTTACGTTGTAACTTGGGTATATATTTATAACATTTGGATCAACTACATCTGTATAAGTTCCATTTGCATCAGAATTTACTACTACAAGACGTTGCGATAACTCATCATTTAAGGAATACCAAGTTGGTGATTCATAAGCAAGTCCTAGTCTAAATTCTTCAGTAACCTTTGCTATTGCCCCTAAGTTAAGAGAGAAACCTCTTCCATAAGTATATAAATCATTGTCAAATTGAAAACTTTTAACTGTTGAGCCAGTAGTGTATTCTGGATTGTTATTGCTTTCATAAACCGAAGAAGACTTTGTGTAGTCTGTAAAATGAATGTTTAAATTCATACCTAAAGATAAAATGTCGGCGTAGTTTGCAGCAAAATTTCCAGTTAATTTTCCGTTGTATCCTTTTGACTTAATATAGTTTTCTTGATAGTAATTTCCACCAACAGGAATGTTTGTAAAATAATCAACATTATTTGTATCCGTCTCGTCAAAGGCACTTACAATATAACCTTGATACCCTAACATTGCTTGTTGAGCACCAAAACCTAAACCTCCAGTTTGACCAAGGTAATTATACAAACTACTTACTGATTCTCCTGATTGTGTCTGCAAATAATCTAACTCATAACCTTGTGCAGCATCAACAAAATAATTCCCTATTGAATTGTTGGGGTTTGTTCCTTTTGAAAATAGTTGATTGTTAAAGTTGTTTGTGTTCTCGTAATTAACACCAATACTCATTTTTTTCCAATCACTGTTATTATCTGTGTTTTCAAAAACAAAAACAGCTCCTATTTGATTAATATCTAATTTAAAATTATTTTCACTAGATTTTGTTCCAAAATAGGATGAATTATTTTTTTGATTAAAACCTGATAAAGTAGCGCTAAATGTATTGTATTTAAAAACAACAGAACCAGCAGGATTAATATTGATGGCAGACAAATCTCCTCCAATAGCACCCATTGAACCACTCATTGCTCTAAACCTAGCAGTTCCATTTAAATCTTCAATAGCATATCTAATAGCATCACCTGGAGTTGTTTCTTGCGAAAGTCCAATAAAAGACGTTCCTAATAATAAGGATAAGAATATTTTTTTCATAGTATTTTTTTCTTTTTTCTTAATCAATTAATTTTAACCGCGTCCTCCACGACCTCCGCCACCTGATGAACGACCACCACCTGAACTTCCTCCGGTAGAACCACCTGAAGATCTACTACCACCAAAGCTTCCGCTCGAACCACTACTTCTAGGAGTAGAACTACTACGTGGAGTAGTTGTTGTTGTTCTTGGTGTTGTAGTTGTTCTTGGTGTATTTATACTTCTTGGAGAAGTTGTGCTTCTCGGAGTAGAGTAAGTTCTCGGATTTGTAGTTGTATTTCTAGGAGAATTGTTAGAATTATTTGTGTTTATTGAAGAAGATCTTGTTCGAGGACTTCTTACAGTAGAATTTCCAATTTGATTATTTCTTCCAGTAACTGTAGCAGTTCTTCCAGAACTTCGACCTGAATTAGCAGTGTTATTTCTAATCATTCCTCTAGTGCCTACATTGTAAGATACATTTCCACCATAGAAATTATTGTAACCATAATATGGATTATAGCCAAAATTGTTAAATCCGTAACCATATCCATAATAAGGATTATACCAATTATTCCACCCATAGTTAAAACCAAATCCCCAAGTATTACCAAAATAGAAACCATTATTCCATCCAGGTCCATACCAAGAATTATAACCATAACCCCAATTATTCCAGCCATTGTTATAATAGTTTACATTAACTTCATCAGAATTATTTCCCCAACCTGCATAGCTTCTTTCGATAACATAAACAGTATCAGTTTCATTGGATGAATAAGAATCTACATCAGTAAAATACTCCGTTTCTTCAAACTCATCTTGCATATCCTTAAATTTGTCAACATAAACACTATTTTGTTTTACCTGAGTATATGTTTGGCTTTCATCTAATGTAGTCTCTCTTTTTGAAGAACTGTAAATTCCATCATTGTCTTCATAAGATGAATTCTTAAAAGAACTACATGAAGTTATTCCAATTGACACTATACTTAATAGCAACAATTGGTAGTTTTTAATTGAAGTTTGGTAAATAGTTTTCATAATAGCAAGTTTTTATTGTTGGACATCACAAAAATAGTTAGTTTTGTCGAATATTTTAGTTAAAATTTATATAAGAAAATAGTAACAATTTTTATGCCAATTCACTAGTAATGAGTAAAAACTTAACAAAAAGAGCAGAAGATTATTCTAAATGGTACAACGAATTAGTTGTAAAAGCCGATTTAGCAGAGAATTCAGGAGTAAGGGGATGTATGGTAATTAAGCCATATGGTTATGCAATTTGGGAAAAAATGCAAGCCGAATTAGATAGAATGTTTAAAGAAACAGGTCATCAAAATGCATATTTTCCTCTTTTTGTTCCCAAAAGTATGTTTGAAGCTGAAGAGAAAAATGCTGAAGGATTTGCAAAAGAATGTGCAATTGTAACTCATTATCGTCTAAAAAATGATGAAGATAATCCAGGGAAATTAAAAGTAGACGAAAATGCAAAACTAGAAGAAGAATTAATAGTTCGCCCTACAAGTGAGGCAATTATTTGGTCTACTTATAAAGGTTGGGTGCAATCTTATAGAGATTTACCTCTACTAATTAATCAATGGGCAAATGTTGTTCGATGGGAAATGCGAACACGTTTATTCCTAAGGACTGCCGAATTTTTATGGCAAGAAGGACATACAGCTCATGCAACTAGGCAAGAAGCTATTGAAGAATCAGAGAAAATGATGAATGTTTATGCTGATTTTGCAGAAAGATTCATGGCAATTCCTGTTATAAAAGGTTTGAAAACAGAAACAGAACGTTTTGCTGGAGCTGAAGAAACTTATTGTATTGAAGCATTAATGCAAGATGGAAAAGCATTACAAGCTGGAACCTCTCACTTTTTAGGTCAAAATTTTGCTAAAGCTTTTGATGTAAAGTTTGCTAATGCTGAAGGAAAACAAGAATATGTTTGGGGAACTTCTTGGGGTGTTTCAACACGTTTAATGGGTGCGCTAGTTATGACGCATTCTGATGATTTAGGTTTAGTTTTACCTCCAAATTTAGCTCCAATTCAAGTTGTAATTGTGCCTATTTTTAAAACGGATGAAGAATTCGAAAGAATCTCAGCTGTTGTGAGTGATCTAGTAGTTCAATTTAAAAAACTGAACATATCAGTTAAGTTTGATAATAGAACTACACACAAGCCAGGGTTTAAGTTCGCAGAATGGGAATTAAAAGGTGTTCCAGTACGAATTGCAGTTGGACCAAAAGATTTAGAAAATAAAACTTTCGAAATTGCTAGAAGAGATACTTTAACGAAAGAAATTGTCGCTCAAGATGGAGTTGTAAGCTATATTTCTGATTTATTAGAAACAATTCAAGCCGATTTATTTAATAAAGCTTTAAATTTTAGAGATACTCATATTACTGAAGTACAGAATTTTGAAGAATTTAAAGATGTTTTAGATAATAAAACTGGATTTGTGTCGGCACATTGGGACGGAACTGCAGAAACTGAAGAGAAAATTAAGGAATTAACTAAGGCAACAATTAGATGCATCCCTTTAGACGGAACTGATGAGGAAGGAAAGTGTATTTTAACTGGCTCAAAATCAACACGTAAAGTTTTATTTGCAAAAGCCTATTAAAAAAAGTAAAATTTCTGTTGTGAAAATAAAAAATATTTGTATTTTTGCATCCGCATTACAGAAATGATGGCCCGTTCGTCTATCGGTTAGGACGCATGGTTTTCATCCATGTAAGAGGGGTTCGATTCCCCTACGGGCTACAATTAGTTGTAAATAAGTTTTGTAAAATAAGAGTTAGTGTCTCTAGTTTTTATTTTATTAGTTAAAACCAAAGTGATTGTTTGTTCAATTATGGGAGGTTTTTCTTTTTTAACTAGTAGTTTATAAATAAAATTATTACAATTAAATTAAGAAAAAATGGCAAATCACAAGTCAGCATTAAAGAGAATTAGAACAAGCGAGAAGAAAAGAGTAATCAACAAATATCAGCATAAGACTACGCGTAATGCTATTAAAGCAATTCGTATGGCTACTGATAAAGCTGATGCAACAACAAAATTGAACGAAGTATTTTCAATGATTGATAAATTAGCTAAAAAGAATATTATTCATTCTAATAAAGCTTCAAACTTAAAATCTAAGTTAACTAAATATGTAGCTTCTTTATAAGAATTTACAAGTTTTAATAATATAAAGTCCTCTTTTTGAGGACTTTTTTTATGGATAAAAGTTAAGAAACAGTAAATATATCTAAAGTAATGCGTTGGTTTGTATTTTATTACAAAATAAGTATTACCTTTGCACCACTAAAAAAATAAGATGGAATCTATCAGAAACATTGCAATTATTGCACACGTTGACCACGGTAAAACTACTTTGGTTGATAAAATTATGTATCACTGTCAATTATTTCGTGACAACGAAAACACAGGTGATTTAATATTAGATAACAATGATTTAGAACGTGAAAGAGGAATTACGATTACCTCTAAAAACGTTTCTGTACAATATAAAGGAACAAAAATCAACATTATTGATACACCTGGCCACGCGGATTTTGGTGGAGAAGTAGAACGTGTATTAAACATGGCTGATGGTGTTTGTCTTTTAGTAGATGCTTTTGAAGGGCCAATGCCTCAAACGCGTTTCGTATTACAAAAAGCAATTGACTTAGGATTAAAACCATGTGTTGTAATCAATAAAGTAGATAAAGAAAACTGTACTCCAGAAGAAGTACATGAAAAAGTTTTTGACTTAATGTTTGAATTAGGTGCAGAAGAATGGCAATTGGATTTTCCAACTGTTTATGGTTCTGCAAAAAATAACTGGATGTCTGACCATTGGGAAAACGTAACTGATAATGTTGAAGCATTATTAGATATGGTTATCGAAAATGTACCAGCTCCTAAAGTTTCTGAAGGAACGCCTCAAATGTTAATTACATCTTTAGACTTTTCAAGTTTTACAGGTCGTATTGCTATTGGACGTCTTGAAAGAGGAGTTTTAAGAGAAGGAATGCCTATCTCTTTAGTAAAAAGAGATGGTACGATTTCAAAATCACGTATTAAAGAATTACATACTTTTGAAGGTCTTGGACGTAAAAAAGTACAAGAAGTTATTGCTGGAGACATTTGTGCAATTATTGGTGTGGAAGGTTTTGAAATTGGTGATACTATCGCTGATTTTGAAAACCCAGAAGGACTAGCTTCTATTGCAATAGATGAGCCTACAATGAGCATGTTGTTTACAATTAATGATTCTCCTTTCTTTGGAAAAGAGGGTAAATTCGTAACATCAAGACACATTAGAGATAGACTGACTAAAGAATTAGAGAAAAACCTAGCCATGAAAATGGGTGAGACTGATTCTGCTGATAAATTTATGGTTTTTGGTCGTGGTGTACTTCACTTATCTGTACTTATTGAAACAATGAGAAGAGAAGGATATGAATTACAAATCGGTCAACCACAAGTTATCATCAAAGAAATCGATGGTAAAAAATGTGAACCAATTGAAGAATTAACAATCGATTTACCTGAAAATCTTTCTGGTAGAGCTGTTGAATTCGTTACGATCCGTAAAGGTGAAATGCTTTCAATGGAAGGTAAAGGTGAACGTATGATTATTAAATTCAACATTCCATCTCGTGGAATTATCGGATTACGTAATCAATTATTAACTGCAACTGCAGGTGAGGCAATTATGTCACACCGTTATATTGGATATGAGCCTTTCAAAGGAGCAATTCCAGGACGTAATAATGGTTCGTTAATTTCTATGGAAAACGGAAAAGCAATTCCTTATTCTATTGATAAATTACAAGATAGAGGTAAGTTCTTCGTTGAACCAAATGCTGAAATTTATGAAGGTCAAGTTATTGGTGAAAACTCTCGTTCTGATGATATGTGTATCAACGTAACGAAAGCTAAGAAACAATCTAACGTTCGTTCTTCTGGAAATGATGAGAAAGCTAGAATTATTCCTCCAATCATTTTCTCTTTAGAAGAGGCTTTGGAATACATTCAAAAAGATGAATATGTTGAGGTTACACCAAAATCTATTCGTTTAAGAAAAATCTATTTGACAGAAACAGACAGAAAACGTTTCAAAATATAATTAAATTATTAAAATGTCTCACTTTTTTAGTGGGACATTTTTTTTATATGCCTATTTTTGCATTTCAACACAATTACTATGTATCGTTTATTAATTCGTCCTATCTTATTTAAGTTTGATCCAGAAAAAGTACATCACTTTACTTTTTCTTTAATTCGTTTTTTACATAAAATTCCTTTCGTAGGTACTTTAATCAATTCGTATTACGAAGTAAAAAGTCCAAAATTAGAAAGAGAAGTATTTGGATTAAAATTCAAAAACCCAGTGGGTTTAGCAGCAGGATTTGATAAAGATGCCAAATTATATAATGAATTATCAAATTTCGGATTCGGATTTATTGAAATCGGAACCTTAACTCCAAAAGCACAAGACGGAAATCCTAAAAAGCGACTTTTTAGATTGCAAGAAGATTCAGCAATTATTAATAGAATGGGTTTTAATAATGGTGGAGTTGAAGATGCAATAATTCGACTTAAAAAGAATAAAGGAGTTCTTATTGGTGGAAATATTGGAAAAAATAAAATCACTCCAAACGAAGAAGCAGTTAACGATTATGTAATTTGTTTTGAAGCTTTGTTTGATTATGTAGATTATTTTGTGGTGAATGTAAGTTCCCCAAACACACCAAATTTAAGAGAACTTCAGGAAAAGGAACCATTGAAAGCGTTGTTGAATACCTTGCAAAATCTTAATTTAAAGAAAGATAAACCAAAACCAATACTTTTAAAAATTGCCCCAGATTTAACAAACGAACAATTAGTAGATATTATTGAAATCGTAAATGAGACTAAAATTGCAGGAGTTATTGCTTCTAACACAACGATTTCACGCGATGGATTAGAATCTGCAAATAAATCAGAAATGGGTGGATTATCTGGAAAACCTTTAACTAATCGTTCTACAGAAGTCATTCGTTTTCTTTCGGAAAAAAGCAATAAATCATTTCCAATTATTGGAGTAGGAGGTATTCATTGTGCAAAAGATGCTTTAGAAAAATTAGATGCTGGTGCAAGCTTAGTGCAATTATATACAGGTTTCATCTATGAAGGTCCAAAATTGATTAAGAAAATCAATAAAGCATTGCTTAAGAAAAACTAATTCGAGTAAAAAATTCAACTACCAAACCAGCTAAAATTGCAATTCCAAAGCTTAATAACGTTCCAATAAGAACATACTCTGTGAGTTTTCTGTCTTTTGCTTCTTTCAAATCACCAAATCTAAAAATGGATTTTGCGGCCAATAAAAAGCCAATAGCTTCAAAATGATTGGTTATGATGAAACAAAATACAAATAAACGTTCTAAAATCCCAATGTAATTTCCAGCGTTTTGTAACGAATTATCTTCTTTATTCTTACTTTCTGGTGTCCAAATTGAAATAATATTCTTAATAATTATCGAAGTTGGTTTCGTCAATAAAACAATTCCAGTTATAAAAATCCAAATGTTACTGTTTAGATTTTGGAAATCAATTGAAGTATTATTATAAACCAAAACAATTATAAAAATCATTAGCAAATGCATTAGTTGATCTACTGAAAACCAAATTCGTTTCGTTTTTTTCTTTTGAAATTTTAGTTTAATTAAATCAATAATTCCATGTGAAACAGCTAATAAAACTCCATAAATTATAAAATCTGTTTTGGCTACAAAAAGCAATATCAATGCCAAATGTAGAGCAGTATGCAAATACAAATAAATACTTTTCTCTTTCTTTTTTTCTTTATCTGCAACCCATTTGTTAGGTTGTAATATAAAATCACCAATCAAATGAGCTAATAAAAGTTTTGTAAATAGAATCATACCTCAAGCATTTTTAATTTTTCAATATAAGCCGAATTTATTTCCATTAATAAATCAAAATTAGCTCTTTTTCGCCTTTTACTAACAGCTGCTTGGTTAATTTTTAGTATTTCACCAATTTCTTCTTGCGATAATTTTGAATTCTGAATAGCTAAAACAACAAATTCTGCTTGTTGACTTAACCAATTATCCATAAATGAAAGTCCTAAACGCAGTAATAAATTCATTTCTTTATTGAATGCTGCATTTGAAGATTGTAAAACTAAATTTGTTTTATTTTTCTTCATCAAGTCAAAAGCTTCTCCAGAATTTATAAAGGCACTTCCATTGCTTTCAGAAATTCGTTTGGCTTTATATGTTTTATCACCAATACCAATGCTCATTCTGGCATCTAAAGATATTTTTCGCAAATGTGCTTTTATTAGGAATGTAGCTAATAATGCTTCCTCGGTATTTTTTATTTCAATTTGAAATTCATCTCCACGATATATTTCCCAATCCATTGGGCTTTTCCCAAATTGAAGAAAAAGTTTCTTTAAACCTTCTAACCAATTGGCCGATTTTGCTCTGCGTGAACCTTTTACATCTCCTGTAATGATACAAATCATGACTTAAATTTTTATAACTCATTTTATGGTATGAGTTAAAATATAATTCAAATATATGTATTTATTTTAATTATTCCAATAAAAGGGAATATTATCAATTATTCCACATTTAAGGAATATATGCGTTTATTCCATATATAAGGAATGTTCTATTTTTTTTTATCAATCAAATTCTTCCTATCTTAGCACTTTAAAAGCAAATCATTGAATCCAAAAGTTAAAATAATCGAATGTCCAAGAGATGCTATGCAAGGCATCAAGGCATTTATTCCTACAGAAAAAAAAGTGCAATACATTCAAGCTTTGTTGCGTGTAGGATTTGATACAATTGATTTTGGAAGTTTTGTTTCTCCAAAGGCAATTCCACAAATGGTTGATACTGCCGAAGTATTAGCACAATTAGATTTGTCGCAAACTCAAAGTAAACTTTTGGCAATTATTGCTAACACACGAGGTGCAGAAATGGCTGCTAAACATAAAGAAATTCAATATTTGGGATTTCCTTTTTCGATTTCAGAGAATTTTCAAATGCGAAATACCCATAAAACTATTGCTGAATCGATTGTAACTTTAAGTGAAATTCTTGAAATTGCTGATAAAAGTAATAAAGAAGTTGTAGCTTATTTATCAATGGGTTTTGGAAATCCTTATGGTGATCCTTGGAATGTGGAAATCGTAGGAGAATGGACTGAAAAAATGGATAAAATGGGAGTAAAAATTCTTTCACTTTCTGACACTGTTGGTACTTCAAATCCTGAAGTAATTGATTATTTGTTTTCAAACCTAATTCCAAAGTATCCAAATATCGAATTTGGAGCACATTTGCATACAACTCCAGATAAATGGCATGAAAAAGTTGACGCAGCTTACAAAGCAGGTTGTCATAGATTTGATGGAGCTATTCAAGGTTTTGGTGGTTGTCCAATGGCTGCTGATGACTTAACTGGAAATATGCCAACGGAAAAATTATTATCGTATTTCACAGCAGAAAAAGTAGATACCAATTGTCATGCTATGAGTTTTGAAAGTTCTTATAATGAGGCTCTTAAAATTTTTACTAATTATCATTAAAATTTAATAAAGATTACTTTACACGATATCCAAATCTTCTCTTCTAAATAAAGTATAATAACTTCTTTTAAAAATTTAAACTAGACATTAAAATAATTTGTTAATATTATTTTAATTTATTCTAAATAAAGTTTGCGTAGTAGTTTTTAGCGTATTATTTTTGCATTATAATTTTTATGCAATCTAAATAACAATAACAATTTAAGAAATGAAGAAATTACTACTTTCATTAACTATTATGACAGCGGCATTTATAAATGCACAAACAGTTGGTGACTCAATTCAATTAGATCCTCAGAAACAACAAAATGCTGCTCAACGTATTTTATCAGGTAATTATGGTAAAGCTGTAACAATAGGTGGTTATGGTGAAATGTTATACAATCAGCCAGAAGGTGATAATGGAACGCTAGATGTTCAACGTTTAGTGATATTAGCAGGATATAAATTTGATGATAAAATTCAATTTGTAACTGAAATAGAGTTTGAGCACGTAGAAGAAGTATATGTAGAACAAGCTTTTGTTAATTATAATGTTGCTAATAATGTTAATTTACGTGGAGGACTAATGTTGGTTCCAATGGGAATCATAAATGAATACCATGAACCAACAACTTTTAACGGAACAAACCGTCCTTCTATGGATAAATCTATAATTCCAACAACTTGGAGAGAACTTGGAGTTGGTGTTTCTGGAAAATTTAATAGTTTGTCATTAGGATATCAAGCTTATGTTTTTAATGGTTTTAAATCGGTAAACTCAGATGAAAATGGAATCGTAACTGGTGGTTTATTAGGTGGTTCGAATGGTTTAAGAGGTGGAAGACAAAAGGGAATAGAATCAACTATTAATACACCTAACTTTTCATTAAAATTTGATTATTATGGTCTATCAGGTTTACGTTTAGGGTTATCAGGTTATTTTGGTAAGACTCAAGCTCCAGATGATGTTGATATGGTTGATGGAGCAGATGTTGGACTTACAATGGTAGGTTTAGATGCTCGATATGCTTATAAAAAATTTATGGCTAGAGGTCAATACATTATAGCTGATATTTCAGGAACTAATGAATATAATGCTCTTACAGGTCAAAACTTAGGAAGTCAATTATCAGGTTATTATGCAGAAGGTGCTTACAATATATTGCCTTCTAAAAAAGCTCAAAAATTATATGCATTTGCTCGTTACGAAAATTACGATACGCATGCAAAAGTGGGTGCAATTACAGAAAACTTAGGATACGATAAATCAGATATTACTTTAGGAATAACGTATCACTTAACTTCTGGAGTTGTTGCAAAAGCAGATTACCAATTTAAAGATAATGCAGCTTTATCAAGTAAAGATGTACCAAACCAATTGAATTTTGGATTAGGTGTTTGGTTCTAATAAAACATTAGTTTAGTTATAGTTATGAAACAACTAAAGAATAATGTTATTATCGTTTTTTAGTTGTTTCTTTTTAATAAATCAAGTATTTTTGTATCATGAAAATTAGAAGTCTTTTTACAATAATTTTATCGGTATTAATTTTTTTATTATGTTCTTTTGAGATACCAAAAAATCTCCAAAAGAAAGTAGCTAAAGAAATTAAAGCTAGTTATGGAATAGAAAATTATACATTGACTAACCTAACAGTAAATACTACAGTAAATAACACATTACCAATTAAAGTTACCAATGATAATTTTTATAAAGTTGTAGTTTCAAGTAAAGTTATAGGATATGTTTTTTTAGACAAAGCACCTAGTAAAACAGCTGAATTTGATTACCTAATTCTATTAGACGCTACTGGTACAATTAAAAAGTCTAACGTATTAATCTATAGAGAAGAATACGGTGGAGAAATAGGAAGTACGCGTTGGTTGCGTCAATTTATTGGAAAAAATATTAATGATGATTTAGTGTATAGAGATAATATTGATGCCATTTCTGGAGCAACAATTTCTGTTCGTTCAATGATAAATGCTACAAATAATGTGCTTAAAACAGTAAAAATTCTAAAAGAAAATAAAGTTATATAATGCAATTAGACGGACTTTTAGCTACTTTACCAAAACAGGCAAGAATATTTAGCGCTGCTTTTATTATTGTCTTAAGTATTGGTTTTTTTACTGGATTAACATTTGTTTCTCAAACAACTAACAACTCTTTAAAAGGAGTAGAAGAAAATTACCTAGGAAATGAAGAGGATTTAGAATCAGATATAATGATCTTCAAAAAGGGTGAAAGAGAAATGATAACGATTATTCACACGCATATTTTGTCACTTTCATTTATATTTTTTTTACAAGGAATTTTTGTTTTAATGACAAGTTTACCTAAAAAATTAAAAGGCTTTTTATTAGTAGAACCATTTGTTTCTATTATTGTAACTTTTGGGGGAATTTATGTTCTTTGGCTAGGTTTTACTTGGGCAAAATACTTTGTAATTCTTTCTGGAATAACTATGACTTTGTGTTTTACAATTAGTTCTATAGTTGTTTTGAAGCAACTATTAATAGTGAAGTCGAAAGAATAATTTTTTTTTATTTTAAAAAATTGACAACTAAATTCCTAATTCTGCCTTATTTTAATTAACTTTGCATGCAATTTAACTACAAATTGCAACATGAACGCACACACTACAAAAATCATCGGAGAAGGACTTACTTATGACGATGTATTATTAGTTCCTAATTACTCAGAAGTTTTACCACGAGAAGTTAGTATTAAATCCAAATTTTCTAGAAACATTACATTGAATACTCCAATTGTATCTGCAGCTATGGATACAGTTACCGAAAGTGCAATGGCAATTGCTATGGCTCAAGAAGGTGGAATAGGTGTTTTGCATAAAAATATGTCTATCGAAAAACAAGCAGCCGAAGTACGTAAAGTAAAACGTGCTGAATCTGGAATGATAATCGATCCTGTTACCTTACTTTTAACAGCAACAGTTGGTGATGCCAAAAGAGCAATGAAAGAACACGGAATTGGTGGAATTCCAGTTGTGGATGAAAGCATGACTTTAAAAGGAATTGTTACGAACAGAGATTTACGTTTTGAACGTAGAAATGATCGTCCAATTACGGAAGTAATGACCTCTGAAAATTTAGTTACTGCAAAAGAAGGAACAACTTTACAACAAGCCGAAGAAATTCTTCAAGATCATAAAATTGAAAAACTTTTAGTGGTTTCAGATAATAACAAATTGGCTGGATTAATCACTTTTAGAGATATTACAAAACTGACTCAAAAACCCAATGCTAATAAAGATAAATACGGACGTTTGCGTGTGGCTGCTGCTCTTGGAGTAACGGCTGATGCTGTAGAACGTGCAACGGCTTTAGTAAACGCTGGTGTTGATGCAGTAATTATAGATACAGCTCACGGACATACAAAAGGAGTGGTAGATGTTTTAAAATTAGTTAAAGCTTCATTTCCTAATTTGGATGTTGTAGTTGGAAACATTGCTACACCAGAAGCGGCTAAATATTTAGTTGAAAACGGTGCAGATGGTGTAAAAGTTGGAATTGGACCAGGTTCAATTTGTACAACTCGTGTTGTAGCTGGAGTTGGGTTTCCTCAATTTTCTGCTGTACTTGAAGTTGCTGCTGCTATAAAAGGTAGTGGTGTTCCTGTAATTGCTGATGGTGGAATTCGTTACACAGGTGATATTCCAAAAGCTATTGCTGCTGGTGCAGATTGTGTAATGTTAGGTTCGTTATTAGCTGGAACAAAAGAATCTCCAGGTGAAACAATTATTTTTGAAGGAAGAAAATTCAAGTCATATAGAGGAATGGGTTCTATTGAAGCTATGGAAGATGGTTCAAAAGATCGTTATTTTCAAGATGTGGAAGATGATGTTAAGAAATTAGTTCCAGAAGGAATTGTTGGTCGTGTACCTTATAAAGGAGAATTAAACGAAAGTATGCAACAATTCGTTGGTGGTTTAAAAGCCGGAATGGGTTATTGTGGTTCAAAAGATATTGCAACATTACAAGATACAGGTCGTTTTATTAGAATTACAACCAGTGGAATAGGGGAAAGTCATCCTCATAATGTTACAATTACTAAAGAAGCACCGAATTATTCAAGATAATTTAAGTTTTTTAAAACTAAATGGCTCGATTTAAAGAAAACGATTTACCTAAATCAAAGCTTAACGCTAGTACGTTAAGTAAAGCTCTTCAAATTTTTAAGTATGCAGATAATCATAAATGGAAATTTTATGTAGGGCTGCTATTTCTACTTTTAACTGGTGGAACTGCCTTGGCTTTCCCAAAGTTACTGGGAATGTTGGTAGATTGTGTGAACAATAAAGATTTAGTCAAAGCTAAAAACATTGCTTTAGGGTTAATGGTAATTTTGTTATTGCAATCCTTTTTTTCGTTTTTTAGATTATCCTTGTTTATTAATTTTACCGAAAATACCTTAGCTAATATTCGATTGGCTTTATATAGTAATTTGATTAAGTTACCCATGACGTTCTTCTCGCAAAAAAGAGTGGGAGAATTGAATAGTCGAATTAGTTCAGATATTACTCAAATTCAAGATACTTTAACGACAACTATTGCTGAGTTTTTAAGGCAATTTATTTTAATTATTGGTGGCGTTATTTTTCTAGCAACTATAAGTTTAAAACTAACCTTAATGATGCTTTGCATTGTTCCTGTTGTTGCGGTTGCAGCTGTAATTTTTGGTCGATTTATTAGAAAATTTTCTAAAGCTGTTCAAGATCAAGTAGCCGAAAGTCAGGTTATTGTGGAAGAAACTATGCAAGGAATTTCTAATGTAAAAGCGTTTGCTAACGAATGGTACGAAATTGCACGTTACAGGGGAAAAATTAACGAAGTGGTTAAATTAGCCATCAAAGGTGGAATTTATCGTGGTTATTTTGCTTCATTCATCATTTTTTGTTTGTTTGGAGCCATTGTAGTGGTTGTTTGGTATGGTGTTGTTTTGTGTATTGAAGGAGAAATAAAAGGAATTGGAGAATTAATTTCATTTGTGTTATACTCCACTTTTATTGGAGCTTCTTTTGGTGGAATTGCCGAATTGTATGCACAAATTCAAAAAGCCGTTGGAGCAACCGAACGTGTTTTTGAACTTTTAGATGAAGTGCCTGAAAAAATAAATGCTACTCAAAATCATTCTACTCAAAAAATAAAAGGTACGGTAAGTTTTAAAAACGTTGGTTTTTCATATCCTTCACGACCAGAAATTGAGGTTTTAAAAGACGTAAACTTTTCAGCAGGTTTTGGTCAAAAAATTGCCATTGTTGGACCAAGTGGTGCAGGAAAATCTACTATTTCGTCTCTTTTACTTCGTTTTTATGCTATTGATAAAGGAGAAATTTTAATTGATGATAAAAATATTTACGAATATGATTTAGAAAATCTTAGAGGAAATATGAGTATTGTTCCACAAGATGTAATTCTTTTTGGTGGAAGTATTCGTGAAAATATAACTTACGGAAAACCTGATGCGTCTGAAGAAGAAATTCTTATCGCTGCCAAACAAGCCAACGCTCTAGATTTTGTAAATGGTTTCCCTGAAAAATTTGATACACTTGTTGGAGAACGAGGCATAAAACTTTCTGGTGGACAAAGACAACGTATTGCAATTGCTCGTGCATTGTTAAAAAACCCAAGTATTTTAATTTTAGACGAAGCTACTTCTTCTTTAGATAGTGAAAGTGAAAAACAAGTACAAGAAGCTTTAGAAAATTTAATGAAAGGCAGAACAAGCATTATCATTGCGCACCGACTTTCAACGATTAGATCAGCTGATGCCATTTTGGTTTTAAACGATGGAAAAATAGTAGAACAAGGAACTCACAAAGAATTAATAGAAATTGAAAATGGAATTTATAAAAATTTAAGTAATTTACAATTTAGTGAATACTAGTTTTTGATTCAGTTGGCAGTGTTCAGTGAATAATACAAATAAAAAATCCTCTTGATTGAGGATTTTTTTTAGTTTTTATATTTTGTTTTTTATTAACCCGATTAAAAGAATTATACTTAAAAATGTTAAAGTAATTAGTATAATTGTTGTTATAACATCTCCATTTGTAAAATTATCTTTTTTATAAAATTTTACTTGTTCAAGTATTTCGAAAATAAAAATAAGAATTCCAATTAGAACTAATATTATACTAGATGAATTTAAAGTTTTTTTAATTACAGTTTCATTATTTGCTGTATTTTTAAATATCGTCAATACAATAGGTGTAAGTATAATAAATCCAAAAAAAGAAAAGTCTAAAAATTTTAAATTTGGATTATGTCCAGCAGTTCCAACAATAAAAACAGCAATAATATATAAAGGTAAAAAAAGAAATAATATTATTCTGTAAATTTGAAAAGTTAGTATGTATGTTTTTTTCATCGAAATTTTTATATAATAACTGCTGTTATACTCAGTCCCAGTGCAAGCTAATCAGTTTTGTTTTGGAAATTTTCAATAAATTAATTCTCGTTCATTTTTTTGTTTTAGATCGGTTTATGTCTTTTGTACCAACATGTTCGTGTATTGTTAGTTGCGTTGGCTAGAATTAAGTTAGTAAAATTGAGCGAACCAGAGGAATTTCCAAGTAGGCGAGAACCGAGCAATTAATTACACACGTTTTTTTATTCAATGGTTAATTCAATCGTTTCATTAGAGTAGCTTGAAAACCCTCCTTTTTCTCCTTTTGTTAAATCGACTTCCAATTTCAATTTCGAGTCATAATCTTTATACTTATCAATTAATTCTTTTGAAAATACTACTCTAATTTCAGTTTCTTCGTTTGGGTTGATTGTTTGTTTGTTCCAGCTTAAATAAGCAATCTGTTTGTCTATCTCAATATCAGAAATGTAAAATTCTTTTTTACCTCTGTTTTTTAAGATGAAAACGTAAGGTTTAGAGAAATCTTGCTTAAGTTTATTGAACTTTAATTTTCTGTCGGAAAACTCAAAACTAATCTCTTTTGAAGGTGCATTGTATTTAATTCCAAATTGGATTCTATTCCCATCATTTGAATTAATGCTCGTCATAGAATAACTTCTGTTTTCTGCTTGTTCAGCGATTAATATTATTTTTAATTCTCTTGTTTCTCCTACTTGCAAAGGTTTATCGCCTAAATCAAATTTAATGGCTTCGTCTCTGAAAAATGTTGGTCTGTCAAACGTAATTTCTTTATTTGAGTTGTTTTTTACTTGTATTATTTTAGTGATGTCTTCTTCTCCATTTGTTTTTCCAAAGTCGATTAGTAAATCTCCTATATTATTTTCTTGATCTATAGCGAGGTCAGTCAAGTTAAGAATTTGTAATCCGTATTTATCTTTAAACTCTTTTTCGAATTTTTCAAATTGTTCAGAAGTTGATTCATTTTTACCCCTATTTTCAATTTCCTCAATCACGTAAGAACCTAAATTTTGTGACCATTGCATCAAGGGTAAATTCAATTCCTCTAATATAATAGACTGTTTTTCTGTGATTAATTTTCCCGTTTTTGAATTAAAGAAATTTAGAAGGTTTTCGATTTCCGATTCTGTATAGTTTTTGGAATAAATAGGGCTAACTATTGTCTTAAGTTCATTGAGAGATTTTTTACGTACTTTTTTTTCCAATGAATCCCAAAAACTATCAGAAATTCCAGAATTATTTTGTTTCTGGTATTCGATAGTTTGAGTAATTAGTGTTTCGATATTACTAATAGTTCCGTCTAATTCTAAAAGGTTTTCAATTTTATCATCAAGAGATTGAGCGTTTATTTGAAATGCAAATAATGTTAAAAATGCTAAAATTAAATTGTTTTTCATATGTGTGGTAAATGGTAGATATTTATGACAATCATCAAACTTTTTTGTTATTCCAAATATAATAAAAATCCTGCAAATAAAACTAAACTAAAAAAAATATTTAATCTATATCTTTCCCTTTCAAACAACTACCTCTAGGTTGATTATTTTCTTGTAATACAATATCAGAATGTAGAAATTGTGCAGCTTCGGCTGAGTCTTTTACTTTTTTGGCACTTCGTTTTAGCATTTCAGTTTCAAAATCCGTTAAGATACTTTTTCTGATTCCAGCTTTTTTCCAATTTGAAAATGGGCCACAACCTTTGTAGATTCCTTTTGCTAATGAAAGTGCATCTAACAAAGCTTGGTTTGCTCCTTGTCCTTTAAATGGACTCATAGGATGTGCTGCGTCACCAATTAAGGTAATTTGTTTTCCTTTTTCTAATAATTCGGGTTTCAATAATTCTCGGTCATAAACAGGATAACCCGAAACTTGAGAAGCTTCAGTAGCTTTTAAAATCTGTGGAATAGGTGAGTGCCATTTTGTTCTTTGGCAAGCTTCTTCTTTTAAGGCTTCACAACCTTTGGCACTTAAGGCTTTTGCTTCTTCTTCTGCCATTGGAAAACTTAATTGCCACATCACAGAATTAGCATCATAAGGCATAATGTAAATTCGTTCGTTACCATTTCCTGTTTGGAAAACCGTTGCTGAATCTAACAATGAACTGTCAACACCTTCAAGAGCTGATAAAGGGCAAATTCCTAATATCACAATGCAATCTAAATAACGTAAAGGAGTAATTTCATCAGCGACTATTAGGTTTCTTACAGCACTTCGAATGCCATCTGCTCCAACTACCAAATCGGCTTTGGTGTTTTTTATAATTCCGTTTACTTGAAAACTTAAGTCAACCGTTTGATCGTCATTTTCCTTAAAATCAACTAATTGATGATTCCATTGTACAGCATCATTTCTTCCTAGTTGTTCTAATAAAGCTAAACGCAACGATTGTCGTGCAATATGAATATTAGTTCGTTTTGGAGTTTTTTTAGGTTCAGATTGCATCCATTTTCGCATTCCCCATTCACCTACAATTTTTCCTTCTGTAGTATGAACCAAATGTCTTGTAGAAACAACACCTTCTTCTAAAGAAAAAATTCCGAATCCTTCAATAGCTTTACTGGCTTGTTGTAAGGTCAGACCATAACCTTGAGAGCGTGCTTCAAAGTTAGCATCGCGTTCGTAAAGTATAAAAGGAATTCCACGATGTAAACAAGCAACTGCCAATGCTACACCACCAATTCCACCACCAATAATGGCAACATGTGGATAATTTTCTGAATCTGGAATAGGATGATTTTTACTTTGGATTAATCCAGAACCTGAACAATTTAAGCAAGAACTTAAATGTGCTTTTGGTTTAATTGGAGCAATTCCTTGATTATCCAATTTTTCAAATTCTTCTAGTTCTCTTTGGAAATTTAAACGCACTTTCTTTTTAAGCTTCTGACTTTTTTTGCCACGACCTTTACATTCGGGACAAATGGTCCAATTTGCTTTTTTGTTGGGTGCGTTTTTCATTTATGTTTTAAATTTTTACCGCAAATTCGCAAATTTTTTAAACAATTTACGAATTTGCGGTTTGTATTTGTTTCTTGTGAATTATCCAAAAAAAGCAGCAATCTTTTTGCGATCACCAACTACCCAAATAACATCATTTTTACTTAAAATAAAATTAGATTCTGGATTTAGAATTCGTTTTCCGTTGTGTTCTACACCAACAACTAAACCTTTTGTTTTTTCTCTTAATTCAGATTCTCTAATGGTTCTTCCGATAAAATCTTGTTGTTCTAATTCAAATTGTTGTAATACAATATCTGAATCTTCTTCATGAAGTACTTTAAATTCGTGTTTTTTTAAATAGTCACCAAATTCTTTAACTTGAATGTCTGTTCCTATTACATAAATTTCATCACTTGGATAAAGTTTTTCATATTTTGTAGGAACATTAATGTGTAGATTACCACGTTTTATGTAAGCAATATTAACTCCAATATCTTCTCTAATTTTAATTTCTTCCAAAGGTTTCCCAACCAAATCAGATTCTGGAACAATTAGAAAATTTGCCATGTGACCATCCCAAGGTGATAAATTATTTCGATTTATTTTTTTAACAGAAAGCTCTCTTTGATTATAATTTTTGACAAATCTATTTTCAATTTTTAAATATAGTTTATTAATTTTTTTTGGAAATAACATAATAATTACAACAGAAAGGACAAAAGCTAAAACTGCAATTCCTGGTGAAAGAAAGTTGTTTAACATCATTCCAATAAAAAATAAACCAATTACCATTCTAATGAAGATTAGGACTAAAATTGGACCGTGATGCTTTTTGTTTTTTAATAATTCTTGTACTTCTTCTGTAGCAATTCTACGTAAGGATACAGCCCATAGAAATGGTGCAATAATAATGAACGTTATAACAGCTGTAACAATATTTCCATAACTATAATCATCCATTAATGGCATTAAAAATCTTTTAGACAATTGAATAATTGCTAATAATATAATCGAATGAATAGCTACTTGAAAAACATATTCTTTAATTGCTTTTCTCCAAGTACTAACCGTTTTTATGGCTTGCGCATTGGCACTATAAATCTCAATTCGTTTAGCCCATCTTTTAGGTAATTTCTTTTCAATAAAACCAGCAACTGGAGTTGAGTATTTTATCATGTAAGGTGTTGTAAATGCTGTGACTGCTGAAACGGCAACAACAATTGGATACAAGAAATCACTAGTGACATTTAACGAAGCACCAAGTGTTGCTATAATAAACGAAAATTCACCAATTTGCGATAAACTCATTCCAGTCTGAATGGATTCTTTTAAAGGTTGACCAGAAATTATGGTTCCAATAGTGGAAGTTATAGATTGACCAAAAATGGTAATTAAAGTCAAAATCATTACTGGAAATGCGTATTCTATTAACGTATCAGGATTTATTAACATTCCAACAGATACAAAGAAAACAGCTCCAAATAAGTCCTTTACAGGTTTTACTAGATGCTCTATATGTTCAGCTTCATTTGTTTCAGCAATAATTGAACCCATTATAAAAGCACCTAACGCTGGAGAAAATCCGACACCAGCAGCAAAAATCACCATAAATAAACATAACGCTAATGAGATTATCAATAGTGTTTCATCTGTAAAAAGAGGTTTTAATTTTTTTAATAAAGTTGGAATAAAAAAGATTCCAGATACAAACCAAATGATTAAAAAGAAGCCTAATTTAAACAAAGATTGTATCAATTCTGTACCAGAAAACTGTTGACTTACTGCAATGGTTGAAAGTAAAACCATCATTAAAATGGCTACAATATCTTGAACAATTAAAGCACCAATTACGTTACCCGTAAATTTTTGAGATTTTACTCCTAATTCATCAAAAGCTTTCAAAATAATTGTTGTAGACGAAATGGATAATATTACACCTAAAAAAATAGAGTTCATTTCGTTCCAACCCATAAATTTTCCGGCATAATAACCCAAAATAATCATGGAGACGATTTGAGTTAATGCTGTAATAGAAGCAGTACCTCCAACTTTTAGTAGTTTTTTGAAACTAAATTCGAGTCCCAAACTAAATAAAAGAAATATTACACCAATTTCTGCCCAAACAGTTATGCTGTTCGTGTCCTTTACAGATGGGAAAAATGAAAAGTGTGAACTGGCTAAAAACCCTGCAACTAAATATCCTAAAACCAAAGGTTGTTTTAATTTTCTGAAAATCAACACAGCAATTGCTGCTGTTATCAGAATTAATCCTAAATCATTTATTAAATTTGGTATATGAACAGTAGTTGTCGCAACTAGAGATATCGGCATTTTTTTTCGTTTTGATAAAAATAATATTTTGCTTCTTTTGCTACAATTGATTTGCAAAAAATTAACATTCTAATATAATAAAAAAATCCACAAGTAATGCTAAGTGGTTTGTTGAATTTATAAATAAAAAGTATACTACTAAATCAATAGCATAATTTTTTAAACAAATTATATTTTTTACTTTTATAAAAAATATTTAACCAGTGAGATATATAATTTTTTGTACTTTTTTTCTAGTATGTTTATTTACACTAAATTCTTGTAATAGTTTAAATTATAAATATAGATCTCAAATTTTAATGAGGCCTTTAGATGTCAATCCATTAAAAGGAAAGTGGTTAATTGATAAGCCATATTTAAATAAAATTGATAAAAGTTATGAGGAATTAATTATTAAAGAATTTAAAGATAATCTAAGTAATAAAACAGAAAAAGTAGATTGTATTTTAGATTTTAATAATGTGATGACTTTTCAAAATTCTAATACAAAAATAGAAGATGTATTGGGCCTTTATAAAGAACAATTAGATTATGATTATTTAATTACAATTGAATTATCTTTAATAAAAAACATAACACCAGAAATTTCATATGCACCAGAAAAAGGACTGTATAGAGAATTAAATAGTAAGATATATGTTTATGATTTAAATTCTAAAAAATTAATCTTTGAAAAAGAATACTTTACTTCTGAAAAAATTTTGATGCAAAAAGATCGTATTAATATTATTGGAACTAAATTAGAAAAATTTATTTTTTGGACCGTTGAAAAAATGACTAAAGATTTTCAAGAACCTCATAATTGGTCTTTAGTGTTTTAAAATTAGGTAAAAAAAATCCTGCTAAATGAATAACAGGATTTTAAAAGTTCTAAGTAAAGTCTATTTATATACCTAAATAATTACTTGGAGTAATTTGTTTTAATTCGGTTTTAATTTCATCTGAAACATCCAACGTTTCAATAAACGCGTGAATAGATTCTTTATTGATTACCGTATTTGTTCTTGTTAAATTTTTTAAAGCTTCATAAGGGTTTGGATAAGCTTCTCTTCTTAAAATGGTCTGAATTGCTTCTGCAACAACAGCCCAATTCTTTTCTAAGTCTTCTGCAAATTTACTTTCATTTAGCAGCAATTTGTTTAAACCTTTTAAAGTCGCTTCAAAAGCAATTAAAGTATGACCTATTGGAACGCCAATATTTCTCAAAACTGTACTATCCGTTAAATCTCTTTGTAAACGAGAAACTGGTAATTTGTTTGAAAGATGTTCGAAAATCGCATTAGCAATTCCTAAATTTCCTTCACTATTTTCAAAATCAATTGGATTTACTTTATGTGGCATTGCTGAGGAACCAATTTCTCCAGCTTTAATTTTTTGTTTGAAATATTCCATAGAAACATAGGTCCAAATGTCTCTGTCTAAATCTAGAACTATATTATTAATACGCTTTAAAGCATCAAAAAACGCTGCAAAATGATCGTAATGTTCAATTTGTGTAGTTGGAAATGAATGATGTAAGCCTAAAGCATTTTCTACAAAATCAGTTCCAAATTGTTTCCAATCTTGGTTTGGATAAGCTACTTTGTGAGCGTTATAATTTCCTGTCGCTCCACCAAATTTAGCAGCAAAAGGCACATTGAATAACGAACGCATTTGTTCTTCTATTCGTTCTACAAAAACTAAGATTTCTTTTCCTAATCGAGTAGGAGAAGCTGGTTGTCCGTGCGTTCTTGCTAACATTGGAATATCTTTCCATTCAATACTTAATTCTTTTAATTTTTGAACTAATGAAATTAAAGTTGGTAAATAACAATCTTCAAACGCTTCTTTAGTGGAAAGTGGAATTGCAGTGTTGTTAATGTCTTGAGAAGTCAACCCGAAATGGATAAACTCTTTGTATTGTGATAACCCTAAAGCTTCAAATTTTTCTTTGATAAAGTATTCAACAGCCTTAACATCGTGATTTGTAGTTTTTTCAGTCTCTTTAATCCAAAGTGCATCTTCTGTACTGAAATTTTTGTATAAATCACGCAAAGCTTCGTATTTCTTAACGTCAACGCTTTCAAGTTGAGGCAAAGGCAATTCGCACAAAGCAATAAAATATTCTACTTCTACTAAAACTCTATATTTAATAAGAGCTTCTTCAGAAAAATAAGGTGCTAATGATTTTGTTTTGTTTCTATAACGTCCATCAATTGGAGAAATAGCGTTTAGTTCTGTAAGTTTTTGCATTTTTTTTGTGTTGTGATGTAAAGAAATGCAAATTTAGTTATAAGTTGTAAGTTATGAGTTATAAGTTCAAAACTTTTTATAACTAAGTAATTTTAATAGTAAGAAAGCAATTTAGTATTTCAAACTAAACTATAACCTATAACCCAAAATTATTTCAACCTTTTCAACTCCTCACGAACAATCTTGATTCCTTCTGTTGCAGAAAGCGGAATTACTTTTAAAGGATTATCTAAATCATAAATTGTTGCTGGTTTTGGGTCAATATAATAAACTAATACATCTTCAGAAACATAATTAATCAATCCAGCAGCAGGATACACTTGCAATGATGTTCCAATAACTATTAAATAATCGGCTTCTTCTAAGATTTCCATAGCTCTTTCAATTTCTGGCACTTCTTCTCCAAACCAAACAATGTGTGGACGCAATTGGATGTTATTACTATCGAAATCTCCTAGAATAATATCTTTTTTCCATTCAATTATTGAGTTTATATCTTGTTCATTTCTAGCTTTTAAAAGCTCACCGTGCAAGTGAATCACTTTTGTACTTCCTGCACGTTCGTGTAAATCATCTACGTTTTGGGTTATAATTGTGATGTCAAAATCAGTTTCTAATTCAGCTAGAATGATGTGGGCTAAATTTGGTTTTACTTCTAAAAGTTGTTTTCTACGTTTGTTATAGAAATCAAGAACTAATTCAGGATTATTAAGATATCCAATAGGAGAAGCAACTTCCATAATATCATGTCCTTCCCATAAACCATCTGCGTCTCTAAAGGTTTTAATGCCACTTTCGGCACTTACACCAGCTCCAGTAAGTACTACAATTTTTTTCATTTGCTACGATTTTGATATAAAGTTAAAAAAAAATCCCTCAGAATAATTAGAATTATAATGAGAGATTTTAAATAATCGTTGAAAGGTTTTAAACTTTACCTAAAGTGTATAATTGTTCTAATGTTGGAGATATACTTCCGCCAGCTGGTTCTAATGTAATTCCGAATGCTTCTGCATCTTGTGCGTTATCAACCTTAAAAACTTTTGAATTATCAGCAGTAAAGTTGTCTAAAACCCCAATACTTGTTGGCGTTAAAGGACTTAATTTTAATGCCCAAACTTGATAAACCTTTCCTTCTGGAGGAGCAGGTAAACCAGCCACATCAACATAAACTTCTTTTGTTACTTTATTATAATAGGCTTTTGCATAAGATTCTGGAGCAACAGCTTGTCCGGCTAAGGCAATAGCTTGATTGTTATTATCTCGAACAATGGCTAAAACAGTTTCAGCTTCTTTTTTCTTTAATTCTAAGTCAACTATTGATTCTTGCATAACTGATTTTTCAGCTCCTAATTTATCAATAACTTGATTAGATTCATTTAGTTTATTGAATTGTAATCCAAATCCAACTACAAGTACTGCAGCAGCTGCCCATCCAATATAAGTTGCCCAACCTGATTTAGGTTTCATGTCAATTACTTTGCGTTTTTCTAAGATCTGATTTCTAATTTTCTCATAATTTGTTGCAGATAGTCTAGGGGCAACGCTTTGTGATAAATCAATTACAGTGTCTTCAATGGCAATTACTTCTTGTCTTACAGCAGGATAATCTGCCATCATTTGTTGGACTTCATTATTTTCTGCTTCGGAAAGTTTTCCAAAAACATATAATTCTAAAATTCCAGATTCGATATATTCTTTACTAGTCATGGATCATTTTTCTTAATTCGTTCATACAATTTCTATTGTTTGTCTTCACTGTACCTAATGGCATTTCTAATTCATCTGACGCTTCTTGTTGGGTATAGCCCTGAAAGAACAAAAGATCAATTATTTGTACACACTTTGGTTTCAGCTTCATGATAAACTCTTTAATACCAATGGCATCGATTCTACTGGTTGTTCTCGAGCTATCTTCAAGTACATGTACGAAATTATCGGCAGATAAGTTTTTTTGACTGTTGTTAAAGTTTTTAGAACGTAATTTATCAATGGATGTATTCCTAGCTATATTAAGCATCCATGTATATAAACGTCCTTTAGATTCATTATAAGAATCTATGTTTTTCCAAATTTTAACGAATACTTCTTGAAGCACATCTTCGGCTTCTTCTGTATTTCTAATAAGATTATAAATCACTCCAAATAGACTTTTTGAATAGTTGTCATATAATAGAGTAAAAGATTTATCATCTTTTTTTAGTAATTCCTTTATTAATTCTTCTTGTTCCATGACGGTAAATGTAGTAAAAAAAATAAAGATTAAGTTTTTTTTGCTTTTTTTAAAACCAAAAAGAAAGTTATCTCGTAACTGTAGTTATAAATCTATTATTAAAATGTGTATCGCATACATTTAATAATGATGAAAAAATAAATTAATAATTTAAAAACTAACAAAATGAAAAAATCAAAAATTTTATTAGGGTTGGCTTTAACAGGAGTTTTAGCGATTACTTTAATTGCAGCGGATCACATTGATGCTCCAGCTGTTCAAGGTGGAAAATCAGACATTACTGATTTCTATGCATTTCAAGGTGCAAATACAGACAATATGGTGTTTGTAGCAAATGTTCAAGGTTTAATTACTCCAGGAGCAAGTTCTTCTGCATCTTTTGATGAAAATGTGATGGTAGAATTTAACATTGATAACAATGGAGACAATGTTGAAGATTTAGTAATTCAAGCAATTCCAAGAAATGGAGTAATGTTTTTCTTTGGTCCAGTAGCACCAGGAACTCCAGGAACATCTAGTATGGTTAAAACTGAAAGCCCTTTAGGAAGTATATCTATTACTCCATATGGAAGTGAAGCAATTATTACTTCAAACAATGGAGCAAAAATGTTTGCAGGTTTACGTGATGATCCATTCTTTTTTGACTTTGGCCAATATTCAGCTATAATTGGTGGAACAGCGACTTCATTTAATAATCCTGGAACAGATACTTTTGCAGGTTCAAATGTAATGTCAATAGTTGTTGAAGTTCCTAAATCTACTTTAGGTGGAACAGGTACTTTAAACACTTGGGTTGAAACTAAGAAAAAATAATTTTTAAAAATACTTAAAACAATAATATTATGAAAACAATAAAAAACATATTGGCTACGGCTACAATTCTTACTGCTACTTTATTTGTTGGATGTAGTGATGATGATAGTGTTGCTCTACAATCTACTGATATACAAACACAAATTGATTTTAGTGGAACTTATGCTCAACAAGATCAAATGGGTAGACCAGCGATTAATACAGTATTTGTGAGTTCTGGAAATAAAGATAGTTTCAATACTACTACACCTTCAACAATGGGAGCTAATTTTCAATCAGCTTTTCAATCGAGACTTTTAGCTTTAAACCCAGGATATTCTACAAATTTATTAGGGTTAGATGCTCCAACTTTTACAGGTGTTTTAGCTACTGATGTATTAAATGTTTCTACAACAGCTCCAACGACTTTCTTTGATGGTACAAACGTTTTAACTGGTAGAGCATTGGCAGATGACGTAATTGATGTTGAATTAATCTTAATTTTTGGTGGACCAAATGCTACAGCAAATCCAGGATTAACTTCGGATAATGTAGGTTCAAATGATAAAACGTTTTTATCGTCTTTCCCATACTTAGCATCTCCTTGGTAGAATTACCTTTTAAAAGAGCGTAGTTTTTAATTACGCTCTTTTATTTTCAAACAAAATAAAACAAAATAAAAACCTACCTACAATGAAAACTAATAAAATAATTAAACTGACTTTACTTTTAGTAATACCATTAGTTTTATCTAATTGTACTTCTAAAATTTCAAATCAAGTTACTAATAAAGAAGATTATAAAGCTTATTTAGAAGTAAATGATAATAAAAAATTACAAGACATAAATAAAGAAATCGAGTTTTGGCAAACGAAATTTGATGCTGCACCTAACCAATCTTCTTATTTAATCACATTAGCTTCACAATATTCTCAATTATTTGAAATATCAGGAAAAATTGATGATTTATACAAAGCTGAAAAATTATTACTAGAAGCAAATGAAAAATTTGTGGAACAAAATGCAGGAATTCACAGAGCAATTGCTCGTAACTATATTTCTCAACACCGTTTTAAAGAAGCTTTGACACATTTAGAAAAAGCAGATGAACTTGGAGAAAATAAAATAGGAACTCAAAAAATGCTTTTTGATGTTTACATGGAATTAGGAAACTATGATTTAGCTAAAGAAAAATTAACAGCTATTCAATTACCTAATGATTTTGATTATTTAATTCGTTCAGCAAAATGGAATGATCACAAAGGTGATTTAGATACAGCTATTTCTTCAATGGAAAAGGCTTTGAAAATTGCTGAAGACGAAAATAATAAAGGATTAAAAATATGGGTTTATTCAAATATTGGAGATTTTTATGGTCATGCTGGTAGAATTGAAGATTCATACAAATATTATTTAAAAACTTTAGAAGAAGATAACCACAACACTTATGCTTTAAAAGGAATTGCTTGGATTTCATTCTCACACGAAAGAAACCCAGAACAGGCTTTAGAAATTATAAATGCTATTGAATCAAAACATTTAGTGCCAGACTTGTATTTATTGAAAGCTGAAATTGCAGAATTTCAAAATAATAAAGTTGAAGAAACTAAAGCAATTAATAAATATAACGAAATTTTAGCTTCTCATGATTACGGTGATATGTACAACAAATACAATGTTTTACTTATGGCTGAAAACACAAATCAAGTTGATGCAGCCATAAAAATAGCACAAAAAGAAATTGAAAATAGACCCACTCCTGAATCTTACGATTTATTAGCTTGGACTTATTTTAAAATTGGTGAAAAAGAAAAAGCACTTGAAATAATTCAGAAATATACTATTGGAAAATCATTTGAACCTACAATCGTTTATCATAATGCAGAAATTCTAAAAGCAAACTCTCGAACAGCTGAAATTGTTCCCATGAAAAAAGAATTATTAGGAAGCATTTATGAATTAGGTCCAACTTTAGAAAACAAAATCAAGAACTTATAAACTAATCGTCATGAAATTTTATATAACAGTATTGCTGTTGTGTTGTTACTCGATAGTTTCAGCACAAATAGCGAAAGGGAAAATTATAGATTCTGATGAAAGTGTTTTAAGTGAGGCTTACATCATAAATTTAAATTCAGATTCACATTCACATACTAATGATTTAGGTGAGTTTAGTATCGAAAAAACGAATAATGGAGATGTTTTACGAATCAGCAAATTAGGATATAAAACTAGTATTGTTTCTGTTGATGATGTTAATAAAGGACTATCAATTACATTAGAAGATGATATCATTCAATTAAATGAAGTGGTTTTAAGTTCAGGAATAAATACAACCAATAACATCGCAAAAATTGATTTAATGACAAACCCAGTAAACTCTTCTCAAGAAATTCTTAGAAAAGTGCCAGGTTTATTTATTGGTCAACATGCAGGTGGTGGAAAAGCAGAACAAATATTTTTAAGAGGTTTTGATGTAGATCACGGAACTGATGTTGCATTAAGTGTAGATGGAATGCCAATTAATATGGTTTCTCATGCTCACGGACAAGGATATTCGGATTTACATTTCATAATTCCAGAAACGGTAAATAAAATTGATTTTGGAAAAGGACCTTATAAAGCCAATCAAGGAAATTTTGCAACAGCAGGTTACGTTGGTTTTCAAACTAAAGATAAATTAGAGTCAAGTTCGATTAGTTTAGAAGCTGGACAATTTAATACAACTCGTATGGTTGGACTTTTTAATCTGTTGGAAACTAATAAAAAACAAAACGCTTACATAGCGACAGAATACATTTTAACGGATGGACCTTTTGATTCGCCTCAAAACTTTAACCGATTTAATATTTTTGGAAAGTATAATATGCAATTAGATAATTCGTCAAAATTAACGTTACAAGCTTCACGATTTACAAGTCGTTGGGATGCTTCAGGACAAATTCCAAATCGTTTAGTTGAAAACGGAACAATATCAAGATTTGGTGCTGTTGATGATACAGAAGGTGGTTTTACTAGTAGAACAAATTTCATCGTTTCTCATCAAAAATCTATAGACGAAAATACCTATGTAAAAACAAATGTGTTTTACTCAAAATATGATTTTACGCTTTTTTCAAATTTTACATTTTTCTTAGTTGATCCTTTAAATGGTGATCAAATTAAGCAAAAGGAAAGCCGTAATTTATTTGGAGCAAATACAGAATTCAATAAAAAAATATTTTTAGATAATTCAGTTGTTTCCTTACAAAGTGGAGTAGGATTTAGAGCGGATGAAATTGATGGAATAGAATTATCTCGAACTTTAAACAGACAAGAAGTTCTTGAAAACATTCAATTAGGTGATATTGACGAATCAAATATGTATGGTTATTTTAATTCAGAATTCAAATTCAATAAATTTAAAATTGCTCCGGCCGTTAGATTAGATTATTTCAAATTCAATTACCAAGATGCTTTAGAACCAATGTTTAAAACCTTGTCAACTACAGCAGTTAAAGTTTCTCCGAAATTAAACTTGAGTTATTCTCAAAATAACAATGTAGAATATTTTATTAAATCTGGTTTTGGATTTCATTCTAATGATTCAAGAGTAGCCTTACAAGAAGATAAAGAAGTTGTGCCAAGTGTTTTTGGAGTTGATGTTGGAAATGTATGGAAACCAACCAACAATTTGATTGTAAATACAGCTTTATGGACTTTATATTCACAACAAGAATTTGTCTATGTTGGTGATGCTGGAGTAGTAGAAGCTTCAGGAAAATCAAGACGTTATGGTGTTGATTTAGGGTTTAGATACCAATTAAGTGATTATGTTTTTGCTGATTTTGATGGAAATTATGCGTTTGCAAGAACAGGAGATAATTATGAAGAATATATTCCATTAGCTCCAAAATTTTCTTCTACTGGAGGAATTACGTTAAAAGATTACAAAGGTTTTTCAGCTGGAATTAAATATAGATATTTAGGAGATAGAGCAGCAAATGAAGATAATTCAGTAGTTGCAAAAGGATATTTTGTTTCCGATTTTAATGTGAATTATAAAATAAATAATTTCAACATAGGAATAGTTGTAGAAAATATTTTCAACACAAAATGGAATGAAACACAATTTTTAACCGAATCAAGATTGAAAAATGAAACACAATCGGTTGAAGAAATACATTTTACACCTGGAACACCATTTTTTGCAAAAATAAAGATTGGATATAATTTTTAGTAGTCAGTAGGTGATTATTATAGATTAGTTTTTATTTTGTTTGCGTCAGTTTAAGTAATGTTTATTCATCTTAAGCTGACGTTTTTTTTTGTAATAAAACCGAATTATCTATCTTTGACCAAATGGAAAAATTAGATTTACTTACTTACCTAGAAGGTTTTCTTACTGATAATAGAAAACAACGTTTTTTAGATGTTTTATCAAAAAGAACAAAGCACTTTACAATTGCGGTTGAAGATGTTTTTCAAATGCATAACACAAGTGCTGTAATGCGCAGTTGTGAAGTTTTTGGTATTCAAGAATTAAATGTTGTAGAGCAAAGATTTGGAAAAGCTATTGATAAGCAAATTGCAATGGGTGCTCAAAAATGGGTAGATATTAATGAACATTCTTCTAGTCAGGCCTGTATTGATTCTTTAAGGCAAAAAGGGTATCAAATAATTGCTACAACGCCTCATAATGAATCATGTACAATAGAAAATTTTGACATTACTAAACCATCTGCTATTTTTTTTGGTACAGAAATCGACGGATTATCCGATGAGGTAATGCAACAAGCCGATGGTTATTTAAAAATTCCAATGGTTGGATTTACTGAGAGTTTGAATATTTCGGTTTCAGCAGCAATTATCATTCAAGATATTACAAATAGATTGCGTAATTCAAATATTGAATGGCAATTATCGGATGAAGAATTACTTGAAAAACGTATTGATTGGGCTAGAAAAACAATAAAAGACATTAAGAATGTTGAAGGTAGGTTTTATGAAAATCTATAAACGCTTCAACATTTTATATTCTTCATAACAACCACTAATTGCATCAAGAATTTGTAAATCATTGGCAGATTTTATAAAGTCTTGCGAATAATTACATTTTTCTAAAATTAATGGAATATCATCTTTACTAATTTCTAATAAAGAAGCTAAGGTTTCTCTGTCATATTTAGTGGCTAAAAGTTTTCTAATGTCGTCATTAGCTTTCATTTCTTTAAGCTTTTTCATTTCCTTAGTTTTTTTACTAAACGTATTATATAAAAAATCTGCAGGATTTAAAACTGAACGCACAACTCTTCCTAAAGCATTTGGAGAACGGTCACCAACTTCATAAGCAGCTAGTAAACCAGCAATGTTTGCTCTGTAATTTTCGTTAACCGGAATGATTTTAGTATCAACTTCCAAATAACCAGTAAGATTGTATTGCGAAAGCTTAATTTCGTCTAAGACATAAATTTTTTCGGTAAGTTTAATTTTTGTAGTGCTATTTTTAATCCAGTCGTTTGTGATTACTGTTTTTACAGTTTCAAAACCTAAGTAAGTAAAAATTATAGTATCATTTACAACGCCTTCTATTTCAAATTGTCCGCTACCGTTTGTAACAGAACCTTTTACTTGAGTCGTGTTAATAACATGCACATTATTCATTGGAAGTAATGTTTCAATATTTACGACTGTACCTTTAACTTTTTCAACAGTCGCTATAGTATCATTTTTAGTTTGAGAAAAACCAAAAGAGGTAACAAAAAGGCATAAAAAAACTACAAAATATCTCATATTTTAAATATTGATTCAAAAATACGAATCAATTAGAGATATTTTGCAGTTTTATAAGAATATTAACTATTTATTCGCTTCTTCTTGAGCGTTTAGCTTTTTCAAAAAATCCTTTTGATTCTCCTTCAGAGCTTCTTCTTTCTCTTTTTGGAGCATCTGATGAAGATGAAGAACTTCTTCTTCTTTCACCACTTCCAGAACTTGAATCTCTTTTAGTGAAATTTCTGCTTCCACCATCACGATTTCCACCGTCACGACTTCCTCTAAATCCACCACCAGAACTTCTTCCACCACCAGAACTTCTTCCGTTGTGATCTCTTCTTCCAGAATTTCTTCCGCCACCACCTTCGTTTTTAGAAATTTCAACGTTGATTCTTCTTCCGTTCATGTCGTAACCGTTGATTACAGACATAACTTTTTCCATGTGTTCAGCGTCTGTGTTAAAGAAAGAGAAACCTTCTTTTACATCTACTTTGAAAACATCATCACGACCTAAGTCAAGTGTTTCTTTTAAGAAATCTTTTAACTGCATCCAATCGAAATCATCTCTAGATCCAATGTTGATAAAATACCTTACATCATCACCAGCTTTAAATTCTCTTGGTTCAGAACTATTTCTTTCACTTCTTTCCCCAGAACCAGATAAATCACGTTTCTTTTTGTAATATTCTAAAAATCTATTGAATTCTACAGAAACTATTTTTTTAATTAATTCTTCTTTATCTAATCCAGATAAAACATCATTAATAGCAGGTAAATAGTTGTCAATTTCATGATCAACTTCTGTGTCGTTAATTTTATTAGCTAAATGCAATAATTGTATTTCGCATATTTCAATTCCAGAAGGAATAGTTTTTTCTTCAAATTTTTGTTGAATGATTCTTTCAATTGATGAAATCTTACGCAATTCACTTTTAGTAATAATTACTATTGAAGTTCCTGATTTTCCAGCACGACCAGTTCTACCTGAACGGTGATTATAAGTTTCAATTTCATCTGGTAATTGATAATTAACTACGTGAGTAATATCATCAACGTCAATTCCACGAGCAGCAACGTCAGTAGCTACAAGCATTTGAATTTGTCTACCTCTAAAAGATTTCATAACTCCATCACGTTGTGCTTGAGATAAATCTCCATGCAAAGCAGCAGCGTTATAACCATCTTCAATTAATTTTTCAGCAACAGATTGTGTATCACGTTTTGTACGACAGAAAACCACAGAAAATATATCTGGATTTGAATCGGCTAAACGTTTTAAGGCTTCATATCTATCACGAGCATTTACTACATAAAATTCATGTGATACAGTTTTTGATCCTGCATTTTTGTGTCCTACAGTAACTTCTGCTGGATCTTTCATAAACTTTTTAGCAATACGTGCTACTTCAGCAGGCATTGTTGCAGAGAATAACCATGTGTTTTTATCTTCTGGAGTATCTGATAATATAGAAACTATATCTTCATAAAATCCCATGTTTAACATTTCATCGGCTTCATCAAGAACACAAATATTTATGTTTTTAATGTTAACCAACCCACGATTAATCATGTCTTGCATTCTACCTGGAGTTGCTACAATTACATGTGCTCCACGTTTAATTTCTCTTGCTTGTTCTGAAATGCTTGCACCACCATAAATTGCAACGGTGTTTAAACCTTTAATGTATTTTGCATAATTCTTCATTTCGTTTGTTATTTGCAAACAAAGCTCACGAGTTGGCGATAAGATTAAAACTTGAGTGTTTCTATCTTCTACATTAATTTTTTGGATTGCTGGAAAACCAAATGCTGCTGTTTTCCCTGTACCTGTTTGTGCTAAAGCAACTAAATCTGTGTTTTTTTCTAATAAAACCGGAATCGCTTTTTCTTGCACTTCTGACGGATTTTCAAATCCTAGATCCTTAATCGCCAGCAGTAACGATTCATTCAGACCTAATTGTTCAAATTTATTCATAAGTATTTTTAAATTGAGTGCAAAGGTACTGATTATAAGTGAGATATGCTAATTGTTTGTAAAATGTTCAATTTCAGTACTTTTAATCTTTAAATTTGACATAATTGATACTTTATAAAGTAAAATATTATCTACTTTTGTTGGCTTTTAATTAATTGTTTTTAGAAATGTTTCAAATTTTAGATGTTATAGGTGTTTTTGTTTTTACGGTCTCTGGAGTTTTGTCTGGATTAAATAAAAAATTAGATGCTTTTGGCGTTTTTATTATTGCTTTTGTTACTGCACTAGGAGGTGGAACTTTGCGAGATATGCTTATTGGTAAAACCCCAGTAGGCTGGATGGAAGATCTAACTTATCTATATATAATTGTGTTAGCTTATTTTATAACCATATTTTTTAAAAGACATTTAGAAAAATTGAGAATTTCTTTGTTTCTGTTTGATTCAATAGGATTAGGTGTTTTTACCATAATTGGAATAGAAAAAGGAATTAAATTTGGATTGCATCCAATAATATGTATAGCACTTGGAACAATAACTGCAAGTTTTGGCGGTGTTATTAGAGATATACTTTGTAATGAAATTCCAGTTATTTTTAGAAAAGAAATTTATGCAACTGTATGTATTTTTGGAGGAATTATGTTCTTTGTGTTGCAAAAAATAAATTTAAATCATGATGTTTTGTATGTAATAACATCATTGTTTATGATTTCTTTTAGGCTTTTAGCTGTGAAATACAAATGGTATTTGCCTTCGCTGTATAAAAAAGGTTAAACTTTAGAAAGAAAATCTATAAGTTGTTTAACTGCGATTCCTCTGTGACTTATGATTGCTTTTTCTTTCATTGATAATTGCGCAAATGTTCGAGTATCATTTTCTGCTGCAAAAATGGGGTCATAGCCAAAACCTTGAGTTCCAATTTTTTCTTTGATGATGTTTCCTTTGACAATTCCAGTAAAAAGAAGCTGTTCTTTGTTAAGATTTAGAGCAACTACGGTTTTAAATTGAGCTTTTCTGTTGCTTTTGTTTTCCAAATTGAAAAGTAACTTATCCATATTGTCATTAGAATCCTTTTGTTCTCCTGCATATCTTGCCGAATAAACTCCTGGTTCACCGTTTAAAGCATCAACTTCTAAACCTGTGTCATCTGCAAAACAATCGTAACCATATTTTTCTGTGACATAATTTGCTTTTAAGATTGCATTCCCTTCAATAGTATCAGCAGTTTCTTCAATTTCTTCTGTGCAACCAATGTCTTCTAAACTTAAAATAGTAATCGATTCAGGTAGCATTTGCTGAATTTCTTTGATTTTATTTTTGTTGTTGGAAGCGAAAACGAGTTTCATGATATTAGATTTTCAGATATTGGATTTTCAGAAACAGAACTTACTATAAAGTACAAAAGCCGATCTGGAGCGATCGACTTTCATGATGAACGTGTAACCACATTGCTGTGTCGTTCGGGTGCAAATATACATTCATTATTTAATATAAATCTAATTTTTTATTCTTTTTTTCGAGTTAGTGATAGAAACGGCATCCTTTTGTAATTTATTTTTTTGATAAAATAAATAAATTATAAAAGATATAGTGTATAGCGCGTTGCAAAACAGTTGGTTAGTGTTTTTTAATAAATTTTGATGTTTTGCAAACTCCTAAAAATAAATTAGCATAAACTTTTTTTTATTTGTACTTTTGCCGAGTTTTTAAAACTATATTTTAAGATATTATGGTAAAAGATTTATTTGCAAGAATACAAGAAAATAAAGGTCCATTAGGAAAATGGGCATCGCAAGCTGAGGGTTATTTTGTTTTTCCAAAATTGGAAGGTGAACTTGGTCCAAGAATGACGTTTAAAGGAAAAGAGGTGCTTAACTGGTCGATTAATGACTATTTGGGTTTAGCAAATCATCCTGAAGTTAGAAAAGCTGATGCTGATGCTGCTGCTCAATATGGTGCTGCTTATCCAATGGGTGCTCGTATGATGAGTGGTCATACTGATATGCACGAACAATTAGAAAATGAATTAGCAGCTTTTGTACAAAAAGAATCGGCTTATTTGTTAAACTTTGGTTATCAAGGAATTATGTCATGTATTGACGCTTTGGTTACTAAAAATGATATTATTGTTTATGATGTAGATTCACATGCATGTATCATTGATGGTGTGCGTTTGCACATGGGAAAACGTTTTACTTACAAGCACAATGACTTGGAAAGTATGGAAAAAAACCTGCAACGTGCTACTAAAATGGCTACTGAAACTGGTGGTGGAATCTTATTCATCACAGAAGGTGTTTTTGGAATGCGTGGTCAACAAGGAAAATTGAAAGAAATTATTGCCATGAAGGAAAAATATAATTTCCGTTTATTGGTTGATGATGCTCATGGTTTTGGTACTTTAGGTAAAACTGGTGCTGGAGCAGGTGAGGAGCAAGGTTGTCAAGATGGAATTGATGTGTATTTTTCTACATTTGCTAAATCTATGGCAAGTATTGGAGCTTTTTTAGCTGCTGATAAAGAAATTATTGATTATTTAAAATACAACTTACGTTCTCAAATGTTTGCTAAATCATTACCAATGATTCAAACTGTTGGTGCTTTGAAGAGATTGCAATTATTAAGAGATAATCCAGGTTTAAAAGATAAACTTTGGGTGAATGTAGATGCTTTACAAAACGGTTTAAGAGCAAGAAATTTTAATATTGGTGATACTAATACTTGTGTAACTCCAGTTTATCTTGAAGGAAGTGTACCTGAAGCAATGGTTATGGTAAACGATTTAAGAGAAAATTATGGTATTTTCTTGTCGATAGTAATTTATCCTGTTATTCCAAAAGGAATTATATTGTTGAGAATGATTCCAACGGCTTCTCATACTTTAGAAGAGATTGAAACTACTTTAAGTGCTTTTGAAATTATTAGAGAAAAATTAGTTAACGGAACTTATAGAAAAATTGCAGATGCAACTAAGGTTGATATGGATGCGTAAATTATAGATTTTCTGATATTTGGATTTTAGATTTTCAGAAAGTCGCTTAAAAAAACCCAATGCTATTTATTTAGTATTGGGTTTTTTATTTCAAAAATTACATTGTTTAGGTTCCCTTCATCTTTTTTACCCAAAATAAGTTTGAAGTTATTTCTTGCTAATAAAGTTTTAGAATTCTCATTTTTTTGATGAGTATAGGCTTCAATTATATCTAAATTTAGATTTTTAAATCCATATTCGAGTACAGATTTTAACGATTCACTCATTATTCCTTTTCCTTGAAAATCGGGTTCTAAATCATATCCAACTTCTGCTACTTTATGGTTTTCAGAAAAATTCCACAAACAGATTGTTCCAATAATTTTAGGGTTATTTTTTAAAGTTATTCCCCAAGAAATTGATTTGTTTGTTTCAATATTTTCATTTAGTTGTTGGATGAATTTTATAGCATCAGAACTATTCCTAGTTTTTCTGTTTTCTGGTCTTTCAATGAATTTATTGATTGTTTCATCAGAACGTAGATATAAAATAGCTTCATAATCTGTTTCCAATATTTGTCTAAGAATAAGTTTTTTTGAATTTATTTCGGGAAAAGGATTAAATTTTATCATCTCATCTTGTTTTCTTAGATTGCTTATAATTTCTTACTATACGTTCTTCTCCGTTTGGTAATTTTAGTATTAAAATTTTTCCAAAGATTTTGAATAGCTGTATTTTCTTCTAATTCTGGTGTTCTTACGCAAGTTTCAATACCTTTTGCCTGACAAACAGTATAATATTCATCAAAAATAATAGCTGTTACACCTTTACTTTGATATTCAGGAGCAACACCAATTAAATAGAAAACAACCTCTTTTGAATTGTTTTTAGCTTTTAATAAATGATAAAATCCAAAAGGAAACAACTTACCATTTGCTTTTTTTAAAGCTTCACTAAATCCAGGCATAACAATAGCAAAAGCAATCATTTTATCATCTTTATCTACTATGAATTTGATAAATTCAGGATTTATGAAACTAATGTATTTCTTTTTAAAATATTCTTTTTGAACATCATTTATAGCCACAAATGATTGAAGTTTTGCATAGGTATCATTAAACAAATCAAACATTTTGTCTACATAAGACATTATGTCTTTTGTTTTAGTAAAATTAAGACATCGTAAACCGTAGCGTTGTTTGATTAAAGCGCTAGCTTTTTGAAAAGGTTCTGGATTGATGTTACTAAACGAAAAATTGCTTTCAATATATTCTTTTTCTTTTGTTAAGCCCAATTTTTCAAAATGGTCTTTATAGTAAGGCAAACTATACCAAGTCACCATATTACCTACTTGGTCAAAACCTTCAATTAGTACTCCAACTTTGTCTAGATTAGAAAAACCAATTGGCCCTTCAACCATCTCTAAATTATGTTTGTTACCTAATTCGTAAACTTTTTCTAGCAAAGCTTTAGTTACTTCAATGTCATCAATAACATCAAACCAGCCAAAACGGACTTTACTTTTTCCAGCAATTTTTACTTCATCCCAATTAATTATTGCTGCTAGTTTACCAACAATTTTGCTGTCTTTGTAAGCTAAATAAAAATGCGCTTCAGCACTTTGAAAAGCTGGGTTTTTATCTTTGTCAAAAGTTTCTAATTCTTCTGCAATAATTGGTGGAATCCAATAGGGATTATTTTTATATAATTCGAAAGAAAACATGACATAATCTTTCATTTCTTTTTTTGACTTGGCTTCTTTTATTTCAATCATTGTGGTTGGGTGAAATTATTCTTCGTCTTTAGACTTTTTTAATTTCTTTTCTTTATTCTTATTTAATTTAGGCTCTTTTTTCTTAGCACTTTTATTTGCTTTATCTTTCTTTCTGTCTTCAGGAGATTTTATTCTTACCTCTTGATAATTTTTATCAAAACGCCATGAAATTCCAACTCCACCGTACATTATTGAAGGTGTGTCTTTTATGTTCTTAGAAAATGAAGCGTCAACTTGCATGTTAGGCGAAATAAGATATGCTCCACCAGCTCTAAAAACAATATCACTATATAAATCCCCTTTATAACCTTGATTTTCAACAAAAACTGACCATTGTTGGTTTATTCCATGTGTAAGGGTTGCGATATATTCTAATGATTTAAAATCAGAAGTAAACTTGTTGTAGATTAAATTTCCAACTAATACCCAACGTGTACCAAAAGTGTTTTGTGTAATCAAAGCCACTTTAGGACTGATTTTATTTTCAATTAATTTCGAATTATAATTATAAGGATTATCAGAAAAATTTAGGTTTAGACCACCAAAAACACCAACAGAAGGAATTAATTGTCTCCATTTAAAACCTTGATTGGCCTTCCAACTTCTAATATTAACTTTCTGTTCATAATATTTATTTGGGTCATAAACTAAATATTTAGCACCTAGAACGGTAGTTCTTAAAGCACTTCTTTTATATTCTTCAAGTGGACTTGTATAGGTGTCATTTTGATATTGAATTTCTACAACAACTTCCATTTCTTCTTTAATAACACCCCAACGCAAAGCAAAATCTACTCCAAAACCATTGGCATCATAACCAATTAAGTCATGATTTTCTTTAATACCAAAAACTCCAGATTCTAGTTGAATAATCGATTTTCCAACAGAGAAAGCCATCATGGATTTTCCTGGTCGATTAGAATTAATTACATCTGTATATTGGGCAGAAGCCAATTCAACAAATAAAACAGAGATTAAAAGGAGAAATTGTGTTGATTTTTTCATAACTGGCTTAAATAAGTTTTTCAAAAGTAGTTATTTTATCATAAATTTAAGAAACAATTTATGGGTTTTTAGTACTTATAGTCGTATTTTTGAATTTTAAAATTAGATTATAATGATAGAAGCATCATTTACAGGTTTATTAAGAACGTTAGCTTACATAGTTTTATTTTATTATTTGTTTAAATTCTTAATTAGAATTTTTGCACCAATACTTATGAAGAAAGCTATGAGTAAAGTGCAACAAAAAATGGAAGACCAAGTTAGGCAGCAACAAAATTATCAACAAAATACGGCTCGAGATACTTCACAAGCAGAGGTTAATCCTCAGGAAAAGAAGAAAGTAGGAGAGTATATTGATTATGAAGACGTAGATTAATAACATTTAAACAATAACAGAAAGGATATTTTAACAATATCCTTTTTTTATTTACTTTAGCATCATTAAAATTTTAACTTGTAGCATGAAAAATTTGCAAAAATATTCTTCTCATTTATTGGCTGTTCTTGGTTTTGTGATTGTAGCCGTAATTTATTTTTATCCTGTTTTAAAAGGAGAACAAATTTACCAACATGACATTGCAGAATATACTGGAATGGCAAAAGAACAAAACGATTTTAGAAAAGAAACAAATCAAGAACCATACTGGACAAACAGTGCTTTTGGAGGAATGCCAACTTATCAATTAGGAGCAAAATATCCAAACGATTTTGTAGGTCATTTTGATGATGTTTTGCGTTTTTTACCTAGACCAGCAGATTATTTATTTCTATACTTTTTGGGGTTTTATATATTGTTATTAGTTTTAAAAGTCGATCCATTAAAAGCCTTTTTTGGAGCTTTAGCTTTCGGTTTTTCAACGTATATGATTATTATTATTGGTGCTGGACACAATGCAAAAGCTCATGCTATTGCATATATGCCAATGGTTTTAGCTGGTGCTTTGTTGGTTTTTAGACGAAAGTATATTGTTGGTGGATTACTAACTATGATTGCTGCAGCTTTAGAAATTCAAGCGAATCACTTTCAAATGACTTATTATTTATTGATTTTACTTTTAGTAGTTTCAATTTATTATTTTGTGGAATTTATTAAAGAAAAAGATTTTAAAGGTTTAGCCAAAGTGGTTGGAGTATTTGCCATTGCTGGAATTTTTGCAGTTGGTTCAAATGCAACCAGTTTATTAGCTACATCAGAATATGCTAAATTTTCAACAAGAAGTGATAGTGAACTAACTTATGAACCAGATGGTTCTAAAAAAGAAAGTTCTAACGCAATGAGTTACGAATACATAACAGATTATAGTTATGGAGTTGCAGAAAGTTTAAACTTAATTGCACCAAGACTTTTTGGTGGTGCTAGTTATGAAGATTTAGGAAAAGAATCAGAAATGTTTCAATATGTAATGTCACAAGGTGCAAGTGAAGCAGAAGCATTAGTCATAACTAAGCAATTAAGAACGTATTGGGGTGATCAACCAGGAGTTTCTGGACCAGCTTATATTGGAATTATTGTTTTCTTTTTAGCAGTTTTAGCTTTATTCGTCGAAAAAAGAAAAGTAAAATATGCATTAGTTGCTGGAATTTTGATTTCATTATTTCTTTCATGGGGAAAAAACTTCTCACTATTAACAGACTTTTTTATAGATTATGTGCCTTTGTATAATAAGTTTAGAGCTGTTTCATCTATCCAAGTTTTATTGGAATTATGTATGCCTATTTTAGCTATTTTAGGATTATATTCTTTTTATAAATCAGATGATTCTAAAAAATGGAATGCTTTGTGGAAATCGGGAGCAATCGTTGGTGGAATTTTAATTTCATTGTTACTTTTCAAAGGAATGTTTAATTTCTCTGGATCAGCAGATGGCTACTATGCTGAAGCTTATGGACATGATTTTATGAGTGTTCTAAAAGAAGACAGAGCAGCCATGTATTCTTCTGATGTATTTCGTTCTTTAGGTTTTTTAGCCATTGTTTTCATTGTTATGTATGCTTCACTTAAAAATAAATTAGCTCAAAATACTGCTATTATTTTAGTGGGATTGGTAATGGTTTTTGATTTGTTTTTAGTAGACAAAAAGTATGTAAATGACGAAAATTTCAAATCAAAAAGAGAAATTGATATGCCTTATCAAATGACAGAAGCAGATCAAAATATTTTACGTGATACGATGCATTTTAGAGTTTTTGAAACTGCAGGGAATATGAGTAGTGCACGAAGTTCGTACTTTCATAAATCGCTTGGTGGTTATAGTGCTGTTAAGCCTAGAAGAATGCAACAGTTATTTGATTATCAAATTGCCAATAACAATTTGCAAGTCTATAATATGTTGAATACTAAATATATTATCAAGGCAAATGAACAAGGGGAAGATGTAGCTTTATTAAACCCAGATGCAAATGGAAATGCTTGGTTTGTTGAGAAACTTAAAGTTGTAGAAACCGCTGATGCAGAAATGGAAGCTTTAGACAGTTTACGAACTAAAGATGAAGCAGTGATTCAATCAAATTTTAATAGTTATGTTGGTTCTTTAAGTCAAAATGAGTATAATAGTTTTGTTAAGAATCAAACTTATCAAAGAGATTCATTGGCTAAAATTGATTTAATTGAATATAAACCAAATCATTTAAAATATAAATCTTCAAACTTAAACAAAGGTTTGGCTGTATTTTCTGAAATGTATTATTCAAATGGTTGGATAGCAACAATTGACGGAAAAGAATCACCAATTTACAGAGTAAATTATGCTTTAAGAGGATTAGAAGTTCCTGCAGGAAAACATGCCATTGAATTCAAGTTTGAACCACAAGTTGTAAAAACAGGAAGCACAATTGTATTGTTTAGTTCGATTGGAATGTTGTTGTTATTGATTGGTGGAATTTATTTTGAGAGTAAAGAGCAAAGAACAAAGAAGAAAGAGTAAAGTTTTTTGCACAATCCCTTTTAACCTGATAACCTTTTAACCAAAAACTTGAAACCTGAAACAAATAAAACCTTAATCATCACTTATTATTGGCCTCCAGCTGGTGGACCAGGAGTGCAACGTTGGTTAAAATTTGTAAAGTATTTACCTGATTTTGGAGTTGAACCAATCGTTTATATTCCAGAAAATCCGACTTATCCTTTATTGGATGAGAATTTAGTTCAAGAAGTTTCTGATAAAGTAACAATTATTAGACAACCAATTTTTGAACCTTATGGTTTTGCTTCTTTTTTATCGAAAAATAAAACAAAGAAAATCAGTTCTGGAATTATTCCTAATAAGAAAAAGCAATCTTTTGTTGAACGAACTTTACTTTGGATAAGAGGAAACATGTTTATTCCTGACGCACGAATTTTTTGGGTTAAACCTTCTATAAAATTTCTTCAAAAATATATTGATGAACATAAAATCGAAACCATAATTACAACTGGTCCACCTCATAGTGTGCATTTAATTGGATTGGGTTTAAAAAAACAAAACAACATCAAATGGATTGCTGATTTTCGTGATCCTTGGACAACAATTGGGTATCATAAAGCATTAAAACTAACTAAAAAAGCTGCTCAAAAGCATAAGGATTTAGAAAAAGAAGTCATGAATAGTTGTGACCAATTAATTGTGACATCACCAACCACAAAAACGGAATTTGAGCAAATAACCTCAAAGCCAATTGAAGTCATTACAAACGGTTATGATGTTGAAAATGTTTCTAAAAAAGCAATGGATTCTAAATTCACATTAGCCCATATTGGTTCGTTCTTATCTGAAAGAAATCCACGAATTTTATGGAAATCTTTATCAGAATTAATCAAAGAAAATAAAGAGTTTGCCAACGATTTTCAATTGAAATTAATTGGAGCAGTTAGTAAAGAAGTTTTAGAAACCATCAAAGAATTTCGATTAGAAAATTATGTAAACCATTTGGGTTATGTATCACACAAAGAAGCTTTACAAGAGCAAAGAAGTTCGCAAGTTTTATTGTTAATCGAAATAGATTCTGAAGCTACAAATTGTATCATTCCAGGAAAATTATTTGAATATATGGTTTCAGAAAGGCCTATTTTAGCCATTGGACCAGAACATGCAGATTTTAAAAATATCATTAAAGAAACCAATACAGGAACTTTCTTTATTTATGATGAAAAAGAGGCTTTAAAATCGCAAATAGAAACTTATTACAATCAATTTAAACAAAATACGTTACAAGTAAATGCCATTGGTTTGCAAAAATTCAGCAGAAAAAAACTAACAGAACAGTTAGCCAATATTCTAACTGCCAACTAATAACTGAATACTGAATACTAAAAAATGGGAATCGTTCTAAATCAGTCCTTAAAAAACACGGTTATCACTTACATTGGTTTTGCCATTGGAGCGATAAATACGTTGTATATGTACGTTCAGTTTTTGGGCGATACTTATTATGGTTTGGTGGGTTATATTCTCTCAACAGCTAATATTATGATGCCTTTGATGGCTTTTGGTGTGCATAATACGTTGGTCAAATACTTTAACGAATATAAAACGGAAGAAGAGAAATCAACATTTTTAACTTTTGTGCTTTTTCTACCTTTAATATTGATTGTTCCGTTTTCGTTGATTGGATATTTTGGTTATCATCAAATAGCAAGTTTGTTGTCTCAAAAAAACCCAATTGTTTATGATTATGTTTGGCAAATTCCTGTAATCGGACTTTGTATGGGATATTTTGAAATATTTTATGCTTGGGTAAAAGTACACATGAAATCGGTTTTAGGTAACTTTATCAAAGAAGTTTTTATTAGAATATTAGTTACAATTAGTCTTTTAGCCGTTTATTTTAATTGGATTACTCCAAATGAATTTGTCTACACATTAATGGCAATTTATTTGGCATCCATGATTATTATGAAAGGTTTTGCATATAAAGTTAGATTTCCTTCTTTTAAGTTTAAGCTTCCTTCTAATTATAAAGCAATTATTACTTATAGTTTGTTTATTATTTTAACGGGTGGAATTGCTAATTTGTTTTTAGAAATAGATAAATTCATGTTGAATAGTTATGTTGATATTGAAAACATTGCTTACTATTCTGTGGCTATTTTTATTGCGACTGTAATTGCTGTCCCAAGTAGAGCGATGCATCAAATTACGTATCCTATCACGGCTAAATTGATGAGCGAAAACAAACATGACGAACTAAATGATCTGTATAAAAAGTCATCTATCACCTTGCAAGTTGTTGGAGGTTTGATATTTTTAGGCATTTTGGTTAACATAAATGAATTATACTTATTATTGCCACCAAAATATGCAGGAGGTGTTTTTGTTGTGTTTACAATAGGGTTATCGAAATATTTCGATTTGATATTAGGCAATAATAATGCTATTATTTTTAACTCAAAATATTATAAGACAGTTTTGTTTTTGGGAGTTATGTTGGTTGCTTTAACAGTAGTATTAAATATGATTTTTATTCCATTATACGGTTTAGAAGGTACTGCATTTGCAACTATGATTTCCATAACTTTATATAGTTTAGCCAAATTATTATTTGTTGTTAAACGCATGAAATTATTTCCGTTTACTTCAAAAACAATTGTAGCTTTTGGGATATTAATTGCTTGCTTTTTTGGCTTTTACTTTTGGGAATTTACTTTTCATCCCATAATTAATATCGTTTTAAAATCTATTCTAGTTTCAATAATTTATGTTGTACTTAGTTATAAAATGAATTTATCAACGGATATAAATTTAGTTATTGATAAGGTTTTGAATAAGTTTAAGTCATAAAAAAATCCTGCTTACATTTCTGCAATCAGGACTTTTAACAAACAAACTAAACTAATCTAACTATTTTCTTTTTCTTTCTTTTTCGTCTCTTTTAATTTCAATAACATCATCATCGTCCATTTTTACTTTGCTACCGTCTTTTTTGTAGTAGTAAAAATCTTCATCATCTGAATCGTTGTCATATCCATTATTATTACCGTTTCCATGTCCATTTCCGTTCCCAAATCCATGTCCATCAAAATCATAATGATTTCCATAGCTTGAACTGTTTACATATCCTACTATATCCATAATTTGACCTCTTCTGTTGTAGAAAATTTTCATTCCACCAACTTGTTTCAGTGCAAAACTGTTGTACTTCATGTATACAGAACCAACTCTTTTAACTCTACCGTAAGCGTCATAGTTAATGAATACATTTCCTACACGTCTCACACGACCTTGATAATCATGTTCAACTTTTACGCCTTTTACTGGACCATAATATGAATTTGCAACTGATACTGTTCTTACACCCGGTGCACCATGAGTTCTATTCATGTTTTCAGTGCGATTTCTTGTTGGGGCAGTTGTTGCTTGTGTATTAAAATCAAATTGACCATCTAAAAAGATGAAGAATTCGATTCCTCTTTCTTTGAAAACAATTGGGTCAGCATCTCTATAATCTGTAATAAAGCGATAACCTTCATCGTTTCCTGTAAATACATTTTTCTCTGATGCGATAGTTACATTACTCATAAGTAATAAACTTGCTACTAAAAGTGTAATTTTTTTCATGACTTCTATAATTTAAGGTTAAACAATTAATTTCCGAGAAATCGGAAATCTTTTTCTTGTAAGCTTAAATTCAATAGCTGTGCCAGAATACGTTAAGCAGTTGTCAATGAGTTGTTAATGAGTTCTAAGTGGTTGTAAGTTAGAATTTTGAAATTGTTTCAGAATGTTTTTTTGGTTTCAAATTGTTTCAAAATTACGTTTTAGAAATCTTTTTTGGATTTTGAGAAGTATGAAAAACAGCATTAATTAAAACATTTTTATTAGCTTCATCAATAATGTAAAAAACTATGTAAGGAAACTTTTTAAATGGAAGAAAACGATAATTTAAATCGTGGAATTGATAAAAAGGATTTTTTTCTAATGCTTTATAAACTTCTTTAAAGTCTTTTAAAAAGTTTTGAGCTACTTTTTTATTAGCTTCTAAAATATAATATTCAATTGAATTATCAATGTTTTTTATAGCATTATGTGAAAGAGAAACCTTAAAGTTCATATTTATCTTTCAAGTTTTCATAAACTTTTTCAGCTTTTGAATATTCTTTAATGTCAAGATTCACTTGTTCATTAAGAATTTTTTGCTGTTCTTCATTTAATATATATGGTTTGCTTTCCGGATTTTTTTCCATTATTGCATCAACATAACCAATTACACGCTCAATAACACTTTGAGGCGCGTTTTTTAATTTTTTTGTCAATGTGTCTAATGAAACAGTTTCCATATATAAAGTTTTAATAAATCAAATTTATGAAAAAATCATTTACTATTCATTATTTCAAACTAATATTAACATGAAATAATTTGTAACAAAACTTATAATTTCTCCTTCAAATATTTACCAGTAACCGAATTTTTGTTCTTTACAATTTCTTCTGGAGTTCCAAAAGCCATTAGTTTTCCACCAAATTCTCCACCTTCTGGACCAATATCAATGATATAATCGGCACATTTAATTAAGTCTAAATTGTGTTCGATTACGATTATTGAATGTCCTTTTTCTAATAAGGCTTCAAAAGAGGCTAATAATTTTTTAATATCGTGAAAATGTAATCCTGTTGTTGGTTCATCAAAAACAAATAAGGCTTTGTCTTTAATAGTTCCTTTAACTAAAAATGAAGCTAATTTAATACGTTGAGCTTCACCACCTGAAAGAGTAGAAGAGGATTGTCCCAATTGTACATAACCTAATCCAACATCTTGTAATGATTGTAGTTTTTGTGTAATTTTCTTTTGTTCAAATTTATTGAAGAAAGTTAAAGCATCATCAATGGTCATGGTTAAAATGTCATCGATGTTTTTTTCTTCAAATTTTACTTCTAAAACTTCTTTTTTGAAACGTTTTCCACCACAAGTTTCACATTCTAAATGAACGTCTGCCATGAATTGCATTTCGATAGTAACTGATCCATCACCTTTACAAGTTTCACATCTTCCACCATCAACATTGAAAGAGAAGTGTTTGGCTTGATAATTTCGTAATTTAGAAACGTTTTGTTTTGAATACAAATCACGAATATCATCGTATGCTTTGATATAGGTCACAGGATTTGAACGTGAACTTCTTCCAATTGGATTTTGGTCCACATATTCAATATGTTTTACGTTTGAATAACTTCCTGCTAATTCAGTAAATTGTCCAGCTTTTTCACTAATTCCTTCTAAACTCTTTTTTATAGCTGGAAATAATATCTTTTTCACCAAAGTACTTTTTCCACTTCCAGAAACTCCAGTAACTACTGTAAGACATTCTAAAGGAAACGTAAAGTTTTGGTTTTGAAGATTATTTTCTCTTGCTCCAATTACATCAATATGATTTTTGAATTTTCTACGTTTTTTAGGAACTTCAATTTGTTCTTCACCATTCAGATATTTCGCAGTTAAAGAATCTGCTTTTAAAATCTCCTCATACGTTCCTTGAGCTACTAAATAACCACCATTTGTTCCTGCTTCTGGACCAATATCAATAATCATATCAGCAGCTTTCATGATATCTTCATCATGTTCAACTACAATAACTGTATTTCCTAAATCACGAAGATTTTTTAAAACTTCAATCAATTGTTCAGTATCTCTAGGATGTAATCCAATACTTGGTTCGTCTAATATGTACATTGAACCTACTAAACTGCTTCCTAAAGATGTAGCCAAATTGATTCTTTGCGATTCTCCACCCGAAAGTGAAGCTGAATTTCGATTCAAGGATAAATAACTTAATCCAACTTTATATAAAAATTCTAATCTATTATTAATTTCGATTAATAGACGTTTGGCAACAATTGAATCGTATTCGTTTAATGTTAATTCTTTAAAGAAAGCCATTAATTTCAAAATTGGTAAATCAACCAAATCTGATATGTTTTTACCTGCAATTTTAACGTAAGTTGCTTCAATGCGAAGACGTTTTCCTTTGCATGTGTGACATTTTGTTTTTCCACGATAACGCGAAAGCATCACACGATTTTGAATTTTATAGTTTTTCTCTTCTAATTCTTTGAAGAAATCATTTAATCCAGTGAAATATTTATTTCCTTCCCAAATTAAAGCTTTATGCTCTTCTGAAAGTTCGAAATAAGGTTTATGAATTGGGAAATCAAATTTATGGGAATTGTTTACCAATTGATCACGATACCAACCCATACTGTCACCACGCCAAGGAAAAATTCCGTTTTCATAAACTGATAAAGCAGTGTTAGGAACAACTAAATCATCATCAATTCCGATTACACTTCCATAACCTTCACAAGTTGGACATGCTCCATATGGATTGTTGAAACTGAATAAATGAATATTTGGTTCCAAGAAATTCATTCCGTCAAGGTCAAAATTATTACTAAAACCAACTCTTTTATTTGTATTGACTTCTTGTAAATAACAAGTTCCTTTTCCTTCAAAAAAGGCAGTTTGAATTGCATCTGCTAAACGATTCATGAATTCCTCATCATCTTGCTTAACAACAATTCTGTCAATAATTAGAATTACTTCTTTTTTAGCAAAGTTCATTTCCTCGATAGCATCTAAACGAATCATTTCGTTATCAACTAAAATACGAGCAAAACCTTGTTGTAAAAGTACTTTTAGTTTGTCTTCTAAAGGTCTTCCTTCTTCTAGATGAATTGGAGCAATCAAAAGCCATTTACTATCTTGTTCTAAAGTTTGTATATGTTTAACAACATCAGCTAGCGAATCTTTTTTAACTTCATTTCCAGAAATAGGAGAGTATGTTTTTCCAATTCTTGCAAAAAGTAATTTTAAGTAATCATATATTTCTGTTGAAGTTCCAACAGTTGAACGAGCATTAGTTGTGTTTACCTTTTGTTCAATCGCAATTGCTGGAGCAATTCCTTTGATGTAATCTACTTTTGGTTTGTCTAAACGACCTAAAAACTGTCTTGCATAAGATGACAAACTTTCTACATATCTTCGTTGACCTTCTGCATAAAGTGTATCAAATGCTAAACTCGATTTTCCTGAACCAGATAAACCAGTAATTACTACTAATTTATTTCTAGGAATTGCTACATCAATGTTTTTAAGATTGTGTAATTGTGCTCCTTTTATTAGGATATTTTTTTTAGGTTCTAATTTTGAAAAATCGGTTTTAATCATAGCATTTTATAAAGAAGTGCAAATTTACGTAAATTAAACCTTTAGTCATAAATAATTGCGGTTGTATATTCCTAAAAAATACTTAAAAAATGAAATACTATTTATAAAAAGGAATTTGTTTTTTTGTTGTTTTCTACATAATTAAAAGAAACTAAGTAATGTTACTGCATAAATAACTAAAAACCTACATCAAAGCACCTATACATTACCTATACGAAACCGTTTTAACTACCACTTTTGTAAATTTATTAGAAGTTTCTGTAAAATTATAAAGCACTATTTTCTTAAGTTTAATGGTTTTTATAATGTTTTTTTTAAAAAAACATCTTGTATAGTTTCTATATCAATCATTATGATATTGATAATTATATTATAGATAAATTTATGATGTCGAAATTAATAACATAAATAAATCAATATTATGAAAAAAACTACTTTAATTCTATGTGCACTGCTAAGTTTTGGACTTGCGTTTGCACAGCCAACAACAAATGCACCAGTTCCCACTAAGGCTGCTGCAGATGTAAAATCAGTATTTAGTGATACTTACACTAATATTGCAACAAATTATAATCCAAACTGGGGACAAAGCGGTTTTGGTTCAGTAAACCCTACTTTTGATCCTACAGGTGGCGGTACAAACTTCGTTTTAGCCTATCCAAATTTTAATTATCAAGGAACTGAGCTTACTACTCAAAGTTTATCTAACATGGAATTCTTACATGTTGATGTTTGGACAAGCGCTAATCCAGCCAATTCTATTTTACAAGTTAGTCCAATTAATAATGGAACTGGAGCTGGAGAGACTTTAGTAACAATAAATCATACTGCAGGTTCTTGGTATAGTGTTGATATTCCAAAAAGTGCCTTTACCGGAATGACTTGGGATTCAGTGTTTCAAATGAAATTTGCTGCTAATGGTGCTGGAAGTACGGTGCCAATTACTATTTATTTAGATAATATTTACTTCTGGAAAACTCCAGTTGCTGCTGGTTCAGATGCAAATTTAAGTGATTTAAAAGTTGATGGAACAACTATAGCTGGTTTTTCTCCAAACACTATTGCTTACACAAAAGGATTGCCAGCTGGTACTACTGTTGTACCACAGATAACTAGTGTAACTACTAATGACACAAATGCAACTCAAGTTACAACTCAAGCAACTGCTATCCCTGGTAGTGCAACTGTTGTAGTTACGTCTCAAAATACTACGGTAACAAAAACATATACTGTTAATTATGTAATAGAAGGACCAGCGACAGCTGCACCAACTCCACCAAATAGACCAGTTGCCGACGTTAAATCAATTTTTAGTAATGCTTATGCTCCAATTGCAGTTCTTAATTATGCTGGTGTAGACGGTCAACCGTCAAATGATAATACCTTTAATACAAGTTGGTGTGGCGCTAATACTTCATTAGTATCTATACTTGGTAATGATACAAACAAAATTACAGGTTTAGGTTGTGAAGGTGTAGCTTTTTTAAGCGGTAGATTTGATGCATCAACGTTTACATATTTCCACATGGATATTTGGACAGCGACTCCAACTTTAGATAAAAGTTTTAATATTAAATTTTCTAATTGGAATGGTGGAGCTGGTGAAGCAAATGCAATTGAATTTTCAACTACTAATGCAAATTTCTTAACTAATCCTAATCCAGGAACATGGATTTCTTTAGATATTCCTTTAACTAATTTTACACCAGTTGTAAATGCAAACAGAAATGATTTAGTACAATTTGTAATTACTTCAGATCTAGGAACTGTTTATTATGATAACTTATATTTACATAAAAACACAGTGTTAAGTAACTCAAACTTTGAATTATCTTCATTTAATGTATATCCTAATCCAACTCAAAATGTATGGAATATTACATCAAAACAAACCATTATTTCAGTTGTTTTATTTGATGTAATGGGTAAAAAAGTTCAAGAAGTTTCACCAAATGCTACTTCTCTAGAATTAAATGCTGCTGAATTAGCAAATGGAATTTATTTTGCTAATGTTACTTCAGAATTAGGAACTAAGGTTATTAAGTTAATCAAAAATTAATTTTTTAATTCTTTCAGATTATGAAAAGACTGTCTAAGAAGACAGTCTTTTTTTTGTTTATTAGTAAATGAGTTGTTGCTTTTAATGTGTTTTTTTTATGACAATTAACTAAATATAAACACTTGTTAAAAAGAGTTTTTTTTTATGCATATTTATCATAAATCATTTTTATTATATATCTTTAAAGTTATTTATTAAGACAATGTACATCAAAAATATTTTTTCTAAACTTTCCTTTTTATTCCTTTTAATTTCAACGTATTGTTATGGACAAGAATTACCTCCAATAACAAAATATACACAAAGCACTTATCAGGCTGGTATTCAAAATTGGATGATTTCACAAGATGAAAATCATTTTATGTTCTTTGCAAACAATGAAGGTTTGTTGGAATTTAATGGTTCAATGTGGACTTTATATCCTTCACCAAATGAAGCAATTATTCGTTCAGTAAAATGTATAGAAGATAAAATTTATACAGGTTCTTATATGGAGTTTGGTTATTGGGAAAGACAAAAAAATGGTCAGTTAAAATATAATTCTTTAAGTGAAAAAATAAAAAATAAACTTGTAGATGATGAACAGTTTTGGGGGATTTTAAATTATGACAATTGGATTCTCTTTCAATCATTACAGAAAATATATGCTTATAATACAAAAACTAAGGAATTTTCTATAATTGCTCCTAAAACTTTTATCTTCAAAGCATATAAAACTTCAGATGGAATTTTCTTTCAAACTAATGAAGGTTTATTTGAAATTGAAAAAGGGAAAAGTAAACTTTTTTTAAATGATCCCATTGTAAGAGATAACAAAATTATTAATCTTATAGAATCAAATGATGGTTTGCTGTTTGTTACTCAAAGGCAAGGAATTTTTTCCTATAAAAATGGTGAACTAAATAGATATATAACTAATGTTGATAATGAACTAAAACAAAGTAGTATATATAATTCTGAAGTTTTAAATGATGGAAGTTTTACTTTAGGAACAATTTCAAACGGAATTTACATATTAGATAATAAAGGAGAATTAAAATATAAGATTACTCAAAATGATGGATTAAGTAACAATACTGTCCTTTCGTTGTTTGAAGATGTAGACAAAAATTTATGGATTGGTTTAGATAATGGAATTAATTGTATCAATTTGCAATCACCAATCAAAAGTTATACTGATAATACAGGTGTTATTGGAACGGTTTATACGTCTGCTATTCAGAATGATAAATTATACATTGGTACTAATCAAGGGTTGTTTTATAAATCCATAAATTCTAATGCTGATTTTACTTTTATTCAAGGAACTAAAGGTCAAGTATGGTCATTGTTTCTTCATAATGGAACTCTTTTTTGTGGTCACGATTCTGGAACCTTTGTTGTGAAAAATAATAGTGCCTCTTTGATATATAGTCAAACTGGAACTTGGAAATTCGAATCTTTGCCTAGTAATAAAAATATTATTCTTCAAGGGAATTATTTAGGAATTTCTGTTTTAGAATTTCAAAATGATAAATGGGTTTTTAAAAATAAAATAAAAGGTTTTGATTACTCTTCCAAATATTTTGAAATTTTAAACAATGACATATATGTAAGTCATGAGTATAAAGGTATTTATAGGTTTGACGTTAATAAACAACTAACAGCTAGTTCAAATTTATTTGAATATAAGAAACCTCTTAAAGGTAAAAATGCAAGTCTAATTAAGTATAATAACCAAATTTATTACGCTTCAAGAATAGGCGTTTTTAAATTAAATACAATAAGCAAAAAGTTTGAAAAAGATTCATTATTAAGTAGCGTTTTTGAAAAAAATGAATATGTAACTGGTAAAATGGTTGTAGATCAATCAAATAACTTATGGTTTTTTACAAAAAATTATATTCATTATTTTTCTTCAAGTAAAATGACACAGGATTTAAAGAAAAATAGTTTGCCTATTCCTTCATCATTAACAAACTCGATGCCTGGTTATGAAAACATTAATCAGATTAGTGATGAAACTTATTTAATAGGAACAACAGATGGTTATTATGTACTTAAAAACAAGGAAATAAAATTCACTAATTATAAAGTTTCAATAACTGGAGTTTCAACTAATTTTTTAAATAAAAAAGCAGTTAATTCTTCAATTTTAGATGAAGGTAGTTTTAAATATGACGATAATAATATAGTTTTCAACTTCACTGTCCCAGAATACGATAAATATATAAATGCTGAATATCAATATAAATTAGAAGGAATTCAAAACGAATGGAGCGAATGGAATTCCAAAACCAATGCAATTTTTAAAAATTTACCTTCTGGAGATTATGTATTTAGCGTTCGTGCAAAGGTTACCAATTCAATTACAAAAAACATTGCAACATATTCATTTACTATTAAAAAAGCGTGGTATTTAAATAATTTGGCTATGATGTTTTATATTATTTTGTTTCTAATAATAGTCTATTATATCAATAAAGTATATTATAATTTTCACGAGAAAAAACACGAAAAAATTATAGCCGAGAACAATCTTCTTCTTGAATTAAAAGAACTAGAAAGCGCTCAAGAAATAATGAAAATTAAAAATGAGCAGTTAAGCGAAACAGTGGATAAGAAAAACAAAGAATTAGCTGTTTCAACTATGAATTTAATTAAGAAAACAGAACTCTTAAATATCATAAAAGAAGACTTAAAAAGTTCAACTGAAGACACATCAAATAGAAGTATAAAATCTATAATTTCAACAATTACAAGAAATGTAAAAGAAGAAGATACTTGGAATGTTTTTAAAGAAGCATTTGATAATGCAGACAAGGATTTTATCAAGAAAGTAAAAGAACTTCATCCTAGTTTAACTCCAAATGATTTAAGACTTTGTGCTTACTTAAGACTGAATTTGTCTTCTAAAGAAATTGCTCCTTTAATCAATATTTCTGTAAGGAGTGTTGAAATTAAACGCTATCGTTTGCGTAAAAAAATGGAATTATCTCACGAACAAGGATTAGTAGAATATATCTTATCAATTTAGCCTATACAATTTGTACTTTTTACCTATACATAAGTACAACATTGTTAATTTCTAAGTGCTAAAACCCTTTTTTATATTTAAATTAGGTAAATATTAATTTATTGTTAATAAAGGGATTTTTATGAATTTATGACAAAAAAACACCTTATTTATTATAATGTATGTTTTTTGTTGTGGTTAATTTTATTTTTTTTATAATTATTAGATTAATTTTAAAATTCAATAATACTATCAAAAGGAGTCATTATTTCTGAAATCGCAATTTTGATAATTTTCAAAATCTTATAGAAGAAATTATAGCTTTTTTAAAAAAAAATTAAATTTTACTTTAAACTTTAAACACAAGCATATCAAATGAGAAAAATTATTTTATTACTAATCATCGGATGTTTTTCAACTACAATTTATGCACAAGCGGATAATGTAGTTGTCTTAAATAATGCAGATGGAATGAAATTAGTTGTCAATGGAAAAAATCTTATGATTAATGGGATGAATTGGGATTATACTCCAATTGGAACTAATTATTCATACAGTTTATGGACTCAATCAGATGATGTTATTAAAGCTGCTTTAGATGATGAAATGAGTTTGCTAAAAAACATGGGTGTAAATACAATACGTCAATACACTGGAGTTCAACCAAAATGGATTACATACATTTATGATAAGTATGGTATTTATACAATGCTTAATCACTCATTTGGAAGGTATGGTTTAACAATTAATGGAACTTGGACTCCTAACACAAATTATTCTAATCCAGCAACAAGAGAAATTTTACTTAAAGAAACTAAAGAAATGGTAGAAGAGTACAAAAATACTCGTGGTTTACTATTATTCCTTTTAGGAAATGAAAACAACTACGGATTATTTTGGGACGGAGCAGAAACAGAAGATATTCCTTTAGAAGATAGAAAGTCAACTTTAAGGGCCAAAGATATGTATGTGCTTTTCAATGAAGCTGTTGTTGAAATGAAAAAATCAGACAAAAATCACCCAATGGCAATATGTAATGGTGATTTATTATTTTTAGATATTATTGTTGAGGAATGTAAGGATATCGATATTTTAGGAACAAATATGTATAGAGGTGTTTCTTTTGGAAATGCTTTTGATGAAGTAAAAAATAAATTAAAAAAACCAATTTTATTTACTGAATTTGGTGCAGATGCTTTTAACGCAATTGATAATGCCGAAGATCAAAAATCACAAGCATATTATATGGTGAATAATTGGAAAGAAATATATGAAAATGCTGCGGGTTTAGGTAAAGCTAACAATTCATTGGGTGGTTTTACATTTCAGTTTAGTGATGGTTGGTGGAAATTCGGACAAACAAAAAACCTAGATGTTCACGATAACAATGCTTCATGGTCAAATGGTGGATATCAATCTGATTATAAAGTTGGTGAAAACAATATGAACGAAGAATGGTTCGGAATTTGTGCAAAAGGGCCAACTAATGCAAGAGGATTATATACTTTATATCCTCGTGCTGCTTATTATGCCTTAAAAGAAGCACATTATTTAAATCCTTATGAAAATGGGACTACTTTAGAGAGTGTTGATAGATATTTTAGTAATATTCAATTAATGGATGCTGTTTTAAGAGCAAGAGGTGATAAAGCGGCTTTAGGTGGTAATGATTCAGATATTTTAAAAATTAGTAATCTAAGAGCTGAATTTACAACATTTAATACAGGAGGAAGTTTAATTACAACTCCAGATGTTGCAGATCCAGACAACACAACTTATCCAAACAAACTTGGATTTGATCACATGCAATCTTACTATGTTGGTGTTGAAGGAAATCCAGCACCTAACATGAAAGCAAATGTGAACGTTAATATACTAGGTCATGTTGCAGAAAATCCAATTAATGAAATTTTCTACGAAAACAGAGGAAGACCAATAACAGTTAATACAGATAATGGAAATGTAACTTTAAATGATGTAAATAGAGTTCAAGTTTATAATGCAACATATTCTTGGAATGCTAAAGATTTTGAATTAAGAGGGTTTTACAGATCTGGTCACTACCATTGGGGCTATGAAGGTGATTTCTTCGCTTTATATTCAGAAGCTAATTACGGTCCTAATTTAGATATTTATAATGGTGAAACATTAGGTTTTGAAATTGATGGAAAAAGAAGTTTAAACGGATTAAAAGCGGCTTTTGGACCACAACTTTGGTGGGGAGCGAATCCAGCTTACTTATTAAAATATCAAAGAAAATTAGGTGTTTTTGATGCAGCAATTGTTTATCATGAAGATATCTCAAAAGCATCTGCAGCACTTACATCTATAGCAATTCCACTTCCTAAAACACGTAGAGCTACAATAGCTTTTAAAACTAAAGTTTCTGATTTTGGATTTGAATTTGGTGGTATTTGGGGAGGACAACCTTTAAATGGTAGAACTTTTCAATTTGCAACTGGAACTTCAGGAAACTATACAGTTTATGATGATACAGTAAAATCAAAAGACAATTGGGGAGGAAAAGCAAAAATAACTTTCTCTAGCGGAGCATTCAATGTTTATACTCAAGCAGCTGTAATGGGTCTAGTAGCAAATGGTGGTGCTGATAATACACAAACATTTACAGGATGGAGATTAAAAGATAGTGGAAGTGGAAATCAAGCTAATTTCTTAGCTGGTTTAACGTATGGTATTGGTAATTTTCAAATTGCACCAAACTTCTTGTGGCAAAAACCTTTATTAGATGCGATGCCGAATGATGTAAACGCACCAGGAAGATTAAGAAACATTCAAGATGATCCTTTTATAGTTAGAGCAAATAGAGAAACAGTTGGTGGTGAATTACTTTTTACTTATGATCCAACTCCAGGAACATGGTTTTATGAATGGGATAACGATAGATCTGAAGATGCAAAATTTGCTTTTAGTAATGATTTTGTTTTCCGTCATTTGCCTACTACACAAGATGCAGCCATTGGTTTTTTAAGTAATCGTTCTTCTTTTGCTTTTGCAAATTCTGCACCAGCACATGATTTATGGGAAAACAATACTCGTATAGTATCTAAGGTTAGTCCAGAATTGGGTTTAATTGCTAACTTCTATTTTGGAAATGCACAAGCTAATGGAAGCGATACTAGATTAATTGAAAGATTTGGTGGAGATATTAGAGTAATTTATAAAAAAGTTAAAGTAATTTCTTCATTAAAAATTAACGATTGGGGTCCTTATGATTATCATAGAGATTTTAACTTAACTTATCCTGTACAATCATCTATAGACATTTCAACTTCAGTTGGAAAACCAGATTGGTTTATTTTACCAGATACTAAAATTGGGATTATGGGAATTTGGAGATCACTTGATCAATATTCACCAAGATACTCTCCTAATTTAGTTGCATCAGAATTTGCAACTTCACCAACTATAAGTCCTGTAGGATTTGGAAATGGTTCAGAATGGGAAATAAGAACATACATTCATATCAATATTGGGAAATAATAAAAAAAAAATTGAAAAAATGAAAAATAGAAAAATTAATTATTTAAAAAACATTTTCCTTTTAGTATTAGTCTTATTGACTGGTATTAATTGTGAAAGAGATTTATCAGAAGATGCTAATTTATCAACCTTTTCTAAAGCGGGTGAAATATTTACAGATTCACCAGTTGGAATGGGAAGCAATTTTTACTTTCCTTATGATGGTTCAAAAGCAACAGCTTGGTCTGTGGATAATGAAGTTAGTTATAAAGGCACCTCTTCAATGCGATTTGACATACCTAATGCAAACGATCCAGAAGGAAATTATGCAGGAGCTATTTTTAGAATTGATGGAGCAGGCAGAGATTTAACAGGTTATGATGCACTTACATTTTGGGCTAAATCTTCTCAAGGTGTAAATATTGCTGAAATGGGGTTTGGTGAAGATTTTTTTCCAAATAAATATATGGCTACTGTAACAAATGTTAGTATAGGAACTATTTGGACAAAATATATAATTCCAATTCCAGATGCTTCAAAATTATTACAAGAAAAAGGAATGTTTAGATACGCTGCTGGAACTCAAGAAACTGGTGGTTTTGGATATACACTTTGGATTGATGAGCTTAAATTTGAAAAATTAGGCACTATAGGTCAATTAAGCCCTAAAATTTTAAATGGAAATTCAGAAAGCATCACTTCAGTTATTGGAGGAAGTACAACACTTAGTGGTTTTAACGCAACTTTTAATTTACCTTCTGGTCAAAATATTACTGTAAATTCGGCTCCAGCATATTTTGACTTTACATCAAGTGCTACATCTGTGGCAACAGTTAATGAAACAGGTACTGTTTCTGTTGTAGGATCAGGTAACGCTGCTATAACAGCAACTTTAGCTGGTATAAATGCAGTAGGAGTTTTGAATGTCGAATCTATTGGTGCTTTTGTTTCGGCTCCAACACCAACAGAAAATGCAAATCAAGTTATTTCTATCTTTAGTGATGCTTACACAAATCAACCTGTTGACTTTTTAACAAGTAACTATCAACCTTTTCAAACAACAACTTCAAGTCATTTTGAAGTTAATGGAGATAATGTATTAAATTATTTGAATTATAATTTTGTAGGTATTGAATTTAATCAAAATGTTCCTACAATCAATGCTGCATTAATGTCAACTATGCATTTTGATATATTTGTTCCAGGAAGTTTTCCAACAGGTTCTACAATAAGACTTAAACTAAGAAATTTGGGTGCTGACGGAGTAGTTAATAATGACTTTAATGGAAACCCGATAGGAGATGATACTCAAATAAGCTATACAGTAGCTGCACCAAATTTAGTTTCAGGTAATTGGATAAGTGTAGATTTTAATATCACTGGCTTAACTAATAGAAGTCAACTTGGACAAATAGTTCTAGATTCAACGACCGGAGTAGCACCATCTGCATTCTTTGTAGACAATATCTATTTTTATAATGATGGAAGTATTATACCAAGTACACCTACTGTTGCAGCACCAACACCAACCGTTCCTGCAGCAAATGTTATTTCACTTTTTAGCAATCAATATACTAATGTACCTGTTGACACTTGGAAAACATCATGGTCAGCAGCTACACTTACCGATGTTACAATAGCTGGAAATGCTACAAAAGAATATTCAAACTTAGATTTTGTAGGTATTGAAACGGTAAACAATCAAATAGATGCAACTACTATGACTCATATTCATATAGATGTTTGGTCACCAAATTTTACTTCTTTTTCTTTAAAACTTGTAGATTTTGGAGCAAATGCAGCGTTTGGTGGAGGTGATGATACAGAACACCAGGTGAACTTTACAGCTCCATCACAAGGTCAGTGGATTAGTTATGATATCCCACTAAGTAATTTTACAGGATTAACGGCCAAACAACATATAGCTCAGTACATACTTGTTGCTCAACCTTCTGGTTCTGCAAAAGTCTATATTGATAATCTATATTTCCATAATTAGTAGGTTGTTTTTAAATTTAAAAGAAAAAAAATGAAAGGGAAAAAATATAATTATTTTAGGCATAGTTTAATTATAGGCTTTGTACTGCTAATCAATATAAACTGTGATAGAGACTTATCTGATGACGCAGTTCAAACTGGTTTTTCATCAGCAGCAGAAATTTTCATAGATGGTTTTAGTAGTGGATTAGAGTATTATCCATATGAAAATTCAAAACTTGATGCTTTTACAGTTGATAGCCAAACAAAATACTCTGGTTCTTCGTCTATGCGTTTTGACGTTCCTAATTTTGGTGATGCGGAAGGTGCATTTGCTGGAGCAATATTTAGAGATGATAATGGAGGTAGAGATTTAACGCAGTATAATGCTTTAACATTTTGGGCAAAAGGTACTAAAGCAGGTAAAATCAATGAAATAGGTTATGGCCAAGATTTTGGAGAAAATAAATATGAAGTAAGCATACAAAACCTCCACTTAACAACCAATTGGAAAAAATATATTATTCCAATTCCAGATGCTTCAAAACTTACCCAAGAGAGAGGTATGTTCTGGTATGCAGAAGGACCCGAAGATGAAAATGGATATACTTTTTGGATTGATGAATTAAAATTTGAAAAACTAGGAACGATTTCGCAAGGGCAAGTGTCTATACTAAATGGCAATAATCAAACTGAAACTTCTTATGTTGGTGTAAATTCTCTAATTGATGGTGTTACTGCCACATATAATTTAGCAAATGGAAACAATCAAACAATATCAATTAGTCCATCTTATTTGCAATTTAATTCTTCAAATACAGCTGTAGCTACTGTAGATTCTTCCGGTTCTGTAACTTCTCTAAGTACTGGAACTGCTCTTATAAATGCAACATTCGGAGGAGCTTCTGTAACAGGAAGTTTAACAATCAATTGTGCTGGTGCATTTGTTCACGCTCCAACTCCTACAAAAAGTCAAGCAAATGTAATTTCACTTTTTTCAGATGCTTATTCAAACGTTCCTGTAAATTATTATAATGGTTACTGGCAACCTTGGCAAACAACTGTTTCTAATGATTTCTCTGTACAAGGAGATAATATATTAAATTATACAATATTTAATTTTGTAGGTATCGAATATAGTAGTCCAACAGTAGATGCAAGTGCAATGACTCACGTCCATTTAGATGTTTTCATTCCAGGATCAATTGCTCCAGGAAGACAATTAAGAGTTCTAGTTGTAGATTTTGGTGCAGATGGTGTGTTTGGAGGTGGCGATGACACAAGACATTCTACAACTTTCACAGCTCCAACTTTGGTATCCCAAAATTGGATATCCATAGATATTCCTTTTTCTGCGATGCCTACTTTAGCTAGTAGATCACATCTTGCTCAGCTTATTTTAGAAGGTGGAGATGGTTCGTTAATTTATGTAGATAATATTTATTATTATAATTGATTCTAATCCAAGTACTAATAAAACTTTTTAAAAAATAAAAAATGAATAAATATATTAAAAATAGTAGTAGATGTTTTTTCCTTTTTGGTGCATTTTCATTGTTGCTAAGTTGTTCTGCAGATGAAAAACAAACAGTAACAACCTTAAATAAATTAGTATTACAAGATGAATTTAGTGTTGATGGAGCACCAGACAGCGCTTTATGGAATTACGATACTGGAAAAGGACCCGGTGGAGATGGCTGGGGTAATAACGAGCTTCAATATTATACAGACAGACCTGAAAATATTAAAGTAGAAAATGGGATGTTAAAAATAACAGCCATTCAAGAACTTTACATGGGTTCTGGATATACTTCTGCAAGAATTACTACAAAAGGTAAATTTGAACAAAAATACGGTCGTTTCGAAGCTAGAATGAAATTGCCATCTGGTAAAGGATTGTGGCCAGCTTTTTGGATGTTAGGAAGTAATATTGATATCAATAGCTGGCCTCAATGTGGTGAAATTGATATTATGGAAAACAGAGGAAGTCAACCTTTAACTGTTTCTGGAGCACTTCATGGACCAGGTTATTCAGGAGGTACAGCAATAACAAAATCGTATAGTTTTACAAATAGTAGAGTTGACACTGATTTTCATATATATGGTGTAGAATGGGGGCCAAATTATGTGAATTTTTACATAGATAGTGTTTTATATAATCAAATTACTCCAGAGGATGCAAACGGAGAATGGGTTTTTAATTCTAATCCATTTTACATGCTTCTTAATCTAGCAGTTGGTGGAAACTTTGATGGTACACCAAATAGTAATACAGTTTTTCCTCAAGAAATGTTAATAGATTACGTAAGAGTATATCAATAATAAACCAAAATAAATATTTTATAAAGTTACTAAAAGGTAACAATCAGATTTTAATTAAAAGTCTGATTGTTGTTTTTTGGTAAAATAATATCAAAAATAGTAAAGAATTTTAAATAAATTATGAGTAATAGCCAAACCATAAGTGTCGAAAATGAAAAGGAAAATAAAAAGGTATCTATGGATATCATTTTATTAGAAGGTGAAAAATATTATAAAATAGCCAACAACGATACTATGCGTCCTTTTTTTATGAGTATTGTAAGTGATTCCAATCACTGGATGTTTATTTCTAGTAATGGAGGATTAACAGCAGGTAGAAAAAACGCCGAATTTGCACTTTTTCCTTATTATACAGACGATAAAATTACAGAATCTTTTGATTTAACAGGAAGTAAATCTATTTTTCAAATTCATTTCAATAATAAAATTTATGTTTGGGAACCTTTTTCAGAACGATTTTCAGTTAATAAATACGCAATTTCTCGAAATTTATACAAAAACCTTTACGGAAATAAAGTGATTTTTGAAGAAGTAAATCACGATTTAGAAATCACTTATCGCTACCAATGGAATTCTAGTAACAAGTACGGATTTGTTAGAAAATCTAAATTAATCAATGATTCTGAAAACGAATATAAAATTGAATTAATTGACGGAATCCAAAACATTATGCCCTATGGTGTGAGTAGTGATTTGCAAAATGCTGCTAGTAACTTAGTTGATGCCTATAAAAGAAGTCAATTGCATCAAAAAAGTGGTTTAGGAATTTTTGCTTTAAGTGCAATTATTGTTGATAAAGCAGAACCAAGTGAAGCCTTAAAGGCAAATGTTGTTTGGTCTTTAGGATTAGAAAATGTAAATTATTTAGTTTCGTCTTTGCAACTTTCAAACTTCAGAAATAAACTAGAAGTTACTCCAGAAAATGATGTTAAAGGTGAAAAAGGAGCTTATTTTTTAAATAGTGAAATCACTTTAAAAGAAAATTCAAATAAAGAATGGACAATTGTTGCCAATGTAAATCAAGATCAATCTGATGTGGCTCTAATTATTAAAACCATTCAAACCGAAAAAAATATCCAATCAGTATTGAATGAAGATATAGAATTAGGTACAAAAAAATTAATTGCTCTAAATGCTTCATCCGATGCTTTGCAATTAACAAACGATAATTTAAGAGATACACGACATTTTGCGAATACTTTATTCAATATTATGCGTGGTGGAATTTTCGATTTCAATTACCAAATTGAAAAACAAGATTTCTCAAAATACATTGAAAAAGCAAATACTAATATTTATAATAAAATAGAGAAAAACTTAAATTCGTTACCTGAATTATTTTCATTAGAAACTTTAAAAGAATTTGCTTCTAAACAAAAGAATTCAGATTTTGAACGTTTGAGTTTAGAATATTTACCCCTAAAATTTAGTAGAAGACACGGTGATCCAAGTCGCCCATGGAATAAATTTTCTATCAATACAAAAAGTGAAATTGATGGTTCAAAAATATTAGATTATGAAGGAAATTGGAGAGATATTTTCCAAAATTGGGAAGCCTTAGCGCACTCTTTTCCTGAATTTATCGAAAACATGATTCATAAATTCTTAAATGCAACCACTTTTGACGGTTATAATCCTTATCGTGTAACAAAAGATGGTTTTGATTGGGAAACCGTTGAAGAAGATAATCCTTGGTCATACATTGGATATTGGGGTGATCATCAAATTATTTATTTGTTGAAGTTTTTAGAAATAATTGAAAAACATCAACCTAAAAAATTAGAAAAATATTTCAACAATGATATTTTCGTATATGCAAATGTGCCTTATGTGATTAAATCATATGAAGATATTCTAAAAAATCCTAAGGACACGATTGAATTTAATCACAAATTAGATGAACAAATTCGTGAAGAAAGAAATAAAATTGGAGCTGATGGTGCATTATTAAAAGACTCAAATGGAGAAATTTATAAAGTGAATTTTATAGAAAAAATGTTGGCTACAGTTTTGGCTAAAATGTCAAATTTCATTCCAGAAGGCGGAATTTGGTTAAACACACAACGACCTGAATGGAATGATGCCAACAATGCTTTGGTTGGAAATGGAGTTTCAATGGTAACTTTATATTACTTGAGAAGATTCTTAGATTATTTCCAAAATTTAATTGCCAATTCTGAAATAGAAAGTATTAAACTTTCAAATGAAATGGTAGAATTTTACCATTCAATAAGAGAGAATTTAATTAAACACGAATCTTTATTAGAAGGAAAGTTTAGCGATACAGACAGAAAAACAATTTTAGATACTCTTGGAAAAGCAGCTTCAGAATATCGCAATCAAGTCTATCAAAATGGTTTTTGGGGTAATAAAAGAACCCATTCAATGGCTGGCTTAAAACGATTTATTGAAGTAAGTTTAAAATTTATCGATCATTCAATTGATGCAAATAAAAGAGAAGACAACCTATATCATGCTTATAATTTAATGACAGTTGAAAGCGAAAAAGAGGTTTCAATTTCATATTTAAGCGAAATGTTAGAAGGTCAAGTAGCTGTTTTGAGTTCAGGTTATTTATCTTCAAATGAAGCTTTAAAAGTACTTGATGGATTAAAAAGTAGTGCACTTTTCAGAAAAGACCAGTACAGTTACATATTATATCCAAATAAAGAATTACCAAAATTCATTGAGAAAAATATCATTTCAGAGGAAACGGTTTCAAAATCTGAATTATTAAAGGATTTAGTAGCTAACAATAATACTCAAATTATTGAAAAAGATTGTTTTGGAGAATATCATTTTAATGGAAACTTCAAAAACGCAGCTGATCTAGAAATTGCTTTAGATGCATTAGCAAAAACAAGCTTTGCATCACAAGTTGAAAAAGACAAAAAACAAGTTTTACAAGATTTTGAAGATGTTTTCAATCACAAAGCTTTTACAGGTCGTTCAGGAACTTTTTATGGATATGAAGGTTTAGGTTCAATTTATTGGCACATGGTTTCTAAATTGCAATTAGCAGTTCAAGAATGTTGTTTAAAAGCTGTAGAGGAAAAAGAATCACCAGAAATTATTGGAAGATTATTAGAACATTATTACGAAATTAATGAAGGAATTGGGGTTCATAAATCACCTGAATTATACGGTGCATTTCCAACCGATCCCTATTCTCATACACCAGCAGGAAAAGGAGCACAGCAACCCGGAATGACTGGGCAAGTAAAAGAAGATATTTTAAGCCGATTTGGAGAACTGGGTGTTTTTGTAACTAAAGGTAAATTATATTTCAACCCGTGCTTATTGCGTAAAGTTGAATTTCTTTCTGAAGTAAAAACATTCAATTATGTGGATTTGAATTTCAATCCAAAAACTATTGAATTAGAATCAAACTCACTTTGTTTTACTTATTGTCAAGTTCCAATAATTTATAAAATTGCTAACCAAGAGAAGATAGAAGTTATCTATAATGACAGTGCAAATAAAAAGTTTGATGCTTTAATGCTAGATGATAAAACAAGTAAACAAGTTTTTGAAAGAACAAACGAAATCAATCATATTGTAGTAAGTGTCATAGAAACCGAATTAAAATAGTAAAATGAATTGTAACTCTTTATTATATATAAGACTAGGAATTAAATCCATTGCTTTATTAGCATTGCTTTTGATTGTAGTTTCCTGTAAAAAAGAGAATAAGATTAACAACGCCCCAAAAACAAAAGAAGTGACTGCAAAAGCTATTCTAGGAAATCCAAATTATCAAGCCATTTGTTATGGTGGTTACAGAAAAAACTCAAGAGAAATTCAACCTACAGTAGCACAATTAAAAGAAGATTTACTGATTTTAGCTGCCATGAATATAAAGGTTGTTCGTACTTATAATGTTCATTTAGCACATGCTTCAAATGTTTTAAAAGCAATTGCTGAGTTAAAAAAAGAAAATCCTGATTTCGAAATGTACGTAATGTTAGGGGCTTGGATAGATTGTCTAAATGCGTGGACAGATTTAGAAAAAAATCATGAGGTAGAAAGTGAAAGAAATACAATTGAAATTGCTGAAGCTGTTCGGTTAGCCAACAAATATCCAGAAATTGTAAAAATTATCGCTGTTGGAAATGAAGCCATGGTCAAATGGGCAGAAGAATATTTTGTGCAACCTAAAGTAATTTTAAAATGGGTAAATCATTTGCAAAAGCTTAAAAAAGACAACAAACTTTCAAAAGATTTGTGGATTACTTGTTCTGATGATTTTGCTTCTTGGGGTGGATTAGACGATACTTATAAAGTCAAAGATTTAGAGGATTTAATTAATGCTGTAGATTATGTTTCGATGCATACTTATCCTTTTCACAACACACATTATAATCCAGAATTTTGGAAAATACCAAATCATCAAGGTAACTTACCAAAAAAAGATTTAACGGATGCAGCAATGAATAGAGCCGTATTATTTGCTAAAAATCAATACAATGCTGTTCAAAATTATGTAAGAAGTATTAGTCCTAACAAACCAATTCATATTGGAGAAACGGGTTGGGCTTCAAGTTCGGATGGTTTTTATGGAGATGAAGGTTCTAAAGCTTCAGACGAATATAAACAAGCCTCTTATTATAATGCCATGAGAGAATGGACCAACAAAGAAGGAATTTCATGTTTTTTCTTTGAAGCATTTGATGAACCATGGAAAGATAGTGGAAATCCTTTAGGATCTGAAAATCATTTCGGAATTTTTACTGTGGATGGAAAAGCAAAATATGCCTTATGGAAATATGTTGATGATAAGGCTTTTGAAAATTTACAACGAAACGGAAAATCAATAATTAAAACGTTTAACGGTAACAGCGAAAACCTATTGAAAACGGTTTTAACTCCACCAAGACATTAAGATTATGAACTATATAAAACACTTATTTTTCACCTTTTTAATTTTGACAATGATCAATTGTGATAAAAAAAATGATGCTTTACAAGTAGAGGTTTATGAAACTTCTAAAGCAGGAAATGCTTTAACAAAAGTTACAGAATTTGCTAAAAGTGATAGTCTAATTACTATTGACTTAAATTCAGATGAAAAATTTCAAACAATTACTGGTTTTGGAGGTTCTTTTACAGAATCTTCAGCTTATTTACTCAATCGTTTGAGCAAAGAAAATCGTAAAAAAGTACTAGATGCTTATTTTAGTGAAGAAGGTGCAAATTACTCGTTAACTAGAACTCATATAGCTTCTTGCGACTTTTCATTAAGCAATTATACTTATGCTAAAGTCGAAAACGACATGACTTTGGAAAATTTTACTATTGAAGATGATAGAGAAGATTTAATTCCAATGATTTTAGATGCAAAAGGAATTTCTAAAGACGGATTTAAAATTATTTCTTCACCATGGTCTTGTCCACCTTGGATGAAAGACAATAAAAATTTTGTAGGTGGAAAATTATTACCCGAATACAATGATGTTTTTGCTTTATATTTTTCTAAATATTTAACGGCTTATAAGAAAGAAGGAATTGATATTTGGGGTGTAACCGTAATCAACGAACCTCACGGAAATGGAAATAATTGGGAAAGTACTCATTTTTCTCCAAAAGAAATGACCGATTTTGTTCAAAATCATTTAGGTCCAAAATTAGAAAATGACGGCTGGGGAAACACTAAAATATTCGGTTATGACCAAAACCGAGCTGGAATTAAAGAATGGGCTGACGAAATGTATAGAGATGAAAAGTCTTCTAAATACTTTGCAGGAATGGCTATTCATTGGTATGAAAGTACTTTTGAAGTTTTTCCAGAATATTTGCAATATGCACATAAAAAAGCACCTAGCAAATACTTAATTGAAACAGAAGGCTGCATAGATTCTGAAATTCCACATTGGCAAGATGATGCTTGGTATTGGAAAAAAGAAGCTACCGATTGGGGTTGGGACTGGGCAAGTGAAAAAGACAAATATTTACACCCAAAATACGCTCCAGTAAATCGTTACGCCAATGATATCATAGGTTGCTTAAACAATCACGTAGACGGTTGGATTGATTGGAATATGGTTTTAGACCGACAAGGTGGGCCCAATTGGTTCAAAAACTGGTGTGTTGCTCCGGTTATTGTTGATCCAGAAAAAGATGAAGTATATTTCACACCTTTATATTATACGATGGCACATTTTAGTAAATTCATGCGTCCAGGTGCAGTTAAAATTGGATGTGTAATTGATTCAAATGAGGTAGTTTCTACAGCTGTGCAAAATCCAGACGGAAGTATTGCAGTAGCTATTTTTAATCCAACAGAAACTAGTTATTCAGTTGAAATTAAATTAAATAATAAGAAAAGTATCATCACAATTCCTGCAAAAGCTTTGCAAACGGTTGTGATTAAATAATAAAATAAAAAACAAATATGGCTCATCTTCCTTCAAATCAAACAAATAAAATACCACTGTTGCAAAAAGCAGCATTTGGTTCAGGACATTTAGTAAATAATTTATTACCAGGAGCATTAGGAGTTTTTTCATTTTTCTTAATTACAGCTTTTGGAATTGAGCCTGCAATAGCTGGATTATTAGCTGCAATTCCTAGATTTTTTGATGCATTATCCGATCCTATAATGGGATTCATTACTGATAATACAACTTCAAAATGGGGAAGACGAAGACCCTATATTTTTGTAGGGGCAATTTTATCAGCAATTTTATTTATCATACAATGGCAAATGTTTGAAGACAATGGATCAACTTATAATTTTTGGTATTTCTTATCATTTTCAATATTATTTATTTTTGCTAATACAATATTCTCAACACCACTTATTGGTATGGGTTATGAAATGACATCCGACACCAAAGAAAGAACTCGATTAATGGGAATTGCAAATAGTGTAGGTCAAGTTTCTTGGATGATTGTACCACTTTTTTGGGTTCTAATTGCCAATAAAGATTTGTTTGAATCTCAAGCTGATGGCGTAAGAACTTTATCAATTTTTGTTGGATTTACTTGTTTGTGTTTTGGAATATTGCCAGCTATTTTTTGTAAAGAATTAGACGTTTCAGATAATGAAAGTAAAGCAAAATTGTCATTTAAAGAATTAGGAAATAATCTTGTTATTTTATGGAATAACATAAAAAACATGACTAAAAATATGCCTTTTATGCGTTTGTGTGGAGCCACTTTTTTAGTGTTTAACGGTTTTCAATTAGTAGCCTCATTTAGTTATTTTATAATAGTTTTTTATATGTATAATGGAAGTTATGAGTTGGCTGGAACAGTTCCTGCAATATTTACAATTTTAGGTGCTTTTTTAACTGCTGTTTTAATAATTCCAATTGTTTCTTGGTTGGCTAATAAGTATGGAAAAAAGAATGCTTTTATAATTTCAACTTTTATTTCTATTATTGGTTACATTTTAAAATGGTGGGGTTTTGTAGTAGTTGATGAAAATACGGCAGTTCTTTTTAATGATGTAATTCTTCAAATTGGAGTTGTCAAATTTTCTCTAGAAATGCCAATAATTTTACTATTACCAATTCCTTTTATGGCTTTTGGATTAGGAGGGTTGTTTACTTTGATGATGAGTATGACAGCAGATGTTTGCGATTTAGATGAATTAAGAAATGGATTACCTAGACGTGAAGGAACATTTGGAGCTGTATATTGGTGGATGGTAAAAATCGGTCAGTCTATAGCACTTGCGTTAGGTGGTTTAGTTTTATCTCTGGTTGGATTTGATGCAGGAAATTCTGTACAAGCAGCTGACACTTTAAATAGTTTACGTATAGCTGACATTATAATCCCTTCCTTAACAGCTGGTTTGGCGGTTTGGATTATGTGGAATTATAAGTTAAATGAAGACGAAGTAAGTACAATAAAGAAAGAATTAGAAGAAAGACGTGCAGCAAAAAAAATAAAAACAGAAAAAAATGTCATTTAGAAGAGATTATATTGATTATTCAGAAAATGTTGATTATTCCAATCCAGATTATGGCGTAGGTTTAGACTTTTCAGATAAAACAGAAGAAGAAGTTCATAATTTATTTAAAGAAACTTTTGAAGAAGGTATGTATGGACTTTGTTTCAGCATGTATGAAGACGGTCAACAACCTGGTGATATTATTTCTGAAGATCAAGTAAGAAGAAGAATGAAAATCATTGCTCCTTATACCAAATGGGTGCGATCGTTTTCATGTACAGAAGGAAACGAACTAGTTCCCATAATTGCACGTGAGTTTGGAATAAAAACATTAGTTGGTGCTTGGTTAGGAGACGATGCAGAAAAAAACGAAAAAGAAATTGAAGCTTTAATCCAATTAGCCAAAGAAGGTTATGTAGATATTGCAGCAGTAGGTAACGAAGTAATGTATCGAAAAGATTTGTCGGAAGATGAATTGTTAGATTTTATCGCAAAAGTTAAAAAAGAAATCCCTTCCAATATTCCTGTCGGATATGTTGATGCTTATTACGAATTTACCATAAAACCTAGAATAACAGAAGCTTGTGATGTTATATTAACCAATTGTTATCCTTATTGGGAAGGAAGTGATATAGATTATTCATTGGCACACATGAAAAGTATGTATTATCAAGCTTTAGAAGCCGGAAAAAATAAAAAAGTAATTATTACCGAAACAGGTTGGCCTAGTAATGGGGAAAGTTTCAAAGGCTCTCATCCTTCAAAAGATAATGCTATGAAGTACTTTATCAATTCTCAACTTTGGTCAAAAGAAGCAAATATTGATATTTTCTATTTTTCTTCTTTTGATGAATCATGGAAAACAGGTCCAGAAGGCGAAGTTGGTGCTCATTGGGGAATTTGGGATAAAAACGAAAAATTAAAATTTTAAAATTTTAGTATGAAAAAAATTACTCATCTGTTTTACATCTTTTTATTTATAATTAATTTTCAACAGCTTTATGCTCAAGTAGATGTTGTTTATAATGATTTGGTTTGGTCAGATGAATTTGATGCTAACGGAGCTATTAATGCTACTAATTGGCATCATCAAACTCAAATTCCCGCAGGAGGAAATTGGTATAATGGAGAAGTGCAACATTATACTAATCAACTTGCAAATTCTTTTGTAGATGCAGGTTTTCTTAATATCGTTGCAAAAAAAGAATCTTATACAAATCAAGGAGTCACAAAACAATATACTTCTGCAAGATTAAATTCTAAATTCGCTTTTCTTTACGGAAGAATAGATGTTAGAGCAAAAGTTCCAGTGAGTCAAGGTACTTGGCCAGCAATTTGGACCTTGGGAAAAAACATAAATGAAGATGGTGGTTTTTTTGATGCCATCTATGGAACTACCAATTGGCCAGCATGTGGAGAAATTGATATCATGGAATATGGAATAACACCTTCACAACCAGTAAATTATATTCAAAGTGCACTTCATACACCATCATCTTTCGGAAATACAACAAATGTAGGTGGAATAAATGCTAATAATTTAGGAACTGATTTTCATATTTATTCCATGAACTGGTCACCAAATGAGATTTCATTTCTACTTGATGGTGTAGTTTTTTACACTTATAATCCTGCTGTTAAAAATGTAAGTAATTGGCCTTATAACGCAGAGCAATATTTTTTATTAAACATTGCAATGGGTGGAGTTGCAGGAACTATTCCTTCAAATTTTACACAAGCTACAATGGAAATCGACTACGTTAGAGTTTATCAAAATACTACAGTTGATACACAAGCACCAACAAATTTTACAGCTTCTGTCGGAAATATAACAAGTTCATCAATTGAATTGTTATTAAACGCAGATGACAATTCTGGTACAGCTAAATATGATATTACATATAACGGTATAACAGTTTCTTCAACAAGTGCTTCTGGAATTCAAAAATCTATAATTATTACTAATCTATTGGCAAATACAAATTACAATTTTTCTATTGCTGCAAGTGATTTAGCCGGAAATAATTATGTTTCTAATCCAATTCTTTTAAACGCTACAACTTTAGGAAATTTAAACTGCTCTGGAACAGACACAGAAGCTCAACAAGGTGCTTTTTCAATTGGTTATACTTATGATTTCGAAACTATTAGTACCGATGTAAAAATCACATTCGAAATGCTAGACACAGACAAAGTAGGTGTTGTTGCTTTTTTATGGAAACAAAGTCCTTTTGGAGAAACTCAAATGACAAATGTTTCAGGAAATAAATTTACACATACATTGACAAATCAATTAATTGGAACAACAATAACTTATGCCGTAAAATTTGCTTTTGCAGGTGGATTGTCTGTAACTAAATACTTTAATTATGTAGTTGGTGATAATTGTACTTTAGATAATCATATAGTTACAAATTCTTTAGATTTCAAATTTATAAACCCAGTAAATGACTTTTTAGAGATTTCTTTAAAGAATGAAATAGATAAAATCGAAATCCATAATATGACTGGAAATTTAGTTTTAAAGACTTCATTAGATACAAATAGAGTAGATGTGAGAAATTTATCAAAAGGAATTTATATTTTAACTGTTTATTCAGAAAATAGAAGAATAGTTAAAAAAATGATTATTAATTAAAATTAGTTAATATTCTATTTCTTTCTCTTATGTCTTTCAGTAAAAATGTTATTTTTCTTAGTAAAAAGTGCGTTTTTATCACTGTTTTGAATAAAAGTTTGAATTATATTTGGATTTTAAGAAAAAATTATGTTACATTTGGTCCATATATAAACACAAAAATTAGCCTATAGCAAAAAAATACTTTTTAAAATTTACTTAACCCCAATTTAAAAGGTATTATTATGGCTAATAATCAACTCCCTGACGGAATTTTAGTGCAGCAGTATGTCGCAGGAAATGAACAAGCCCTGTCACAATTAATTGAAAGACATCAATCAAGAATTTACGGTTTCATTTATTCTAAATTAAATGATCGTGATTTGTGTGATGATATTTTTCAAGACACTTTTATCAAAGTAATTAAAAATCTTAAAACAAAATCATACAACGAAGAAGGTAAATTTCTTCCGTGGGTAATTCGTATTGCTCATAATCTTATTGTTGACCATTATCGCAAGAACAAGAAAATGCCGATGACAAGAGAAACAGAAACCTATTCTATTTTTGAATTTATCAAAGATAATTCTTCAACTATTGAAGGACAAATGATAACAGAACAAGTAGAAGAAGATTTAAAACGGTTGATTGAAGAGTTACCAGGTGATCAAAAAGAAGTTTTGGTAATGCGTATGTACGAAGATTTGAGTTTCAAAGAAATTTCAGAACAAACGGGTGTAAGTATTAACACTGCACTTGGAAGAATGCGTTATGCTCTAATGAATTTGAGAAAATTGATTGAGAAAAACCAGATTGTTTTGACAAATTAGAATTTGTTTAGTTATGTTATATAATTTTTTGAACCATTTTGATATTCTCAAGATGGTTCTTTTTTTTTAAGAATTAAATAAATTTAACCTATATACAATATTTAATTCTCATTCTCGTTATAATAGAAACAAACAAATATTTATGGCAAAAATTTACTCTAAAGAAAAATTAGCGTCTTCAAAAATGTTACCAAAAAAAGAAACAATTCGGTTAATTTTAAGTTATTCTGCAGCATTTAATGTTGTTAAAATACGAAAACAAAATTTTGAATTTATGGCTAATTAAAAAAAATCCTGATATAACTTATCAGGATTTTTTATTGTAAATGATATACTATTTCTTATAATAATCATCCAAAACACTCTTTCTTCCAATTGTTTTTGTAATAATATCTTTTTCTAAATCCCAGCCACGAGCTTGCGAATATTCTCTTCCATACCAAATGATTTGTAAGTGCAATTCGTTCCATAATTCTCTTGGAAATATAGTTTTAGCATCTTTTTCAGTTTGAACTACATTTTTTCCATTAGTTAAATTCCAACGATACATTAATCTGTGAATATGAGTATCAACAGGAAAAGCTGGAACTCCAAAAGCCTGACTCATAACAACACTCGCTGTTTTATGTCCGACAGCAGGAAAAGATTCTAAAGCTTCAAAACTTTGAGGAACTTCACCATTATATTTATCGATTAAGATGTGTGATAATCCATGAATTCCTTTCGATTTCATCGGAGACAAACCACAAGGACGAATAATTTCTTTAATTTCTTCCACAGACATTTTTATCATATCATAAGGATTATCAGCTTTAGCAAATAGTAGTGGAGTAATTTTATTCACACGAACATCTGTACATTGTGCAGACAACAAAACAGCAATCAAAAGGGTATAAGGATCTTTGTGATCTAACGGAACCGGAATTTCAGGATATAAGTCATTTAACGTATTTATAACAAAAGTTGCTCGTTCTTTCTTAGTCATTTTTGTAAATTTGAAATGTAAAATTAAACAATTGCAAGTTCAAGTACAAGTTCAATAACAATTCATAAACTACAATATAATGACAACTTTAAAAACAGGAGACAAAGCACCAAACTTTTCAGGATTAGACCAAAACGGAGAGAAACATGAATTAGCTGATTACAAAGGGAAAAAATTAGTAGTTTTCTTTTATCCAAAAGCAAGTACACCTGGTTGTACAGCAGAAGCATGTGACTTAAGAGATAACTTCAATAGATTTGAAGCACAAAATTATGCTTTATTAGGAGTTAGTGCCGATAGTGCTGCTAGACAAACTAAATTTAAAGAAAAGTACGATTTGCCTTTTCCATTATTAGCTGACGAAGACAAAAGTGTCATAAACGCATTCGGGGTTTGGGGACCAAAAAAATTCATGGGAAAAGAATACGATGGTATTCATAGAACCACTTTTATTATAGATGAAAACGGAATTATTGATGAAGTTATTGAAAAAGTAAAAACTAAAGAACATGCTGCTCAGATTTTAAAGTAGTTTTTTTGGTAATTTTTTAAGTAACATTTATTGTAGCAATTGCCCATTGATTTAGCGTAAATGATTTAACTAATACAAAAAATTTTGTACCACTTGTATTAAAAAAACCAAAATATCCCGAGGAATCATGAAAATTAATTTCCCCACTACTGTTTGTGGACATAAAATCAGGAATTTCAACTTCACTTATATATGAAAATTGAGTATTATATTTTCTAATTTTATTGCTTGGTATATATACATAAGAATGAGGATCATAAATAAAAAGGGCATAAATCATTTGTGAATTAGTGTGAATGTCCATTATGTCTATAACTTTATTATTATCTCCAACTAATTCTTCCAATGAATTAATATAAATCATATCACTATATTGAGTTGAAGAACTACTAAAAACATTTTTACCTTGGCCAAATATTTTATCCCCATTTTCTGAAAACCAGAGATTTTCTCCAAATTCATAATCACCATGATATATTGAGTCATAAAGAAATTCAGCAATACCATTTGAAATATTATATTTATAAAAGTCTGAAGGAAGTATATAATAAGAAGTTAAATAAATATAATTACCGGAAGGATGCAGCTTGATTTTGCATTTAGCAGAAGGGGTGTTATATTGACTAAATAATTCTTGACCATTTGTCAAATTTATACATCTCATTTTTTCATATTGATTAATAGAGGTAATATAAGCCCAGTTATTTGGAGCTAGTACAATATCATAAACATCAGTTGTGACTACAAAATTATTTTCAATTGTCATTGATGATAAATTTATATGACTTAAACTACCGTTATGCCCAACAACAGCATAATTTCCTGATTGACTTATTGAAAGACATTTAGGAACATAGTTTAATAATAAAGTTTCTACAACATTATTTGACATATTAAACTTTCTAATTTGATTTGGATTTTCTGAAACTACTATCATTACATCATTAACTCTGTCATATTCTGCATCGATAACATTACCTCCAATTAACCATTTTTCTTCAGTGTAATTACTTATTTCAATAATTTGAGTCAATGATTGGCCTTTATTATTATTTATTTTGGTGGCTACATTATATACTTGTGTAGTCATATTTGATCTGTCTAAAGTCAAATATATTTCAATAGAACTACCAGCTGCTAATGTTCCTGAACTTGGACTTGCTGATAAAAATGTAGTAGAAGAGATTTCTGTCCAATTCCAGTCAAAAGGAGTATCACCTATGTTTGTTAATAAAAAAGAATGAGTATTTTCAATATAACCAAAATTTATAGTACTCTTAGAAACTGACATATTTATTTGAGATTCTACTACTGGATTGTTAGTTTCTATAATATTATTCTTTTCATCTTCATCGCTAGTGCATCCTAAAAACAAAAGAGTAAAAAGTAATACAGAAAAATAAAATGTTAACTTAGTTCCTTTTTGTTTTTTCATTGATGTTTTTTTAATCTTAATAGTTGTTAAAATATAATTTGATAAATTCAAATCAAATATAAAAAAAAATCCTTATTATTATTTTAAATAAGGATTTTGTAAAAATATATTTTAAGGTTCTAATTTTTCACTTCACAATGTTCATGAAAACCAAAAAGATTATCTTTCTTTATTAATTCTGGTACACCTTCTGGTACGTTATTTTCCCAACCAGGTTCATTAGAACAAATTTGCTTTAAAACATCTCTTGAGAATATTTTTAGGTTTTTCTTGTCAAAATCTTCAATATCTACGACTTTTCCATTGTAAGCAAAGAATTTATATAACTCTTTCATACGTGGATGAACTTTTAAGTTTTGAGAATTAATGATTTCACCATCTTCTCCTTCCATTGGATATAAATATACTTTTAAATCTCTATAGAATAGTTTTCCAAAAGCTTCCAAAATTCCACCACTTAAATGACGGTAATATTTTTCATCAAAGATGTCGACTAGGTTATTTACACCCATGGCTAATCCCATACGAGCTTTCGTAAATGTAGAGAAATATTCAACCACTTTATAATATTCTTGGAAATTTGAAATCATTACCGTTTGTCCTAATGAACAAAGCAATTCTGCTCTATCCATAAAGTCACGTTCATCAATTTCTCCTTCAGAACGTAAATTAGATAACGTAATCTCAAAAATCACATATGTATTGTCTTTATCAACTTTGTTTTCTTGCACAAACATTTCTAACGATCGTTTGTACATGTTCATGTTTACTTTAGTAACAGGTCTAAAACTTCCTCTTAATGCAAGGATGTTTTTCTTGTATAAAACAGCTGCAGGAAGGATGTTTTTTCCTTCTGGATTAAACATTACGGCATCAGTCATTCCGTTTTTAACCAATTGCAAACTCATTAATCGATTGTCAACATTTTCAAAACGTGGTCCAGAAAAGTTTACAGAATCAATCTCTAATTGATCTTTATCTAAATGGTCATATAAATAACGCAATAATTTTTTAGGATCGTCATATTTATAAAAAGCACCATAAATTAAATTCACACCTAATGTTCCTAGTGTTTCTTGTTGTAATTTTGCATCCGTTTCTTTAAAACGAATGTGTAAAATTATTTCATTATAGGCTTCATTTGGTTCAACTTGGTAATTAATACCAACCCAACCGTGACCTTTAAATTTTTTAGCAAAATCAATTGTTGCAACTGTATTTGCATAACTAAAAAATAATTTATTTGGATGAGTCTCACGATTTAAACGTTGTTCCATAAGCTCAGTTTCATGAGCTAACATTTTGCGCAAACGACTTTCAGTTACATACCTACCATCTTCTTCATCACCATAAATGGCATCACTAAAGTCTTTGTCATATGCAGACATTGCTTTTGCAATTGTTCCCGAAGAACCACCTGCTCTAAAAAAATGACGAACAGTTTCTTGTCCAGCACCAATTTCCGCAAAAGTTCCATAAATGTGTTCGTTCAGATTTATGCGCAATGCTTTATCTTTTAACGAAGGTATTTGTTCTATCTCTTTGTCTCCTCTTAATTTAATTTCAGTCACAATAGTTGTTTTTATAGTAAAACGTTTTACAAAGGTACTTATTATATAATTTTTTTTTAGTTATTTTTACATAAAAATTATAAATTGAAGATCTATTTTTTAGGAACAGGAACATCACAAGGAATTCCAGTTATAGGAAGCAATCATTCCGTCTGTTTAAGCTCAGATAGTAAAGATAAAAGGTTACGTGTGTCTGTTTGGATACAAGATGAAGACTTTTCAGTCGTAATTGATTGTGGACCAGATTTTAGGCAACAAATGTTAACTTCAAAATGTACCCAAATTGATGCTATTTTATTTACCCATGAACATGCAGACCACACAGCTGGTTTAGATGATATTCGTCCATTTTTTTTCCGACAAGGCAATATTCCAGTTTATGGGCATCAACGCGTTTTAGATAATTTATCCAAAAGATTTGATTATATTTTTAATGATGAAAATAAATATCCTGGTGCACCATCCGTTTTAAAAAAAGAGGTTTTAAAAAATCAGAATTTCCAAATAAACTATAAAACTATTACTCCAATTAACGCTATGCATGGAAATTTGCAAGTTTTTGGATATAAAATTGATGAATTTGTCTATTTGACAGATATTAAAACCATTGAAAAAACTGAAATTCAAAAAATAATTGGTGTCAAAGTTTTAGTAATTAATGCATTAAGAGAAGAACAGCATAATACACATTTTAATTTAAAAGAAGCGTTAGATTTTATACATTTGGTCCAACCCAAAAAAGCTTATTTAACACATATAAGTCATTTGTTAGGTTTTCATGAAGAAGTGCAACAAAATCTTCCTGAAAACGTTTATATAGCCTATGACAATTTAGAAATCAAAATATAATACATTTATAGTTATGAAGAATACAATTTTATACTTATTCATTTTTTCTTTGTTGATTAATATTTTTCAATATGTTAATTCTAATAAGATTTTAGATGCTAAACAAAAGCAAGTAGTGGATTCAAAAAAACATTTAAAAATTTCTCGTGATTCATTAAAATTATTCTCTGAAAATAATTCATTTGATTTGAAGAATAATGATAATGCACAAGAATATTTTTATAATAAAGACATGGATTATACTAAAGTTATTGAAAGAGTTAACAACGATATCAATGCTTTAAATGCAAACAAAGCAGGGAATCCATTAATTCCGTATGATATGATTGACGGAAAACCTTTTTTAGTAAGTAGAATTAAAATGGTGAATCATAGATGGGTAATTGCCGAATTTTCTAATGGAAAAATTTGGGGGGAACTTCTTTTAAAATACTTCATTGTTGGCGATAAACCAACTGAATTTGAAACGATTGATACCGTTTTATTTACGTCAACTTTATAAAAATTAATTAAAATATTAATTTTTTTTTACTAAATTTAGCATTCAATTATTAGACCATGAAAAAGTTTTTGCTTTTATTTTTTTTATTTTCTTTCTTGACTTCTTGCGATTATGTATTGAAGAAAAAGGAAATTAATACTATGGTTAAAATTGATTCGGTACCAGAATTAGGAATTGCAATTGAAAAAGATAAAAACGGTTGTATTAAAGAAGCTGGTTATAAATGGTCAATTATTAAAGACGACTGTATTCGAATTTCAGATGAAGGTTATCGACTAAATCCAATTGATGATTTAGCTAATTTAGAACCATCTAAAAGTGCTTATGTTCTTTTGAATGAAGATAAATTAAAAGCAGAAGTTTTTTTACAAGACTTACCTAAATCAATTTATTTTACAAGAAAATCAGAAAAAGAGGATTTCTTGCAAAAAAACTACAAGCTTTCTATAAAAACAGGTTACACTTTATCTGTAAATGACTCAATTATTTACAGAGCTGCCGAAACAGCCATTAAAGCAGTTGTTGGTTCAGATGTTGAAGAAAAATAATTAATTCTTCAGCAACCAATCTTTAAAGTCATAAAAATTTTGTGGTGAAACTCCATGTCCAATTGGATACTCTTTGTAGACTACATCAATTCCTAAATTTTCTAAAGTAGGTTTAGTTTTTCTAGCCCAATCAACTGGAATTACTTGATCAACAGTTCCATGAGAAACAAAGAATTTTACTTTTGAAACATTATTTTTTAGATAATCTTCTGTAGCAATTTCTTTATTCAAATAACCACTTAAAGCGGCAACTTTATTAATTTTTTCTGGATAAGATAAAGCTATAGCTGAACTCAAAATTGCTCCTTGACTAAAGCCAAAAAGAGTTATATTTTCAGCATCAACAGCATATTTTGAAACACATTCATCTATAAATTCAACAATCAAATCACGTGAACTTCTAGCTTGATCTAAATCGGAAAACTTATTTTCATCAGCATCAAAATTTATGGCATACCAAGCGTAACTTCCATACATCATGTCATAAGGTGCACGAGCAGAAATTACGTAATATTCTTCTGGAATTTCGGTTGCAAAGGAGAATAAATCTTCTTCGTTACTTCCATAACCATGTAATAAAATTATGGCTGGATTTTTTGCTAACTTAACTTTTGGTTCTCTAACTAAGTGATGTAATGACATAAATTATAAGCTTTTAAAAATATTTTGAAAGAATGGACCAACAATTGGCATTTCTTTTTTTTCTCCATTTAATGCAGCAATAAATCCGTAAACCCAAAGCACAAAAATAAAAACCCAAAAAGCTGAAGTTATCATCCAACTATCAAAATAACCAATAAAATAGCCTAGTAAAAAGAATGAAATAAAAACACCTAATGCTTGTCTAATATGGAATCTAGCAAATTCTGATTTGTCTTCGTTATTCATTAATATAGCAATTATAGTTCCAATAATAGTTAAGTAACTTACAATTGCGATGTTTTTCCCTTTGTTGATGTCTTCTTGATTTTCCATTATAATTCTAATTTTCCATTATTATAAATTCCGTACACTTTTCCTTTTAAAGTTTGTCTTAAAAATGCTGAATTTTTTGATTTTGAAAGGATATTTTTTTTTGTAAAAACTGATTTATCATTTGGATTAAATAAACTTATACTAGCTTTATTTCCAACTTCAATAGTGTTTTTTTCTATTCCAAAAACTGTTTTTCCATTCACTAGTTTTTCAACTATGCTTTCTGTTGAAAGAACATTTTGAAGCATTCCAAAAGCAGTTTCTAAACCAATAGTTCCATTTTTAGCTAAATCGAATTCTAGTTTTTTATGTTCAATGTCAATGGGATTATGATCTGATGTTACCATATCAATTGTTCCATCAGTTATTCCTTTAATTAAAGCTTTTCTATTGGCTTCTGTCTGCAAAGGTGGTGCAACTTTATATCTTGAGTCAAATCCTTCTAAAACCGTTTCATTCAACGTTAAATGATGAACAGAAACACTACAAGTCACATTCAATCCTTTCTTTTTAGCTTCTTTAATCAAAGCTACAGATTTTGCTGTCGAAATGGTTGGAACATGCATTTTCCCACCAGTATATTCTAAAATAGACAAATTTCGAATCAAATCAATTTCTTCTGCCATGGCTGGAATTCCTTTTAAACCTAATCTTGTACTTACAATTCCTTCATTAACAACTCCATTTCCTCTCAACGATTTTTCTTGGCAAAATGAAATTACTAAACCCTCAAAATCTTGTACATATTGTAAAGCAATTTTCTGAATATTAGCTTTATCCATTGACTTGTTATAATCACCAAAAGCGATTGCTCCAGCGTTTTTCATATCGAATAATTCAGCTAAATCATTGCCTTCGCTATTTTTTGTTAAAGCTCCAATTGGATGCAAATTTGTTGCAAAACCATTCGATTTATTCCTCACAAAAGAAATAGCTGACTGATTGTCCAAAATAGGATAGGAGTTTGGTTGCAAAGCCACATCGGTAAAACCGCTTTTTGCTGCAACTTTTAATCCATTGCTTATAGTTTCTCTATCTTCAAAACCTGGTTCTCCAAAACTTACTGAAGAATCAAACCAACCTTGTGAAACATGAAGATTATCTAACGATATTTCTTCTAATTTGTTAGGATTTTTTGCTGATTTGTCAATGGAAGTTATGGTTCCATCTTCGATAGTAATGTCCATTTTTTGATGGTGAAATTTACTTTCAGAATCAATAATGGTTGCTTGTTTTAGTATAACATTTTTCATTTGAAAATTGTTTAGTTGTGTTGTTGTTTTAGTTATAATTACTATTTAACGAATTTCTGAATCAGCATTTCACTAACCAAAAACAGTAAGGCTAAGATAATAAACCATTTCCAAAATTCTTTAGAACTTCGTGATGATTCTATTTCATTAAAAACTGTTGAAATATCATTTACTTTAGTGAAATCTTCAAAAGTCGTTTCATTTTTCGCCTCTAAATCACTTTCTGTTCTGGAGTAATTGAAACTTATATTTTTTAACTTATTTTCTTTCTTTTCGACTGCAAAATTCCCTGAATTTTCTGGCAACTCACCTAAGGATAATTTGATTTTTGTATTCAATACTTGTTGCATTGGAATAAAGCTTTCATCTTCATTTTGAATGGAAATAACTTCATCTTTACTCGTAATTGCATCAATTAAAAGAACTTCGTTTTCTCCAATTATGTGTGATAATTTACCTGAATTTCCTTTTGTTTGAGCCATATTGTAAAATGTTGGAACAATTAAAGGTGAATTCTGAAAATTTGAATTTTGCTTATTAATCGGTGCAGAAAAAGTATAAATACTTCCCATTTGATTGCTTGTTGATTGTAAAAACGAACTTCCATCTTCAAATTGTAAAATAGGAAAACCTTTTGAATTTATGACAAAACTTTGTTTGACTTCTGGATATTGAAAATTTGTGATTTTCTTCTCAAAAACATTCTGATATAATGGATGTGAAAAGCTGATTTTAGTAATCTTCTTTTCTTGATTTTGAAGAGCTGTAAAGTTTGAATTCCCAACTTTATTCGTCAAACTATTTAATTTTTCAACTGAAATTGAAGCTGATGGAATTATAATCACGTTTCCACCTTTGGCATAAAAATCATTCAAATTTGTAGCTAATGAACTCGGAATTTCATCTAATTCATTCAAAACAATTGTATGTTGATTTTCTAATTCACTATAATTAATTTCTGAAAGAGTATAATTAGTTACATCAAATTCTTCTGAAATATAAATCTTAGATAGAAAAGCATTTTTATCAGCTGCTCCAATTGTTGTGACTTTAATTTTCTTAGGTTTTTCGATGCTGAAATAAAACGTATTATCATAATTCAGCCCTTTATCCTGAATTTGAGCATATCCATGAAAATCCGTTTTAGGTAAAGTAAAAATTACAGTTTGTTCGTTTTCTTTAAAATTCACAATAGTTTTGGCTACATTTTTTGCACCATTTACAATTGAAAGTGGAATTCCGTTTTCTTGTTCACCAAAAGATTTTAAGGTGACTTTTATTTCATAAAACTGATCTAAATTTTGCGAAAGCGTAACATTTTCAATACTTACATTGTTTTTGTTTTGAACAACGGCATCCATAAAGTAAAGAGAATTTCCTTCAGCTAGCGAAGTCGTTTTCTTTGACTCTACATTTATTGCATCAGAAATAACCACATAATCAATAGATGTATTTGGTTTTTTAGCTTGCACTTTTGTAATTAGGTTGTCAATTTCAAAAGGTGTTCCACTATATTTTAAATTCAGTAATTCTTTTTGAATGGATTTGATATCGGTGTCCCAAAAAACATCAGTACTTGTCAATAAAGATAAAGTTTTGGTTTCTGGAGTTTCTTCAATCAATTCTTGAATAGCTCTTTTTAGCAATTCACCTTTATTTCCTTTGGCTTGCATCGAAAAAGAATTGTCCAATAAAATAACCAATTCGTTGTTCTTTTTGTCATCCTCTTTTCCTTTAAAGAAAGGTTGAGCAAATGCAAAAATTAAAGCTGCGAGTAATAATAAACGAGTAGCAAGAAGCAACCATTTTTTAATTGTAGAACTTTTTTGAGTTTGAATTTGGAGTTCTTTCAGCAATTTAACATTCGTAAAAAACTCTTTTTTAAATCGTCTTAATTGGAATAAGTGAACGATAATTGGAATTACCAATAAAAAAAGAAAGTATAGAATTTCTGGGTGTTTAAATTGCATCAAAAATTTAATTTTTCAAAAGTACCGATTTAAAATTCAATTACAAAATTCAAGGGCAATTTCAATTGCAAAAATCAATTTCAATTTCAATTGCAAAATTCAATACTAATACCAATTATAAAATTCAAAAATAGATCATTTATCTTTTGGCTAAAGCCTTTTTTCTAAAACTTTATAAACCGTGGCTAAAGCCGAACGGCAATTCAAATTTTTATCTGAACATCTTATGTCTGAAAATCTAAAATCTAAAATCTGTATTCTGTCAACTGATTACTACTTTTTATTTCTTCTCTTGGCATCACGTTTTCGTTCCATATTTCGATTCGTTGAACCTGAAACTTTTTTATATCGTTTTCCTGGTCCTCCAAGATTTACTTTACTGTTTTTCTCACTTTTTTCATGAAAAGAAGCACCTCTTTCGTTGTCTTCTTTCTTTTTCTTCACTTTCATTTTGACTTTGTCTTTCTCGAACTCTAATTTTCGAACTTCAACGACAACGTCTTTAGGAATTTCAAGGATTTCAATTTCTTGATTCATCAATTTTTCCACTTCAAAAAGCATATCTTCTTCTTTTGGTGCAATGAAACTTATGGCAACACCTTCTTTGTCTGCTCGACCTGTACGACCAATTCTGTGAATATAACGTTCTGGTTCATCAGGAAATTGTAAATTGAAAATGTGTGTAATATCAGTAATATCTAATCCACGAGCCATAATATCGGTCGTAATTAAACCACGTAATTCACCATTTTGAAAACTTTCCATAGTATTCAAACGATAATTTTGTGTTTTATTGGAATTAATCACACCAAATTGACATGGAAAATGTTCTTCTAAAAAGTCATCCACTAATTCAGAAATACGCTTACTATTGATAAAAATTAGCACACGAGAAGTAGTTTCCTCGCTTTCTAAAATATGTTGTAGGATGTTTAACTTCGTAAGGAAATTGGGAACACTATAAATGTATTGGCTAATTTGCTCTAATGGAGTTCCACTTGGAGCTAAAGAAACTTCTAATGGGAAATCGAAATATTGTTCTAACAATTCATCAACTTCTTCTGTCATAGTTGCAGAAAATAAGATGTTTTGTTTTTTAGATCGCATCATTGATAAAATAGCTGTCAATTGTGTTCTAAAACCTAAGTTTAAGATTTCATCAAACTCATCAATAACTAATTTCTGTAACGTGTCAAAACGAACAACGTTATCCAAAGCCAAATCCATAATTCGACCTGGAGTTGCTACTAATATATCTGTTCCAGTATAAACTGAAGTTTTTTGTGTATTAATGTTTACACCACCATAAATTCCTAATGTTCGGATATTCATGTAGGTTGTCAATTTTTCAATTTCTTCTACAACTTGCACTACTAATTCACGCGTTGGAACTAAAATTACAACTCTTGGCGTATGTAAATCTGCTACGAATTTCCATTGTTTTAGAATTGGTAAAAGGTAAGCAAATGTTTTTCCTGTTCCAGTTTGAGCAATTCCCATAACATCTCTTCCCGAGAGAATAACTTTATAGGCTTTTGCTTGAATTGGAGTAGGCTTTTCAAAACCTAATTCATCAAGGGCTTTTTGTAGTGATTTTGGTAAATCAAATTCAGAAAATGAATTCATTTTTTTGTATTTTGTGCAAAGTTACAACTTTATTTTTTGTGTATTAGCCATAAAAAAACCTTTCGGTTAGGAAAGGTTTTGATTTTTTTATGTCGATAATTTTATAATTTCCCCATATTTGATGCTAATGTTTCAATAAATTTTCCAATTGGTCCTTTTATCATCATAGCCATCATTGGATTAAACTCTCCGTCGAATTGCAATTGTACTTCACATTTTGAATCGTCAATTGGAGTAATGTTCCCTGTTAAAGTAAATGGTAACTTACTACTTGCTGCTCCTAAAACAACTTTTGTAGGTTCAATTTTATCTTTCATTACCAATTTAATTTCAGGCATACCTTTTAAACCAAATTCGAAACAATTTTCATCAATTACTTCAAATTTTGCAATGTTCTCTGGCATTAACTTTTCAAAACTTTTAACATCAGTTAATTTTTCGAAAATATATTGAGCTGATTTTTCAACACTTACTTTTGGACTTTCTAAATTCATTTTATTTTTATTTTTACTACAAAGGCACTTTGGCACAAAGTATTTTTATTATTTTCCCTATAACCTAAAACTATTCCTGATTCCAAGTTGAAGGACTTTTTGACCATTCTACTAAAGATTCCATTTCTTTTTCTGTTACATATTGTTTTTCAATAGCTTTTGCTAAAAGAGTGCTGTAATCACTTAAAGTATAAACATCGATGTTTGCTTTCCTAAAGTTGTCTTTTGAAATATCAAAACCATAAGTAAATATGGCAGCCATTCCTTTAACGTTTGCACCTTCGTTACGTAAAGCTTCAACAGCCATGAGACTACTTCCACCAGTGCTAATTAAGTCTTCAACGACTACAACGTTTTGACCTTTTTGTAAAAAACCTTCAACTTGATTTTGTCTACCATGTTTTTTAGCTTCTGGTCTAACATAAACAAAAGGTAATCCCATTACTTCGGCAACAAGTATACCAATTCCAATGGCACCAGTTGCAACACCTGCAATGACATCTGGCTTTCCAAATTGGTTTTCAATTTGTTTCGCAAATTCATCACGAATGTAATTTCGAATAGGTGGAAAAGACAATACCAAACGGTTGTCACAATAAATTGGAGACTTCCAGCCAGAAGCCCAAGTAAAATAATTTTTTGTATTTAATTTAATTGCGTTAATTTGCAAAAGCAATTCGGCTGTTTTTTGTGCTGTGTTGTTATTAAAAATCATATTGCAAATGTATAAAGTTTTTGTGAACGATAAGCCACTTTTCTTAACAAATATTGTCGAAAAAGAAACCGATTTTCAGTTATTTCTATTGGAAAGTATTGATATCAAAAAACTTATCATTAAAATTTTTCAGAATAAAATTCAAAAAGCTTTTTTGTATCATCCTGATGAGTCCTTATTATTAAAGACTTTGAAGTCAAAAATACCTGTCGTAAAAGCGGGTGGTGGATTGGTAAAAAATGCAAAAGGTGACATATTATTTATTTTTAGAAATGGAAAATGGGATTTACCAAAAGGAGGAACTGAAAAAAACGAATCCATGGAACAAACGGCCATGCGAGAAGTTGAGGAAGAAACAGGTGTAAATGGTTTGTCAATTGTAGAGAAATTACAAAAAACGTATCATGTTTTTAAACGAAATGGTCGTTATAAATTAAAAATAACAACTTGGTATGAAATGAATTCTTCATTTGAAGGAACTCCAAAAGGTCAAGAAGATGAAGGAATTGAAAAAGTAGTTTGGGTTGATCCAAAAGAAATTCCAGCACTTTTAGAAAATTCTTATGAGAACATTAAGTTATTATTTGAAGATAAAAAATAAACACTTTTTTTAATTTGAAAATAATTCATTAATTTTATGGATTAATAACGCAGTATCATTTAAGATGCTGGAATAAATTTAGTTTAAAATGAAAAAATCAATTGTACTATTTGTTTTCGCTATTGCAACTTTGACATTTGTGTCTTGTAAAGAAGAAGCAAAAGAAGAAGTGACCACAGAAACTAGTGTTGAAGCTACAGGAGAAATGCCAGCAGAAGAAATGCACATGGCAAGTTATGCTTGTCCAATGGATTGTGAAAAAGGGAAAACGTATGACGCACCAGGGAAATGTCCAGTTTGTGAAATGGATTTAGTTGAAAATACTGAAAGCCATGAAGGTCACGATCATTAATATTTTATAGAAATTTTACACAGATTTCACTAATTCACATAGATTAATTAGTGAAATTTGTTTTTTAAAACCGGTTGTAACTTATGAATTCAGAGGAAAATAAAGCCTTTAAAACTAAAATTGGTTTTTGCCACGTATTTAATGATAAAATTATTTTATCTAAAGATGGAAAAATAGGGGACATTAGTAAAGTTGTTGTTAGTAATAACATAAATAGAGTTTTAATCATTTATGGATTGATTTCAATTTTTTTATTATATAAATCTTATACAGTCTTTATTAATAAGGACTATGTTTTTTCGCTGCTTTTCCTTTCTCTTGGATTGTATTTAGTTTATGGAATTATAACAAGTAGAAACTCTTCAACAACTCCACTTATATATAGAAGTTCAATTGAAAAAGTTATTTTTATTAAGGCTAAACCTTATTTAACTAGAGCTTACTTTGAGGTTTATTTTAAAGACGAAAATAATATATTAAATAAAAGATTAATAATGCTTCCAGGATCATTTTCAGATGGAAAAAATGAAACAGAAAAAGCTTTAAAAATTTTTAAAGAAGAAAATTTAATTTAGTTATTAATTTTACTTAACCCTATAAACAGGATACTGTAAATACGCTTTTTCAAAGTAAACAGAATGTCTGTAAACCCAATCCAATTGTGCTTCACCACTTTTTTCAAAATTTTCATCTGATTTCTTTTTAGCTTCAAATTCAGCTTTTAAAGTTGGATTTTTGTCTAAAATTTCTTTGGCTAAATCTTCAAAAACATAAGCCGAAAAATATTCTTTTTGCTGTAAAATTGGATCAAAATAATTCCAATTAAAATAACTGTCAACGGCTTCTGGCTCTAAGGTTTCCATTAAATACTTGACCCCTTTTTGTTGGGTTTTGATTAGAAAATCTCCTTTTCTGAATTTTAACTTTTCTACTTTTGAACTGACAACGGTATTGTAATGACCATAATGTCCTTCATAAGGATTCTTAGAGGTTTTATAATCAGCAATTTTATAACTTTCGACTTCAATTACTGAATCACTTTGAATTTCTATCATTTCAATTTGGTTGACTTGCAATAAATCTAAAATTGTCCATTGTGATTTTGGAACCACATAATAAGCTGGAATCACAACATCTTTAGTCGATTTATAATCATTATAAAACGGAATATTTTTGGTAAAAGGCTTTGCTCTATCGTAAAATAATCTTGGTTTTCCTGAAACATCACTTGGTTTGTAAGCTCCTTCATAACCTTTAAAATCTATGTATGATATTTTTGTAGAATCAAGTTCCCAATGTAAAGGATAAAGATTACCCACTTTATAATTCTCTAGATTTTCAGCTTTTAAGGCTTTGATTTTTTGATAGTTTTTATCCACATAATTCATACTCGAAACCATGTATTCATAAGTGACTTTTACACGACTTGAAAAATCTTTTAACATATGCGTTTCAGGAACTGAACCGATAGCATTAAATAGAGTAGTGTAACCTGTTGCATATCTTGGTGTATCCATAAATTGAGCAAATCCATCATCAGGTTTGTCACCGTGAATGTTTACATAAGGAACACTTTCTATCTTTTTTTTCTGCAAATCTTTTACGATGGCTGGATGCATTTCGGTTTTATAAAATTCTCCTAATTTCCCACCTAAACGTTGATGTTGTGTAGCAATACACGTAAAAGTATATTGATAATCAGCACCATTACTCACATGATTATCAATAAACATATCTGGATTTACCAAATGAAAAATTTCTTGAAAACTCTTAGAATTTTTGGAATCTGTTTTAATAAAATCACGGTTCAAGTCATAATTTCTCGAATTACCTCTAAAACCATATTCTTCTGGACCATTTTGATTGGCTCTCGAATGCGAATTTCGATTCAAACTTCCACCAATATTATATACTGGAATAGCTACTAAAACTGTGTTCTTAGGAACAGAAACTTTTTTGGTAGCCAAATCTCTAATTAACATCATGGTTGCGTCAATTCCGTCTGGTTCACCTGGATGAATTCCGTTGTTGACAAGAATCACCGCTTTATCTCTGTTAATTTGCGTAAAACTAAATTGTTTATCTGGGTTAAATATCACAATATGCAAAGGTTCACCGCTATCGGTTTTACCCATTTCTTTTAGATAAACCGTTTCAAAAGCACTGTCTAATTGCTGATAATAAGCAATACATTCTTCATAAGTTGTCGATTGATTGCCGTTTCCTTTTTCAAAAGGTGTCAAGTATTTTTCTTGTGAATAGGAAAACAATGAGCTTAAAAGCAATAATGTAATTATGTAACGCATGATTTTTGGTTTAGTAGTTCAAAAATAGTGTTTTTTTAGTTTTAATTAGTTTCAGTTGTTTCATTTTGTTTCATTTTGTTGTTGTAAATCATTTAAAACTTCATAATTCACAATTCATAATTCATAATTTATAATTCAAAGCTTATCTTTGCCAAATGAATACAAATCACCATTCGACAAATTTACTTGTCAATTTAGGAATCGAAAGCCTAAATGAAATGCAAGAAGTAGCACAAACTACTATTCTTCAAGATAATAATGTTTTATTACTTTCTCCAACAGGTTCAGGGAAAACCTTGGCTTTTTTGATGCCAATTTACCAACTTTTGGAAGAAAATATCAATACTGTTCAGTGTTTAATTTTAGTTCCTTCGCGTGAATTGGGACTTCAAATTGAGCAAGTTTGGAAGAAAATGGGAACGAATTACAAAGTAAATATTTGTTATGGTGGTCATTCATTAGATACAGAAATTAAGAATTTAAGCAATCCACCAGCGATTTTAATTGGAACTCCAGGAAGAATTGGAGATCATTTAGACAGAAAATCGTTTGATGTGGAAAATATCACGACTTTAGTTTTAGACGAATTTGACAAATCCTTACAACTGGGTTTTCATGAAGAAATGTCTTATATCATTAGTCGTTTACCAAAATTAAATAAGCGTATTTTAGTTTCCGCTACAGCAGGAATTGAAATTCCGAAATACACACGAGTTGTAAATCCAACGGTTTTAGACTTTATTGTGGAAGAAGAGGAAAACTCAAATTTAGATGTAAAATTGGTTATTTCTAAAGAAAAAGATAAGATAAATACGCTTTTTCAGTTGATTTGCTCTTTAAAAGGAGAAAGTGCGATTGTGTTTTGCAACCATCGTGATGCTGTGGAACGCATTAGTGATATGCTAAACGAAAAGGGAATTTACGCTACATTTTATCATGGAGGAATGGATCAAGATGAGCGTGAACGTGCTTTGATTCAGTTTAGAAATGGAAGTATGAGCTATTTGATTACGACCGATTTAGCGGCTCGTGGTTTAGATATTCCAGAAATGAAGCATGTTATTCATTATCATTTGCCTTTAAAAGAAGATGAATTTACCCACAGAAATGGTCGTACGGCTCGTATGTTAGCTTCTGGAACGGCTTATGCTTTGATTCACGAAAGTGAAAAAAAATTGGAATACTTTGATTATAATTTAGAAAAATTAGTAGTTACCGAAACGACAAAATTACCAAGACCACCACAATTTCAGACTATTTATATTAGTGGTGGAAAGAAAAATAAGTTGAATAAATTTGACATTGTTGGGTTCTTTTCGCAAAAAGGAAAATTGGAAAAAGGAGATTTGGGTTTAATTGAAGTAAAAGATTTTATTTCGTTCGCAGCCGTAAAATACGGAAAAGTAACTGAATTTTTAAAGAACATCCAAGATCAAAAAATGAAAGGAAAGAAATTTAAAATTGAAGTGGCCAGAAAAGTTGTGAAGAAAGAAGAGGAAGAGGATAGGTCTTATTAAGAGAAATTCAGATTATATTTTATATGAGAAAACCTCCTTTTTGAGAAGGTTTTTTTTAACGTTTTGCGGCTTTGTTTCAGTGGCTTGTGATTAAGCACTGACCAAAACAAATATAAAACAAAATTACGACTCATAGAGGTTTTTCCGAAGGAAAAACCAAGCCCAAGCCATTGAACAAAAACGTTGTTAGCAGTAGTTATTTTGTAAGAATATCTCTCAAACCTACTTCTAATTCTTTTCCATTCATTGATTTTTCTTTCCAAATAAGTGACTTATAACCACGATTGTATTTTAGACCTTGAACATTTAAAAAACAAAATAGTCCTTTGGTAAAAAACCTAGTATAGTCTTCATATTTTTTACTTTTATTGTTTTCTTGAAATGAGTAAACTTCTTCTTTATTATAAATAAATTTATTCTCATCAATTAACTTCAAATATCTTAATGTTTTAATATTATCAAATAAATCTAGTTCACTATTTTCAAAATTATCTGGAATATAATCAATATCATCTGATTCAATAAATACGATTGGAGATTTATCATCGCCAATAGCAGGAATATAAATAATTATACTTTTAAGTTTGAATTCATAATAATTATTATTATCAGCAGTATATAACGCAAATATATTATCCTCTTTTCTAATAATTTCTTTCACTGCACCAGAACAATATCCATTATATAAATCAGTTCCAAAATTTAATTCAGAGTTAATAATTTCTTTTAGAAATTCAAAGCAGTTATTAACATTAGTTATCCTTTTAACCTCATTACTTCCTAAACTTATTTTAGCTTTTTTTAAAGCAGATAATATTATTTCTACTGTTTTTATTTTATGTTCAAATCCTTTTTCTTTATATATCTCTTTGAAACTTTCCATACTTTGAGTTAAACTATCATAACCACTTATCATTTTATATTTTTTTCCAATACTTTGTGAAAAAAATAAATCTAGTTCATCTGAAAGGCCATCAAAAGTTTCATTAATGTCATATTCGTTTAAATGTGGTTCTGAATGCATAATTATGTTTCTATATGACTCTAATTCTTTAAGTCGTTTTTCTAATTCTTTGGAAATTTTAACATTAGGAATAATTTTTAATCTTTCAATTGATTCTAAAAATGTAACAGTATGTATTTTATGTTTTAAATCTGATTCAAAGACGCTATTTAATTTTTGCTCATTCTTTTGTCGAATAGCTGCTTTGACATTACTATCAATTTGTGAAAATATAAGATATTCACTGTGATTTTGAATAATACTTTTTACTAAAATTTCAATGCCATGTTGAATAAATAAAATTGCATCTTTTAAATGATAAAATCTTACTACATCATTGTTATCTTCTTTTAGATAAAATGTTGTTTTTTCATATTCAATTAAATGTTGAAATCCTTTTTTTAATGAATCAAGACCGCTGTCTAAAAAGTTCAATTTCATACGTTTTTTCTATAATTTCTGCCAACTTATGTATATATTCCACTAAAAAACACTTACAATTGTTTAGTATCGTTTGTAATCAATCGTAAATATATAAAAACAAAATTTATAATTAATACGGTTTTTCGCATAAAGCAAAAAAAAGCTAAAAATTAGTTCTAACTTTTAGCTTTCTGTTTTTTAAAAATGGTGTTTCTTATTATTAAAAGAAGTACCCTAAAGAAACTTGTAATACATTGTTTTTAACTTTGTCTGAGTCACCTTGTACATCATTAATGTTAGATAAACCTAAATTGTAGCGCACTCCAAAATTAATTCCGTTGTCTAGTTTATAGCCTAAACCTACATTTGCACCAAAATCTAGTTTTTTGTAGTTGTCTTTAAGATCTACACCATCATAGTCTGCACCAACTAAATAGCCAATTTGTGGACCAGCTTCAAGGCTTAAACCTTTAGTAACATAATACTTTCCAATTAAAGGTAGATTAATGTAACTTAAGGCAACGGGATTGTCGTCATTTTTAAAACTAAAACCTTGACCTGAATACATAAGCTCTGGTTGAAACGAGAATTTGTCTGTAATAGCAATTTCGCTCATAACACCAAAATTAAAAGCTGTCACTGGTTCTAAGTCACCAGTACTGTCTCCGCTAAGGTTCGCAAAGTTAAGTCCACCTTTTACCCCAAATTTAATGTCTTGAGCCTTAACATTCGAAAATCCAAAAATCGCTAAAGCAGTTACTAAAAGTAATTTTTTCATAATATAGATTTGTTTTTATTTTGAATAAAAGTAGCATGATTTTAGGTTTCAAAAATTTAATTTAATTTGCTTTTAACTTTTTTAACACAGAAAGAGGAATTGCTTAACAAAGCCTTAAGTTTTAATTTAGAAATTATTTTGAGTGGCACAAAAAAAGCTAAAAATCAAAGGTAGATTTTTAGCTTTTTTTTATATAAGCACTTCGACAAGCTCAGTGTGACAATAGTGTAATCAATTGTTTATGAATTAATAGAAGATACTTTGACTTATTTTCCAGTTACAACTTGATACGTTGGATCTTCCATAATGTTAACATCAATAATGGCTTCAGCGTTTTTAAGTAAGTCCACACAATCACTACTTAAGTGTTTTAAATGAACCACTTTGTTTACGGCAGCATAACGTTCTGTAATTTTATTTACAGCATCGATAGCACTCATATCAGCAATTCGGCTTTCAGCAAAGTCAATAATAACTTCATTTGGATCGTTTTGTACATCAAATTTTTCTGCAAATGCTGTTGTTGAACCAAAGAATAAAGGGCCAAAAATTTCATAATGTTTCACTCCATTATCATCAGTATATTTTCTAGCACGAATTCTTTTGGCATTTTCCCAAGCAAAAACTAAAGCTGAAATAATAACTCCAATTAAAACGGCTAAAGCTAAATTGTGCATTAAAATCGTAACTAAAGTCACAACCAACATTACAAAAATATCTGATTTTGGCATTTTGGTAAACGCTCTAAAACTTGCCCATTCAAAAGTTCCAATGGCAACCATAATCATAACTCCAGTTAAAGCAGCCATTGGTAATAATTCAATTACGGGTGCTCCAAATAAAATGATGGCTAAAATGGTTAAAGCTGCTACAATCCCGGATAATCTAGCTCTTGAACCAGACGATAAGTTCACTAAAGTTTGAGCAATCATTGGGCAACCACCCATTCCAAAGAAAAATCCGTTGGCAATATTGGCTGTTCCTTGTGCTAAACATTCGCGGTTACTGTTTCCTTTTGTTCCTGTGATTTCGTCTACTAAATTCAACGTTAATAAACCTTCCGTCAAACCAACAGCTGCCATAATTAAACCATAGGGCAAAATGACTTTAAAAGCTTCAAACGTAAAAGGAATTTCAGGAATATGAAAAGGAGGGAAGCTTCCACTAATAGAAGCAATATCTACTACTTGTTTGGTATCAATGTTGAAAATTAAAACTATTGCAAAAACCACGATAATTGCCACTAACGAAGCCGGAACAGCTTTTGTAATTTTAGGAAATATAAGGATAATGGCAATTGTTAATGCAACTAATCCAGCCATAACGAATAACGGAGAACCCATTAACCATTCTTTTTGACCGTTTATTATAGTTTTAAATTGCTCTAATTGCGACATAAAAATAATTACGGCTAATCCGTTTACAAAACCAAACATTACAGGTTGTGGCACTAATCGAATAAATTTACCTAATTTTAGTAATCCTACAATTATTTGAATAATTCCTGCTAAAGCAACAGCTCCAAAGACATATTCTAAACCGTGAGAATTCATTAAGGCAATTAAAACGATAACAGTTGCACCAGCACCGCCAGAAACTAATCCAGGACGACCTCCTAAAATTGCAGTTATTATTCCCATGATAAAAGCTCCGTATAATCCAACTAATGGGGGAAAACCAGCTAATATAGCAAACGACAATGATTCTGGAATCATAGTCATGGCTACGGTTAAACCTGCTAGAATTTCGATTTTATAATCTACTTTTTGTTTGAAATCGAAAAGATTTAGTACTTTTTGCATTATAATTTTGGCTTTGAAAAAAAATTAGCTGCAAAGGTAAGGTTTTGTATTGGATATTCAGATTTTCAGATTTTGGAACACAGATTTTAGAAATTAGAGAAATCTGAAGAATGGAACGCAGATTTAACGGAATTTCACAGATTTATTTTAACGCAAAGTGGCAAAGTTATTTCGCAAAGTTTGCAAAGAGAATAAGAGGGATTCTGAATAAAGGACAGAATGACAAAGATTAACGGAGATATATCTGAAAATCTAATATCTGAAAATCTAATAATCTATTTTAAAACAGCTTCTGGAACTAATTTAGTAACATCACCACCATTTCTAAGAACATCTCTTACTATGCTTGATGAAATATAAGAAGTGCTTGCTGCTGTTAATAAGAAAACAGTTTCTATTTTTGACATCGCTCTGTTTGTGTGAGCAATCGCTTTTTCGAATTCAAAATCTGCTGGATTACGTAATCCTCTTAAAATGAATTGGGCTTTTTCTTTTTTACATAAATCAATTGTTAACCCTGTGTAAGTAATCACTTTTACTTTTGGTTCGTCTTTGAAAGATTCTTCTATGAAGCGTTTTCTGTCTTCAAGCGAGAACATGTATTTTTTTTCAGCATTTACACCAATGGCTACAATAACTTCATCGAATAGGGAAATTCCTCTTTTGATGATGTCAAAATGTCCGTTTGTAATGGGGTCAAATGATCCTGGGAAAATTGCTTTTTTCATTTTTGCTAATTTTATTTTATTTCTAAGCAACTAATCTCTTCATATAAAGGATTTTGAAGAAAGTCAGTTAAAATTTCTTTTTTGCTTATTAATATTTCAATTATATTATTTGTTGTTAAATTACCTGTTCTTAACCAAATTATTTTTGGAGGATGACCTTTTAAATTTGAAATTTCAAAAAAGTCAGCATCGAAAGTTACTACAGAAAAATCAGTGTCTTTTGCATACTTCCATATTTCATTATCCGAATAGTTTTCAATTCCAATTTGTCTAACTTGATTTGAATTTGGAAAAAATGTTTCAATCTTTTTAACAATTCTAAATGAAATATTTTGGTCAAATAACAATTTCACGAGGCAACTCTTGTTTTATGTTCCTTATCAGCTGCATAAGCTAAAGCCGCTTTGATATGCTCATCAGTAAGTTCAGGAAAATCATTAATAATTTCTTCAAATGTCATTCCGTTAGCTAACCAATTTAAAATGTCATAAACAGAAATTCTCGTTCCAATAATAATTGGTTTTCCAAATCTTAATTCTGCATTTATTTCAATATATTTTTGATAATTTATCATAATTTATTTTATTTTTTCCAAATTGGTTTGTTCTGTAAAGCTAATTCAATTTCACTATCTAGCAAATCACTCATTGGAATATTAGCATAAGTAGCTTGTTGTGGAAATATACTTTGTGGACTTAATCCTGGATTTGTGTTTATTTCTATAAAATGTGGTTCATCATTCATAATAATGTATTCTGCTCTTGAAAAACCTTTCATTCTTAACGATTCATAGACTTTTATCGCTGTTTTTGTAACTTTTTCAGTCATTTCTGGACTAATTCTAGCTGGAGTTATTTCTTCGGATTTACCTAAATATTTGGCTTCATAATCAAAAAAGTCATTGTGAGAAACGATTTCAGTTAAACCTAAAACCGTAGTTTTTCCTTTGTAATTTAAAACGCCAACCGAAATTTCCGTTCCATCTAAAAAACTTTCAATTAAAATATCTTTGTCTTCTGCAAAAGCAAAAACTAAGGCTTTTTCATATTCTTCTTTCGAATTTACTTTTGAAATTCCTAAACTACTTCCAGATTGATTCGGTTTTACAAAGAAAGGTAAAGCTAAATCTTCAACAACATCTTCATAAGTAAAATCAATATTTCCTTCTGAAACATAAATAGATTTTGCTCTAGGAATATTAAATTTAGATAGTACTGAAAGCGTATCACGCTTGTTAAACGTTAAACTAGATTGATAATAATTACAACCAGCGTATGGAATTTCTAATAGTTCCCAATAAGCTTGTAAATGTCCGTCTTCACCAGGAGTTCCGTGTACGGTATTTAAAATCACATCAAAATGAGTAGTAGAAAAACCATCTGAAAATGAAAAATCTGCTTTGTTAATAGGTAGTTTTTCTCCTTCAACAATTGCATACCAACCTTCTAACAAAATATGAATTTCATAAATGTTATATTTTTCTTTATCTAAATTATTTAGAATTAACTGTCCACTTCGAAGAGAGATTACTGACTCATCAGAATATCCACCCATTACAACTGCTATGTTCATATTAAATTGAATATATACTTCCTTACAAAAATATCATATTTTATTTATTTGAAGGTTAGTAATTGTGGTTTTATTAAAAATAAATGAATAAATAATAAAATGGTACTTTTGTGGTTATTATTTGATAGGGAAATCAAACTATAAATTTATATCTTTGCTAAAATTAAAATTTATGAGAATTTTTGAATTTTTAAAGAGTTGGGCTTTTGTTAGACAGTTATTAATTGCAATGATAATTGTAGGCGTATTTGGCTTTTTATTGGTAAATTTTTTGGATTTTAGAACCAGACATGGTGAAGAAATTGATGTGCCAGATTTAAAGAAAATGAAAATTGAAATTGCTGAAGAAAAGTTAGCTGACCTTGGTATTGAAGCTCTAGTTCTTGATACAGTTGATTATAATAAGGATTTTCCACCATTTTCTATTGTAGAACAAGATCCTGAAGCAGGTGAAAAAGTAAAAGATGGTCGAAAAATATATGTAAAAATAAATTCTGGTGGTTATGCAATGATCACTTTGCCGGATTTAGAAGAAAAAACATATAGACAAATACAAGCTACATTTAGAGCATTAGGTTTACAAGAAGGTGAAATTACCTATAAGCCAAATTTAGCAAAAGACTTAGTTTTAGTAGTAAGACATAACGGAAAAACATTAAAAAAAGGAGATAAAGTTCTTAAAAATTCTGTAATTGACCTAGATTTAGGTGATGGAAAAAGAACTTTTGAAGAATCAGATTTAGATGGAATGTTAGATTCATTGCAAATTAACAAACCTGAAATTGATGCTGATGTTCCAAAAACAGAAGGAGAATACTAATGATAGAAGAAGGAAAAAACATAGAAGCCGAATTAGAAGACGATAATTTATTTGAACATTTTAAATTTGAAGCGACTAAAGGTCAAGCACCATTAAGAGTTGATAAATTTTTAATGAATTATATTGAAAATGCTACTCGTAATAAAATCCAACAAGCAGCTACAAACGGAAATATCTTTGTAAATGATATTCCAGTAAAATCAAATTATAAAGTTAAAGCTTTTGATGTTGTTCGTGTTTTATTAGCGCATCCACCTTTTGAAAACCTTATCGTTCCAGAAAATATTCCTTTGGATATTGTTTATGAAGATGATCAATTATTGGTTGTAAACAAGCCTGCAGGTTTAGTAGTTCATCCTGGTTACGGAAACTATACAGGAACGCTTGTAAACGCTTTGGCTTATCATTTTGATAACTTACCGATGAACAGCTCTGAACGTCCTGGTTTAGTGCATAGAATTGATAAAGACACTTCTGGTTTATTAGTAGTTGCGAAAACTGAATTTGCTATGACTTATTTAGCAAAACAGTTTGCCGACAAAACTTCCGAAAGAGAATATATTGGTATCGTTTGGGGTAATGTAGAAGAAGATGAAGGAACAATTGAAGGTAATATTGATAGACACGTTACAAATAGAATGCAAATGTCTGTTTATGATGTGGATGGCGATAAAGGAAAACCTGCTGTAACACATTATAAAGTTTTAGAACGTTTAGGTTATGTTACTTTAGTTTCTTGTAAATTAGAAACAGGTAGAACACACCAAATTAGAGTTCATATGAAACACATTGGTCATACTTTATTTAATGATGAACGTTATGGTGGAAATTTAATTCTAAAAGGTACAACTTTTACCAAATACAAGCAATTTGTAGATAATTGTTTTAAAGTGCTACCAAGACAAGCGCTTCATGCTAAAACATTAGGTTTTGAACATCCAAGTACTAAAGAATTTATGCGTTTTGATACAGAAATTCCACAAGATATTCAAGAATGTATTGAAAAATGGAGAACCTATTCTACAGCTAAAAATTACGATGATTTAGAAGACTAAACTATTTATAGTATTCAACTTTTCTAGAAGTATATAAAACTAACTGATCAATTGTTGATTTTCTTGTGACCCAATTTCCATTTTTGTCATAAGTATATTCGACAATTTTTTTGTGTAATTCTTTTCCATCAGGAGAAGTAGTAGTTTCAGAGGTTAGATTGTTTTTTAAATCGAACGTGTAAGTAGTTTTAGAAAGTAATTTTTGGTTTTTGTAAATTTTCCAAGAGGTTGTATTGTCATTTTCGTCATATTCAAAATCTTCTTTGTTGTTTGAATTATCAAATACTTCAAAGCTTCCTTTAGAAATTAAACGATTTTTGTCATCATAAGTTCTGAATTGTTCAGCATCTAAACTTCCATTGTCAGTGTAAGTTTTAGTATAGATCAGCTGATTAGAACCATCATATTCATAGGTTGTTTTGGTAATGACTTTAAAGTCTTTATTGTATATTATCTCTATAGATTTATTACCATTATTATCATATTCAATAGAAAGTCTTGATTGCATTATAGGTTTGCCTTGAAAATAAATTTCTTCTGTAACTCTATTGTCATTGTCATAAGAATAGCTAGTTCTATCTGCTTGGTTTTCATGACTATCATATTTGTATTTTTCAATTTTCTTGCCATTTTCAAATAGAAAAACTTCTTTGTCTAACATTTGTAGTCCATTGAAACGTCTTGTAATAATAGTGTTTTTGTTATTATCCCAAGTGTATTTTGTTTCTACGAAATCTTTAGCATTAGTAAAGTTCTTAATTGAAATAATCTTGTCTTTTCCATCATAGATAATGTCTTCAGAAACATTTCCGTCTTCACTATAAGAGATCTTATTTACTAATTTTCCTTTTTCGTCAAATTTTAAAGCAATATCAGGACTAAATTGATTTTCAAATTTACGAACTGAACTTGTGTTTTCATTATCTCTTTTCTCTTCTGTAGTGTATTCTAAAGTAGATTTTACATTTCCATTTAATTCAAAATCAACCCATTGTGAGTTGGTTTTTTCTGAATCAACTTCTTCACTTACTGTTTTTTCATCTTTTTTACAAAAAAATAATAAAGTAGTAAAGCAAAGTAAAAAGATAATTTTCTTCATAATTATAGTTTTGGAGCTATAGAATTGTCGTATTTTTTTGAAACAATTTCCCAGTTTATAATGTTAAAAAGGCCTTCAAGATATTCTGTTCTATTATTTTGATATTTTAAATAATAAGCATGTTCCCATACATCGATAGCTAAAATTGGAGTCCCTTTTTCTACAGCATTTAGCATTAGTGGATTATCTTGATTAATAGTATTTGTAATCTTTAATTTACCATCTTTATCAACAATTAACCAAACCCAACCCGAACCAAAAAGACCAGTTGAAGCTTCTACAAGTTTAGAAGTCATAAGATTGAACGAACCGAAATCTCTATTTATAGCTTCGCCAAAAGTAGTGCTTGGTTTAGTTCCTTTTTTTGGACTTAAAATTTCAAAGAATAAATTGTGATTGTAATAACCACCAGCATTATTGCGAAGAAATGAATTGTTTAGGTCTAATTTATTTAGAATTTCCTCAATTGTATTTGTTTTAAATTCAGTGTCCTTGATGGCTGTATTTAATTTATTGGCATATCCTAAATGATGTTTTGAATAGTGAATTTCCATTGTTCTAGCATCAATATAAGGTTCTAAATCATTATATTGATAAGCTAATCCTTTCATTTCAAAAGGTTTTTCTTTTGTTTTTACATCAGCAGGATTGGCATATATAATTTCTTCAACCACATTTGGATCTGGTAATTGAACTTCTTGAAGTACTTTTTCTTTTTTACAAGAAAATAAGAATGAAATAAAAAACAAACTAGATAGTACTATTTTTTTCATTTTTGAGAGAATAGGTTTGTTGAAAATTAGATTTTTCTTTCCTTTAATAAAGAGTTTATTAAATCAATATATTGTTTTTTTGCCTCATCAATAGATAAATGATTGACCTGCATCCATGCATTCATTTTAAAAGCATTTTTTAAGTCATTAGCATCTTGTGAGGCTTCAATATTTAATGAAGGTCGAGTTGAAGTAGCATGTTTATACAAACCATAAAGAACTAGTTGCATATTTGGTGGAACCGACTCTTTTTCGATTTTATTAGCATTTTCAAATGCATCATCAAATAATATATTTAGTTCTTCGCTATTCAATTTTATTATTTTTTTGTTAATACAGTAACTCCGCCAATTGCTTTTTGACCTAATTTTACATCAATAGGTGTTCCAATTGGGAAATATATATCTACTCTTGAACCAAACTTGATAAAACCTGCATCTTTTCCTTGAACAGCTCGCATTCCTACTTCAGCATAGTTTACGATTCTTCGTGCTAATGCACCAGCAATTTGTCTGTACATTACTTCACCATAAACACGGTTTTCTATAACTACTGTTGTTCTTTCGTTTTCTTCACTTGCTTTTGGGTGCCAAGCTACTAGGTATTTTCCAGGGTGATATTTGCTGTATTTTACAATTCCGTTTAAAGCATAACGTGTTACGTGAACATTAATTGGTGACATGAAAATAGAAACCATTAAACGTTTTTCGTTAAAATATTCTGGTTCAAAAACTTCTTCAATAACTACAACTTTTCCGTCTACTGGAGCAATTATATGGTTATCACTATTGTCAACATCTCTTTTAGGGTTTCTAAAAAATTGTAATACAAGAATTAGAATTGCAAATGCTAAAACTTGGATGATTTTTTGTATCCAAAAATTAGTTACAACTGTATCTGATAATAATAAAAGCGCTACAGTAATGATAACTGTAATTAAAATGATTTTTCTTCCTTCTTTATGAAACATAATATAAAATTTGATAAAATAAATAAACAAATGGTGCTACAAATATAATACTATCTAGCCTATCTAGCACGCCACCATGACCAGGCATAATATTTCCGCTATCTTTTACTTGTGCAATTCTTTTAAATTTGGACTCAACTAAATCTCCAATAGTCCCAAAAATACTTGCAATAAAGGCTATCCCTATCCAAATATACATGGTGCTATTGCTAGATGAGCCTATAAAGTATTTTGATATTAAAATGCTTGCTAAGATACTAAATACTAATCCACCAAGGAACCCTTCAATGGTTTTTTTTGGCGAAATTCGTTCAAAAAGTTTGTTTTTTCCAATTGATTTGCCAACAATGTAGGCAAAAGTATCATTTGTCCAAATAAGAATAAAAATTCCTATAATAATTTTGGGATTATAACCATTTATTCCAAAAGGTATCTTAGTAATAAATACAAATGATAAAATGATATAACCAAGTGTATAAAGGTATTTATCTATTGTTGGACATGGAATACTTTCCTTTGAAAATAAAAATGCCATTGCTTTTATTGAAACAACTAAAGTGATTGCTAAAAATGAATTTACTATGCTAATAGTGTTAATATCTCCAAAAGTAAAGAAATAGTAAATTAGTATACCAAAAAGAAAGGGAGCTATTTTAGAAATTTGAACAAGATTACAAAATTCGTTAATTGCAATAACCATAAAAACACCAAATAGTATAAAAAAACTAGTGGTCGAATAGGAAATAGCAGACAGTAATAAAACTATATAAACTATACCCGATAATAATCTGGTTAGAGTTTCATTCATTTTATAAATCTTCTAATAGCAATAAATATAAGTTTTTGTGACTACTTCCGTAATGAAGAAAGTCTTCTTCTTTTGCTTTTTCAAAATATTTTATAGTTGTTATATTAGATGGGTAATCTTTGTCGTATCTCTTTTTGATATTTCTTAAACCATCACTTTTATTACCAACGATTTGACTTGTAGTGGCAAAAACTACCATATCACAAGGCAATTCGTTTGCTTTATATTGTTTAAATTGTTTTGAAGAAAATAAAATAGAACCATCATCAGAAATTAAATCTTCACAAATTGTAAAAAAGAATTTAGGTGTTTCGATGTCCTTATATACTAGCTTATTCTCGTCTAAAAGGGAAAATAATTTATCGTCATGACATAAAACTTGGCTTTCAAACCAATCGTTTTCTTCTAATATATTTTCAAATTGTTCTCTTAATTCATTAAGGTTTTCGCAGTATAAAAACTTGCCGCCATTATTTTTAAAATTAAAAGTAAACTTTTCGTCAATAGGAGTATTTATTTCTGGTTCATAAGGGCTTCCTTGTGAATCTTTATCGTCTTCAGATGTGTTGCCAAATATTTTTTTGAATATGTTCATGTATGGCTGGAATTTTGAATTTAACCAAAGATAAAAAATCTTAACTCATATTAAATATGAATTAAGATTTTTTATTAATAAACAATTGTTAATAACCTTAGGCTATATCTTCGTTTGTTGGGTTTGTAATTTCCTCTAAAGGTTTAAAGTTTCTTTTACCAAAAATGGCTTCTAAATCATCTTTAAAGATTACTTCTTTTTCAATTAGGATATCAGCTAATTGATTTAACTTATCTATATTTTCTTCAAGTAGTTTTAAAGCTCTTTCGTACTGACCCTCAATTAAAATTGAAATTTCGTCATCAATAACTCTTGCTGTTTCTTCAGAATAGGGTTTAGAAAAATTATAATCATTTTGCCCTGATGAATCATAATAGGTTATGTTTCCTAATTTTTCATTTAATCCATAGATAGTAACCATTGCTCTGGCTTGTTTTGTTACTTTTTCTAAATCACTCAATGCACCTGTAGAAATTTTATTGAAAACAACTTTTTCTGCAGCTCGACCACCCATAGTGGCACACATCTCATCTAACATTTGTTCTGTACGAACAATTTGTCTTTCTTCTGGCAAATACCAAGCAGCTCCAAGACTTTGTCCACGAGGAACAATAGTTACTTTTATTAAAGGTGCTGCGTGTTCTAGCATCCAACTTACAGTAGCGTGACCAGCTTCGTGAACTGCAATAGCTCTTTTTTCATCTTTAGTGATGATTTTGTTTTTCTTTTCTAAACCACCAATGATTCTATCCACTGCATCCAAGAAATCTTGTTTGTCAACAGCTGTTTTGTTGTTTCTTGCTGCAATTAAAGCAGCTTCATTACAAACATTAGCAATATCAGCACCAGAGAAACCTGGAGTTTGTTTTGCTAAAAATTCTGTATCTAAACCTTCAACTTTTTTAAGAGGCTTTAAATGTACTTCGAAAATCTCTCTACGTTCTCTAATATCTGGTAAGTCAACATAAATTTGTCTGTCAAAACGTCCTGCTCTTAATAAGGCTTTGTCTAAAACATCAGCTCTGTTAGTTGCTGCTAATACAATTACATTTGAATTAGAACCAAAACCATCCATTTCGGTCAAAAGTTGATTCAACGTATTTTCTCTTTCATCATTTCCACCTGACATGTTGCTTTTTCCTCTCGCTCTACCGACAGCATCAATTTCATCAATGAAGATAATTGAAGGGGCTTTTTCTTTAGCTTGTTTGAATAAATCGCGAACACGTGAAGCACCAACACCAACAAACATTTCAACAAAATCAGATCCTGATAAAGAGAAGAAAGGAACTTTAGCTTCACCTGCAACCGCTTTTGCTAATAATGTTTTACCTGTTCCAGGAGGACCAACTAATAAGGCTCCTTTTGGAATTTTTCCACCTAGTGCTGTGTATTTTTCTGGAGTTCTTAAGAATTCAACAATTTCTTGTACTTCTTCTTTTGCTCCTTCTAAACCGGCTACATTAGCAAATGTCGTTTTTACATCTGTTTTTTCATCAAATAATTTAGCTTTAGATTTTCCAATACTAAAAATTTGACTTCCACCTCCACCAGCGCCTCCACCAGACATTCTTCTCATCATGTAAATCCAAACACCTACTATAATAAGTATTGGTAAAAATGAAAAGAAAATCTCAGTCCAATCACCAGTTGATTTAAAATCATAATTAGTTATTAAACCTTTATCAGAGGCTTCTACAAGTTTCTTTTGAAATAATTCTTCATTACCAATATTTTCTAATAAGTAATGTGGTCCTTTTTCGTTAACTTTTCCTAAAACATCTTTGTTTACGCCATCGTATTTCTTATCGCTTAAAACATCTTTTTTTAAGTAAATCTCAGCTGTTTTTCCATTAAATACAACAACTTTTTCAACTTGAGATGAATCTAAAAGTTGATTGAATTTTGAAATTGTAGATGGTTTAGGGTTGCTTAAATCAACACCAGATGAAGCCAATTGAATAATGAAAAATAAGGCAAGTACTGAAAGGAATATATACCAAGGGCTAAATTTAAAGCTTGGTTTTTTATTATTATCTTTTGACATATTTAATTTTTATTTTCTAATGAAATTATTTTGGCATCACCCCATAAACCCTCGATGTTATAATATTCTCTAATGTGCTTTTGGAAGACATGAACTACTACATTAACATAATCCATAAGAACCCATTCGGCATTATCAGAACCTTCTACATGCCAAGGTTTATCTTTTAATTCTTTTGAAACTACTTTTTGGATTGAGTTAACAATTGCGTTAACTTGTGTGTTAGAATTTCCGTTACAAATAATATAATAATCGCTTACGGTGTTGTCAATTCCTCTTAAATCAAGAATATTAATATCGTTTCCTTTTACATCTTCTATACCTTTAATGATATTTGCTATCAAATCATCATTATTCACTTTCTTTTTAGTCATCTAATTTTTTTACTTTATGCAAATTTAACAAAATTTGTCTTTACATTTGAACGTTAACAAAAGTTTACAAAAATTATTTTTGCATATGAATATCATCAAACTAAATGCCACAAACTCAACTAATGACTATTTAAAGGATTTAATGCGAAAACAGTTTGTTGATAACTTTACAATTGTGGTAGCAAACAACCAAGAAAAGGGTAGAGGTCAACGTGATGCTGAATGGTTAAGTGAATCGGGTAAGAACTTAACGTTTAGTGTTTTAGTGAGGGATTTAATAATGAGTCCGACTGAGTTATTTACATTAAATATTGCTGTTGCTTTAAGTGTTTTTGAAACCTTAAATCAACTGACAAGTAAAAAATGTGCTGTTAAATGGCCAAACGACATTATGGCAGATAATAAGAAAATTGCTGGAATTTTAATTGAAAATGCAATTCAACAAAATGGTGAAATTTATTCTGTAATAGGAATTGGTATAAATGTGAATCAAATTAACTTTAATTCTATTAGTAATGTTACTTCTTTAAAACTGCTAGAGAACTTAGATTTTAATTTAGATAACGTATTAAATGTTTTATTAGAAAACTTAAAGCAAACTATTTCTTTAGTTCGAATTAAAAGTGATTTGTTGTGGAAAAATTATTTAGATAACTTATTTAAAAAAGAAATTCCCACAACTTTTGAAGATGCGAATCAACAAAAATTTATGGGAATTATTAAAGGTGTTTCTTCTATTGGTCAACTTCAAGTTTTGCTTGAGGATGATTCCATAAAAAATTATGGCATAAAAGAAATCAAAATGTTGTATTAGTTAACGATAATTTTTTTGGTAACAGATTGATTTTCTGAACTTAACCTCAACAAATAAAATCCTTGTGGTAAATTATCTAAAGTATATGTATTGTTGTTAAATATTGGTTTTTGAATTACTTGAATCAATTGTCCGTTAAGGTTAATTAATTGAATTTCGTCTAAAGCTACTTCAGATTGAATATTAATTCTATGATCATTTGATGGATTTGGATAAACTGATATACCTTCTAAACTAACAAAATCTTGGGTAGAAAGTGCTGCACATTGTGTTGGCCAAATTTGGCACACATATTCAGGATGATCTATGTATGGATTTCTATTGTTTTGAAAAGAATAAACAGCATTATTTTTAGCAATTTCATATGCACTTACTGGGTCTTGATTATGCCAAGTAATTAAAATGTTTAGAAAGGCATTTGTGTAAACTTGATTGTTGGTGTTGTTGAACATATCATAACTCCAACTCGTAACTTCATTTTGATAGCGAGTTGCAAAATATAACATTGCTCTAGCAACATCTCCTTTAAATTCATTTATAGGTTCAAAAACGGTGCCTGAATATCCAGCTGAATATCCAGAATTTAAGTTGCTTCCTCTTTTAGAGCCATTTGTAGAAGTATATGCTACAGAACTTACAACTCCAAAAGGAAAATTACCTCTTGCTCCATTAACAGAACCATCACTAGGAACAACAAAATGTGCATCAGAATACATTGGATAATTGCTGTTAAAAACAGATTGTGGCATTAAATGCTCTCTGTTGTAACAAGAACCTTCGCCAGAATAATTTCCACATTGCTGGTTTGTACTTGTGTATTCATAAGAGTCTGGACCAGAAGGCTTTTCAGAATAAATATCCAGTAAAGAGCTGTTGTTTTCGTAATAATTATCTCTAAAAGCGGTATTAGTATACAGCGTCCATAAATCACCATAGTCGGCTGAACTGTTGGAATTCGTGTTATTGGCAATTATGTTTCTTAAATTAGTCTTAAGTGTATAGCCTGTTCCTGTTGCAGAATTGTAATAACCTGTCGGAATTTGAGCAAAACCAGTGGTTACGCTCAATAAAAATAATAAAATGTAATTCTTTTTCATATCAATATAATTATATTTTTTTTTCCATTAATGCCATATAAAACCCATCAAACCCTGATTGATGCGCTAATACGCTTTGATCTTTCACTAATTTGAATTTTTGTCCTTCTTCTGTTTTTAAGAACTTTTGAACCTGTTCTTGATTTTCTGAAGGTAAAATCGAACAGGTAGCATATACCATTTTTCCGCCTGGTTTTACTATTCTTGAATAATTATGTAAAACTTCTTCTTGAACTTTTTTGATGTTTTCAATAAATTCAGGTTGTAATTTCCACTTACTATCTGGGTTTCTTTTTAAAACTCCTAATCCACTACATGGTGCATCAATTAATACTCTGTCTGCTTTATCATAAAGTTTTTTAATGACTTTTGTAGAATCAATAACTCTAAATTCAGCATTAAAAACACCATTTCTTTTGGCACGAATTTTTAATTGTTTCAATTTACTTTCATAAATATCCATAGCAATTAATTGTCCTTTGTTTTCCATTAAAGAGGCCAAGTGTAGTGTTTTTCCACCTGCACCTGCACAAGTATCAACAACTCTCATTCCTGGTTTAACATCTAAATAATAAGCTACTAACTGAGACGAGGCATCTTGTACCTCATAGAAACCTTCTTTGAAAGCAGGAATCATAAAAACATTTGCTCTTTCTTTTAATACAAGTGCATCTGGTTGATCTTTTATCAATTCTGTTTCAATGTTGTTGTCCATTAAAATAGCACGTACTTTTTCTTTAGTAGTTTTTAAAGTGTTAACTCTTAAAATTACTTTAGCTTGTTCGTTTTGAGCCGTAAGTTCTTTTTCCCAAACTTCTAGTCCTAATTCTTTTAAACCTAATTCGTCTATCCAATCTGGAATAGCTTCTTTGAATTTTCTAATTTTAGTTAATTCATCAAAACGGCCTTTGATTTTTCGGGTTGGAGTAGCTTCAAAATATTTCCAATCTGGTAATTTAATTCCTCTTAAAACTGCCCAAACTGCAAAAATTCTCCAAATATCATCCCTTGTAAAAGGATCTTTTACTTCGGCAATTTCGGTGTATAATCTTTTCCAACGAACTATTTCGTAGATAGTTTCGGCAACAAATTTTCGGTCATGACTTCCCCAACGTTTATCTTTTTTTAAGGCTTGTGCTACCATTTTATCGGCATAAGCACCTTCATTAAAGATGGCCATTAATGAATCAATAACTGTAAATACTAAATTTCTGTGTAATCTCATTTCTTTTTTAATCAGCTTGCAAAGATAGTATTAATAATGTGTTTATGGAATTTTTTAATCATAAAAAAAGACCACAATTAATGCGGTCTTTTCTTTTGGATGATTGATGATTATTTTATTCTCTTCCACCTCTTGATGAACCACCTCTTGATGAACTTCCTTTTGAAGAAGAACCTCTAGAACTTCCTACTGATGAAGATGAACTTCTTGACGGTGAACTAACTCTTGGACTTGAGCCAGAATTTGAACGAGAAGAAGTATTTACTCTAGGAGATGATTTAGTTCTTGATGAACTAGTTGCTCTCGGAGAAGATGAAGTGTTTCTTGGACTCTCATTTCTTGTAGAAGTGTTACTTCTTGGTGAAGAAGTCGTCGTTCTTGGGTTTTCGTTTCTTGTAGAACTATTTACTCTTGGCGAAGATGAAGTGTTTCTTGGACTTTCATCTCTTGTAGAAGTGTTGTTTCTTGGCGAAGAATTAGTTGTTCTAGGATTCTCATCTCTTGTAGATGGGTTTACTCTCGGAGAAGATGAAGTGTTTCTAGGATTTTCGTCTCTAGTAGAAGTAGTTGCTCTTGGTGATTTTGTACTTCTAGGACTTTCATCTCTTGTTGAAGCATTATTTCTAGTACCTCTTGGCGAAGATTCAATTCTAGGTTGAGTATTTCCTCTTTCTCTTGTATTTACGGTTCTTACATCTCTTGTTCTATCTAACTCATGTCTGTTTGAAACAGTTGCGTTTCTATGAGAAAATGAACGATTTGGATATCTTGTTTCATAACCATGTGCTCTTCTTCCGTGATAAGCATTATATGAAACTCTACAGTTTCTATAATTAACGTAGTTGTAAGAGTGACCATATCCACCAATATATACATTTATGTGATTTCTATACCTGAATATTGGGAATGGACTCCAATATGAATAATAAGAAGGATAATAATTCCAATACCAACTAGAATAATATGGACGATAGTTATTTACCCAAAATGTTGTGTAAATTACAGGTGTGTGAACATAAACTGGTTCATAAATGTAATTATCACCATACATATATACGTCTCCAACAACTTGTACTTGTACTTTATTATTTTTATCTCTTTGCACTTCTATTGAAGCTACATCTTGATATAAATCTTTGTCAATTACAGATTGAATTACAATAATGTGATCGTTTCCTTCAATAGATTCGATAACACGTAAATAATCAACATAATTATCGTCGTTTAAGTCTAGATTACTAATTTGAGCTTTTGGATCGTTTATTCTTTTTTCAAAATCTTCTAAGTCAGAAGATTCTCCAAATATAGTGGCAATAGCTCTTAAATCTAAATTATCACTAATTTCAGATGAATTGGCTGTAACAGTTGTTTTATCTTGAGCGTTAACAAACATAGTTGTTAAACTAAATAAAAGGGCGAGGGTAAATAATTTTTTCATAATATATAGTATTAAGTTACTAAACTGTTTGAATTTTTACATTCGATTAGTAATATTCAATATTCGTGCCAAAGTTTAATTTAAACAGTTAGTAATCTGTTAATCAATGTTTTGTGAAATTTTATTTTTATAGTTTGAATTTAGAATTGTTTTCTAACTTTACAAAAAACAAATTAAGATGAAATATTTTCAATACATTTTTATTCTATTAATAATAAATGCATGCAGTTCTCAAAAAGAAATAAACACTAACTATTCTAACGTTGAAATACAATCAATTTTAGAGGATAAAATAAGCATTAGGGCTATTTTAACGGATGAAAATTATCTTTGGTATGCAGGAAATGAAGGTAATTATGGAAAAGTAAATTTGAAAACGAATGAAGTTTCAAAATTTAAAATTCAATCAGATACAATTGTTAATGAAATACGAAGTATAGCTCAAACTAAAGACTTTATATTTTTGTTAGCAGTTGCAAATCCAGCGAATGTTTATAAAATTTCAAAGAAAGACAATTCGCAACAAATTGTTTATTCAGAAATTAATGAAAAAGTATTTTATGATTCCATGCAATTTAAAGATGAACTTAATGGAATAGCAATGGGTGATCCAACAGAGGATTGTTTATCAGTAATCATAACTAATGATGGTGGAAATATTTGGGAAAAATCTTCTTGTAAAAGGTTACCAAAAGTTGAGGAAGGAGAAGCCGCTTTTGCTGCAAGTAATTCGAACTTAATTATAACTAATTCTAAGGTGTTTTTGGTTTCAGGTGGAAAGAAATCAAGAGTTTTTGTAAGTGATGATTTTGGAAAGAATTGGCAAGTTTATGAAACACCAATCGTTCAAGGAGAAGCTATGACCGGAATATTTTCAGCAGATTTCTATAATGATAAAATCGGATTTATAACGGGTGGAAATTATGAAAAACCAAATGATAACTCAAACAACAAAGCCATAACTTTTGATGGTGGAAAAACATGGAAATTAGTTGCAAATGGTCAAGGTTTTGGATATGGTTCTTGTGTGCAGTTTGTTCCAAATAGTAAAGGGAAATCATTAGTTTCTGTTGGTGCAAACGGAATTCAATATTCAAGCGACTTTGGAAATTCTTGGAAGCAATTAAATGAAGATAAAGAACTTTATACAATTCGTTTTTTAGACCATAAAACTGCTTATGCAGCTGGAAGAAATAAAATCATCAAGCTTAATTTTAATGAATAAAAAAGGGAAAGGCTACTCATATATTATGAATAGCCTTTTTCAATAGCAATTTTCCCAATCTTAAATTATTATTAGAATACTAAAACTACATTTAAAGTAAAATCATCATAAATAACTTTATCTCCTAAACCATCAAAAATACTTCCTGAATTATATTCGATTCCGTATTTAGTTCTGTCTATAACTACTTCAGCAGTTGCAGTATTGTCTTTTACAACTATATCAAAAACTACTTCATTTGTTTTGTCTTTGATAGTTAAATCAGCATAAATAGTATAAGTATTATTTTCTTTTGTAGCGATTTTTTTGAAAACTAATTTTGAAGTTGCATATTTATCTGAACCAAAAAAGTCATCAGCTTTTAAATGTCCTTCTAATTTTCCTTTCGATCCACCTTGTAAATCAGTAACTGTAATACTTGTCATGTCTACAGTGAAATTTCCACCTACTAATTTTTTTGCTTCAAATACTAACGCTCCTTCTTTTAAATTTATAGTTCCTTCATGTTTTCCTGTAACTTTTTTTCCAACCCAGTTAATGGTACTTTTTGAAGCATCTACTTTTGTTGTTTTTTGAGCTGTTGCTGAAAAGGTCACAAAAGCTACTAATACTAATGCAATTGATTTTAATTTTTTCATTTTTTTGTTTTTAGTTATTGTTTTTATTAAATTGTTTCGAATAATTCGTTAATTGGTTTTCTTACTTTCGGATAATGTTGTGTTGCATCTTCTCCATGACGATAACCAATAGTTGCAACTAAAGAAGCATTAAGTCCTAATTTATCTAAGCCTAATATTTCATTGTATTTTGCTGGCTCAAAACCTTCCATTGGTGTAACGTCAATTTTTAATTCAGCTGCAGCATTTAACAGATTTCCAAGTGCTAAATAGGTTTGTTTTGCTGACCAAATTGATTTTTGTTCAAGGTTTAAACCAGTAGCAATATTAGTATTCATCATATCGCTATAGCCTTTTAAATCTTCGATTTTTAGGCCTCTAATATTTGCCATGTTAATCAAATAGTCACTAATATGATTTGCTTGAAGATCAATTATATTTGCAAAAACAAATAGGTGAGAAGCATCTGTAATTTGTTCTTGATTCCACGAAAAAGGTTTTAACTGCTTTCTAATTTCTGGATTTTCAATAATTAGTACTTTATAGGGTTGTAATCCATAAGAAGAAGCACTTAGTTGAATAGCTTCTTTAAGCGTTTCTAAGTCTTGACTTGATATTTTTTTCGTAGCATCAAATTTCTTAGTTGCATAACGCCAATTTTGATTTTCTAAAAATGTATTCATTTAATTGTTTTTATTTATTTTATACTGTTCTAAATTTTTCTAATAATTCGTTTAATGTAATTAATTCTGATTCTGTTAAGTTTTTTGCAAAACACTTTTCGTGATTAATAACTAAAGGGTCTAATTTTTTTAATAATCTTAATCCTTTTTGAGTTATGGTGATTTCCATTTTTCTTCTGTTATTTGGACAGATTTCTCTAGTAACAAGTTCTTTTGCTAATAATTTATCAACCAATCTAGTTGTGTTACTTGTTTTTGCAATCATTCGTTCTTGAATGTTACACATGTTAGTAGCTTTTCCATTTTGGCCTCTTAATATTCTTAATACATTAAATTGTTCGGCTGATAAATCAAAAGGTTTTAATAATTCATTAAATTTTTCTGATATAACATTTTGAGAATACATCACGTTTAATAATGTTTTCTTTTCAATGGCTAAATTTAAATTACTTTTAATAACATCTTCAATTTTCATAATTGTATATACAAATATTAACACGACAAATGTAGTGTCTTTTTTTAATTGTATATACAAATGTTGATTAATTTTTTGTTAAAGTTTTGAAATTATATTTTTGAGTGTAACTTTGACAAAAATTAATAAGAATATGAATTTAGATAAAAAAGACTGGTGGAATAACTTTTTAGCTGATGAAAATGGTGTTATTCTTGACGTTAGAACAGATGATGAGTTTAACAGTGGTAAAATTCCGGGTGCTTTAAATATAGATATATATAAAGGCCAAGGATTTATTTACATGGTTGAAGAGTTAGATAAAAACAAAAACTACTATATATATTGTGCAGCTGGTGGAAGAAGTGGACAAGCATGTGGTATAATGAATCAATTAGGTTTTGAAAAAACTTATAATTTATTAGGTGGAATGTCCGAATGGGATGGGCCTAAAGAATAATAAAAAAGAGCTAATATTAATTAGCTCTTTTTTATTTATGATATTTTTTTAAGTAAATTTTTTTCTAACAATGTAATCTTCTTTCCGGCCAATTCAATTAGTCCATTTTTATTAAATTCTGAAAGTAATCTGATGCAACTTTCAGTGGCTGTTCCAATTAATCCAGCTAATTCTTCTCTCGATAATTGTAATCGTAAAGAATTATCTTCATTAACTCCAAAGTTTTCTTCTAAATATAATAGGGTTTCAGCTAAACGTTGTTTAACAGTTTTTTGAGCCATATTAACCATATGATCATCAGAATCTTTTAAATCGCCACAAATAGCTTTCATCATATTCATAGAAAACTGATTGTTTTCATTAAAAAAGCCCATTAGTTCTGTCTTTGGAATAAAACAAACTTCCATGTCTTCTAAAGCTATTGCACTTAAATTTGCAGCTTCTTCACTAATCATAGAACGTTGCCCTAAAAGTTCTCCAGGTTTTGCTAGTTTTACTATTTGATCTTTTCCATTGTCAGAGAGTTTAGTCATTTTACAGACTCCTTCTTTAATACAAAAAACACCATTTACTGTTTCTCCTTCTTCAAAAAGAGGTTCTCCTTTTTTAATAGTGTATGATGTTTTGCAATTAGCCATCTTTATTAATTCCTCTTTGTTAAGAGCATTTAATGAACTAAATTGCCTAACAATACACTGTTCGCATTTACTCATAGATAATTTTTTTATCCTTTTTACAAAGATACTTAAAGTATGACAAATATCATATTTTATTTTATCAACAATTATAACCTTTGCAACAGGTAAAATGAGCAAATTATGGACACAAATAACTGTTTCCATTGTGGTAATGATATCATAAAAAAAGAAGAAGTTATTTTTGACGATAAGAGTTTTTGTTGTAATGGTTGTAAGACCGTCTACGAAATTTTTAGTCAGAATGATTTATCTTGTTATTATGATTTTGAAAATGCACCTGGTGCAACACCACAGGAGATTAAAGGAAAATATGATTTTTTAGATGATGAAAAAATTATCGCAAAACTGTTGGAGTTTCAAGAAGATACAACTTCTATTGTTTCACTTTACATTCCTCATATACACTGTAGTTCGTGCATTTGGATTTTGGAAAATTTACAAAAACTTCAAAGCGGAATAAATACTTCGCAAGTAAACTTCCCAGAAAAGAAAGTTAGGGTTACATTCAATCCTACAAAAACTTCACTTAAAGATATAGTTTATCTATTAGGTTCAATTGGTTATGAACCATATATAAGTTTAGATAATTTTGATGAAGGTAAAAAAGTTATTGATAGAAGTCTAATTTACAAGGTTGGAGTTGCTTTTTTCTGTTTTGGAAATATTATGTTGTTATCATTTCCGGAGTATTTTGAAGTTGATGAATTTTGGATAAATCAATACAGAGGATTTTTTAGATGGTTGATTTTTGCATTGGCTTTACCATCATTTTTATATTCAGCATCAGATTACTATATTTCGGCTTATAAAAGTATTAAATCTAAAATGCTAAACATTGATATTCCTATTGCTTTAGGAATTTTGGTAATGTTTGTTAGAAGTACAGTTGATATTCTTTTTGATTATGGACAAGGTTTTTTTGATAGCTTAACGGGTTTGATTTTCTTTATGTTATTAGGGAAGTTATTTCAACAAAAAACATACAGCTTTCTTTCGTTTGAACGTGATTATAAGTCTTATTTTCCAATTGCAATTACAAAATTAAATTCAGATGGAACAGAAATTCCTGTTCAAGTTTATGATATAGAAAAAGGAGATAGATTGTTAATTAGAAATCAAGAATTAATTCCAGTTGACGGAATTTTAATTTCCGAAAAAGCTTCAATTGATTATAGTTTTGTAACAGGAGAAGCCATTCCAATCGAAAAAAAATCAGGAGATAAATTATTTGCTGGTGGAAGAATGATAGGAAGTGTCATCGAAATGGAAGTTTTATTTTCCGTTTCTCAAAGTTACTTAACGCAATTGTGGAGTAATGATGTTTTTCAGAAAAAAATAGAACAAAAACATAAAACGATCACAGACAAAGTTAGCCAATATTTTACACCAATATTATTGTTACTAGCTTTAGTTTCATTTGTTTTTTGGTTATTTATAGATGTTTCAACGGCTTTTAATGTGGTAACAGCGATATTGATTGTTGCTTGTCCTTGCGCAATGGCTTTGACAGCTCCTTTTACATTAGGAAACGTATTGCGAATTATGGGAAAACAAAAATTATATCTCAAAAATGCAACTGTAATTGAACAACTAGCCAAAGTTGATACAATAGTTTTCGATAAAACAGGGACCATAACATCTAATAAAAAATCAACTATAGAGTTTGAAGGAAATGATTTATCTAGTGACGAAAAAGCTTTAATTAAAAGTGTAATTAGAGGTTCAAATCATCCTTTAAGTAGAAAGATTTATGAATTTTTACCCAATTCTGCTAAAATTGAAATCCAAGAATTTGAAGAAATTACTGGAAAAGGAATTATTGCTAAGGCAGATGATTCGAAAGTAATAATTGGTTCATCTTCTTTAGTAGAAAACCAAATTGAAGAGATCGCAAAACAAACGAAAGTTCACCTAAAAATCAACGATGTTTACAAAGGATATTTTGTTTTTGACAATCAATATAGAAATGGAGTAGAAGAGTTGTTTGAAAGGTTAAAGACTAAGTATGAATTAATAATTCTTTCAGGAGATAATGAAGGAGAAACAGAAAATCTTCAATCTTTATTGCCCAATAAAACGGAATTAATATTCAATCAAAAACCAGAGCAAAAACTAGAATATATAGAACAATTGCAAAAAGAAGGTAAGAATGTAATGATGATTGGTGACGGTTTAAACGATGCAGGAGCATTAGCACAAAGTAATGTTGGAATTTCTATTTCAGAAAATGTAAATGTCTTTTCTCCAGCCTGTGACGGAATTATAGATGCTTCTCAATTTTCTAAAATTGGTTATTTCTTAAATTATTCCAAAAATTCAATGCGAACTATTTACATGAGTTTTGGATTGTCTTTGCTGTATAATATTGTTGGATTGTCTTTTGCAATTACTGGAAACTTATCACCTTTAGTAGCTGCAATAATAATGCCTTTGAGTTCTATTACTGTGGTGAGTTTTGTAACTCTAATGAGTAATTATTATGCAAAGAAAAAGTATTAAAAGCTTTTATTATTTAACTATATTTTGTTGGTTTTTGGTGAATTATTATTAACTTCATCAATTGAAAATAGAATAATTTTAACAAAATTTTAAAGTATGACATTTGTCATATTTTATGAGTGTAATCAGTGGTAAATTTGCTACTTAAACTTATGGTATGAGTGTAATTTATATTTTAATCACAGTAAGTATCGTGGTTGCAGTAGTTTTCTTAATTGCTTTTATAAAAGCAGTTAAAAGTGGTCAGTATGATGATGACTATACACCATCGGTCAGAATGTTATTTGACGATGAATTAGTAAAGAGTACAAACAAAATAACAAAAACAGATAAACAAAAACTGAATTAATTATGGAGAAAGAACAATTTTATTACGACAACAAAATTGTGAGAAACTTCCTTTATGCTTCAATTGCTTTTGGAGTTATAGGAATGTTGGTAGGTCTTATAGTAGCCTTCATGTATTTATTTCCAAATATGACCGACGGAATTTCGTGGTTAAGTTATGGAAGATTAAGACCATTGCACACTAATGCTGTTATTTTTGCCTTTGTAGGAAATTCTGTTTTTGCAGGAGTTTATTATTCTTTGCAAAGACTATTAAAAACTAGAATGTATAGCAATTTCTTAAGTCAATTAAACTTTTGGGGTTGGCAATTAATCATTCTTGGAGCAGCAATCACGCTACCTTTAGGTTTTACAACGTCAAAAGAATATGCCGAATTAGAATGGCCGTTTGATATTGCTATTGCACTTATCTGGGTAGCTTTTGGTGTAAACATGATTGGAACAATAATAAAAAGGAGAGAAAGACATATTTATGTTGCTATTTGGTTCTATTTAGCTACGTTTATTGCAGTTGCTTTACTTCACATATTTAATAGTATTGAAATCCCTGTTTCTGCATTCAAATCATATTCAGTTTATGCAGGAGTTCAAGATGCTTTAGTACAATGGTGGTACGGTCATAATGCAGTGGCTTTCTTTTTAACTACCCCAATCCTAGGATTGATGTATTATTTTGTGCCAAAAGCAGCTAATCGTCCTGTATATTCATATAGATTATCAATCATTCACTTTTGGTCTTTAATCTTTATATATATATGGGCTGGACCACACCACTTATTATATTCTTCATTACCAGATTGGGCTCAAAACTTAGGAGTTGTATTTTCAATTATGTTAATTGCTCCATCTTGGGGTGGTATGATTAATGGATTGTTAACCTTAAGAGGTGCTTGGGATAAAGTACGAACAGATCCTGTTTTAAAATTCTATGTAGTTGCAATTACAGGTTATGGTATGGCTACTTTTGAAGGACCAATGTTGTCTCTTAAAAATGTAAATGCTATTGCTCATTATACAGATTGGATTGTAGCACACGTTCATGTTGGTACATTAGCTTGGAATGGATTTATGGCTTTTGGTATGATTTATTGGTTAATACCAAGAATGACTAAAACAAAATTATTTTCAACAGGATTAGCAAATTTCCATTTTTGGATTGGTACTTTAGGTATTGTTTTATATACTTTACCAATGTATGTAGCTGGGTTTACTCAAGCTTCAATGTGGAAACAATTTAATCCTGATGGTTCATTAGTTTACGGAAATTTCCTTGAAACAGTAACCGAAATTATGCCAATGTACGCTATGAGAGCTGTTGGTGGAACATTATATTTTATTGGTATTTTAGTATTAGTTTATAATATTGTAAGAACCGTTAGATCTGGTTCACCTGTAGAAGATGAATTAGCTGAAGCACCAGCATTAACTAAAATTTCAAACAAGCAATTAAAAGGGGAAACTTGGCACTCTTGGTTAGAAAGAAGACCGGTTCAATTTACAATATTAACAACTGTAGCTGTTGCTATTGGTGGAATAGTTCAAATTGTTCCAATGTTGGTTGTAAAATCTAACATTCCAACTATTTCAAGTGTAAAACCTTATACACCTCTAGAATTAGAAGGTAGAGATTTATATATACGTGAAGGTTGTAACAACTGTCACTCGCAAATGATACGTCCATTCCGTTCAGAAGTAAAACGTTATGGTGAATACTCTAAATCGGGAGAATATGTATACGACCACCCATTCTTATGGGGTTCTAAAAGAACTGGTCCGGATTTACATAGAATAGGACAGAAGTATAATGATAATTGGCATTTTAATCACATGTGGGATCCACAAAGTACATCTGCTGGTTCTATTATGCCAGGTTACAAATGGATGTATGCTAATAAAGCAATGGATCATGAACATATTGAGAAAAAAATGAAAGTTATGGTAACTTTAGGAGTTCCATATACAGATGAAGAAATAGCAAATGCAAGAAAAAATATGGATGCTCAATCTGCTCTAATTGAGAAAAACTTGAGTGGTGATCCTGATTTTGTAAAATCTTATGAAGCAAGTAAAAAATCTGCTGCTGCTAGAGGTGAAGAATTTGTTCCAATGAAAGATAGAGAAATTGTAGCACTTATATCTTACCTACAACGATTAGGAACAGATATTAAAGTAAAGAAAACAGAATAATTAAAAACTCATAGTTATGTTAAAATTTATTAAACACAATCTTGAAACTATTAATGGAGTAGATATTTATCCTATAATATCATTGGTTCTTTTCTTTATTGTATTTGTATCTTTCTTTGTTTGGGCAATGACTTATAGCAAAGACAAAATCAAAGAATTAAGTGAATTACCATTTAAAGACGAACAATAATTAAAGTTTCCTCTTTCTTTATTGAAAGAGAAAGAGGAACTTTTTTTTCAAACTAAAAGCAAAGCTAAAATTAAAACAAGTTAAAAATGAAAAAAATAATTCCAGCATATGTAAGAGTTCCAGTTCTTTTTGCAATTGTTTTTGCAGCAATGGAATACTTTATTGATTCAGGAGATAAGCCTGCATTTGTTGAATATCCAATGGTTTCATTATTTCTAGGTGTATTTCTATTCTTATTAATTGCTATAGAAATAGTAGTAAGCGCTGTTGACAATGTAACCTACCAATTATTAACGGAAGAGCAAAAACAACAATTAAAAGAAGCACAAGCATTACCTTTTACAGAAGGAAAATTCTATCAAGGAATTGTGTCAAAAATGACTCGTACTACATCAATTGATCAAGAAGAAGACATAATGTTAGAACATGATTATGATGGTATTAAAGAACTAGATAATGTGCTGCCTCCATGGTGGGTATATTTATTCTATGGTTGTGTTATATTTGCAGTTGTTTATTTTGTCCGTTTTGAAATATATGGAGACTACAGTCAAGCAGAAGAGTTTGAAGCAGAAATGGCTCAAGCGGATTTAGATATTAAAGAATATTTAAAAACGGCTCCAGACATGATGGATAAGGAAAGTGTTACTTTATTAACTGATGCAACTTCATTAGCAGAAGGTAAAGCATTGTATACTTCTAACTGTGTAGCTTGTCACAGAGCTGATGCTGGAGGAGCAATTGGTCCAAACTTAACAGATGAATATTGGATTTTAGGAGGTGGTATTAAAAATGTATTTAATACGCTTGTTGAAGGGGGTAGATCAGGAAAAGGAATGATTTCTTGGAAAGATCAATTAAAACCAACCGAAATGCAGAAAGTAGCAAGTTATATACTTTCATTACAAAGCTCTAATCCAAAAGAACCAAAACCAACAGAACCAGAAGCTGTTCTATATAAAGCAGAAGGTGCAACAGCAACTGACACTGCAAAAGTTGAAACAGTTGTAGATTCTACAGCAACAAAATAAAAAATAAAAGGTTTTAAGTTTGTTGCTTAAAACCTTTTTTAATTCGTTTTAGAACAAAGTATTTAAAACAAAAAAATATGTCATTACCAGACGAAAGTTTTAGAGATTCCATCGGAACAATTGATGCAGAAGGTAAAAGAAATTTTATTTTTCCTAAGAAACCTTCTGGAAAATTCTTTGATAGAAGAAAATATCTAAGTTATATACTATTAGCTTTTTTATTATCAGCTCCTTTTATTAAAATAAATGGAAATCAATTTTTATTGTTTAATGTAGTAGAACGTAAGTTCTCCATTTTTGGATTTCCTTTTTGGCCACAAGATTTTCATTTGTTTGTTATGTCAATGATTATTGGAGTTGTTGGTTTAACACTATTTACTGTAGCTTTTGGTAGAATTTTTTGTGGTTGGTTTTGTCCGCAAACTATTTTTCTAGAAATGGTTTTTAGAAGAATAGAATATTGGATAGATGGTGATAGAGGTTCACAAATGCGTTTAGATAAACAAAAATGGGATGCTGTTAAAATTAGAAAAAGGGTGTCAAAATGGATTATCTTTTTTATAATATCATTTATAATTGCTAATGTGTTTTTAGCCTATTTAATAGGTAGTGATAAACTTTTTCAATACATAACCGAAGGACCAATTAAAAATTTAAGTACATTAATTACTTTATTAATTTTTACAAGTATATTTTATTTTGTTTTTGCTTGGTTTAGAGAGCAAGTCTGTATTATAGCTTGTCCTTATGGAAGAATGCAAGGTGTTCTTTTAGACAACAAATCTATCAATGTTACTTATGATCATGTAAGAGGAGAAGGTGAAACTGGTAGAGCAAAATGGGATAAAAGAGAAAATAGAGCTGAAACAGGTAAAGGTGACTGTATAGATTGTAATCAATGTGTTGTGGTTTGTCCAACTGGTATTGATATTAGAAATGGAACTCAGCTTGAATGCGTAAACTGTACTGCATGTATTGACGAATGTGACACCATAATGGAAAAAGTAGGATTACCAAAAGGACTAATCCGTTATGCCAGTGAAGACGAAATCGTTAACAAAGAAAAATTCAAGGTAACGACTCGTATGAAAGGTTACATTACTGTGCTAACTATTTTAATTGGAATGTTAATTGGGCTTTTATTTTTACGAAATGATGTTGAAGCAACAGTTTTAAGATTACCTGGACAATTATTTGAACATAAAGGTGAAAATATCAGTAATATTTTTACTTATAAAATTGTAAATAAAACAGTTAAAGATTTTGATAGTATTCATTTTAAATTAGCAAGCCCAAAAGGAACTATTAAATTGGTTGGAAATCCTAACGTAAAAATTAAAAAAGAAGGGTTAGCGCAAGGAACATTATTCATCGAAATAAATCCTGCTTTTCTAGATGGTGATAAAACTAGAGTTAAAATCGAAATATATAACAAAAACGAACTTATTGAAACTACAAAGACTAACTTTTTAGGACCAAGAAGTTTTGATTAAAAAAATAATGTTATGAAAATTAATTGGGGAACAGCAATCGTAATAGCTTTTGGATTATTTATGACATTCATATTGTATTTCGTTTTTAAAGTACAATCAGATTCTAAATATGATAATGAATTGGTTACAGAAGATTATTATAAAAAAGAATTACAAGTTCAAGGAAGTATAGAAAAACAACAAAGTGCTAACAAATTAGAACATAAAGTTGTTGTTAAAAAATCAGTTGAAGGAATTACAATAGAGTTCCCTTCAGATTTTGATTATAAAAACATAAAAGGAAAAGTGTCCTTATATAGACCGTCTAGCCAAAAGTTAGATTTTGAAATTCCAATTTCATTATCTTCAACAAATTTGCTCATACCTAATAGTGATTTGGTTGGCGGTCTTTGGGACATTTCTATAGACTGGACTTATAATGAGTCAAGTTATTTAAATAAAGAAACAATATATTATTAAAAAAAAAGTGTGCTTTTAGAGAAATGGTGATTCTTAATTAGTTTATTGGTTATTAGTATTTATTTTAATCCATTATCTAAAACACACTTTTTAATTTTATAAAATGATTTATTCAGCTATCATATTAGGTTTAATTAGTAGTTTTCACTGCATAGGAATGTGTGGTCCAATTGCTATGATGTTACCTGTTGATAGAAATAATCCAGCCAAAAAAGCAACACAAATCTTAACCTATCACATAGGTAGATTAACAGCTTATTCTAGTTTAGGATTGTTGTTTGGTTTATTAGGGAAAGGATTATCAATTGCAGGATTACAACAACAATTATCAATTGTCGTTGGTTTGTTAATGATTATAGTAGCAATTGTTCCAGAAAAAGTTTTTGCTCGTTACAATTTTTCAAGACCTATTTATAAAATCATTTCAAATGTAAAATCAAGTTTAGGAAAACAATTTAAAAATAAGAGTTATAAGTCTCTTTTTACAATAGGGTTACTTAACGGTTATTTGCCTTGCGGAATGGTTTACGTAGCTTTATTTGGAGCAATAGCCATGCAAAGTTTACCTATTGGAACCTTATATATGTTTCTTTTCGGATTAGGTACAATTCCATTGATGAGTGCTGTAGTTTATATAGCTAATTTCATCACTCCAAAAACCAGAAACTCTATCCAAAAAGCAATTCCGATTTTAACTATTTTAATCGGAATGTTATTTATCGTTAGAGGTTTAGGTTTAGATATTCCATACATTTCTCCAAGTAATATGAGCTTGTTTGTGCAACCAGAAGCGAATTGCCATTAGTTTGGATATTCAGATTTTCAGACTATAGATTTTCGGACAAAAAATTTACGTAAACCAAGCTATCTGAAAATCCAATATCTGAAAATCCAAAAATCTATATCGTCATTGAAAACAACTGTGTTTGTGGCGCTTTTCGAATCAATCTTAAATCAAAAGCCATGCAAATATTACGTACATAAGGTTTTCCTTTTTCGGTAACTTTAATTGAATTTCCTTCAATAGTTAATAAACCATCTCCTTTCATTTCCTGAAGATTCTTTATTACATCATTGATTTCTTTAAATTTCATTGTATCCATCTCCCAAGATGTTGTAAACTGACACATTAAATTTAAGATATGTTTTCTGATTATTAAATCTTCATCCGTTAATAAATGACCTCTAAAAACAGGTAATTCATTTTTTTCTAAACGAGCATAATAATCTTCTAAAGTTTTTTCATTTTGAGCAAAAGCATACCAACTATCACTAATAGATGAAACTCCTAAACCAATCATTAATTGTGTTTTTGATGAAGTATAACCCATAAAATTTCTATGTAATTTGCCTTCTTCAAACGATTTTGTCATGCTATCTTCTTTCAAAGAAAAATGATCCATTCCAATTTCGATATAATTATTTTTAGCTAACTGAATCTTACCTTTTTCATATAATTCACGTTTTTCGTCATCTTTTGGTAAATCTTCATCTTTAAATCCACGTTGTCCATTTCCTTTAATCCAAGGCACGTGAGCGTAACTATAAAAAGCTAATCTATCAGGTTGTAATGATTTAGTCTTATCAATCGTATCCAAAACATCCTCTAAAGTCTGAAAAGGTAAACCAAAAATTAAATCATGTCCAATAGATGTATATCCAATTTCTTTAGCCCAAAGCGTAACTTTTGCAACATTATGAAAAGGCTGAATTCTATGTATTGCTTTTTGTACTTTTTCGGAATAATCTTGAACACCAAAACTAACTCTTCTAAATCCTAAATCATATAAAGATTGAAGATGTTCTCTAGAAGTATTGTTGGGATGACCTTCAAAACTAAATTCATGTTGAGGTGCTTTTTCTGCTTTTTCAAAAATACCATTCATCAAGCGCTCTAAATTTTCGGGAGAAAAAAACGTTGGCGTTCCACCACCTAAATGAATTTCTTTAATAATTGGTTTATCAGGTAATAAATCACAATATAATTTCCATTCTTTTAAAACAGCATCTATATATGGATGTTCTACTTCATGACGTTTTGTAATTCGCTTATTGCAACCACAAAAAGTACACAAACTTTCGCAAAAAGGTAAATGAATATATAAACTTATTCCCTCTTCTGTATTAGATTCATCAAATGATTTTTTAAATGAATTCTTCCAATCAGAAACAGTAAACAAATCTTCTTCCCAATAAGGTACCGTTGGATAACTAGTATACCTTGGACCAGGAACATTATATTTTTGCACGAGTGTTTGCGACATAACTTTTTTAATTTAATCAAATGTAGTGTAGCTTTATAAAATTAAAAATGATAATTATCATATTTGCTGTTTGTAACATATATTACATAATTTACCTGCTTTAATTTGTAAATTTGTTCTTAAATAATATAGAAAATGAACGCAAAATTTAATGAAATAATAAACCAAAATCAATTGGTATTAGTTGACTTTTATGCTGATTGGTGTGGACCGTGTAAGATGATGTCACCCATTTTGCAAGAAACAAAAACAGCTGTAAAAGATGATGTTAAAATAATAAAAATAAATGTGGATCAACATCAAGATTTGGCTTCAGAGTTTATGGTTAAGGGCGTACCAACATTTTTGTTATTCAAAAAAGGAAAGATGCTTTGGAGACAATCTGGTATTTTAAGTAAAAATCAATTGATAGAAATTATTAATCAACATAAAAGTTAATATTTTTTTCTTATTTTTATAAAAAAATTTAGATATGAAAAATATATTTTTAAGCTTAAGTGTTTTATTAGTAGTTGCTTGTTCTTGTGTAAAACAACAAGAAGGAGTTACATTAGTTGATTCGAATAAATTTGAAGAACAAATGAAAGAATCAACAAGTCAAATTGTAGATGTTAGGACTTCTGAAGAATTTGCAGAAGGGCATATTCAAAAAGCCGTAAATATTGATGTTAATTCAGCTGATTTTATCACAAAAATTGCTACATTAGACAAAGAAAAACCAGTTATGGTATATTGCAGATCTGGTGGTAGAAGTGCAAAAGCCGCAGGAATCTTAAAAGAAAACGGATTTAAACAAGTCTATGATTTAGATGGTGGAATTATCGACTGGAATGCTGCTAATAAACCAATAGAAAACTAATTAAAAACAAAGTGTTATTATGAAAAAAAATATAGGAAATGGCGATAGATTTTTTAGAATTATGATAGGAATCATTGCATTAATTTTAGTTATGGGTAATGTGGTAGAAGGAACTTTAATGTGGATTGCTTTAGCAGTTGGCGTTATAATGGTTGCTACTTCTTCATTACAATTTTGTCCGTTATATACTCTGTTTGGATTTAGTACTTGCAAAGTAAAACCAAAGAAAAAATAGATAAAAAAACCGAAATGAAAGTTTCGGTTTTTTTTTATGACCTAGGTTTATTAATTCCTCTATCATAAAGTACAATACTTCCTGCAACGGAAACATTTAAGCTTTTCTCTGATTTGAATTTGATTAAAGAATGACACTTTTCCATAGCCACTTTTGTTAAACCATTATCTTCTGCACCTAAAAGATAGACACAACGTCTTGGATGATGAAAAGTTTCCAAATCTTCTGCTTTTTCATCTAATTCTACACCAACTAAACGTGCACCTTTAGGTAAATTTTTAAAGAAGTCTTCAAAATTTTCGTAGTGAAAATAAGGCATTGATTTAACAGCATTGTGTGTGTCACTTGCTTGTTTGGCATATCTATTTCCTATGGTAAAAATAAAACTTGCTCCTAAATTCTGTGCAGAACGCCACAAAACACCAAGGTTTTCTGGAGTTTTTCCGTTTTGTATTCCAATTCCGAAGAACTCATTTGTGAAATTATCATTCATAAGGCAAAAATACAATGTCAAAAATAAAACATCACTATTTTACTTAATTTAATTCAAACGAATTTCTACTTCTCTTTTTTCTAACTTTAAAAGTTCAATTTTACGTTGCCAAATTTCAATTTCATATTCAGCATCATTAATTTGTTCTTCCTTTTTTTTAGCTGAACGAAAAATTCTATATCCTTTCGCTTTTTCTAAATCTTCTTTTGCATCTTCTAATGCTTTGTAACTATTTGAAATTGCACTTAAAATTTCTTTATAAGTATCTTCATCAGCTTGTTTCCTCGATTTATCAAATCGGTCTTTTTCTGCTTGTCCTTTTTTGGTTAAAATTTTAGATTGCTCATCTAACTTTTGCTTTTGAGCTTCAATTTCTTTTAAATAATTCTCTTTTTGAATTTCTTTATTGGTTTTTTCAATATCAATTATTTTTTTTGATTGATAATTCATTAAACCTAAAGTGAATATAACTAAAACTAAACCAAATAAGATTATATAAATTAGTTTCTTATTCTTACCATTAACAACATTGGTTGTGGTTGAATTCTCATTGTTTTTTTCTGAATTTGTTGTAGACATTAGGGTTTAATTTATTTATCAATAATTTCTATTTGCTCTTCTTTTGTGGCAACAATTTCGGGTTTCCCTTTATACATTTTAACAATTCCAGTTATACAAACTGTTTTGTTTTTTAAATGCGTTGGAATATCATAACTAAAATTAATTAAATCTTTTTCGAATATTACAACTACAAATTTTTCCTTTGGATAAGGCTTTCCAAAATTAATAAACGTAGTTTTCTTGGTTTTATTGGATATAAAAATTCCTTGTACTTTGGCACATATCGTAACTTTTTTTCCTTCGTAATGCTGTAAACTATCTATTGAAACGGTTTGCGAGAATATTAAATTTGTAAAAAGGACAATTAGAATAGTTAATATAATGCTTTTCATTTTTATACATATTAAATTTAAAAGTAAGAAAATCTATTTAAATTACCAATTAGCAAAAGAAATTCCAATTCCTAAAGTAGTTTGTTTGTGATTATAATCCAACAATGTTTCACCAAATCCATTAAAAAATTGAGCATGACCTCTAATATGTCCTTTGATAGGAAAAACATAATTTAATTGAATTCCACCTCTTTTTAAGGATGTTAATGGATGCGTTGCAATAGCATAAAATTCATGTTTTAAATAATGATAGCCTACATAAACCTCAGAATCACCAATGTATTTAGTTATTTCTGGATTTTCATCATCCTCATCTTTTAATCGAATCCATGGTTTGAAATTTACAATCCAATCATCACTTTCATAGCCAATATTAAAAATAATTCTATTCCAACTCCTTGAGATTGGAAAGTCCTTTCCATTAGATTGATGATTTAGAGAAAAACCAACATTTCTAATATTTCCAGTAAATAGTTTAGTTTTTAATGGAAAATTAAAAATTATTTCGGGTTCATAATTTAGTTCTCTAAAAGCTCTTGAGAATTTTTTATTATACACTTGCCAATGTGCTTTTTGAGTATAAGCTACCCAGATATCTCCTAAGCCAAAAAAGGCAGATTGTATAATTTTTGTTTTAAAACTTATCTGAAATTTAGCTTCAAGTTTGTTATATTCATCAATTTCAGTAGCTGAATAATCAGGATTTTCACTAAATGGCTTTGTGTTTGGATTACTTGTTAATCTTCCTGCAGTTATATAAATCGGTCGATAAGAAACTAATTTAAAAGTTCCTTTTTTGTCAATGCTATCTAATTCCCAGTCTTGAGAAAGCGTTTTTTTTATAATTAAATTATCCAAAACACTTTGAGAAAATAAATTTTGAGAATTATATAAAAAGAATAGTAGAAAAAAATAAATTTTTAAAATCTTTTGTATTGTTTTTTGTTTTTTACTTGTCATTAAATTCTATATTAAATTTAGGTTTTTTGCTACTTCAATTAGTTCATTATCAGTGCCTCTTTTATCTAAAAGCTGAAGTTTTATATTGGCTTTTCTTTTTTCAATTGAACTCAATGATAACTCAATGTATTTTGGTAATTCTTTTGTTTTAATTCCTTTTTCTAATAGTAACATTATTTGACTATCGTATTCATCCCAACTTATATTTTGCTTAAATAAAGCAACTAATGCTTCATAAATTGTTTTACTGATATAACGATTATGCTTTAAAATTGAAGAAAATATTTTAGGAAAAGTTACAAAATCAATATCATTTTTAGAGAGAAACCCTTCTGGATTAATTGATTTAAAAATATCATTAAGCAGTAAAGCTTCATGATGCATAGTTAGAATAATTACTTTACAAAATTCAAATTTTTCTCTAACCAATTTTGCTATGTCGGCTCCAGATGTTATTTTTTCGTCTTTATACGGAGGCAAACCAATGTCAATAATAGCTATATCGATTGTCTTTCCAATCTTAGCGTGCATTTCAATATGTTTAAAAGCTGTTTCGCAATCTGAAGCAGTTTCAAAATTAAATTGTAAATCTTGACTAGATAATCTAATTAAGTTAATATAAGCATCTGTTGTCATTGGATGATCATCTACGACTAGTATATTTATAAGTTTTGACATAAACCGTAAGTATTTCGCGAATAAACCGTAATGAATAAACGCTAAATGATGTTAATTTTGCATAAAATTAATCAAATAGTGCTTAATTCCTATATTATAATTGATTCTACAAAATCAGTTGAAAGTCATATGAATGATTTTCAGCAATTTGTTGATTTTGTTTGTATAGGTGTTTTCAGTGATTATGAAAGCTCACTTAATGCTATAATTGAAAAAAAACCGCAACTCATCTTTTTTCATTTTACAGATGAAATACCTCTTCATTTTATATTAGAACTTCAAAGATACATTGAAGATTTGCCTTATTTTATCGCTATAAATGAGGAAGATAAAAATGCTTATAAGGCTATTAAATATGGAGTAATGGATTATATCTTATTGCCATTAACCATATTTGAGATTAGAAAGGCTTTTATGAAATATTCAATATTTTCAAAAAAAATAATTCAAGAAAATTTATGCATTAAAACCAATAGCGATTATTATTTTATCCCTTTTGAAGATATTGTTTATTTAATGGCTGATAACAACACAACAGATTTCTATTTGAAAAACGGAAAAGTAATTTCTGGATTTAAAACTTTAAAGTTTTTCCAAAGTCAATTGCCGTTTTATTTCTTTAGAATACACAACAGTTATGTGGTTAATATTAATTACGTAAGTAGAATAAATACCAGTAAATCTGATTGTTATTTGTTTAATAACGAATATAAACTTCCTTTTTCGAGAACCTATAAAGACAATATTGAAACAATTATCAGAAGAATTGGCTAATTTGATTTTGTCAGTTACATTAAATAGTACGTCACTTACTTAAACTACACTGCGACTTACTAACTACCACTTGATTTCTTCTTTGCTTTAAGCTGGGTTTTATATTTTTGGACTGTTCAAAACAACTAAAATTTGATTCAAAATTGGTAGTTAAGGAAAGGGAGTTCTTTAATTACTACTATAAAAGTTTCCCTGCTTTTATATAATATGAATGTTTCAGAAAGTAAGTTTTGAATACAAAACAAAAACAACCCTAAATTTACCTATTATGAAAAAATTTTTAACATTAGCAGTAATTGCATCTGGATTATTTATCGTTTCTTGTACTGCTGAAACAGAATCTATTGAGCCAATTCAAAACTTAAAAGTAAGCCAAAATATTGACGATTCTTCATTCGCAAGAGAAGGAGATTCTATTGGAGATACAACTGGAACTTCTGAAGGAGAACCATATATCAAAAAAGATAAAGACTAATTTATTTATAGTTTCAATTAGATTTTATATATTTGATAAAAACAAAAATTGAGGCAAAATATTGTATTCCTTTTTATTTTAATAGTGTTCGCTTTTTTGACTTCATGTTCAAAAAAAGAGCAAAAAAATAATCTAATTGCATTTTTAGATTCAGATAAATATACTTTGTTTTCTACGGAAGACAAAGTATTTTTTTTAGATTCAATTTCAAAAAAAATTGATGATATGCCAAATGATTCAATTACTAAAAAAATTGCTTTTAAAATATCATCAGAGTACTATTATTTGAAAGATAATAGAATGTCTTTTAACCTAAGCAAAAAAGCGTATAATATTTCCCAAGAACTATCAGATTCAATTGGAATGGGTAGAGCATTATACTACATGGGAGATTGTTATGAATTTACAAAAAAAGATAGTGCTTATTATTATTATAAAGAGTCAGAGAAAATTTTCAGATTATTAGGTAATAAAGAAAGGTTAGCCAAAGTTCATTTTAATAAATCCTATTTACTTTTTTATGAAGGTAATTATGCAGAAAGTGAAATAGAAGTCATTAAAGCACTACAAAACCTAAATAATTCTACAAATTACAAATTAAAATATTCTTGTTATTCACTACAAGGATCAATTCATAATGAATTAGAAGAATATGATAAAGCACTGACTTATTTTCGTTTAGCTGAGCAATCTTATTATGAGTTAAGAGAAGGCAATAAAAACAATATTGAATCAATCTATGATTATTATGTACTAAATGTGATCAACTTATGTAATATTTATGATAAAAAAGGTGAATATAAAAAATCAATTTATGAATTAGAAAAAGTTAAATCAACAGAATTAAAAGAAAAATGGCCAAATCTATATAATCTAGTCCTTGGTAATTTAGCTTATTCTAAAATGAAGAATGGAAATTTTGATGAATCAGAAAAATTATTTAAAGAAGCTCTTTTCTTAAATAAAAATGATAAAAATGATAAGGGTTATCTTTATAAGATTCTTTATTATGGTGAGTTTCGTCTAATTAAAGAAGACTCTTTAAAAGCTAAAAAATATTTTGATGAGGCTTTAGTTTTATCTAAGCGTTTTAATAGTGGTAAAGAAATTCTTAAATCATTAGATTTTTTATCAAAGGTAGATTTATCAAATAGCGCTTATTACAAAAACGAATACATTAGGGTTAGTGATAGTATTATTAAACAGCAAAGAGCAAGTAGTAATAAATTTGCCCGAATTGAATATGAAACAAATAAGTTAGAAAATGCAAACGAACTATTGAATAAGCGTAATTTTTATCTTTTATTAGCGGGACTTATGTTAATCATTGTCTTTTTAATCATTCTAGGAATTAGACATAGAAAAGAGCAAAAAAGAGAGATTGAATTTTTAGAATTAAGAAAAGCAGCCGATAATGAATTGTATGAATTAGTTAAAGATTACCAAATTCAATTAGTTAAAACCAAAGAAAATGTTCAAAACAGAATCGCAAAAGAATTGCATGATGGTGTTATGAATGATATTTATAGTGTTAGATTAAATCTTGGGTTTTTAAATAGCTCTGATGATGAAGCTATGAAAGAAAAACGATTGGTATACATAACAGAACTTCAAAAAATTGAACGAGAAATAAGAGATTTATCACATGATTTAAGTCATGAAACAGATTTTGATCTTATAGATTATAGATATTTATTAAATAATATGGTTGAAGCCATAGATGATATTTCTCCAACGATTTATTCTTGTACTATTGAACCTAAAATAAAATGGGATAAGTATAGTTCTGTAGTTAAAATTAATATTTATAGAATACTTCAAGAACTTTGTTCTAATGTTAATAAATATGCGAAAGCCGAAAATTGTATCATTAAACTAGTAATTATTGAAGATTTACTTACTATTTCTGTTGTTGATGATGGAGTTGGATTTGATATTTTAAAAACTACTGATGGAATTGGTATGAAAAATATTAAGCAGCGTATAAATACCATTAAAGGAAAAATTGAAATAAAAAGTAGTCAAGGAGAAGGTACTAAAGTTTTTATTGAAATACCAAGGACAAATATCACGACAAAGAAAAAAGAGCTAAAAAATAAATAACCTTTTAATTTAATGATAGTATAATAATTTATATTTTTCATTTCTAAATTATCTATTTTTTAATTACTTCTAAATTGAAGAAATTTAGCTCCAATTAATATTAAATTTATGAAGCTTATTTGAGGTGTTTTATAGAATCTTGTATTGTTTTTAATAGAGCATTAATCTCAAAAGGTTTTGTTACAAAATTATTCATGCCAGCGTTTAAACATTTAAATATTTCTTTTTCACCAACATTAGCGGTTAGAGCAATAATTGGAGTGTTTTTTTTATTTTCGTCAGTTAGCTTTCTTACTTCTTTCGTTGCTGTAATTCCGTCCATTACTGGCATTACTATATCCATTAGTATTATGTCGTATTGGTTTTCTCTTATTAAATTTAATGCTTCTAATCCGTCATAAGCAACTGAAATTTGGCTGTTTTTTAGTTTGTTTTTTAATTGTTTTTCTAAAATCAACAAATTAATTTTATTGTCATCTACCAAAAGTATTTTTATAAATGTGTCTTGGAAGTTAATTTCTACTTCGTCTAAATTAGTTGCATTGTATTGTACAATTGGTAAAGGGATGTTAATGTAAAAAGTTGTTCCTTGATTGGGTTTTGATTCAAACGAGATAGTTCCCTTCATTAAATCAACTAATCCTTTTGAGATTGTTAAGCCAAGTCCAACACTGTTACCCGATTTGTTTGAGGTAGCGTATTTATGAAAAAGCCTTTCACCCAATTCTTTTTCTATTCCTCTACCTGTATCAGAAATGGTTATTTGAAGTAGAAACTCATTTAAATTAGTACTATTATGATGACCGTCTACATGCATTTTTACAGTTCCTTTTTTGGTGTATTCTATGGCATTGTTCAATAAATTTAAAATGATTTGATTAATTCTGTTTTTGTCACCATAAACAAAATTTGGAATGTTCTCGGCTGTTTGGTATTCAATTTTTAATCCTTTTTCTAAGGCTAACCTTTCATTCATTTTAAATAAAGACGTTAGAGCATTATTTAAGTTGAATTCTGAATATTGTAATGTAAAAGCACCGTCATTTAATTTAGTAAAATCTAAAATGTTATTTACTAACGCTAATAAATGATTAGAAGAATAATCCATCAGTTCTAAAAGGTGTTGGTTTTCTTGACTCTGATTGTTGCTTTTTAAAATGTCTGAAATACCTTTTATAGCATTTAAAGGAGTTCTAATTTCATGACTCATTATGGCAAAAAACGATTCTTTATTGATTTGTAACTTCCTCAATTCAATTCGAGATTCTTCTAATTCAATATTTTTAGTTTTTAAATCTCCAATGATAGCATTAACTAAGTTTGAACTAACGGTAAGTAAAACGATCAAATAAATAAGTAACATTACAACTGTAAAATAAAAAAACTGATTATAAATGTCTTTATTATAATTGATTGTATAGCCATAATCAAATCCAAAATAATCAAAATAGATTATTATAGAAACACTTATTGTAATGAATAAACTAGAATATAACATTAGCTTGTGCTGCCTAGTTATTATTGACAAAACAATTGGAATTATGTATAATAATATGATAAAATTGAAAAACTTACCATAAAATAAGTACGCAAAAGTAAAATAGATTATTAAAACTAAATTGGCTACGAACGTTTTTTTTGTAAAACTAAATTTTTTCGAAGTAGAAGAATAAAAAAACAATAACACTACTGGAATGCTTCCCCAGGCCACATAAGTTAACCCTGTATAAAAAAGAAAGACTGTTACTAGTAAAAACTGTAAAGTAAAAAAATTATAACCCGAATTATTAAATTTTCTAAATTTATAGATGCTTTTATTACTTGTAAGGGTATTGGGCTTATTGGTATCCATTAAAAATAATCTTTATTCCTTTATTTAAATTTTAAAAATACTAAAAATGTAGGATACTTTCTAAATAAGTAGATTTTATATTTGATTTATTTTGATTGTTTGCACTTTTTTTCACGTCTAAAGCATTTTTCAATATTGTTACTTTCATGGATTCCGTCTTCGTTATTTATTCTGTAGTTTTATTATCTTCTTTGCAACTCACTAAAAGTGTAAAAAAAGATAATGCAGTTAAGATTTGTTTCATTTTTTCTTATAAATAGTAATATTTTTTAATTGAAATTTACTTCTTTATAAACGTACTTTCTCTTTTTTTATTCCATTTAATGATGTCTATAAAATTTGATGTTGTCGCCAATAGTAAGACAAATCACACCTAATATTTACAACATAGCAGTAGCAAAGTAGTTTTTAAATCAATAATTTGAGATGTACTTCATAAATAAAACACCAACTAAAAAATGTTACTTTCTCATGAAATATTAATTCTTACTCATTATACAAAGCCTCTATCTGATCTTTAAATCTTTCAATTACTAAACGTCTTTTAAGTTTTAAAGTTTGAGTTAAAAATCCGTTCTCAACAGTAAAAGATTCATTAGAGAAAATAAATTTCTTAGGTATTTCATATCCACCATACTTCTCTTTTAAGCTTTTTCTAATTTCAAGACCCACAAATTCCTGTACAGAAGGAGAATGAATTAATTTATCAACCTCTGTTTTCATATTAAGAAGTTCAGCTGTTTTACGCAAAATGGTTTGATCAGGCACAATAATACAAATGTTATAAGGCCTTCCGTCGCCATAAATCATTGCTGTTTCTATATAGGGTAATAAAACAATATCTTCTTCAATAGCCGAAGGAAATACATATTTACCGTTTTCTAACTTAAACTGTTCTTTTAAACGTCCTGTTATATATAAAAAACCATCGGTATCTAACTTTCCTCGGTCTCCGGTTCTCAACCAACCATCTTCTGTAAATACTTCCTTAGTTTCTTTTGGTTTGTTATGGTATCCAACCATTAAATTTGGACCCATTACTTGTATTTCACCATCTTCACTTAGGTCATCAACTTTTGTTTTGTCAATGCGTATTTTAATAAATTCAAGTGCGCTACCAACACTACCTGGTCTAATTAATTCCGGACTATTCATTGTTATTGCTGGAGATGTTTCGCTTAAACCGTAGCAATTATAAACAAAAATGCCAATGTCGGCAAAGAAACTAGATACTTCTTCATTCATTTGGGCACTACCCGTAATACTTCCTAATAATTTACCACCAAAGCGTTCTTTTATTTTAGAAAACACGAGTTTAGACCCAATCCAATATATGATTTTTGTGCCAATACTAACACGACCATCTTTTAAACGATATTCACGTGCTGCTTTTAAAGTGCTTTTGAAGAGCTTCAACTTAAAACCACCCACGTCTTCCATTTTTTGATGAATACCTGCATAAATTTTATTAAATACACGAGGTACAGCAATTAAAAATGTTGGTCTTACTTTTACAAAATCGTCTGCAAGTGTTTCCATGCTGTTCATAAAACCAATTGAACCTCCAAAGAAAAGCCAATTGTAAAGTTCCGCTGTTTGACCGTAACTGTGTGCCCATGGCAGAATAGATAAACTTACAGAAGTTTGATTAAGTTGCTTGCTATAACGTCTGTAACCAGCTCTAGCATTTGAAGTAAAATTTCCATGCGTAAGCAATACTCCCTTAGGTTCTGAAGTGGTTCCCGATGTATATATTAATGAAGCAATGTCACTGAAGGCAGGAATCATAGCAGGTGCAATGTTATTTTGACCTGTAGATTCTAAGTATCTCATGCTCATATCATCAGAACAATCTATTATGTAAATATGCTCTAAAGTTGAAATCTTATCTTTTAAATGTTTGATTTGCTCATAGATTGCAGAGGTAGAAACAAGTAAAAACTTAATGCTAGCGTCTTTGATGATATATTCCCAAGTACTATAATTTTCACTTTCATACATGGGTACAAATCGGGCACCTAAGCCATAAGATGCAAAAGCAGCGACAGCCCATTCTACGCTGTTGCCAGAAATTATACCCACAGCATCTCCTTTTTGTAAGTTAAGTTGAGCCAAGCCACTTCTAAAATTAGTAACGCGTACACCAACTTCTTTATAGGTTACCCAATCAAATGTTTCAGATTGTGAGTTCTTGGTTCCAAAAAGTCTATTGTTGGCAAATTTTTCTATTGATGACTCAAAAAGCTCAACAAGGTTATCTGGTTTTTCTAGTATCATTTTGCTGTTTTTATTCTTGATTTGTGTAGTAGAAAAAATGTTTTCTTTCTTAAATGCACGTTACTTTTTTTGTAATAAAAGTTGTGTTTGTTAAACCACTCATTAATTTACTTTTAAAGCAAATAAAACTCTAAAGCTAAAGTTTTGCCTTATAAAAATATTTAATGCAATAATACAAAAAAGCAATCTAAAGAAAAATGAGGAAAATCATATTTTGGTTACTATTTATAAACAAAATGTATTTAAATGTAATAAAACAACTCCATCTCAAAAGACAAATCATTTTTAACCTTTTACAATAGCCAGTATGATTATTTTTAGACTTTTGCTCCATACATATCCCATATATACTAGGTACATAATAGCAAGTTTTACTACTCTTTTAAATTAATAGGCCTTTTAAATAAGGTAGATGCCTGGTGTTGGGAAATTAACGTATAAAAAAAATCGTAATCACTTGTTTTTTAAGTAATTACGATTTTAAAAGTGGAGTCGGAGAGAATCGAACTCTCGTCCAAACAAGCAATCAAAAAGCTTTCTACGCGCTTAGTTTCTAATTAGATTTTCGACAAAAAGCTAGGTTAGAAACAACCACTCTTTGCTTAACTTTACTAATTCAAAACGGATTTAAAGTATCACCGTCTCTAGGTTTACTTTTACGGTTCTCCTGAGTTAAACGCCATAAACCAAGGCTTTTAAGGAGAATCCGGCTTTCCTATCTAATAGGAGCGAGGCATTATCTTACTATAATTCAGATTATGCAGCCAAAGCGTAATTATTTTCGCCGTGTAAAGTGTTATACGTTTGGATTTACGAGCAAAACATACAATGCTCGACGTGCTTACTAGTTAATTCCACTCGCTGTCAAAACCAGTCGACCCCTTTTTTTTAATTTAGAAATTAGAATTTTGAATTCAGAAAACTATAAATCATAAATCATAAATCATAAAACTTCTAACTTCTAACTTCTAACTTCTAACTTCTAACTTCTAACTTCTAACTTCTAAAAGTGTGCCAAAATTACTACTATTTTATCAATTAAAAAATCTTTTGTTAATAGTTATTCTAAACCTATATTTGTAGAGTTAAAATTAATAATATGTTTACCTCGAAAGTTGTTGAACAAAATCCTGTATAAAATGAAATTCGGAATTATAAAAGAACGTAAAAACCCACCAGATAGAAGAGTGGTTTTTTCGCCATTCAGATTAGAAGCTTTTAAAAATGAATTTCCTCAAGCTGAAATTAAAGTTGAATCTTCTGATGTTCGAATATTTACTGATGAACAATACAAAGAAAAAGGTTTTGATGTTGTAACCGACATGACTGACTGTGATGTTTTAATAGGAGTTAAAGAAGTTCCTTTAGATGCATTAATTTCTAATAAAAAATATTTTTTCTTTTCACATACTATAAAAAAACAACCCTATAATCGTAGTTTGCTTTTAGCTATTTTAGAGAAAAACATTGAATTATATGACCACGAAACAATAGTTACTGAAGATAATCACCGTTTAATTGGTTTTGGTCGTTATGCGGGAATAGTTGGTGCTTACAACGGAATTAGAGCTTTCGGAATGAAATACGAATTGTTCAATTTAGCGAAAGCTGAAACATTACCAGACCAAAAAACTTTAATTGAACGTTTAAAAAGAAATCAGTTACCCAATATTAAAATAGTTTTAACAGGAAGCGGAAAAGTTGCTCATGGTGCCAAAGAAATGTTGGATGCTATGAAAATGAAAGAAGTTTCTGTAGAAGATTATTTGAATAAAAGATACGATATTCCTGTTTATACTTTTATTGATGTATTAGATTATAACAAAAGAAAAGATGGACAAGTTTTAGAAAAACATGATTTCTATAATAATCCTTCAGAATACGAATCTGATTTTGAAAAGTTTGCCAATGTGTCAGATATTTTCATGGCAGGACATTTTTATGGAAACGGTGCACCAATTATCTTAAGCAAAGAGATGTTGAAATCTACAAAATGCAAACTTAAAGTTGTGGCAGATATTTCATGTGATATTGATGGACCAGTAGCTTGTACAATTCGTCCAAGTACTATCGCAGAACCTTTATATGGATATTTAGCAAGTGAAGATAAAGAAGTTCCATTTACACATCCATCAGCGGTTGTAGTTATGGCTGTCGATAATTTACCATGTGAATTACCAAAAGATGCCAGTGAAGGTTTTGGGGAAGTGTTTTTAGAAAGAGTAATTCCAGCATTTTTTAATAATGATAAAGATGGCGTTTTAGCAAGAGCTAAAGTAACAGAAAACGGAAAATTAACGGAACGTTTTGCTTATTTACAAGATTACGTTGACGGGAAATAGTGTTCAGTTTTTTATTTGGCAGTAATAATGCTTAATGAATCTAAATTTCTTAAGGGTTCAAAATAATAAAATCAAAAACCACAAATTCAAAATATGAATCTGTGGTTTTTTTTATCTGAAAATCCAATATCTGAAAATCCGAAAATCTAATTAACTATTCCAGTCAATCTTTTTAGAGAAATACATCACTGCTCCTAAAATGGCAAATAATCCAATACTTCCCACTAATAAAGCATAATCTTCTAATTGAATTATTACAAAAATGAAAGTATATAATGCCGTTAATGAAATTCCAATAAACAATGGAAACTTTTTGTCTTTTAATATCGAAATAGAGTAAAGTACTATCATTACAATAACTCCAATTGCAGCAATTATATAAGCTATTGAAAAAGTAGAATGTTCCGTAATCGAAATCAATAAGGTATAAAACATAACTAAAGCCAAACCAATCATGGTATATTGAAAAATATGAATGTTGATTTTACTTATCGATTGAATCAAGAAGAACACTAAAAACGTTAATCCAATTACTAGGAAACCATATTTTGAAGCTCTTTCATTTTGTTGGTATTGATCAACCGTTTCTAATAATTTTACACCAAATAAATACTCATTTAAGTTGGGCATTTTTTCTGTATGTTGTTGTGAAAACGAACGATTTATGTCTAATATTTTCCATTCTGCATGAAAACCTGTACTGTCAATTTTCTTGTTCTCTTCATTGGCTGCAAAAGTTCCCATTAAACTTGGAGAATTCCAATCTGAGTCAACTTTTATATTGGTTGTTTTTCCAACAGGAATAAACTGAACACTATTACTTCCGTTGAATTTCATTTGGAATTTAAAAGTGATTTTATCTTCTTTTTGAAGCGCTTTATAATCAAATAAGTTAGATTCTAAAGTGCCGAAATTGGAATCATTATTTGCTTTAGATTCAAAGGCAAACGGTTGATTGTTTAAAGCAATATTCAAATCACTTTTGATGCTTTTTAAATTTGAAGTATTGACAATAATACTTGCTTTATCCCAAATAACAGATTCTGGATTTATATCTAATTTTTCAAAATTGGGTTTTTCAAAATTTCCATCAAAATCCATTATAGAAGTAAAAACTACATTTTCATATAAACCTCTTTTTAAAGGTTTGCTCTTTTTGATATTTGAATAATTATTCAAGATTTCAGGAAAAAAATAGGCCTGTTTTATTACTTTTTTTGTCTGAATAGTAACATTATGATTCACATCTTCTACATTATAAGATTCGTAATCATAATATGGAATGCTTAAAACTGGTCCATAAAATTTAATATCTGAACCCCAAAGTGTATTGACTTCTTGTGTCATTTCTTTTTTACGTTGTGAACGTTCAGAAATTAACCCTTTTACTAGTTCTAGGGGAATTAATAAGAAGAGGCAAAGTAATCCAACCATAATCATTTTGGCTGTGTTGGATTGAAAGAACGAAGGCTTTTGTTGAGGTAACTGTGTTTGATTTTCCATGATGTTTTTTTTAATGGTTAAAAGTTTATTTGTTTAAAAGTTTATATGGTTTTGTGGTTAATGTATTACGTTAAAAACTAAATACATATAAAAAAGTGTAATTGGAATATTACATAAGGCAATTCCTATTCTTATTAATGTTTCTTGATTATTTCGCTTTTCAATGAAGTGTAGAGTTATAATAGCAATTAGATAACAAAAATTAATGAATAGTGCTAAATAGACATAGAAAATTCCAATAATTGGTAACATATCAATTTTAGTTATTGCATATAATGACAATAGGATTGTTCCAATTGTAAAGGATAAAATAGGAATATAATTTTTTTGATAAAACGGGTTTTTTAATATTTCTTCCATGATGTTATTGATTAATAGTTATTGTAAAATGTTTAGAAACTCGAAAAATGAAATAGATGAAACAACCAAATAAGATTGAAAAACCTAATGACTTTGTAGTGAAGAAAATGTTTAATAAATCAGTAAATAAGTCAATCGGATTTTTTAAAATATCCCAGCTGTTATACCGAAGAATTCTTCCTAAATAAATTCCGAAACCTGATAAAATCGAAATACTAAAAAGTAAAATTGATGTTATCAAGGAACTGAACTTTGATGAAAGTGATTTTTCAAAATCTTGTAAGGATATGATTCCTAATAAAAATCCTAGTGTTGAATAAGAACTAATCAATAATAAATCATACCAAAAAGTATAAGAATTCGATAAAGATAAATGCACAAAATCGGTTATGATGTAAAATGAATTGGGTAAGAACAACAACCAAATAATAACGATTATTCCGTTTTTGAATTTGTTTTCAAATAGATTTCTAGTTTTTAAATAACTTGTCAAAAGAAACGGAATTACAGCTAAAAATAAATTCCAAATTAGAAACATCAAATAAATCGAAGTTGTCATTTTGACTCGAATTAAGGATAAGCAAAGACAAAAAAATCCAAAAGCGAATAATAAATTATTAAGCCTTTTGTTCGTCTGATACAATTGAAAAATAGTTTGCATAATTAATGTTAAAAGTTGATTTTATAGTTTTTAATGGAATTGGCAACATCTTTAAAAAGTCCAAATGATAGAATTGATGCGCTTTTTTGCCTTTTTTATAAGATTCGATATAAGTTTTGATTCTAAAAGGGTAGAAGAGTAGTCCAGTTGCAATAACCATAAATACAAAAGGTGATTTTTTGCCATTTCCTAATAAATAAAACTGCATGTTAATTTCGTCCGTAACTAAAACTCCAGTATCAGTTAACACATGATAGATGTCGTGTTCTTCTAGTTTTGGCTGAGGTTCCAAATTATATTTCAGTAAAAAACAACCTAAGTGAAATCCCAAACTTTCTTCAGGAAGATTAATAAAATCTGTAATACTAACTTCCCAAGGAGAAGTATTTTTGAATAAAAATTCATAAGGAACTTTTACGATTTTGTACAATTTTTCGATGATGATTTCTTTCATAATTCAATAATTAAAAGTACTTTGAATTTCAAAGTAAATGGATAAAAAAAAGGTTTTATGATTTTGAGATTAATTTTTCAAGGGCTTCAATATGATTTTTAAAGGCAATTCTTCCTTCTCTTGTCGCAATATAACTTGTGTTTGGTTTTTTACCAATAAATTGTTTTTCTACCGTAATATATTCTTCATTTTCCAAAGCTTTTGCGTGACTGGCTAAATTGCCATCTGTCACACCTAATAATTCCTTTAATGTTGAGAAATCAGCACTTTCATTTACCATCAATACAGACATAATCCCAAGACGAATCCTGTGATCAAATGCTTTGTTTATGTTTTGTATGATGTTTTTCATGTCAAGTTCAAGTTCAAGTTCAAAAATCAATTTTAAAAGTCTTACAATTTCTGCAATCAAAAATCGTTAATCAACAATCTTCAATCCTTATTTCCTATCATATTTTCGATACATGACATAACCATAACCAATATGACAAAATCCAAAACCTAATGCCCAGAAAAACAATCCATATCCAATAAAAAACGTTGAAATTAATCCTAATAGAATCATTGTTAGTCCTAAATATTTCACATCACCTAATGTATATTTACTTGCATTGACACAAGCTAATCCATAAAAAAGTAATGTAACTGGTGCAATTAAGCCATAATATCCTTGAAAAAGTAATGCCAAAGCAAATAATCCACCACTGATTAACGGAATTGAAAACTGAACAACCAATCGTTTAGAAGAAACATCCCAAAGATTTTCTCCTAATTTCTTAGCTTTTGTAGCACTTAATATTACTCCTGTTATGATTGATAGAATTACTACAGCAGCAGCAATTGTAAAGAGTTGTTTTATAGCACTTTCAATTGTAATTGGATCTGATTGACCTCTAACAATTATGTATCTCGAATCGTAAGTGTACTTAATAATGTTATTGGCTAAAAAAGCTCCAATTAAAGCATAAAATCCAGCTAAAATTCCAGATAAACCACTCAATGATAAAAAACGAGACGATTTATTCATCATGTTTTTTATTTCTGTAATGTCTTGAAGATATTTTTCGTTTTCCATTATAAAGTACTTTGAATTGCAAAGTAAATAAATATTTTTGAATGTAGAACTATTTTTTTTGACTATTTTTGAAAAAAAAGAAAAATGAAGATTTTAGGATATGTTTTAAAAGGTATTAGTTTATATTTTATTTTAGTTATAATTTTATTTAGTTTCAATTTATTATTTGAAGATTTGCCTAGTGATGTAGTTGAAACGAATGAAAGAATAGGTTACAGATTAGGCCAAGTGATAGTAATTTTATTAGCTTCATTTTTAACTTATTTGTTATTTAAATACAGCAATAAACTTATTCGAAAAAAATCAAATCAAGTAGAAGTAAAGCAATAAAAATGAAACCAGCAGAAGAATACATCTTGAAGCAACCTGAACATTTTCTGATGATTATGATGCATTTGTGTGCTGTTGTTGAACAAATTGTACCTGAAGTTGAATTACTCTTTAAATGGGGTTTGCCTTTTTATTATTACAAGAAAAAACCATTTTGTTATCTAAACGTACTAAAAAAAGAAAATGCCATTGATTTATGTTTTATGAAAGGGCATCTTTTAAAAAATCATAAGGATAAAATGATTGATAAAGACAGAAAATTGGTTGCTTCATTACGCTATACTGATTTAAAAAGTATTGACAATAAGGTTTTAAAAGAAGTTTTATTGGAAGCCAAATCTTTATACCTTTAACTAAACATTAATACTCGTTATAATTTATTTTAGGCATTTATCCTTAATTTTATGCCTATGAATAAAGTGAATAAATCAGGATTCTATTTTAAGAATTACGAAGCACCTTACGAATCACCTTTTGATAAGTTGTTTGGAATTTTTAAAGAATTAATTACCCATACTTCTGGAGATTTTGATGAAGCCATAGATTGGTTACGTCAATTAGATGTTGAATATAAATTAACAACTCCAGAGTACACTATTGATGATTTTATTGAAGATTTAAAGAAAAAAGGATACATCAGAGAAGAAATAAAACCCGATGGAACTGGTGGAATAGGAATTACTTCAAAAACAGAACAAGCTATTCGAAAAGCAGCTTTAGATCAAATTTTTGGGAATCTTAAAAAATCGTCTTCAGGAAATCATAAATCTAAACAATCTGGAAAAGGGGATGAACAAACAGGTGATTTTCGTGAATTCCGTTTTGGTGATTCTGTCGAACAAATTTCATTAACCGAAAGTCTTAAAAACGCTCAAGTCAATAATGGAGTAGGTGAGTTTATGTTAACTGAAAGAGATTTGGTAGTTGAAGAAAGTCATCATAAATCGCAAATGAGCACGGTTTTGATGATTGATATTTCACACAGTATGATTCTTTATGGTGAAGACAGAATTACTCCAGCCAAAAAAGTTGCTATGGCTTTAGCCGAATTAATCACAACGCGTTATCCAAAAGACACTTTAGATATTTTAGTGTTTGGAAATGATGCTTGGACGATTCAAATCAAGGATTTACCTTATTTGCAAGTTGGACCATATCATACCAATACAGTAGCTGGTTTGCAATTGGCTATGGATATTTTAAGACGAAAAAGAAACACCAACAAACAAATTTTCATGATTACTGATGGAAAACCAAGTTGCGTTCGCGAGAAAAACGGTGAATATTACATGAACAGTAACGGATTAGACCAATATATAGTAGATAAATGCTATAATCAAGCAGCACAAGCACGAAAATTACATATTCCAATAACAACGTTCATGATTGCAAAAGATCCTTATTTGCAGCAATTTGTGAATCATTTTACAGAAGCCAATCAAGGAAAAGCATTTTATACAGGATTAAAAGGTTTAGGAGAAATGATTTTTCAAGATTACGAAACCAATAGAAAGAAAAAAATTCGATAATTTTCACAATTTAAAAATTACATAGAT
>TARA_R110000850_G_scaffold168543_1_pt1 | contig 177283 bp, 159 predicted proteins | sample TARA_R110000850 | Tara Oceans TARA_R110000850 (sample SAMEA4397586) | marine metagenome | biome: Polar Biome; feature: [SRF] surface water layer (ENVO:00010504); material: water (ENVO:00002006), including particulate matter (ENVO:01000060) such as... | depth 5 m | reverse complement strand
GTTAAGCCCGCCAATGCGGTTAGATCGCACCCCGCCTCGGTATGGCCGGCACGCACTAACACCCCGCCACGAACGGCCTGCACCGGAAAGATATGACCCGGTTGCACCACATCGGTGGGCTTGGCGTCGCGCGCCACGGCAACCTGAATGGTGCGAGCGCGATCGGCGGCTGAAATGCCGGTTTCAACCCCTTCGGCCGCCTCGATGGACATCGTAAAATTAGTGCCAAACCGCGCACCGTTGCGACTTGCCATAAGAGGCAGATCAAGCTGCCGGCACCGTTCTTCCGTTAAAGTTAAACATACCAGCCCGCGTGCGTGTGTGACCATGAAATTAATGGCGTCCGGCGTAACGTAATCGGCTGCCAGGACCAAATCGCCCTCGTTTTCGCGGTCTTCTTCGTCGACCAGGATAACCATGCGACCAGCGCGCAGCTCGGCAATAATCTCTGCAATGGGTGAAATGCCCGCAAGTTCGTGGGCATGATCAGTGGAAGTGGGTTGCGTCATAAAGGTAAGCTCTTTGAAGTTTCGTCCATTTTAACGCGTGCGGGGCAAGCTGTAGCCGCAATCGGCAGTTTGCCTGAAAAGTGGGATCGAACACGGCCAAACATGAAAAAGTTTGACGCTTGTCATAATATTTCGTGTGCTCACTGCGTATCATAGCGGCACCCTTACCCTAAACCGGAACCGCAATGATAGAACGCGAGCTTAAACTGCATGTGCCTACCCACGCCCGGGCAGATATCATAAAACGCCTTCGCAGCGCCAAAGCACGCAGGATATCCTTGCACGCACGTTACTACGACACCCCCGAACGCGAGCTTGCCAATTCCGGCATCGCGTTACGCATGCGCAAAGAAGGTCGCCGTTGGATGCAAACGGTAAAAGCCCCCGGGCCCGACCCCGTGTCACGCCTTGAACTGAATCATCTCAGGCCCGACGGCAACCTTGATCTGGCGCTTTACGACAATACCTCAATCCAGGCTGCATTAAACACCCTTTCCAGCCCACTTTCATTGCGCTATGAAACAAAAGTGGTTCGCTTGCAATATGAGTACCACGTTGACAACACCACTATTGAAATTGCTTTTGACGAAGGCGCTTTGTTTGCCGGTGAGCTTGAGTTGCCGATTTGCGAAGTCGAATTCGAATTAGTGGAAGGTTCACCAACAACGCTGTTCGAAGTCGCAAAACAATGGACGCTTGACTTCGGTCTGATGCTTGACCCCAGAAGCAAGGCGGAACGGGGTGACACATTGGCAAGCCTTGCGCTATCGGTACAAACCACCGAAACAGGTGAAACCATCGTTACCTCGGTGAGTCGGCCGAATAATCATCATTTATTCAAACCGTGCCGCGCCAAACCACCAAAACTGACCAACAAATTAACACCTGCCTCCGCCTACCTGAAGTGCGCCCACGAATGCCTGACCCAGATTGCTCAGAATGCCGCTTACACAGCCGGTATCGACACGGCGCGCGCCAACAGCAGCACACACATGGAGTATGTGCACCAATTGCGCGTTGGTATTCGCCGATTCAAATCGTGCCAAAAGTTGTTTGGCGAGTGGGCACCGGAACTACCCAAAGACGCGCTTGAAAAAATTAGCAACACATTCAAACAACTGGGCGCCCGACGCGATATCGACGTGGTCAGAACAGTGATCGCCCCTCGGCTGAAATTGGCCGGGATGCCCGACATACGCATGCCACGCGTTGGTGCAAACCGAACTGCACCGGCTTCCCTTACCAGCAGCCCTTCATTTCAGAACGCGTTACTTGATGTGCTTGAAACGCTGGTGATTTTCGGAGACACGCTACAAGTTGAAGCACAATCAGAGAATGCCGCCAAAAAACAGGGCGGTAACCCCTTGCCCAAACACCTGGACGCATGGCTTCGGGCGATTGTAAAAAAGGGTGGAAAATTTACCAGCCTGCCTATCGAAGAACAGCACAATGTGCGCAAAGACGTTAAACGACTGCGCTATTGTCTGGAAATGTGTTCCGGTGTGCTGGATAAAAATCTATTGGCGAAACTACGCCCCGCGCTTGAACAGGCCCAGGAAGACCTGGGAGAGCTTAACGACTACTACACCGCTGAAACACTATTTCATGACATAGCTCAAAAACAGCCACAAGCCTGGTTCGCGATCGGGTGGTTAAAAGCCATGCAAACACAAAAACAGAAAGACGCCGAATCGCATTTCAGGTTATTGAAGAAGGCACCCCGCCTGGCCGGTAAAAAATAAAAGACAAAAGCTTTACCACTTATTCACTGCCCAGCAAGGCGGCCGCAAACTCCGACGCGACAAAGGGTTGCAAGTCTTCCAAGCCTTCACCGACGCCAATCCAATACACCGGTACCGGGCGTACGCCCTGCGCACCGGCGGCCACCGCCGCCAGCGTTCCGCCTTTTGCCGTGCCGTCGAGTTTGGTCACAACCAGCCCGGTAAGGCCGATGGCCGCATCAAAAGCGCGAATTTGCGCAATCGCATTCTGGCCCGTATTGCCATCCACCACCAACAATACTTCATGAGGCGCTTGCGCATCCGCTTTGCCGATCACGCGTTTGATTTTTTTTAGCTCTTCCATAAGGTGCAATTGAGTCGGTAAGCGACCCGCCGTATCCACCATCACAATATCAGTGTCGCGCGCACGCCCTGCATTCACGGCGTCGAATGCAACTGCGGCCGGATCACCACCGTCTTGCGCAATAACGGTAACGTTGTTGCGTTCGCCCCAAGCCATTAATTGCTCGCGTGCAGCCGCACGAAAGGTATCGCCGGCCGCCAACAAGACCCGGTGCCCCTGAAGCTGAAAGTTATAAGCCAACTTCCCGATTGAGGTCGTTTTACCCGCGCCATTGACACCCGCGATCATCATGACCAAAGGCTTATGCCGCCCCACTGGAAATGTTTTCTCGAGAGGGCGTAAATGCTCGGCCAAAATTTCCTGCAACGCCGCCTTGACTGCTTGTGCATCGGTAAGCCGCTCTTTTTTAACGCGTGCCCGCAAAGCAGTTAAAAGCGACGTTGTGGCGTCCATCCCGGCGTCCGCCATGATCAAAGCGGTTTCCAATTCCTCAAATAGACTTTCATCCACTTTAACGCCGACGAACAGGCCGCCCAAATTCTGGCCCGTGCGCGACAGCCCTTGCCGGAGGCGGGAAAACCAGGATCTTTTCTCGGGCTCTACCTGAGCCGTCGCGACGTCCTGCACGGGCGTCTCGTCCGCAGGCGTTTCATCCTCAAACGTTTCGTCATCAACGACCCCGTTCTCTTGCTTAACGCTCGATTCCTCAGCTTTGACACAGGCGGCTTCGGCTTCGGCTGCAGCACCCTCCATGGCCAGACTGTCGGTGTCCGTCTCAACTGACGCGGCCCGCCCGGTTTCTTCTTGAGAAACTTCAAGCTCGTCTTTTACAATTGATGATTCCTGCGCGGCTTCTTTTGATTTACGTTTAAAGAAACTAAACATAAGCTTTACACTATTCCAAGTTGGCGAGCGATTCGCCCGCGGGCAGGCAGCTCACGCCGCCTTTTTCAAGCGCATGAACAACCATGAAAAAACACAATATCCGTATTGTAGGCGGTGTCTACCGACGAACACCAATCCCGGTCATTAACGCGCCGGGCTTGCGCCCGACACCCGACCGCATCCGGGAAACACTGTACAACTGGATAGGCTATTTCTGGGGTAACAATTTCCAAAACAAAAACGTCCTCGACTTGTTCGCAGGCACGGGGGCATTGGGTTTCGAGGCGGCGTCCAGAGGCGCAGCGCATGTTCAAATGGTTGAGGCAAACCCGCAGGCAGTCTCCGCATTGCGCGCACTTAGAACCAAACTAAAGGCGGGCAACGTGCGCGTTTTCCCAGGCGATGCCCTGCACGTACTCGATCGCACGGCCAATCCATTCGACCTGATTCTCCTGGATCCTCCTTTTGGTCAAAATTGGCTCGAGCGGGTTTGGAGCAAACTACCAGCGGTTCTGGCTGAAAATGGTCTAGTGTATGTTGAGGCGGAAAGCCCTATCGTTCCGCCGCCAAGCTTTGAAACGCTGCGCGAAGGGCGCGCCGGACAAGTGCACTACGCACTACTGACAATTGCTGCACCGCACGATAATAAATCCCAGGCTGAGTTACACTAAGTACTTAAACTTACTTTCTCTCTCGATTCTGAACTATTTACACGCACAGAACACCATGATTACTGCCGTCTACCCCGGAACATTCGATCCCCTCACCCGAGGTCATGAAGATCTGGTGCGCCGCGCGGCCAGCCTTTTCGATCACCTTGTGGTCGGAATTGCCCACAGCCAGGCTAAAAACCCATTTTTCACTATAGAAGAACGGGTTGAAATCGCGCAAGAAGTGTTGGGGCACTACCCCAATGTGGAAGTTAAAAGCTTCGCCGGGTTGCTCAAGGACTTTGTTCGCGAAGAAAACGCCCGGGTGATCGTGCGCGGCCTCAGGGCGGTGTCGGACTTCGAATATGAATTCCAAATGGCCGGCATGAACCGACATTTGCTTCCGGAAGTTGAAACACTTTTCATGACCCCTTCCGATCAATATCAATTCATCTCCGGAACCATTGTGCGCGAAATCGCGCTTCTGGGCGGCGATGTCAGCAAGTTTGTTTTTCCGTCGGTTGAGCGCTGGCTGCACAGCAAGTCTGCCGCCCGGCGCGAAGCTGCTCAGGCTAAATAAACCGATTTAATATGGCACTGTACATTACCCAAGAGTGTATAAACTGCGACGTTTGCGAGCCGCAATGCCCGAACGAAGCAATATACATGGGTGAAGAAATTTACGAAATCAACCCGGCGAAATGCACCGAATGCGTCGGACATTTTGAAGAACCACAGTGCCAGGTTGTTTGCCCCGTTGAATGTATAGAAATTCACCCCGACTGGCGCGAAAGCCGTGAACAGCTTCTTGAGCGTTACGAAGAACTCACATCGACACGCAAACCAGCGTAATACGCACCTTTAGAAAAACCAGGAAACACTCACAGTGGTTTTTCGTCGGGATGAATTTTCACCAGGCGCCCCTGCACACCCAAAAAATTACTTATCCAGGCAGCGGCAAGGTCACCTTCATCGACAATTCGAAGACGTCGCATGCCGGCGTGAATTTCACTCACAACACTCTCATCGTCCTCGATAACGTCAAGCGGGATATCCATCCGTAACATACCTTCGCCCTTAAGCACCAAATAACCAAAACTCAAGCTGAGTTGAATCTCTTTCAATTTTGGTCTCTGTTTTGCACTCAGGGCGCGGCCATCCTGATCAACAATCAACCAGCGATGATGATAGGGTTGCGCTTCTGGATCAGGAAGCGGCTCGCATTCGTATATAGGGCAATAACCGGTTTGCATAATGATGAGTATGAGATTGACGAGTATTCAAAACCAGCGGCCAGAAAGCGCTAACGCCCGATTAGGCCCTTCAGCGCTTCGCCTATGTTCTTCACCGGATCATTCGCGGCAGGCTCCGGCGCAGTTGTCGCACCGCCGTCAGCAGGCTTCGTCTGCCCTTCAAGCAAACCTTTCAGCCCACTTTCCAGACCTTGCTCAAGTACCCGCTTAATCGCCGCTTCTCCAATTCCTTTCCACTCAACGCCATAATTCAAAGCATTAAACGGGCCGTTTACACGCAGTGGGACTGTCACACCCCGCAACTGGGCCAGTTGCTCGGCACCCTGACCACGCAACGTATCAACGACACGCACATTGACAACCAAATCGATGACCTGCCTGCCGACATCGATGGTGGCAGGCTTACCTTGCGTAATACGCAATAACGGCGCCTGTATGGCCAGCTTTCTTAAGGTACCGACACCCTCGGCAAAACGTAAATCAGCGTCGAGCGACGTGAATGTCGTTTCGTCATCGAGGTTCTCCGAAATGCCCAAACTGGGCGCCGTGCCACCAGACAAATCTTTTATGGCTTGCGATGCGCGACCCAGAATCCGGGGTAAATCGATTCCTTTTATTGCACCATCGCGCACGGCTATTTTAACGTCGCCCGCAAGCGCCGACGGCAGCGCCCGCACCGTTTCCCCCTGTGTCGACAAACGCAGCGAAACATTACCCGTCCCGGTGACTCGCTCTTCGCCGGTAATCGCCCGCATAAGCGGGCCCACCGAAACGGAAGACAGATTAAGCTGAGTTGAAAACTCATTGGCTACCGTTGCACCGGCTTTACCAGTGAACGAGCCATCGTAGAGCTTGCCGGTTAAACGGGTTATATCGAGACGCCCCTGCTTGGCAAGCACAGCAGCAACCACATCGGATGCTTCAAAACCCCTGCCGGCCAGCCGCCCGATTTTGGCGTTGGCGGTCAGGTTAAGCTCGTTCAGGAATGTCAGATCAATGACTGCCGGCTCTGACGCTTTTGCCGGCTCGCCCTTGGCGGTGCCCTGATTCGCCTGCTCGCTCACAGCCTCATCCGACTGATTTTCCGATGCCTCTGCCTTGGCACTTTCTTCTGATTTTGCCACTTGAACAGGCGGAAACAATTTATCGAAATCCAATTCTTCAGCATTCAGGTCGAGATTGATCACCGGCTTGTCAAGCTGATCGACCCTCGTTTTAAGGCTTAACTGACTTCCGTTCAGCACGGCGTTCATATCGCTCGAAAGCGTGCTTTTAAGAAAGTCGACTGCCAGACTGCCGATAAGGGGGAATTCAAACCCCTGATCTCCCAGCACCGGCGCGTTGATCTGGACATCGCCTTTAATTGCAGTGAGCCCTAACTGTTCGTTAATGGCATTCCAGCGTACCGGTGATGACATATCAACCTGAATTAAACGATCACCCTGCTTTAAATTGCCATCAACTTTAAGCTCTTTTAAATTCAAATCGAGTGCATTCCCGCTCAACCCCGTCATTTCCAACGCAACGCCCAAAACCGAATCACCTTCAAGCTTCAGCGTGCCCAGGACAGTTTCACCTTCGGCCTTTTCCGGTGAAATCAACAAACGGGGAGCATCAAGTTCAATTAGCGCATTACCGTCGGGCATATCGCCGGAGCCCCGAATAGCAAGATCTTGTACTTGCAACTCGCGACGACTGGGGTCGACCCGCAACCTTGGAGCAGTAAGCTCAAGACTCAAAGATTCAACCGGCGTTTGACCGGCAACGCGTCCTTGCATTTCAAAATCAAGATTCCCAGCATTCAGGTGCTGGCTGAAGGCGCTGTAAGCCAGGTTGCCACGCAGCGAAGCACTTTCGGCCTGAAATGGATGCACTGAGCCAACCATGCGCACATTGATCCGCTGAGCGGAATATTCGCGCTTGACCGGATCGATACGCACCGCAGCCTGCCCTTGAATTTGAGCGTCGGTGGCCGGCAGACTTCCTTGCAGGCGTCCATTTAACGAAACGTCGAACGGTTGATCGAATGTAATACGCCCCGTATTCAGCTGAACCCCAACGATACGAACATCGTAGCCATCTTTCGCATCAAAGTAATGCACCTCGCTGTTGCGAAGCTCCAGGCCTGCGATGTCAACCTGCAAATCGGTGCGTTCGTCGGGTACGCCCGTTACTAAATCGGAAGCTTGCGCTTCCGCGATACCTAAAGGTTTGGCAGGCGGCGCAAGGATTTCCGTTGCTTGTGCCACCGCTGCGTCCGAGCCTGTCGCGTGGATCAAGTCCCCAAAATTGAACTCACCTTCGGGAGACCGCTTAAGCCAGGCTTTAAAGCCATCAAGCGCAATGTGGTCGACCACCAGTCGATTTGACACCAGTGGCCATATTGCAACTGCAATGCGCGCGTGGTCGATTGAGGCAAACACCAAATCACTGTTCGGCTCTGAAAGCGAGATTTTATTCACGGTAAGACCAAGACGCGGAAATACCGACAACGCAATATCGCCTTCAATATTCAACGTACGCTGATAGCGCTGAAATACCTCATCCTGAACGCGCGCTTTGTATGAGTTGGGGTCGAATGTTAGAAGAAATACAGCAATACCCAGCAGTACCAGGAAAAAGACTGCCACCAACCCAATTAATACACGCTTAATCCAAACTTTCATGAAATGCCTTTGACTCCGGACGCGCCGTGCCATATGTGTTCGCAACTATATGTAATGCTAACTCAAGTGCCAACCCGATTCTGGATTGTTGCAATGGTTTACATAAGGATTACACGCAATTGTGCACAGAACCCGTTTCATATGCAAAACACTTACCCGACCGCAATTATCATATAAAGTTAAAAAATGGTCACGTGCGCCTTGAACCAGAATGTTTTGCTATGCTTGAGCACGCTATTCCAATTAAAACAAAACCGACATTCATCTAAAACAGCTTTTGCGAGAAACTCATTATGAAACTTGAAACGCTTGCCGTGCACGCCGGCTTCAAACCCGACCCTACAACCAAATCCGTTGCCGTCCCCATTTACCAAACAACCTCTTACGCATTCGATAGCACCCAACATGGTGCCGACCTGTTCGACCTGAAAGTACCCGGCAATATTTATACACGCATCATGAACCCCACCAACGGTGTGCTGGAAGAGCGTGTAGCGGCAATGGAAGGCGGCGTGGCAGCCCTTGCAGTGGCGTCCGGCATGGCCGCCATTACCTACGCAATCCAAACGATTGCCCAGGCCGGCGACAATATTGTTTCTGTGAGCAAACTATATGGCGGCACCTACAACCTGTTTGCCCATACATTTCCACGCCAAGGCATTACCGTTAAGTTTGCCCCGCACAACGATGTTGCCGCCCTTGAAGCTTTAATCGACGACAAAACCAAAGCCGTATTTTGCGAAACAATCGGCAACCCCGCCGGCAATATTGTTGATATTGAAGCATTAGCCCAAGCCGCGCATCGTCACGGTGTACCGCTTATTGTCGATAACACGGTGGCATCGCCTGCATTGTGCCGCCCCATTGAATACGGCGCCGACATCGTGGTGCATGCGCTCACCAAATACATGGGAGGCCACGGCACCACCATTGCCGGTTGCATTGTCGACTCAGGAAAGTTTCCCTGGACAGAGCATAAAAGCCGCTTCCCCATGTTGAACGAGCCCGATCCCTCGTATCACGGTGTCGTTTATACAGAGGCGTTTGGCCCGGCGGCATTCATCGGTCGCTGCCGTGTCGTTCCCTTGCGTAATACCGGTGCAGCCTTGTCGCCGTTTAACGCGTTCCTGATTCTGCAAGGAATTGAAACCCTGTCACTGCGGATGGAACGGCACAATGAGAATGCACTCAAGGTCGCCAACTTTCTGAAAAATCACCCGCAAGTGTCCTGGGTAAACTACGGCGGACTGCCGGACCATCCCGAACATGGTCTGGCCCAAAAATACTTTGGGGGTTTACCTGCAAGCATTATGTCGTTCGGCATCAAAGGCGGCTACGCTGCAGGCGCCCGCTTTATCGACGCGCTGCAACTTATTTTGCGGTTGGTCAATATCGGTGACGCAAAATCGCTGGCATGCCATCCGGCATCAACGACGCACCGTCAGTTAGGGCCCGAAGAGCTGAAATCCGCCGGTGTTACCGACGATATGGTTCGCCTGTCGATCGGTATTGAACATATCGACGACATTCTTGAGGATATTCGACAGGCGCTTGATGCCGCCAAGGCATAATCCAGAGGCTAACGCCACCGCGCCAGATACCGCGGGGCAACGGCTTCAAGGGGTGTGGGAATCATGTCGAGCGAGGGAGGCATAGGCGTTGCGCTTACGTTATCAACCTTCAACGACTCCAGGTTATCGCGCGACATTAAAGGGTCTCCGGGCAGCTTTTCCAACAAGCAAGCCTGGAGGCGCCCCACACTGGCCGGCAAACCAATCACAGGCCTTGGGTGCCCGCCCCACCGGGCCGCCCGGGCCACCAACTCTGCCAGGGTATAAACTTCGGGCCCTGCTAAATCATATATTTGGCCAAAATGCCGGCTTTGCCCCATCACCGCGGTAATCGCTTTGGCAACATCGCCCACAAAAACCGGCTGCAGCCGCGATTCAGTTCCGGCGATGAACAAAACAGGCAACCAACAGGCCAATTGCGCAAACAGGTTCATGAACCTGTCATCGGGGCCGAAAACGACGGAAGGACGAAATATCGTCCAGTTGCGCATTTGCGAGGCAGCGAAAATGTTCTGAATTCGTGATTCGCCCTCCATTTTGGAGCGCAAATACGCACTGGGCGCATCCGTTGACACCCCCAGGGCACTAATATGAACAAAATGAGAAACCTTGTACCGACAGCACAAGCGGGCCAGCATTTCGGGTAGTTGCACATGCGCCTTGTCGAAATCAGGCCCCCATGGCGTACCGTTACGGCTGTGCAGTACGCCCACCAGATTCACAACAACATCGGCTTTTTCAACTAAAGGGGCCAGTGTCTCTTCCCGATGAACATCACCTGAATGCAGCGTGACAGTGGGTAGCGGCAAGAGCGCCCTTCCATGAGCGTAGCGACGCGTTGGCACCGAAACAAAATGTCCGTCGGCAACCAGACGGGCGATCAAGTGGCGGCCAATGAAGCCGCTCCCTCCTATTACCAATACTTGCATAATCCCTCTCCGTTTACCACCATAACCCAATCAACCGGCACTCATTTAACGACTAAACACTGTTCACGAAACTGCCGTGGGGAAACACCGTAAAACCGTCGAAACGCCGTGGAAAAGTGCGCTTGAGAGACAAAGCCCGAGCGCCCCGCAATTTCCGCAATAGGCAAGGCTTGGGTCGACGGCATGGTTAGCAGGTCGCGTGCTTTTTCTAAACGCTGTTGCCAAACCGCTTCGGTCAGCGTCGAACCAAATTGCACGAATAGACGCTCCAACGTGCGAAGCGACATCCCCATAAAAGCGGCCAATTGCTCGCGATCAAAACCAGAGTTCGCGGCCCTTTCTGAAATAAAAGCCCTTGCGCGCGCATAACGCAACTGAGCAGTTGAGTCGCGCCCCCGAGACACCGTTGTGCCCACTGCACGCCCGATGAGTGATTGAACACTCGCCGCCACACAATTCGCCTGGCTTTGCACCGGTAGCTGAACAAACTTGGTCAGAATACTCACAAACGAAATCATGTCATACCGATCGAGACGATGATTTTGACCAACCAGCACAGGCCCATGCAATCGCGGCCAACCTTTGCATTGCGCCATCTGCAAGTCCAAATCAACCAGAATCTGCCGCATCGGCTTTGAGAACCCGAACAAATAAGGTTGATCAGTGGCATACAGCACCGCGTCTCCAGGCTCAAGCCAAACTTTCTGACCATTTTGCAGAAAATAGCCACGACCATCGACCAATACACTGGCGAACAAGGCATCTTTAGGCAGACGCCTGACCATTGACGGGCCGCGCTCTATTTCATGCGACGAGCCGCGAATATCGCTTAGACGAACACGGCCCAGGTCGTAGTTGCGCTCGTATGCCTGCAAAGCAACGCCATTCAATTCCCGACACGTCAAACCGATAAGTTCAACTGCATTATGTTCTTCCCAATATGCGATCCGATGCTCAGGATCAACCTGGTCGGTGGACGCCTCTGTTATCGGAACATGTTGGCCGGATACTTGATCGACCAGCTTGTGCTTCAGTTGCATATAAATTGTCGCCCTGAGAAAAAACAAGCACGGTGTCTTTTTCTAGAATGACTAAGCATAGCACTGGTTTTATTGTTAAAGGAGACATGCCATGAGCGAATCAAAAGGAAATGAATTCTGGCGTTCAATTCCCCCAATCAAAGACGTATTCAAACCCGACGCCAAGCCCGAAGCGTATATTTCGAACGCGGCCACCGACGACATGAAGTACTACGTTCCGTTCAGTGAAACTGTCTGTTCCCGGCCGCTATGGATTTCACCATCCGAAAACAAATGGGCCGACATTCTGCGTGCAGATGCGCCCGGAATGGTTAATCGCCATTACCATCCACACGAGGTTTTTGCCTACACCATCTCGGGAAAGTGGAGCTATCTTGAACACGACTGGGTGGCGACCGCGGGTGACTTCGTTTACGAAACACCGGGCGAAGGCCACACACTGGTAGCACACGAACACGAAGACCCGATGCGCGTATTTTTTATCGTTAAAGGGCCACTGATATGGCTGGACGAAGAAGGCAACTCCGAGGGCCACTTCGATGTTCACGACTACATAGCAATGTGTCGTGAACATTACGAAAAAGTGGGTATCGGCGCAGACTACATCAATAGCCTGTTCCGATAACCAAACGCAACAAACTACAGAGAAACCGCCACGGGAATGACTCGTGGCGTTCCACGCCCCTGTTCTAAATCAGTCAGCAACTCCCCCGCCTTTTTCTTGGTTTGCTCAACGTTCTGCGATTTCACGTGCTCGTAGCCCCGGATACCATCGGGCAATGCGCACAACGCCTTAACCGTTCCCATATTGGTAGCCGACACTTTAGGCAAAACACGGTCAAGCAGCGACTCATACCAGGTAATCAATTCACGCTCTTCACGACGCACCTTCAAGTAACCGAATGGGTCAAGCGGTGAACCGCGCAATGCTTTACCTTTCGCCAAAACAGACAACACAGGGCGAATCCAGGGCCCCATCGCCACTTTGCGGTTCAGCCCAAACCAACGCATGAACGGTGGCTGAAGATTGAATTTCAACCGCACAGGGCCGGTGAACATTTCCTGAACGCGAGTTTTAAAGGTTTCCTGCGTAAGCAGACGAGCAACCTCATACTCATCTTTATACGCCATTAATTTGTACAGATTACGCGCCACTGTTTCTGTCAGCGTACCGTCGAATTTATCCTTGGTGGCGCTTTGCTCAAGCTGCAAAACCTGCTGCAAGCGATTAATGTAACGCGCAGCATAACGTTCACTTTGATATTCGATGAGATCGGCCACACGCAATCGAACCAAGGCTTGCAACCGTGCGTTTGTATCACCCAGACCCAGTTGGGCAACCAAACGATCAACCCGGCTATCATCCAAGCCGCGGCGTGCGCGCTCGGCAACTCGGTCGGCATTGATGGTGTAGGGACGGTGTAGCATTTCCGTCAATTTTTCTGGATCACACTGCGACATACGACCAGCACGGAACGCCAGTAGATTCACTTCGATCTGGCGACCATTCATACGAATGGCCGTTTCGATGCTCTTGGCCGAAATCGGTAACAGCCCGGCTTGATAAGCCGCGCCAATAGTGACCATATTTGTCATGACGTAATCGCCGAACAGGCCTTCGGCAATGCGGCGCGCATCAACCACCACAACAGGCTTGCCATCTGTCGCTTGCGCGATTGTGCCCACCATATCGTCTTTGGGCAGCACAATGCGCGGGTCGCGGATCATATCGGCACTGGGCATGACGTCGGAGTTCACGACCGCCTGAGTTAAGCCGGGCTTGGTACATGCCAGATTGTTCTTATCAACCGCCGCCAGCAGGTCAAGCGCCAGATACAGGTTGGCTTTACCGAAACCCACCCGGTTGGAAATCACCGGGCGGCCGGGCGCAGAAATGATCAGGCTGGACAGCACCGCCCCCCACTTCTGGGCAGCCCCAGTCTGGTCGTAACTCTTCACCTCACTGCCATCAAGCGTTGCGGCTTGCGCCAAAATTGCATTTGCCGTGATGACACCGGTTCCGCCCAAACCGGGAACATAGACGTTATAGGGGGTACTGATGGCCGGCAAAACAGGCTCGGGTAATGTGGAGGCATCGATTTCCTGCAAAGGCGGCTTGCGCAAACGCGTTCCCTCGCTGACTTCGACCGTCACAAAGGAAGGGCATTCGCCTTTAATACAAGCTTGATCCTGATTGCAGGAAGACTGATGAATTTGGGTTTTCGCGCCAAACTCGGTGTCGACCTTCTGCAACGACATGCAATTGGCCACCTGTCCGCAATCCCCACAGTTTTCGCACACATCTTCGTTCACCACCGTGTATTTGGCGGGTGGAGGCAACTTGCCACGCTTTTGGCGTCGGCGACGCTCATTGGCGCACTCTCCGTCGTATATCAGTACGGTCGTACCCTCAATTTCCGACAACTCGATTAAGGAGGGTTCAAGATCGGGCACCGTGCGCAGGGAAACTTTCGCAGGCATGGCTTTGCCGTTGTAGCGTTCCGGTTCTTTGGCAATAATGACAATCTTTTTAACGCCCTCCAGCGACAGATGCTGCACGAGGTCGTAAACAGAAGGCGACCCAACCGACTCTTGCCCACCGGTGTTCGCAATGACCCCATTGAACATGATCTTGAACGTAATGTTCACCCCGGCGGTAACGGCAAACCGGATGTTCATGTAGCTTGAGTGCATCAGTGCGCCATCGCCCAGGTTCTGAACAATATGTTTGCGGGAGGTGTAAGGAGCCAGCCCAATCCAGGGCAGCCCCTCTCCACCCAATTGCGTCACCGCTTCAATACGTTTGTCGGGCCGTTCCATAATGGCCGCAAATACGTGACAACCCGGTGCTCCCCATGCAATTTGACCCGGAGCCAGCTTGGTCGACACGTTATGAGGACAACCGGAACAGAAATTCAATGTACGGCGCGGCTGGGCGCCGTAATCGCGCTTTGCGATGTCATCCAGCTCACCCAGACGGCAACCGGACGGTGCCGGTAAGTTGATGTCTTTGCCCAACGCCCTGCTCAGCAAAACAGCCACCATATCGCTGTTCATGCCCCCTTCCTGAGGGAACAGGATTTGGCCGTCCTCGTCGAACTTGCCAACAATTCGCATTGGACCAATCTCGCAAACAGCCCGCCCAATTTGCCGTTCAAGGAAGTCGCGCTTCTCTTCCACCACAATCAGTTTTTTCAACCCTCGGGCAAATTCCCGAACAAAATCGTGATCCAAAGGACAGAGCGCACCAATTTTGGCAACACGAACACCGGCGGCCCGCAACCCTTCCTTATCCAGGCCCAGATCTTCAAAAGCCTGCATGGTGTCGGCGTAAGACTTCCCTGCTGAGATAACGCCAATGGTGTCGTGATCGCCGGAAACAGTGATGCGATTCAGATTATTCGCTTTGATATAGGCTAAGGCGGCGGCGTGCCGCTCAACATACAACTGGCGTTCGGTTTCAACATTGAAGACCGGAAAAAACTTATGGTTGGCCACTTTCTTGAATGGCTTGCCATTGATATTGAGTTTGGGCGTTATCACCTTGAACTGATCAGGGCGAAAATGCACCACTTCACCGCCGTCACATAGCGCCCCAACCAGCTTCAATGCCACCCAACACCCGCTATATCGCGATAGTTCGGCAGCATGCAAACCATATTCAAGAAACTCCGAAACGGTAGCTGGGTATAACACCGGCATACCATGATGCTCAAAGGCAAATTCCTGCTGGTACGGCACGCTTGAGCTTTTTGCTTCGTGGTCTTCACCACTTAGAATCACGACGGCGCCGTGTTCGCTGGTGCCGGCGAAATTACCGTGTTTAAGGGCATCGCCCGACCGGTCCACTCCTGGTCCTTTTCCGTACCAATAACCGACTACGCCGTCTACATCCGGATGCGGATGCTCATTCAACATTTGCGTACCCATTAAGGTTGACGCAGCCAGTTCTTCGTTCTGTCCGGGTAAGTGTTTGATACCGTACTTATCCAGCATCTTGCGCGCCTGGTTCAGCGCGATATCGTAACCACCCAAAGGAGACCCTGGGAAACCGGTAATGAATGCCCGGTTACTTAAGCCTGCACGCCGATCGCGTCGCATCTGCTCGATGGGCAATCGAATCAACGCCTGGATACCGCTCAAAAAAACGGCGCCGTTCTCTTGCTCATACCGGTCGTCCAGCGACGGGACGTCTACTTTCCGGCCCGGATCATTGTCATTGCCTGGATGATCCGGCAACAAACCCGCCTTACCCTGATCCAACCACGATTTGGCAACAAGATTCAGTGAACGATATTGAGTCATAGATTAAATTCCCGAACGAACGCAAAGAAACCAGCAAAAACACACCGCAACGCCCAGATAACAGACGTTGGATCAACTTATCAGCGTAGGGTAATATGGCGGAATAAATAAATCCAATAGATAGTTTATTTTTTACGTATAGAAATGATCTATACTAAATCATGGACGACACACACTCTCTCGACGTTCCGTTGCTTAAAGCCTTTGTGGCCATTTATGAAACCGGCAGCGTCACAGCCGCCGCCGAGCGGCTGACACTCACGCAACCCACAATAAGTTATACGCTGGCCCGCTTGCGCGAGATCCTGAACGACAGGCTTTTTATCCGGGAAGGCCGCACCATGGTACCAACCCGGCGTGCGCAGGATTGCTACGAAAAATTCCGCGCCATTTTGCATCAGATTAATGAACTGGTTGACCAGCAACGTGCGTTTAACCCCGCAGCGTCGTCCCGCCGATTCAGGTTGGCCATGTCGGATATTGGTGCATTGGCGTTTTTACCCCCACTGCTTAAATACATTCAGCACAATGCGCCGGGTATCGAAATCGAAACAATGCAAGCGCCGCCGGAAACGCTGCCGGAAGCATTGGCGTTAGGGAAAATCGATGCCGCCGTTGGGAACTTGCCGCTCATCGGCAAACTGACCGAAAGCGCACTGCTATTGAAAGAGGAATACTGGTGCTTGTTGTCGTCCAGCCATCCCACGATCAAAACGCAATTGAGCCTGGAGACCTACCTGACCGCACGCCACGCCCATGTGTCATCGGAACTAACAGGCCACAAACACCTGGAGTCCATTCTTCGCAACGCCGGCATTGTCAGGAAAATTGCCCTGCAGGTTCAGCAGTTCACGGTGTTGCCGCACTTAATCACATCAACGGATCTTCTGGTTATTGTGCCAGGCACCATTGGGCGCATGTTTGAAGGATATGGCGGCCTTAAGTTACTGCCGCTGCCTTTTGAAGTGCCGCCGTTGGAGGTGCGGGTTCACTGGGATCGCCAGCAGGGGCAAAACGCGCCCCAAGCCTGGCTCATTGAAACAATCCGCAAAACGATGAGCAACCTTTAAAACATAGCGTCGCAGCAACCCTTATCTCATCAGGCTGGGTAGCCACAACCCAATCCCCGGAAAAATAAGCACCAAAATCAGAACCGTGAACATCATTGCCAGGAAAGGCATTGCGGCGCGGTAAACCGTTTTGATTCCAATACTTTCGGGCGCAATCCCTTTCATGACGAACAATAGCAGCCCAAATGGGGGGGTAAGGAATGCCATTTCCATGGTGAGAAGATAAATAACACCCAACCAGATCAGGTCAATACCCACCGAATTGGCTACCGGGATGAAAAGCGGCACCGTTATCATGACCATGCTGACCTGGTCGATAAAGCAACCCAAAATAAGCAAAACCAGAATCATGGCCAGCAACACCATGAATGGGTCGGCGCCGGCACTGGTAATCAGGCTCACCATGCCCGAGGTGGCGCCGGAAAAAGAAAGAATCTGGCTGAAAGTGGTTGATGCCATGATAATGAAAAGAATCATGGCGCTGGTGCGGGCCGTTTCCCGCAACGTGGCCCAGATTACCGCCCAGCTAAGGCAGCGATAACCGGCGGCGGCTACAAACGAAGCAATAACACCCAGGGCAGCCGATTCAGTTGGGGTGGCAATGCCACCGAGCAACGAGCCGACAACCACAATTAAAATACCCGACAAAGGTACAACATAAATTAAAAACGGCATCCAACGATCTTTCAGGCTGCGCTGGACGGGATCGTCGGCAGGGGCGTCTTGAGGCCGCAATTTCGCCCGCACAACGATATAGCCGAAAAATAAAGTCGCCATGATGAGCGCCGGCAGAATGCCCGCAATCAGCAAACGTGAAATCGACATTCCCGCCAAACTACCTACCAGAACCGCCAAGGCTGAAGGAGGAATCAGCATGGCGATGCCGCCCGTTGCCATAATGGGGCCCATCGATAAGGTGGGATGGTAGCCCCGGCGCAACATCTCCGGCATTAATGAGCGACCCAGCATCGCGGTATTCGCGATGGTTGAGCCCGACAGGGCGGAAAAAACGGTACCTGCAACGACGGCTACTACCGACATGCGCCCGGGTATCTTGGTAATGAGCCGTTCAATTGCATCAATTGCCTTAAACGCCATACCCGAGTGCAATAGAATTTCACCCATGAGGATGAACAATGGGATGGGAGCAAGATTGTAGTTTGTAATGGCGGTGACCACGTTGCGGGTCATCTGAACCAGCCCAACCTCGCCGCCCAGAAAAATGAAAGCCCCAACAATATTGACGCCAAAAAAGCTTACTGCTACCGGCAACCCCAACAGGAGGCAAAATGCCAGCGTACCCACCAAAATCGAAAGTGCGACGGTCCATTCCATAATTTAAACCTGATTTCCTGAAGTTGTTGTTGAGGGATTAACCAGGCGGCTCCAAAACAAAAGAAAAAACTCAATCGTCATTAGAGCCATACCGAAGGGAACAAAAAAGTTGACCCACCACTCCGGAATGGTGAACGATTTATAAACCATGCTGGAACGCTCGAATGCAGTTATTGTTGCGATTGCACTGTAATAAAACACAATCAGGCAAATGACAGAACCCAACAGCGAGGCCACAAGTACAACATATCGACCATATCGCTGGGGTAACATGGACGTAATGACATCGACACTGACGTGGCTTCCTTCCCGCAAAACCCACGGAGCGGCAAATACCGTTGCCACATACATGGCGTACTCCGTCGCTTCAATCACCCAAGGCATGCCGGATTCCATGACATTGCGCATGAAAACATCAGCCCCGATAAAGAAAGCCATTAAACCAAAAATAAACCCGGATATGACGGCAAGACATGTGATAAGCCCATTGTATGCGCGCGCGACAGGATTGGGGGATGCCATGGTAAGAACCGATTGGATAAGATACACACAAAACGCGCATCGGGCTGAATGCCCGATGCGCCACTAACAGAACTGCAACGTTACTCTTTGGCCAGCAACTCACGCAGACGTGCAGCAGATTCAGGCGCTACTTCTTGTACCTCGGCCCAACCAGACTCACGTGCCTGGTTAATCCACTTTTCACGCTCGGCACCGGTTAACTCATAAACAACCATACCAGCGTCTGCCTGTTTCTTCTTCTCTGCTTCGTTAATGGCTGCGTTCTCTGCATTCAAACCTTCAAGCCACAAACCCATTTCCGTCAGGAACGCACGCTGCTCGTCGGTCAGTGAGTTCCATTTGTCGAGGTTAACCAAAGCGTTCACCTCGACCTGATAAAAACCGGGGTCAACGCGTGCTTTGGTCACTTCGTGCCAACCTAAATCGAGAATACCCTGGATCGGCCAGCCGTAACCATCGGCCACGCCTCGTTCCAACGTTGTATAAACCTCGGACGGCGGCGTTTGAATGGCATTTGCACCCAATTTTTCAAAGAAGGAGCGATAAACAGGCGTTACGCGAAGCGTAAGACCGGAAAGATCCGCTTTCTCGACGGGCTTGTTCACATACAAATGAAACGGCACCCCTTCACCCGAGCGAGCAAGGTACCAGACATTCATTTTTTTATTGTGCAGTTCGTTCAGCAGCTCCCAACCCCCGTTCTCACGCAATTCGCTCATTGGGCGTTCGGTAAGCTTGATTGCGGCGCCTTCCGGCAGCAAATTAGGATAAAACGCGCTGGTGACATAAGCCATATCGACAACACCCGACGACACGGCGTTACCGATTTCAAAAGGAGGGATAGCGGACGGGCCACCGATGAGATCGATTTGAACCAAACCTTTGCCTTCCTTGTTGACGTGCTCAACAAAACGCTCGAAAGGTTTGGCAACCACTGAACCCGGCTGGAACGCATTGACCGCGCGCAGTACGACCTCGTCGGCCGAAGCGGAGCCCGCCGCAAAAATGGTGGCAACCGCCAGCGCACTGGCAACTTTCTTTAATAACTTCATTCTTCGTCTCCTGTTGTCTTACAAGCAAGTTGTGCTGAAGTCTGTCATGTAACGGCGGATTATTGAACTAGGACTTGCCCCATGGACTTCAGCGATAGCGTAATCGGCGCTATATGATTTATCCAATAGATAAATTGATTGTTACATATAGATGCAGCAAATAATTTTACACTTAAACTATTAAACGTTAAACAAGAAGTTTAATACATCACCGTCTTTAACGACGTACTCCTTGCCTTCGGCACGCATTTTGCCCGCCTCTTTCGCGCCCTGTTCGCCCTTACATGCGATGAAATCATCGTAGGCAATCGTTTGTGCGCGAATAAAGCCCCGTTCAAAGTCGGTGTGAATAACACCGGCCGCCTTCGGTGCGGTATCCCCGATACGAATCGTCCAGGCACGCACTTCTTTCACGCCGGCAGTGAAGTATGTTTGCAAACCAAGCAAGCGATAGCCTGCACGAATCACACGATTCAACCCGGGTTCATCCATGCCCATATCCGCCAGAAACACGGCTTTGTCTTCATCTTCAAGATCAGAAATTTCAGCTTCCACCGCAGCACAAACCGCGACCACCGGCGCATTTTCAGCCTTGGCGTAATCCTGAACAGCCTTTAAATACGGGTTATTTTCGAAACCGCTTTCAATGACGTTCGCCACATACATACAAGGCTTGGCGGTAATGAAACACAACGGTTTCAACAAAAGCAGATCGTCTTCATCCAAACCCAAAGAACGCACGGCTTTTGCCTCATTCAAAGAGGGAATCACTTTCTCGAGCAAAGACACCATCCTGGCTGCTTCTTTATCGCCCGCCCGCGCCGTTTTCTGATGACGCTGAAGTGCTTTTTCGGCGGTGGCCAAATCAGCCAACGCCAACTCTGTATTAATGACTTCAATGTCGGAAACAGGGTCAACACGCCCTGCCACGTGAACGACATTCTCGTCTTCGAAACAGCGCACTACATGCACAATGGCATCGGTTTCACGAATATTGGCAAGAAACTGGTTTCCCAAACCTTCGCCTTTGGAGGCACCGGCAACCAAACCGGCAATATCAACGAACTCGACCACAGCGGGCAACACGCGTTCGGGCTTGGCGATTTCAGCCAGGGCCTGCAGGCGCGGATCGGGCACTTCAACCACGCCGACATTCGGCTCAATCGTACAAAAAGGATAATTTTCAGCGGCAATACCCGCCTTGGTTAGCGCGTTAAATAAAGTTGATTTACCAACATTGGGCAAGCCAACAATGCCACATTGCAAAGCCATGGAAGTCCTTAAATTAAAGTCACATTCGATACGCGATTGTAACCCGATCGAAAAATTAGTCAGGCACGCTGTCGGAACAAGTGGACGGCGCTTTGCCGTGCTCTTGCGACATCACAAGATTGTGATTACTGGGGCGGCAACCAACTGATCACCAACCAGATCACCAAAAGCGGGCCGCCGTTAAAAATGCCATGGAGGACCATGGCCGCACCGATACCCCGTCGCACCCGAAGCCAGGCCAAAGCCAAACCGGTAACCCATTGTGGCAACACTAGAAAAGGCAGCAACCACAACGGTGTTTCATTATAAGAAAAGTTGCCTAAATGAACGGCGGCAAACAGCAAGCACGACAGATGTACAACCACCCCGAAATAACGACGGTAGGTTTTGCGTAACCGCCAGGGTAGCGGCTTTGGAGCGGCGCTCGACCGAAATAAATAGGGCCACCAGCATGCCAGCACAACCAACCCCACCAAAAAAGCCGAACCCCATTGCGGGCCTGATAACAAGGCGAAAACGCTCACGGGTACGAGCCACAGCGCGTGTCCCGGCATGCGAAGGCCGTAGCGAAACACCAGCTCTTCCACGATGGGAGCCCAAACAAGCGCCTGCAACCAGGGCAAGGCATCAAGACGCAAGCGGTGCTCGGCCCCCCCCGCGCCGGCGGCGGCAACGGCAATCGGCCCCAGTACCACCATATTCATTAGCCAAAGCAAGCCGGCCCATTTCAGCAGCCGCGCAAAATCCAGATGGGCAAACCAGTCTTCCAGCCATCCCCTGCGCGCCGATCGCCCAGGCAAACGACGTAGATCGGGTCGCCTGATGAATGCAATGAAGTCGCGCAGTTCGGTCGAAAATGAGGGCCAAGCCACCTTAACTCCCATTGCCACTATGCAACTGGCTGATAGCCTGCTCAAACCGGCCTTCAATTAAGGCAGGTACAACAGCACGGCAGCGGTCGAGTGCAGATTCAATTTTTAAAGTGTCTTCACGCCGCGGAGGATTCAGCACAAAGCCCACCACCTGTTGATTCAGGCCCAGCGTACGAGGATGCCCGATACCGATACGCAAACGCCAGAATGCCGCGCTACCCAATTGGGATTGGATATCGCGCAGGCCATTATGCCCGGCGTGACCGCCACCTTGTTTCAACTTCGCATCCCCGGGAAGCAAATCCAGTTCATCATGCAAAACAAGAACCTGCTCAGGTACCAGCTTATAAAATCGCATGAGCGCGCCCGTTGCCTGCCCGGAACGATTCATAAACGTCATCGGCTTGGCAATGATAACGGCGTCGCCTTGAACACGTGCTTTCGCCACCCACGAGAAAAAAGATTTTTCAATGCTGAATTGAGCGGAAAGGTCGCGCGCGACCTGATCGGCCAGCCAAAACCCGGCATTATGGCGGGTTGCATCGTACTCCGGCCCCGGGTTTCCCAAACCCACTATCAATCTGATGCCAGTCGTCATATTGGCCTATGCTTTTGTATATTAAGCGCTAACTGTAAAACAAAACCCCTGACGGCAACGACCGACAGGGGTTTCAGAACCCGTCGCAACGGGATGTAAAACGCGAATGAATTAAGCGTCGTCGGACGAGGCTTCTTCACCTTCGGCTTCGTCGTCATCGCCACCACCAGCGTTCTTGGCGCCGCCCTTAACCAAGGCCACAGCCAATGCCGGGTTCGTATCGCCGCCGTGCGCAGCAAACGTAACACCCTTGGGCAAGGTAACCGCATCAAGGTGAACACTTTCACCCGCAACCATCTTGGCAAGATCAACCTCAATGAATTGAGGCAGGTTGGCGGGCAGGCAGGTAATTTCCAGTTCAGTCATCACATGACTGATAACCGCACCACCCAACTTCACGGCGGGAGACGTTTCACCATTCACGAAATGCAGCGGTATCTTGGTAGTAATAACATGCGATGCGTCTACACGTTGAAAGTCGATGTGCAAAACGAGCTGCTTGTAAGGGTGCCATTGAACTGCACGCAACAATACTTTCTGCTCTTTGCCATCGACATTCATGTCGAGAATAGAGGCATGGAACTCTTCCTTGCGTAAGGCATGGAAAATTTCATTGTGATCAAGCTCAATGTTCAACGGCTTTTCTTCACCGCCGTAAACAATGGCGGGAACACGGCCTGCGTGGCGCAGGCGGCGGCTCGCACTCGTACCTTGTACGCTACGCAAAGTGGCATTAAATTTCATGGAAAACTCCAAATCGGGCTTTAGACCCAGAAAAAAACACAGCTAAATTGCTGCAAACACCTGCGGGAGGCCGCGACCAGCGCAACCCGCAGCCAAAAAATCAATCAACGAACAACGAGCTTACCGACTCGGCATTCGAAATACGCAACATTGTCTCGCCTAACAACGAGGCACACGAAAGCTGGCGAATCTTCCCACATTCTTTAGCCGGTTCCGAGAGCGGAATAGTATCGGTTACAACGAGCTCATCAAGATCGGAGGTGGTGATTCGCTCAACCGCCTGACCCGACAGGACCGGATGCGTACAGTAGGCGTACACACCCAACGCACCGCGCTCCTTCAACGCCTGCGCTGCCTTGCAAAGGGTGCCGGCGGTATCGACCATGTCATCCATAATGATGCACGTGCGCCCCTCGATTTCACCAATAATATTCATCACTTCCGACACGTTGGCGCGCGGGCGACGTTTATCGATAATAGCCAGGTCGGCTTCCAGTTGTTTTGCCAGTGCGCGGGCACGCACCACACCGCCGATATCCGGCGATACAACGACAACATCTTTATAGTTACGGCGCCAGATATCACCGAGCAAAATGGGCCCGGCGTAGACGTTATCAACGGGAATGTCGAAGAAACCCTGAATTTGATCGGCGTGCAGATCCATCGTCATGACGCGATCTACACCCACCACCTGCAGCATGTTGGCAACCACTTTGGCAGAGATGGAAACACGCGCGGAACGCGGGCGACGGTCTTGGCGTGCGTAGCCAAAATAAGGCAAGGCCGCTGTAATGCGGCCTGCGGATGCGCGGCGCAGCGCATCGACCATTACCATGATTTCCATGAGATTGTCGTTCGTGGGCGCACAGGTTGGCTGCAACACAAAGACGTCTTTGCCACGCACGTTCTCGTTGATCTCAACCATCACTTCGCCGTCTGAGAAACGACCTACCGTCATTTTGCCAAGCGACATATCGAGATGATTGACAACGTCAACGGCCAGTCGGGGGTTGGCTGTGCCGGTAAAGATCATGAATCTGTCTTGTGCCATGATGAATGGTATAGATTCCGAAGCGTTAAATAAGAAAAGCTGTTGACCCGTACGCCCTATTCGGGGTCGACTCAACAGCTTGGCATTTATTGCAAGCCTTGCATAGGCTTCATACAAGAAGGCTGGCTGGGGAAGAAGGATTCGAACCTTCGCATGCTGGAATCAAAATCCAGTGCCTTAACCAACTTGGCGATTCCCCACCTAACTGTTTAACCAGTGATACAAAGGATGTTCCTGCAAACCCGAGCAAACCCAAGTGTTGCTAACGACCTTTGTACTGTCGTTTCCATAGCACGCTATTTTAGCGACAATTTTCTGTTGAAATGCCTGGGCGTGCCTGGTTGTTACAAATTCAACAAACAAACAAGCCCCGGAACCCGTCATTCTTGGCTCTAAACCTAGCTCAAGCAGCAAATTATATGCTTGCTTAACAATAGGATAACGTGCCAAAACAATAGGCTGCAAGTCATTCCAACCATATAAGGGGCGCACCCCATTTTCCTGGCTGGTGCCAATAACGTTTAAACCGGCCGGCTGCGCCAACCTTAACCTGTTATCGGCTAACTTTTGCCACTCAGCAAAGTCCGTAATTATGATGGGCTTTGTATTTCTTGTCAAATCGGAGTCGGAAAAAATGTGCCCTGTCGCCACGTGCTGAGGGGGTTGAACAACAACATAGCCGGCGTTGCCGAGTTCAACGCGTTGCAGATCTTCACCCACACCTTGCGCGAAAGCGTTTTGCCCAAATACAAACACTGGCACATCGGCTCCCAACGGCAGGGCCAAACGCATGAGCTCGGCACGCGACAAACCCGTTTTCCAAAGACGGTTCAGGGCAATAAGCGTGCTGGCGGCATCGCTTGATCCGCCCCCCAGGCCACCGCCCGAAGGAATGGCTTTGCGATACTGAATTTGAGCCCCTAACTTGACGCCCGTTGCCAATTGCAGTGCCCGTGCCGCCTTGACAACCAGGTCGTCATCCGAACTCAGCCCGGCCAACGGCGACTCACACACAATGTGTCCGTCGGACCGTACCTCAAAATCCAGGTAGTCATATAAATCAATAAAGCGAAAAACAGACTGCAGGAGATGATAACCGTCGGGACGACGCCCTGTGACGTGCAAAAACAAATTCAATTTGGCCGGAGCCGGAACGTCGTAAAGCGCAGACAAATTTATGCCCCATCAACAACCAAACGAACACGAACCTGTTGCGCATCATGACGCCGTTCAAGCACGAGCATACGAGGCCCCTTAGTGTCGTAACGGGAAAGCCTGACCGCCCAGCCATTCGAAACAAGCGCCGTCGGCCGCCCATTCTCGCCTCGCGTTACTTGGGTTGCCGCTGCATCGACTTCCCCTTGAAGCCACTGTTTAAGCCCCCGTATCGGCATGTCGGTTCCCACAACTTGTGCCAAAAGCGCGTCGGCATCCGGCGCAACCTCTCGGGAACCATCGCTTCTAATCAACACCGCTCGCGCGGGGCTGATTTCCACCCTGGCCAATACCGAACCCATAGGGTTTGCCAAATCCAGCTGTTGTGCTTGACCCGAATCGCGCCAGGCGAACCCCCCTTGCACGGCCTGCGGCGCCGTACCCGGCTCAGTGACCGTTACCGCAAACCGCCCGGTTCTGCTGAATGCCGAACGGTCGGCACCCTGAATCGCCGGCGGCGATGCGCATGCCGCCAGGAACGCCAATAACGAGACAACAACCCACACACGCATGAAGAGCCGCTGCGACATGCTTATTCGGCCCCAAGCCGTTCAATGGTCTTAAGCAGGGTTTCGTTGCCTGCATCTTTTTGCTTCCCCTGCTTCCAGATATCGCGCGCTTCGTCTTTTCGGCCCATCACCCACAACACCTCACCCAAATGTGCTGCAACCTCGGCCTCAGGCAGGATTTCGAACGATCGCTGCAAATATTGCAACGCAGACTCGTAATCGCCCGTACGATAAAAATACCAACCTACACTATCCAGAATGTATGGGTTATCAGGCTCCAGTTGCAGCGCCTTTTCAAGTAAAGCCTGGGCTTCGTCCAACTGTGTATTCTGTTCAACAAACGTATAGCCCAAAGAGTTGTATGCATTGGCGTCGTCGGGCGTGAGCTCGATAATTCGCCGCATCATTTTTTCGAAGGCGTCGTACTTGCCCTGGCGCTCGTATAGCATCCCCAAGTCGTACTTGATTTCCGGCGTATCAGGTAATGCTTTGTCGGCTTTCTCAAGCGTTTCAACCGCCAGGTCTGTACGCCCGGCATCACGATATATGGAAGCCAACGTTAGCGCCGCTACCGTCTGCTCCTGGTCATTCTGGGGCGCAATCGCATCGATTACTCCACGCGCCTGCTCCAGCTTGCCCATTCGGCCATACAACACCGCTTTGTGAATTTGCGATTGAAAAATCAAGGAAGGGTCGTCGATGAAACCCAACTGTTCGATTGCTTCATCAAGATTGCCCTGGCGCTCGGCAATTCGCACCAGCATCAGGCGCGCGTCGGAGGCGTCCGCTATCGCATTACTGGCTTTATCGTCAATCGACTCGCGCCGCTGCATTTGCACTGCGATATATTCGTTCAACAACGCTTTGGCCTGGTCATATCGCTCCGACCGGGCATTCACTTCCGCCTCGGTGTAAAGCAAATCAAAGTTTTCCGGCGCCGCCTCACGCATTGCCTGAACCTGCATTAATGCCTGGTCAACACGACCCGCTTCCGTTAGCCGCCGCACAAGCAATAAACCAAGGTCGTCTGCTTGCGGGTACCGCTCGAGGTAACGTTGAGCCGCGCTGATCGCCGCGTCGGGATCAACTTTTAAGCCATATTCAAGAATACGTTGAGCGGCCGGCTCTGACGCCGGGTCAAGCTGCTGGGCACGTTCGGCATGCGCCAGGGCGCGCCCTGGGTCCCTCGCCGCCCAAGCCATGTCTGAAAGAGCCAACCAGGTGACCGGCAAATTCTGCACCGGCTCGCGCAATGCCGAACGCAAAATGTCGTAAGCGGCCGTACGGTCATTCAACTTGCTGACAATAGCCGCAGCCTGACCAATGGCCACTTCTTTATCCTGAGCATTTTCAATGCGTTTCCAGAGCGCATCGGCCAAGCCTTCCGTTTCCCCGTTCGACGCAGACATCGCCAACGAGCTGGCAACCGCTTCAGGGTCGTTTGGTGCTATCAACGCCCACAATTGGGCCGCACGGTTCGCCTTGGGAAAATTGCGTGCCACCATGGCGTACTGGAACGCCCGTTTTGCCAAACGTGGATCGGAGGTCGTGCGCGCCAGCTCGTAGAATACGTCTGTCGCCACACCCATCTCCCCCCTTTGCGCGGCAAACTCGGCAACCAGCAACTTGTATAACATTTCGCCGGTTAAATTCACCGAAGGCAGCGAATCGGGGTGCAAATGAATATGCTCTACGGGCTCGACCGCCGGAGTGGGCTCCAGCGGGCCGTCCATCTGCGCATTCGCATCAGATACCGCGCCTTGCAGAAAAAAACCTGCAAACAAAAGGGATAACAAAGAATTAGAAAGTTTCATTCAACACAACCATCACAAGTGCGCCAAGCGGATTTGCGCATGATGGCAAAATAACACAAACATTCCAATTAGTAGTGTGTCCGATGCCTGAACTGCCTGAAGTTGAAACAACCCGTCGCGGAATAGCGACTGTCATGCCCGGCCGACGCTTGCGTTCCCTGGTGGTTCACGAGCCTCGTATGCGCTGGCCGGTGCCCGCCCATCTTAGCCAAATGGTCGCCGGCCAAATCGTGCGACGATGCGAAAGACGGGGGAAATACCTGTTAATTGGTTTCGATACAGGCACCATGATCGTTCACCTGGGAATGTCGGGCTCACTTCGGCGTGCACCTTTGGACGAAATAAAACGCAAACATGACCATATTGAATGGGTATTCGATGACGCGCGCTTTCTGTTGCACGACCCGCGACGTTTCGGAGCGGTGCTGTGGCACGACCATGGTAGCGGGCCTGTACAAACCCACCCTTTACTGGCCAATTTGGGCATCGAGCCGTTTGACCCGGGTTTTACCGGAACAACGCTGCATCAAGCCTTCAAAAATAAAAAACAGGCAATAAAGACGGCGCTGCTGGCCGGCGATGTTGTGGTGGGCGTGGGAAATATTTATGCTTCTGAAGCCTTGTTCAGGGCACGGATCAACCCAAAAACCGCAGCCGGCCGCTTGTCTCGGGAGCGATGCTCACGATTGCACGAAGCCGTATTAAGTACGCTGTCGGATGCCTTGCACTCGGGCGGCAGTACCCTGCGTGATTACGTAAATGCCACTGGAACACCCGGCAGCTATTTCGATATTCACGCCGCCGTTTATAACCGTGCGGGTCAGCCTTGCCGGGTTTGCCACACACCCATAAAAAAAATTGTTCAGGGGCAGCGCGCCACTTACTACTGCCCCAAATGCCAGGCGCGATAGCACCGCCCTGGAACCAACGAGAAGGCGGCGGTGTAAAGCAAGACCTTATCCCGCATCCGGTATCACAACCTTGCCCGGGTTCATGATGCCGTGTGGATCCAGCGTTTGCTTCAGCAGGCGCATCAGCTTCATTTCGACCGGGTCTTTAAACTGGTCGAGCAGATCACGCTTTAACTGCCCGACCCCGTGCTCCGCACTAATCGACCCATGATAATGATGGACACTGCGGTGAACAATGTCGTAAATCGCCTCTTGCTGGCCCAACAAATCGTCCTCTGAAAACGCCGTTCCGCGTGCAATGTTGTAATGCAGGTTACCGTCGCCCAAATGGCCGAAAATAACGTGCTCCAAACCAGGAAAACGCGACTGAATCGCTTCATTGGTAGTGCGCACGAAGTCGGCCATTGACGACACCGGAACCGATACGTCGTGCTTAATGCTTTTGCCCTGCTCTTTTTCCGCCAAAGGGATGCTTTCACGCAAATGCCATAAAGCCTTGCTTTGTGAAATATTTTCGGCAATGACCGCGTCGACCACTACTTCCGCTTCAATTGCATCGCCAACAACCGTTTCAAACCGCTCACGAGCGTGATCGGCGCTTTCGCTGTCGGAGAGTTCAAGCAAGGCATACCAGGGCAACGCTGCCGACGGGCCATCGAAAGGCATTCTTTGCTGCGGGAAGTGGTGTGTAACCAGGTGCAAACAGTTGCCCGCAATCAGTTCAAAACCGGTTAAAGCCGGGCCAAACCCCTTACGCGCAATCGACAAAAGGCTGACTGCCGCTTCCACACTTTGCAACCCGACAAGCGCCGTACACTGCGCAACAGGCAATGGAAAAAGCTTTAATGTGGCTGCCGTAATAATGCCCAAGGTGCCCTCACTGCCAATGAACAGGTCGCGCAAGTCGTAGCCAGTATTGTCTTTACGCAAACCGCGCAAGCCATGCCATATTTCACCCTGTGCCGTCACGACCTCCAGACCCAGGACCAAATCACGGGCATTACCGTAGCGCAACACCTGGGTTCCACCGGCATTACACGCCAAATTACCCCCAATCGTGCAACTGCCCTCAGCCGCCAAAGACAAGGGAAACAAGCGGTCGACATCGCGCGCCGTCTGCTGAACCGTTTGCAAAATGCAGCCGGCCTCTACCACCATGGTGTCATTGTCGGTATCCACTTCGCGCACCGAGTTCAGCCGACCCAGCGACAATACCAACGCATGCCCCGAGTCATCCGGCGTGGCGGCGCCACACAAGCTGGTGTTTCCGCCTTGCGGCACAATCGGCACCTGATGGCGCCCACACCATTTCACGACGTCGGCCACTTCCTGGGTGGAGCCGGGGCGCACAACCGCCAGCGCCGAACCGGAGTAACGACCGCGCCAATCGGTAAGATACCCTTGTGCGTCATCACCCGTAATGACATTGGCGGCCCCCACCAAAGCGGCTAATTCACCTAGCTGATCCATCAAAAATATTCCTGTTTTTTAAGATTTCAGGCCTGTGACATAATTGCCTGCGACAATACACTACAACATTTTCACCGATTCATCACGAGCAACCCTTATGTCTGTTTCCGACGCCGTTTTTAAAGCCTACGATATCCGCGGCACTGTGCCCGAACAAATCCATGAAGACTTTGCCTATGCGCTCGGCTCAGCTTTAGCTGAAATGGCCATGCAAGCCGAAGTTGATACGCTGGTTGTGGGTTACGACGGGCGTCTGAGCAGCCCTGAGTTAAGCCAGGCGCTGCAAAAAGGCCTCACAGACTCCGGTATCAACACCGTCGATTTGGGGTGTGTGCCCACCCCCCTGGTTTATTTTGCGGCTCACACATTGGGAACAGGATCGGGCGTTGCCATTACGGGAAGCCATAACCCTTCGAACTATAACGGCTTCAAGATGATGATGGCCGGAAAAACGCTGTTCGGCGAACAGATCCAAACCTTGAAAGGTTTGATGCAGCAAGCCCAAACAGCCAAAGCGCCCGATGTCGAGCCGCGCTTACGTAAAGGCAGTACGAGAACTTACTCACCTGTTACCGACTACATCAACCGCATTGTCAGCGATATAAAGCTCAAACGGCCGATGAAAATTGCCATTGATTGCGGCAATGGCGTAGGGGGGGTCGCAGCACCGGCCCTGTTTCGCGCGCTGGGATGTGAAGTAATCGAATTATTCTGCGAGGTGGATGGCCGGTTCCCCAATCATCATCCCGACCCCGCCGACCCAGAAAACCTTCAGGACCTGATTCGCACTGTGCAAGACACCGGATGCGAACTGGGGCTGGCCTTCGATGGCGACGCCGACCGTTTAGGCGTTGTGACAAAGTCCGGGGAAATCATTTGGCCGGATCGTCAATTGATTTTATACGCCCGTGATGTTTTATCCCGCGAATCCGGGGCAACCATTATTTTCGATGTGAAATGCAGTCGCCATGTCGGTAAGGCCATTATTGACGCTGGCGGCACCCCCTTGATGTGGCAAACCGGGCACTCAATGATCAAGGCAAAACTGCAGGAAACAGGGGCTCCGCTGGCCGGTGAAATGAGCGGCCACACGTTCTTCAAAGAGCGTTGGTTCGGCTTTGACGATGGCCTTTACACAGGGGCACGTTTACTGGAAATTGTGTCCGCATCACACAACCCTTCTGAAGTGCTCGAAGCACTTCCAAAAGGCGTATCCACGCCGGAACTGAAGCTGCACATGCAGGAAGGTGAACCGCACACCCTGATTGCAAAACTGCAAGCCCAAGGGCAATTTGACACCGCAACTGAAATCATCAAAATCGACGGAGTTCGGGCTGAATACAAAGATGGCTTCGGTTTGGCAAGGGCGTCCAATACAACGCCCGTCGTTGTATTGCGGTTTGAAGGCGACAACGAACAGGCGCTGGAACGCATTCAAGCGGAGTTTCGCCGCGCATTGCAAAAACTGGCTCCCGCTGCGCAACTCCCGTTCTGACTATTTCTGCGGATCGCGCTGCTATTCAGACTCAGGCAAACGGGGCTCGATGCGTTTGGGCTGGGTATGCCGCTTACGCGCAAGCAGCACCGCATAAGTCTCCAGATGCAGTCGTTGCACTTCGCGAATATCAAATACACGTTCGGCAAACCGCCTACCGGCCTGCCCCATGGCTTGCCGTAACACCTTATTTTCAGCCAACCTTTGCACGGCAGCCGCAAGCGCAGGAGCATCTTGTACCGGCACCAAAAGCCCCGTTTCGTTCGGCACGATCGCGTCGCGACAACCGGGAACATCGGTTGTGACAACAGCCCGCCCGGAAGCCGCAGCTTCGATAAGCGATTTGGGAAGCCCTTCGCGATACGAAGCAAGCACGGCAATATGCGACTGCGCATATTGCCCGGCAATGTTGTCGCACTCACCCAGAAAAGTCACCACCCCTTCTGCGCGCCACTGAGCCAGGGTTTCAGGGGAAATGCTGGCCGGGTTGCCTGGGTCGAGGCTTCCGGCTATTTTCCATTGCACACCTAATGGATGAGTTTGGGAAAGCCGCGCGGCTTCCACGAACTCTTCAACGCCTTTATCTTTCAAAAGGCGCGACACCATCAGCGCAACAAGCGGCCCCGGCGGCTCGGGTTCGATTGGCCACGCCTGCATATCAACGCCTGAACCCCGAATCATGACGACTTGCGATTCGCGAACGGCACCAAACTTCTGCATTAAACGGCTGTCATCGGGATTCTGAAAAATAATTCGACTGTTGCCATGCCCCAGGGCGACTCGATAAAGCAACGTGGCAACCACGCGTAGCGACCGCGCCTTGAAGCCGGCACCGGTAAAAACAAACCCAAGACCGGAAATTGCCGCTACAAAACCGGGAACGCGGGCCAGCCGTGCGGCAATACCACCGTACAACACAGGCTTAATCGTGACGGTATGCACAATGGCCGGACGCAGACGACGAAACAGGCGCCACAATGAATAAACGGTATAAATCTCTTTAACGGGATTGCGGCCGCTACGGTTCATGGGCACGACATGATGCGTAAAGCCCAACGCCCGCAACGACGCCACTGCCGGCCCATCCATTGTCGCCAAATGAACATCGTAGCCGGCGGTGCGGGCCGCCTGAATAATGGGCAGACGATGCGACATGATAAAGGCCGGATTATTCACCACCATCAGTAAGCGGCGGCCGCCGGCCAACTTCGCCCATAACCCTTCATATCGCGACACCATAGCGCCAAGGCTGAATTCTATTTGTACCCGTTCACGCCCTTTCTGCAAGCGCACGGCCATGGCCGGTGAACCCAAGGCGCAAATTGCCTCACCCAGGGAGTGAGCAAGCGCGGCAGGATCCCGGGGCGGCGCGACCCAACCAAACGCATCAACAATGTATGCCGCATCACCCACGTCGGTTACCACATTGGCCGCCCCCACTGCCATTGCCTCAGCCACCACGTTCGGAAACCCTTCCGCGCAACTGGACAACACGTGAATATCCAATGCATTCATCACCGCGGGAATGTCGTCACGACGACCCAACAACAACACCTGCGCCTCGACGCCGTGCCGCCTGAGCAACTCCATCAACTCCGGATTGGCTGAATCCATCCCATCGCCCACCAGCACTAATCGGGCCTGTGAATGCGCCTGAACCACTTTAGAGAAAGCATCAATTAAATTGGCGTGATCCTTCAAAGGATGCCAACGCGCCACTGCACCGAGCAGCGGCGTATTAAGCGAAACACCCAACTGTGCACGAAGCTTGATACGCGTGGCGGCATCGGACGACCACCGCGCCATATCGTAGCCATTGGGAATAACCTGCATTTTCGCCGCTGCGTATCCTTTCTTCTGATGCCGTTCAGCTGCATCATTGGCGCATGCCACAATGGCCGCCGGAACCAATCCGGACAAACGCGCGCACAGCCAGGCCGAAAGTCGCACCGCCCGGCTGGTTCGCTCAAGGTGTGCACCCGAGTTCCGGATACCCCAAACAACATGTCGAACGCCGGCCAGCCGCGCGACCACCCCGCCGATGAGGTCGGCATGGTACATCCAGGTTTGCACCACATCCGGGCGCAACTGTTTCAACAAACGGTATAACGCTTTTAACGCCGACCAAGAAACACGCCCCGAAGACATGCCCAAACTAATAACTTCAATATTGGCCTGTTCAAGGCGCGGCCCGAACACGCCGGCATCCGTTAAAGAGATCACGGTGTGCTCAAACCGGGCGGTTGATTGCGTCAGTAAACGATACATCACCGTCTCGGCGCCCCCCTGCCCCAGCCCACCGATAATATGCACAACATGCACCTTGGGGGATTTAATCATGACGCACCCCTACCTTGGAAAACATTTGGCTCCACTGCGTTAAGACAACCGGCTGGCTGAATCGCTGCAAAACACGTTGTAACGCAAGTTGGCCCAACTGCCGACGCGTCCCTGGGTTGGCCATTAAAGCGCCCAGCGCCGACGCATAACCTTGCTCATCGTTCAGCGGCACCAACACCCCTGCGCGACCGCCCTCCATGATCTCTGAAGGCCCGCTTGGACAATCGTAAGCAATGCAGGGCAAGCCGCAGCCCATTGCCTCAAGCAGCACATTGGGGAACCCCTCAACACGAGACGTCATGGCAAACAAACTGCCTTCGCGCAAAACATCCCAAGGATTCGCCGTTGTGCCGGGCAAGAAGATGCGTTGGTTTAAATCAAACTGCTGAATTAATGATTCAAGCTGTGTTCGTTCCGGCCCCTCGCCGTAGACCCACAAATCCCAATCGGGAAACTGCTTGGCCAACCCGGCAAAGACACGTATTAGATGCGAAAACTGTTTCTCGGGAACCAAACGTCCCAAAGCCACCAGGCGATAGCGCCCCATGGCGTCGGCGTTCAACGATGCGCGCGGACCGCCACCCAGGGCGTCCGGTAACGGATTGGGAATAACAAACAACGGAAGGTTTTTGCCCAGCCTTGCCTGAAAATAAGCTTCTGCAGCCGACGTTTGCACACATATTGCACTGGCCCGCGGATAAAGTATCTTTCGCAAAGCGTGCAGCGCACCGCGACTATGGCGACTGGCCGATGGATTGGTACGCTCGCAAACCACCACGGGTACGTTCAAACCAATGGATGCCGCCAACACTGTGACATTGACATTGGTTAGAAAAGACACCACGACGTCGGGTTGCTCACGACGGATTGTCTTTCGCACAGCCAACAACTTTCCCGCATACCGCGCCCGCCGATAAAGCACCGACCCGACAATGGTGTCAATAAGCCAATGCACTCGCACATCAGGGCCAAGCTCATAAAAGCTTTCCGATTTTTTCCCGTAAGTAGGCACCAGCGTTACCCGATGGCCTTGACCTGCCCAGGCGTTTGCCAGGGTCACGGCCACCCGCTCCGCCCCCCCTGCATTCAACGAACTGACAAAAAACAGGATATTCATCACAAACCGCTTAACCCTTTATCGCGATAATGCGCCAGCCAGGCTTGCGTCATGAGGATTCCCCACAATTGGCCGCTGCGGTCCTCCCGACCAGACAAATGCCGACGCCATTCCTGCTGAACACGATCGGCGTCAAACAAACCATCGTGCTTCAATTGAACGGGATCCAACAAAGAGGCGGCCCACTCCCTAAGGGGGTCACGCAACCATTCTCCCAACGGAACACTAAAGCCCTTCTTGGGCCGATCGACCAAGGCGGATGGCACATAGCGATGCAATAATTGACGTAATAACCATTTTCCCTGGCCATCGCGAATTTTGTACTGTTGCGGTAAACGCCGGGCAAAAGCGTAAACGCGGTGATCCAGCATCGGCACCCGCGTTTCAAGGCTAACGGCCATCGCGGCACGATCGACTTTAACCAGAATATCGTCGGGCAAATACGTTACGGCATCAAGCCAGGTGATGTGGTCAAAAAATGCAAGATTCGTCGCTTTATCAAACGGTGTGGGTGGCAGTTTTGAACCCAACACAAATGAGGCCGGGTCGCCTTGATACGACACGAACTGCTGGTAAAACGGCCCCGCGCCCGACGCCGTAAGAATGTGCCCCAATTTGGCCAGACGTTGCGACCTGCTCGCCCCAGGCATCCAGCGGGCAGCACCGCCTGACATACGCCCTACGGTCTGGCTGAGCGAGCTGGGAAGTGATGCGCGGCGATCCCACCACGACATCGCTCGTTGATAACGGCTATACCCCCCGAACAACTCATCACCTCCGTCACCGGACAATGACACCGTCACGTGCTGACGCGCCAAACGCATTAACAAGCAGGTGGGAATTTGCGACGCATCGGCAAACGGCTCGTCGTAGATTTTCGGCAAGTCTGGAAGGACGGACATGGCATCGTGCGCCGACACGTACAACTCGGTATGCCGGGTGCCCAAATGTTCCGCCACGGCGCGGGCATGTTCGGCCTCGTTAAAACGGGGTTCATTAAAGCCGATGGAAAAAGTGTTGACCGGATCGGCGCATTGCGATTGCATCATTGCCACCACAAGTGAGGAGTCGATACCGCCCGACAAAAACGCGCCCAGCGGTACATCGGCCATCATTTGACCCCTGATCGATGTAGCGAGTACGCCGTCGAGCGCATCCAGGGCATCTTCATCGCGACTAAAGGCAAGGGGTTGCTTCACACCTTCAAGCGCAACCTCGTAGGAAGACCAGTACGATACTGCCTGTTGATCGAACTGATTTGAAAGGGTGTCGTGCGTATAGCGCAAATAGGTGCCCGGCATGAGTTTGCGCACATTCTGATGAATGGAATGCGGCGCCGGAATATAGTTGTGCCGCATCATTAATGCCACCGCGTCCCGGTTAATGGCCCAATCAACCCCCTGAATCGGATGCAGTGCTTTCAATTCAGATGCAAAAAACAAAGTTGAACCTGTAAACCCGTAATACAGCGGCTTCTCTCCCATCCGGTCGCGGGCCAAATACAACGCGCGCTCGTTACGATCCCACAAAGCCAGAGCAAACATGCCTACGGCGGATTTCAATGTTGCCTCAAGGCCCCATGCGACCATGGCGGCCAATAAGGTTTCTGTATCAGAGTGGCCTCGCCAATCGGGCGCCTGCCCCTGAACCGTTAACAACTCACGCAATGCCAGGTGGTTGTATATTTCCCCGTTCAACACGAGTACGTATCGCCCGCAAGCGGAAACCATGGGCTGGTGTCCGGCACGCGAGACATCCAGAACGGACAAGCGAACATGCGCCAGGCCCAGATCGTTTTCAGCATCTTCCCAGAACCCTTCGTCATCCGGCCCTCTATGGCGCATCGCTGCGCGACTTCGCGCCAATACCGCCATTTTGTCGGGAATACCACCCCAAACTCCTACGATTCCGCACATGAGCTGCTTCCTTTGTTTTGCTCCGGGGTATTGCCCCCTTCAAATACTTGTCGCCACAAGGCCATGACCCTGACCGACGAAAACCGGTCACGCACATCCACCGCGCGCATGGCCAACGTTCTGCGCTTATCGGGATGGGCCATTAAATCGGAAAGATGTGCGGCCAGGGCATCGACATCCTCGGGCGGACTCACCAACGCGCCGTCGATCCCGTGACGCACAATTTCACGCGGCCCCGTATCACAATCGAACGCAACAACCGGTAAACCGCTTGCCATTGACTCGAGCAACGTATTAGACAGGCCCTCAACGCGTGAACTAAGCACATAAAGGTCGGACGACTGATACCACTGCCCCACATTACCGACCCGACCCGGCATGGCAACGCGCTCATCCAAGTCCAGCTGTTCCACTTGTGCCTGAAGCGACTCCCGGTCGGGGCCTTCACCCAAAATCACAAGATCCCAATCTGGGAAGTATGACTGAATCGACGCAAAAGCCGTCAGAAGAAGGTCAAAACCTTTGTGCGAATGCAAGCGCCCCACCGCCAGCAATCGTTTGCGCGTTCCGCGCTGAGGCGGTTCGACCACGGGATCAGTTTGCGCAAGCGGCCAGACGACGGCATTCGGAATGACGCACACCTGGCTGCCGGGAATGTTTTCTTTAATCCACCGGGCGGTATCCGACGTGAGCGCCACCACTTTATACGCTTGCGGATACGCTTTCTTGCGCATTTTTTTCCACACCGACGGCAGATCCTGAAACGGCGGATGCGTGTGTTCGGTTGCGATCACGCGACATGACAGGCCTCTGGCCGCCAATATGGCAAGCACCGAAGACGTTGTCATCATGCCCAGAATAATGGTGGGTTGATACTTTCGGATCAGCCGCCGCAAACGCCATAAGCGACGTAAATTTGAATAAAGCGCTTTCAATTTACTGCCGCTGGCCCCGGCCGTACCCAATACTTCGCGGCGCACGTCGGCGTGAAGCTGGTAAGCATCGTGTTCGGGGCCAGCTTGCGTGACAACCGTTACCTCGTAGCCTCGGGCGCGCCAGAACTCGCTTAAATCAACTGTCACGCGCTCAGCACCACCGCCATGCAGCGAGTGAATCACAATCATCAAATGCGGGGAACGCTTCAACCTAACCACACCAATTCCTTCTGAATACGATTATTGCGCAGGGCCGGACGGCGCTTCGCTTGCAACAGGCTTGAGCGCAGCCAAAACATAGCAACCATATGACAACGCATACATACACGCCGTTGCCAACATCACGCCCTGCAAGCCCATGGCTGACCCCAGTATGGGGTTCAATAACGCCTTGAGCGCAAAATTCCCTAACGCAATCACCGCCATAATGCGGTACCGATTCTGGCTGGCAAGTAATTGAACCAGCACCAGAACACCGAAATAAAACGGCATTTGCAGCAAGCCCCAACGAAATACGCCGGCAACCCTTAGGGTGTCTTGTGCCGTAAAAGCGCCGCGTTCGAACAATAAACTTACACCCCACGGCGCCAGCAACCATCCCACCAGCGCAGCCGCCATGCCCATGCCCAGCATGAGAACCGACCATTTCAAAGCCATGCGCCGGCCCTGTGCGGCATCACCCCGACTGTGGATGTCCGACAGCACAGGCAAGGCGGCACGCCCAACCGACACCGCGCCCAAACCTAGCAACAACGCCAAAATGCGGTTTGCATAACCCAACGTGGCATTGGCATTGCGACCTAACTCGGCCGCAGTATATTGATCCAAAGGCCCCACGATGCTCATGGCGACCTGCCCTACCAGCATAATGCCCGCGGCAGCCACCAACTGAGGCCAATAAGGCGATTGAAAACCCAACCGGGGCTTGACGCCGACGTTATCGGCGCGAGAGGCCAGCCACAGCAACCAGGCCGACTGAATCATGTAACCAACTAACGTACCCCAAAGCAACGGCCCAACATCGGCCGCTGTTGCCGCCAACATGACCCAAACCAAAATCAGCAAAGCCGGAATACTGTCGAGCAGCGTATTGATATGCCGCTCGTGCGCCCGCAGCCGGGCGGAACTGACACCGGCCACCAGCGTTAACAAGGCCACGGGAGCGAACGCCAACATAAGCTCCTGACTCATCGCCCGCGTATTGGCCGTTAAGTCGGCCCCCACCCATTCGAGCACCCAGGGCCAGGCAAAATACAACCCCACTGCCAACAAGGCCCCAACGGTTAACGTAACGCCGAACAGTTCCTGCAAGAAGCGCTCGCGCGTTTGCTGCGACTGGCGCTTTAACTTAACCAGTACCGGAATTAAAACCACCGAAAGAACACCAATGGCGGTCACCGGCAACCACCCCGCCATGGTTAACGTGAACTGGTAAGCATCCACCACGTCGGAAATACCATAGCGGTACGCTACGGCCATTTCCTTGAATGCACCGACGAACTTGCCCAGCAGCAGAAAGAAGGCGACCCGCATGGCACCCCGCGCAATGCGCTTATGGTCGGATCCCAGGCGGGTCAGGCGGTCACGAATGATTTTCAAATTAACTTAAAAACTGAATGTACCAAGGCATGGCTTTTTCAAGCCCCTGAATAATGCTGAATTGTGGCTCATACCCCAACAGCTTCCGGGCTTTGGCGATGTCGGCCTGTGAGTGGCGCACATCGCCGGCCCTGAAATCGCCATATTCGGGGCGGCGATCATATGAAACCCCGTTTTTGGCAAGCGTTGTGACCAGGTAATCAAACAACTGATTCAGGCTGGTGCGCGCGTTAAACGCCACGTTGTAAACCTGGTTCACGGCATCGCCTGAAGCGGCTGCAGCAAGCACGTTCATTTGCACGACATTTTCGACGAAGCAAAAGTCGCGGCTGGTTTCTCCATCCCCATTGATATGTACGGCCTCGTTACGAATCATCGCACCAATCCAGCGCGGTATCACCGCCGCATAAGCACCATCCGGGGTTTGGCGAGGGCCAAAAACATTGAAGTACCGCAAGCCAATACTGTTGAAACCGTATGAGCGCGCAAAAACGCCGGCATAAAGTTCGTTCACGTATTTGGTTACCGCGTAAGGGGAAAGCGGTTGACCAATACGTTCTTCGATCTTCGGCAGTGCCTCGTGATCACCATACGTTGAACTGGAAGCCGCATACACGAACGACTTTACTTTGGCGTCACGCGCCGCGATCAGCATATTCAGAAAACCGGAAATATTGACCGCATTCGTAGTGGCCGGGTCATTCAGGGAACGCGGCACCGAACCCAGCGCCGCCTGATGCAACACGTAATCCACCCCTTGCACCGCCGCTTGACAATGCTCTGGATCGCGAATATCACCCTCTATAAAGCGAAAACGACCCCATGCCTGGTCACCAACGTTTCGCTGCACTTCCTCAAGATTGTGCCGAAAGCCGGTGGCGAAATTATCCAGACCCACGACTGTTTGACCCATTTTCAGCAATGCCTCAAGCAGGTTCGACCCAATAAATCCGGCGCATCCGGTTACCAGCCAAACATCCGGCTCGTGTTGAAACTGCTTAACAACAGCTTGAAAGCGTTCACTCATAGCGCCCTGCTCTTTCTTATAAACGTAGGTCGGCTTCTTGCGCCGTTAGTAAATACTTCAGGTCGTACAGCACATGCGGGGTTTTACCCAACGCCCGGATTTTGTCGACGCCCATTTGCACGAATTCATTATGTGCCACTGCCAGTACAATTGCGTCGTAAGCACCTTGCTGCGGCTCTTTCACAGGTGTGATGCCGTACTCTTCCTGAGCCTCCTCGGCATCAACCCAAGGGTCATACACATCGACTTGCGTACTGTAGTCGCTTAGCTCATTCACAATATCCACCACCCGTGTGTTGCGCAAATCGGGGCAGTTTTCCTTGAACGCCAGGCCCATAACAAGAATGCGCGAATCCTGCACCTGGATGCGTCGTTTGGTCATGGCCTTGATCAGTTGCGACGCCACGTAGCCGCCCATTGAGTCGTTCAAGCGACGGCCGGCCAGAATAATTTCAGGATGGTAGCCAATGGCTTGGGCTTTATGCGTTAAGTAGTAAGGATCAACGCCAATGCAGTGCCCCCCAACCAAACCAGGGCGAAACGGCAAAAAGTTCCATTTTGTTCCGGCCGCCTCCAGCACCGCCTGAGTGTCAATGCCCATTTTGTTGAAGATCAGGGCAAGCTCATTGATGAGCGCAATATTGACATCGCGCTGGGTGTTTTCAATAACTTTGGCCGCCTCCGCAACGCGAATAGATGACGCCTTGTGCGTGCCGGCGACGATAATTTCACGATAAAGTGCATCAACCAACTCAGCCACTTCAGGCGTTGAACCCGACGTGACCTTTTTAATGGTTGCCACACGATGCTGTTTATCACCCGGGTTTATGCGCTCAGGGCTATAACCGGCATAGAAATCTTCATTGAATTTCAAGCCCGACACACGTTCCAGCACAGGCACGCAATCCTCTTCGGTTGCGCCGGGATAAACGGTTGACTCATAAATAACAATGTCGCCCCGCTTAAGTACCTTGCCGATCGTTTCACTGGCCCGCACCAACGGCGTTAGATCGGGTTGCTTGTAATCATCAATAGGGGTGGGTACCGTCACAATAAATACATTGGCTTTAGCCAGTTCAGACGTCGTGTGCGTAAAGCTTAGGTGCGATGCTTGCGCCAATTCCTCGGGCTCGACTTCCCGGGTATGGTCTTTGCCTTGCTGCAGCTCGGCAATACGGCGCACGTTAATATCAAACCCCAACACCGGGCGTTTTTTGCCAAACTCAACCGCCAACGGCAAACCAACATACCCCAGGCCGACAACCGCCAATTTCACGTCTGCAATCTGCAACTTATTCTCCTTGTTTGCGCAAACACACAAAAATTCAATTTCGTTTAATCCGGCTTTTTTGTTTTACCGATAGAAGGCAACAACAGCCAGGAGGGACCGCGCCAGGAAACCAGGCGCGAATACAACCAGATATATACCAAAGAAAACACCAGCAGGCTGATGCACAGGATCAGCGTGCTGTCCCACCAAATCGTTGCAGGCACCAAACCAATTAGCGTAAGAACCCACAAATACGGCGACGCCAAGGCGTTACATAGCGCCGGCACGGCATGACGGCTGTCGCGGCTGAATGTCACGCGTACCAAGCGTCGGAAAACGAGTTGATGCAAATGCAAGGCGTCGGGTTGATCAATGGGCGTACCGCGCTTGAACCGACGGCGCCATATGGAAAACAGCGTTTCGAATACCGGATAAAACAGGACAGCCAGCGCATAGAATGGCGATACGCCGGGGTTTCTAACCACGAGCTGCACCGCCAGTTCGGCCAACATAAAGCCCAGGAAATAAGCCCCGCCATCGCCCAAAAATACACGACCAAAAGGGAAATTCCAAACCAGGAAACCCAAGGTGGCCGAGGCCAACGCCGCTGAAATCAAAAAAATAGGAATGTCTTGTACCTGCAACGCCACCAAACCGATGGAAATGGCCATTAAGGTCGCCACCATGCCGGCCAGCCCATTCATGCCGTCAACAATATTCAGTGCGTGGGTACAGCCGCCAACCGCCAACATTGTGAATACCAGCGACACCGGCCACCAAGCCAGCAGCCAGTCGACACTGGGTATGCCGACACGTGACACACCCCCTATCAGCCACCAGGCAATTGCCGCCGACAAAAAAGCCGCCAACAGACGTTTGCCGGCGCCAACATCTTTCGTTATGTCTTCAAGCAGCCCCGCAACAAAAACGGGCATGGCGGCAATAAACAATACCGGCCAAAGCCAGGTGAGTGTCATATTGCTTGGGCCAAGCACCAACAACCCTGCCAGGCTGCCCGCAACCACCGCCAAGCCCCCTACGCGGGGCGTTGAACGGCTGTGGGACGCCTGTGGCTTTTTGAAATCCACATCGCCCGTAAGCTTGCCGTGCCAGCGTTCCGAGGCAACAATCAGCCCCCCCACCATGAAGGCGACAACACAAATGTAGAGCCAGGTTACGGTATCCCAAGTTTGAGGATTGGTCACATTATTACCATGCGTGATGAAATTGATTACATTATGAAGTGACTTTCTTGGCTCTACCTTGCTACGTGCAAGCAGATGCAACGAGAAATGTTACATCAAAACAAGGTAAAAATAGGGGTTAGCCCTGATCCGGGCAAAAAAAAGCCCGAGATCTAAGATCTCGGGCTAAATCCACCAAAGGAGGAGGGTGGAGGAGACAACCTTGGCATGCCGGGCTACGAAGACTTTTTGCCTGAGCCACCATGATTCAACTGGGGAAAACCCTTTGCAATCACGTTTCGACATCCGATAAGCAAATTGTATTTGAAAAAATGTTGCGATGCAAGATATTTTTTGTCCTACAACTTTTTTACAACATTGCCATCTTCAAACACACATAAATTCCTAACGACAAACGCAGTTTAACTTAGGGTTAATCCTAGGTCAATACTCAGCACGCATACAAATTGCAATTTGTTGCAAAATTAGCACCCTACCTAGATGCGGTACGCCGTTGTCGTCATGACTTTCGACATCAGTTTCATCGCACACCGAAGCGGCAAAGGCAATTTCCGCGCACCCGCTGCTTCAGCTTTATGACGATGCGCAATTTCATCTTGCCGCATCTGCTCCACAATGGCGCGCGAGCGACCGTCATCTGCCGGCAATGCTTTTAAATGGCGATTCAAATGTTGTTCAACCTGCGCCTCGGTTTCAGCCATAAAGCCAAGATTCGACGCTGTACCGGCGCGGCCGGCCAACGCACCCAATGCGAAAGAACCCGCATACCAGAACGGATTCAAATAACTGCGATGACTATTCAACTGGGTCAGACGATCATTACACCAGGCCAAATGGTCCACCTCTTCCTGAGCCGCCGCATGCAGTACAGCCTGGGTTGATGCGTCGCGACAAAAATAAGCCTGCCCGCGATACAAGGCCTGGGCGCAAACTTCGCCAACATGGTTAACCCGCATTAAACCAGCCGAGTGACGACGATCGGTATCATTAAGCGGCGCCTCATCAGCCTGTGGTGGCCCTGCCGGATTGGGGCGCACCGCATGCGCCACACCACTAAGCACTTCAAGGGCTCTACCCAACTCAATCAAACCTTTATCAACCGGGTTGAAGTGACGACGAACGTCTTGGCCTGCCTGCATATAATCACCTTAAACATAAGCACTTCCCTGCACAAACAGGGCTATGCACACAACCATCAATATGAAAATGGTACAACGAGATTTGCAATCTTGGTGAACCCGCTGCTCTGAAGTAACGCAATAACGCTTCTCAAGCGTGCCGTGTCTCTGCCTCCTGCACCGTCGCGGCGTTATGCATTACTATCTTTCTTTTAAGTTCCACGCCCCGCCAGGGGCCGAATTATAGGTGTCAAACACAATGGAATGCACGATCGACTGGGGTGGCCCGGACGGAATGCTGTTTGTGGCCCGCACAGGAAGCGGCCATGTCGCCGCCATGGACGGCGCACCCGAGGGGGGCGGCAATAATCTTGCCCCTCGCCCGATGGAAATGATGCTCACCGGTGCCGGCGGGTGTGCCGCCTACGATGTGGTGCTCATTCTAAAACGCGGCCGGCACGCTGTAACAGGCTGCCGCGTTAAGCTTTCGGCCGAGCGCGCCGAAACCGACCCCAAGGTCTTCACCCGAATTCATTTTGACTTTACGGTAAGCGGGCGCAATCTGCCCCAAGCCGCTGTTGAAAGAGCCGTACGACTGTCGCACGAAAAATACTGCTCGGCCTCGGCCATATTAGCGAAAACTGCCGAAATCACCCATGCGGTCACCGTGCTCGACCAAGCCAAACCTGAAACCTCGTCACAGTAATCACTATGCAACAGTACGAAAATTTCATGCGCCACGTGTATGAAAACGGCACACTGAAAACCGACCGCACCGGCACAGGCACACGCTCTGTTTTCGGCTACCAAATGCGTTTCGATCTGGCGCAAGGGTTCCCGCTGGTTACCACCAAAAAACTGCATACCAAGAGTATTTTTATTGAACTCTTGTGGTTTTTGCGGGGCGACAACAATGCAAAATGGCTGCAAGAGCGTGGCGTAAGCATCTGGAATGAATGGGCCGGGCCGGACGGCGACCTGGGGCCCATTTACGGTGTTCAATGGCGCTCATGGCCAAAGCCGGGCGGCGGCCACATCGACCAGCTGGCGCAGGTGATCGAGGAAATAAAGCGCAACCCCGACTCGCGGCGGTTAATTGTGTCGGCCTGGAATGTCAGCGATATTCCCAACATGGCCCTGCCCCCTTGTCATGCTTTTTTCCAGTTTTACGTGGCCGACGGCAAATTGTCGTGCCAGTTGTATCAGCGCAGCGCCGATATCTTCCTGGGCGTGCCCTTCAATATTGCCAGCTATGCATTACTCACGCATTTGGTTGCCCAGCAATGCAACCTGGAAGTGGGTGAGTTTATCTGGACGGGCGGGGATTGCCATATCTACAGCAACCACTTCGACCAGGTTGAGGAACAGCTTTCGCGCGAGCCTTACCCCTATCCCAAGTTGAATATCCTGCGTCAAGCCCCTTCTTTATTCGACTATGAATATGAAGACTTCCAAATCACGGAATATCAGGCGCACCCGCACATCAAGGCGCCCGTCGCCGTTTGAATAACGGCCTATCAAGCCTTATCGAAGCACTTATGAATACGCCCCGCCCCCATATCAAATGTGTTGTCGCCTACTCGAAAAATCGTGTCATAGGGCGCAACAATACCTTGCCATGGCGCCTGCCATCCGACTTGGCGCATTTCAAAAAAGTCACCATGGGCCAACCCATTATCATGGGTCGGAAAACATGGGAATCATTGGGGCGCCCCTTGCCGGGAAGACGCAACATTGTGGTGAGCCGCAATGCAAGCTATGAGGCACCCGGTGCGGAAGTCTTCTCCTCGGTTCAACAGGCTATTCAGGCCTGCCATAATGAACCGTCGGTTTGCATCATTGGCGGCGCCCAAATCTTTAACGACGCCTTGCCTTTCATCGATGAAATTATTGCCACGGAAATCATGGCCGAGGTCGACGGTGATGTGTTTTTTCCCGAACTAGCCGCATCTGAATGGCGGGAAACCGACCGCCTGCCACGCGTAGAAGAAAACGGCTACGCGTACGAAATCGCCACGTATCAATCGGTTAAGGCGCCGTAAGAAGCCGCATCCAGCAAGGCGTCAAGGTCGCCAGGGTTATCTGCTCTAAGTGTCAAAATCCATGTCTCGTAAGGCGCCTCGTTCAGGCTTTCAGGGCGGGTTTCCAGCTCTTTGTTAAAAGCCATGATTGTTCCGCTAACCGGGGCATAAACATCAGACGCCGATTTAACCGATTCGACCACGGCCACCACGTCGCCCGCCTTTACCTTACGCCCTTCCTCAACGTCACCCACAAACATCAAATCGCCCAGTTGCTCCTGCGCATGGTCGGTAATTCCCACCAGGAATGTCTCTGCGTCCTGCTTGATCCATTGATGCGATTCCGTGTATTTACGATCGTTCGGTAAGTTCATTGAAATTCCTTTGCTTTTATTGCCCGGGCACAGGCCACTGCCGAGGACCAGGCCCACTGAAAATTGTAGCCGCCCAGCCAACCGGTGACATCAACAGCCTCACCGACAAAATACAAACCCGCCACTGGCTTGGCTTCCATACTACGTTGATCAAGGTAACGCGTATCAACACCGCCGCGCATCACTTCGGCCTTGCGATAACCCGCTGTACCCGAAGGCACCAAAGACCATTCATGTATATGACGAGCCAGACTGCTCAAAACCGCATTGGGTGCATCCGCCAGTCTCATATCACCAATCTGTTGTGGCAAATCGGGCGTGTTCTTAAGCCATTGCTCCGCCAATCTTTTCGGCCAGATGGACGCCAGAACCGAAGAAAGCAGTTGCCGATTGCCCTGACGCGCCTCTTGCAACGTTCGTTCAATATCGGCACCAGGAGCCAAGTCCAACACAATAGGCTGACCTGGGTTCCAGTAACTGGAAATTTGCAAAATAGCCGGCCCCGACAAGCCCTTATGGGTAAACAGCAAATCCTCATCGAACTGCGTAAGCAACGGCTTGGCATTGGGTTTGCCCAAAACCGGTGACGACGTCGACACACGAGCCTCTAACGCCACACCGCTTAAGGTGGAAAAAGGTTGCCATTGCTGCGCATCGAACAACAGCGGCACCAACGCCGGGCGCGGCTCCACCACCTTCAAGCCAAATTGCCTTGCCAGCCTCAACGCAAAGTCGGTTGCGCCCAACTTGGGAATGGCCAAGCCACCCGTTGCAACAACCAGGTTTTGCGCACGAATGGTGCCCGCATCGGTACGCAATACAAAGACACTTTCCTGCTGACCAACTTCATGCACCACGCACGGCATGCGCCATGCGACACGGCCTTTGTCACACTCGCTGCGCAACATAGAGATGATGGATTCGCTGGAATCATTGCAGAATAGCTGCCCACGATGTTTCTCATGCCAGCCAATGCCGTACTGATTCACCAATTGAATGAAGTCATTGGCGGTGTAGCCGGCCAAGGCCGAGCGGCAGAAATGCGGGTTCTGGGAGATGAAATTCGACGCCGTTGTTCCCTTGTTGGTGAAATTGCAACGCCCACCACCTGAAATGCGAATTTTTTCCGCCAGGCGCTCGGCGTGATCAAGCAATACCACCTTAAGGCCGCGCTGCCCGGCAACCGCCGCAGCCATCATGCCGGCGGCGCCGGCACCGATGACGGCAACATCATAAATCGCAGCGGTCACTGTGAATCTTCAATTAAACAATCGACGTAATAGCGCGGCTGATTATCGGGGCCGATATCTTCGGCCAAACCATGCACATAAGTTTCAAAACCGGGGAAACGGGCGTTGAATTCACGCACAAAGCGCAAGTAGTCAACAATCCTCTTATTGAAACGTTCGCCTGGAATGAGCAAGGGGATACCCGGCGGATAGGGCGTTAACAATACCCCCGTCACCCGGCCGTCAAGGTCGTCGATGGCGACACGCTCAACCTCGCGGTGAGCCATCCTGGCATAAGCGTCGGACGGCTTCAACACCGGCTCCATGTCGCTTGTGTACATTTCCGTTGTTAGCCGGGCCACATCGAACTCATGATACGACTCGTGAATCTGCTGACATAAATCACGCAAGCCCATGCGTTCATAACGACGATTCTCTTTACAGAAGTCGGGCAAACTCCGCCACAACGGATGATTGCGATCGTAGTCGTCTTTGAATTGCTGAAGTGCGGTCAGCAATGTGTTCCAGCGGCCTTTTGTAATGCCAATGGTGAACATGATGAAAAAGGAATAAAGCCCGGTTTTTTCAATCACCACACCATGTTCAGCCAAATACTTCGACACCAATGCGGCGGGTATACCCGTTTCTGCAAACGTCCCGGAGATATCCAGCCCTGGGGTGACAATGGTGGCCTTGATGGGGTCGAGCATGTTGAAGCCCTTGGCCAACGGACCAAACCCGTGCCATTCGTCGTCGGCTTCCAGCATCCAGTCTTCCCGACTGCCGATACCTTCCGAAACCAGGCGCTTGGGGCCCCACACCTTGAACCACCAGTCATTCTTGCCGAACTCGGACTCCACCTTGCGCATCGCACGACGGAACTCCAGCGCTTCGCTGATGCTCTCTTCCACCATGGCCGTCCCACCGGGCGGTTCCATCATGGCCGCCGCTACGTCACATGACGCAATAATGGCGTACTGCGGCGAAGTAGACGTGTGCATGAGGAACGCTTCGTTGAATACGTTCCGGTCGAGCTTACGATTTTCCGGTTCCTGAATCGTAATTTGCGAAGCCTGCGACAAACCGGCGAGCAATTTATGAATGGAGTGTGTGGCAAACACCATGGCATCGGTACTGCGCGGACGATCTTTACCGATGGCATGCATGTCTTTGTAATAGTCGTGGAAGGCCGCATGCGGAATCCAGGCCTCATCGAAATGCAGGGTGTCAATTTCGGACCCCACCTTTTCTTTGATCATTTCCACGTTGTAGCTCACACCGTCGTATGTGCTTTGCGTAATGGTAAGAATGCGCGGGCGCTTGTTCTTCACATGACGCGCGAACGGATTGGCTTCAATTTTGGCGCGAATCGACTCGGGGTCGAATTCCTCTTGGGGAATAGGACCAATAATGCCCAAATGGTTACGCGTGGGGCGCAAAAACACCGGAATGGCGCCCGTCATGATAATGGCGTGAAGAATCGACTTATGACAGTTGCGGTCGACCACCACAATATCGTCGTTCGCCACGTTGGCATGCCAGACGATTTTGTTCGACGTTGACGTGCCGTTGGTGACGAAAAAACAATGGTCGGCGTTGAAAATACGGGCGGCATTGCGTTCTGACTCAGCTACCGGGCCGGTGTGATCAAGCAACTGACCCAACTCGTCGACCGCGTTACAGACGTCGGCACGCAACATGTTTTCGCCAAAAAACTGGTGAAACATTTGCCCCACCGGGCTTTTCAGAAACGCCACCCCGCCCGAATGCCCCGGACAGTGCCAGGAATAGGAGCCGTCGGAGGCATACTTGAGCAGCTCGCGAAAGAAAGGCGGCGCCAGGCCGTCGAGATACGCGCGAGCTTCGCGAATGATATGCCGGGCGACGAATTCGGGCGTATCTTCGAACATGTGAATAAAGCCATGCAGTTCGCGCAAAATATCGTTCGGGATATGACGTGACGTGCGCGTTTCCCCGTAAAGGTAGATAGGGATATCCTCGTTACGGAACCGCAATTCGCCAATAAACGAACGCAGGTTCTTGATGGCGTTTGCAACGTCTTCGGGCGAATCGACGTCGAACTCTTCGTCGTCGATCGACAAAATAAAAGCACTGGCGCGGCTTTGCTGCTGGGCAAAGGAACTTAAATCGCCATAACTGGTGACCCCCAGCACTTCCACCCCTTCGGCCTCAATGGCCGCAGCGAGCGCACGAATACCCAGACCCGAAGCGTTCTCGGAGCGGTAGTCTTCATCGATAATGACGATGGGGAATCGAAATTTCATGCGGCAACTCCTATGCGCGCGGCAGCGTGACACCCTGCTGACCCTGGTACTTGCCACCACGGTCACGGTACGAAGTTTCACAAACCTCGTCGCTTTCTAAAAACAACATTTGGGCGCAACCTTCGCCCGCATACACCTTGGCCGGCAACGGTGTGGTGTTCGAAAACTCAAGTGTAACGTGGCCCTCCCACTCAGGCTCGAGAGGCGTCACGTTCACGATAATCCCGCAGCGCGCATACGTGCTTTTGCCCAGACATACGGTTAGCACGCTGCGCGGGATACGGAAATATTCCACGGTGCGCGCCAGCGCAAACGAATTGGGCGGAATAATGCACACATCGCCTTTGAAATCGACAAACGATTTTTCATCGAACGCCTTGGGGTCGACAATCGTGGAGTTGATATTGGTAAAAATCTTGAATTCGTCGGCACAGCGCACATCGTAGCCATAACTGCTTGTGCCGTAGCTCACAATTTTGTTGCCGTTCACACTTCGAACCTGGCCCGGCTCGAAAGGCTCAATCATGCCGTGCTCTTGCGTGACACGTCGAATCCAGCGATCACTTTTAATGGACATGCGTTTCCCTTTTTGAATGGGGGTCTATTTTATAGTACAACCCGGTTAATCGCGCGAAAAAGCACGCCAGACCAATGCCAGGCCACTTACCGTTCCTGCGCTTAGCTGTGCGGAGAGGCCCCGCGCCAATTGGTAACTTACCCGGCCTACGGTTCCCGTATCCGATAACGCCTGCTCCAGACTTAACGTAAAGCCGCTGGACAAATGCTTGGCCGCCACAACGAACTGCCGCTCAATATCACTGGCGCCGCTATCGAGACCACGCACCACGGTTTCCGCCGGCAGAATACTCCCTACGCTACCCAATTCGCCCGAACGCATGCTGACTTCATCCAGGCCGAATTTCTTGTAGAACGGTTCACCGTCGCCAAGAAACGACGTACCCACCGAGAACAGCAGCGCCGCATCACCGCCCGAATCATCCGGCCCGCGGCCGAGCAACAACCAGGAAAGCTTCTGCACATCGGTCACGTCGGGATAAGAAATAAGATTAATTTGCGGCTTGCGCGCGGTACCGGAAACCCGAACCCCCGCCTCAACAGCCACACCCGTTCGTAATGCCTCAATATTCAATACGGGACTGGCAATCGGCCCCTGGAAGGTAATTGTTCCGCGTCTCAATTGCAGGCGCTGGCCATACGCCTCGATTGCCCCCCCACGGGTACGCAACACGCCATAAGCCATGGGGCGCCCCTGAGGCGCCATCACAATACGCAACTCTCCAACGAGACCCGAATCAACACCATACCCGGTTATATAAAAACGCGGGCCCAGGTCAATTAAAATATTCAGCGTGATATCAAGCGGTGACGATTCCTCCTGCTTTTGCCCCGGCCGAATCACAACAACGTCACCATCCAATGTGGGCACACTGCTCAGCATGTCCAAATCAACCCAGCCTGCATCCACGTTGAGTTCCCCGTTGATACTTAAGGCCGGCGACGGCATATCGATATCCAGCTTGCCCGTCACCATGGCAAACCGGTCGGACCGCTGCAAAATGGGGTATCGGTACAAATCAACCGCCACTTTACCAACGGAATCCGATACATCCCAATAGCCTGACAAGGTCAGTTTTCCACCCTGGGCATCGGGGTTTTCGCGTGTCCAGGTTTCGGTTCGCCATTCCTTTGGAACGGCGCGCCGCACAGCGGGGAATTCGAGCCGATCGAGCACAAAACGATCCCCCTCGAAATGCCCGTCGAGTGTCCCCTCAACCAGCCGCACGCCGTCATCGATACGAATAAAACGAATATTGGTACCCTGCACCTCGCCCTGCAACGCCCACTCGCCACCGGGGCGGCTGCGTGCCGTCAGATCAGCCTGCAAGGCACCACCAATTTCTGTAGCGTCGCCGACAAACAGGCTAAGCCAACCAATATTCTGCATCGACGCCTGAACCCGCACGGTGGTACCGTCATCAGGGTCATAAACGAAACCGCCGTCGGGCGTCGTGCGCAATAGTGTTTCAACCTGAACCTGAGCCTGCCCCATGCTCTGGGTTTCAATATTCAGATCAACGTCGATACGACTTGCACCATTTGCGGTGGGCGTTGCGGTTAAATCGGCCTCGAGCGTGCGCAAACCCAGCGGAAACGGCGGATCGCCGGGAACAATCATGTCGCCGCCAAGGCGGCGAACCTGCGCTTGGCCAAACAAGGCACCCTCGAACCCCAAATCCCAACTCAGGCCGTAAGTCATATCCACCATGTCATTGCGATCATCCACATCGACAATCACCCGCCCCCGCTCTTGCCCGGGTGCATCTTCCGGCAGTTGCTCACCCACCAAATTCATGACCTCATCAATGAGGCGTCGGGATAGTGTTAAACGTTCAATTTCACCTTGTGTGCGCCACCGCCCAGGTGAAAAACGGGTTTGCCGGTGCTCGATGACCACGCTGTTGCGCGAGGGCAAAGCCACATCAATGGCGGTATCGCCCAGCGTTAAAAGATAATCGGGTGATTGCGCCTCAGGCGCCACGTTTAATGCCATCGGGCGCTGGGTTGCGATATTGATTCCGGCATGCTCAACACCCAGGCTTACCAACCGGCCAGCCCAAACCCCTTGGCCCGGATTCTGTTCGCTGGCTTTCCACCCCCCTCGCAGTTCAGTTTGCACTGCAATGGGCGCATCGCCCAGCACGTCACCCCCTTGCGCCCCGGCATCATAACGGCCTTGCAACTTCAGTTGATGGTCCGCCATGTTGCCGTCCAGGCCGGCGTTTAACGCCGCACTGCCTTCAAGATCGGGCCAGAAGTCAGCCAGACGAGGGGCATCCAGATTAAGCTCAAGTGCGCTCAGCTGAAAACCCAGCCCTCCTTTTGCGCTCACCTGATTCGCCCCCAAACGCAAAGCCAAATCCAGATTCTGAATTTCAACAAACTCCGGCGCCGGCACCCACGCCTGAGCGCGGTCGTTATTCACTGCACGAAAATCCAGGCGCCCGTCCAGCGGCTGCCCGTTCCAGGACGAACTGGGGTCAATCGCCAATTTAACTGCAGCCGTCTCAAGCATGGCGGCATTGCGCAGTTGTACGTCGAAATCCAACGTGGCCGTTAAACTGGCCTGCGGGAGCGCCTCCGGCAAAACCATACCCAGATTCAAACGCTGCAAGGCCACTTGCCCAATCAAATGATTCGGATTGAACCCACCCTGATCATTACCCGCCCAGTTAACGCCCCCCTTAAGGGAAGACCCATCACCCAAAACCAGCGACCAATTTGCCGAGTGCAAAGGAAACGCTTGTTGCGGATGCAATTGTGCAGTCGCTTGAAGCTGCAGGTCTTGGCCTTCACCTTGCAGCGTTATTTTGGCGGCATGCATGGATCCCTCGGCTTCCGCGCGCAAATCAACAGCGCAGAACGTGCTGACTGCATCCAGCTCCGTAGCGGACTCAGAATTTGAGCCGGCGGCTGAATCCGTGCTGGTTGATTCTGTGTCGGTGGAAACCAGGGGTAAATCAGGCAGAAAACGCCGGGCACACAGCAAAGAGTCGGGCTCTTTACTTTTTGCATCGGTTTCAACCCAAACCCGGAACGGCCAGGGGTCGGCAAGCGCCAACAACCGAAACTCCCCCTGAACGCTGGCCTCGATGTCCTGGCGCCCAAATTCCAGCTTACGGAACACCAATTGCGCATCTTCTTTCGAGACCGCCAATGACGCCTCAAGGTTGCGCACGTCGAGCAAAACCGGCTCGTCATTCAACGATACGTTCAGCTTACCCAGGAAAAAGCGGTCAAGCGCTACAGTAACCGGCAATGCGGGCATTGAGAAAGGCGCCTCAGACGGCGGCTCGTCCGACTCCAGAATATTCAACGCCAGCTCACCCACCGACAGATTGCTTGCATGCAAGCGGCGCTCACGAAGATCCGGCCAATCAACGCTAAGGGCCAGATCGTGAATCTCGACCTTGGCTGCGGGCGTATCAAGCACCAGGTGGCCAACCTTCATGCCGTCCCATAAGCTGCCATCCACGCGCTCAACCTGCCCACCAAGCAGCCCAACGCCCAGCCCAAGCGCCCAACGGGTGCCCGGTTCCGATTTCACCACCCAAAACCCAAAACCCGCAACGACCATGAGCAACAGCACCAAAGCCGGCCCGAGCCAGATAAGCACGCTACGCAAGAACCGTAGAATAAATCTCAAAATGCAACACCCAGAGAAAAATGCAGCCTCAGACGGCGATCTTTCTGGCCGTAAGCCAGATCGATCATGAACGGACCCGCAGGCGTGCGCAAGAGCGCGCCGATACCGTAACCGTAATGCATGCTCATATCGCGGAACGACGTTGTGGCATCGCCCGCGTCGAAGAATACACTCATGCCGAACAGGTCGTTGAAATAATGCATGTATTCAATACTGGCCACCGCCAGCGCGGGCGCCCCGATAATGGCGTCGCCGCGCGGCAGGCCAATGCTGTTATAGCGATACCCGCGAATCGTACGTGCGCCGCCGGTGCGAAACCCGAAATCTTCCGGCAGCCGATCGGTTTGCGACCAGACCTTGCCCACCTCGGCCCGAATAGTGAACACATCGCGCTTGCCGATCGGCCACCATTGTTGCGCCCGTAAACCCGTACGATAAAAAGGCTCGTGTTTATCCAATGTGACACCGGCGCCCAAATCCAGTTCAACCAGATTACCTTCGCGGGGGTCATATTTATCGTTTACGTCGCGTCGCAACCATTGCCAGCCGCCAACCAACGTAGGCACGTCATACCCTTCGGCCCCCTCAATTCGGGTGCGGTCATGCGCCACCAACATGCTCCATTGGGTTTCATACTCAACCCGGCTCTCGCCGGCGCCCTTACGCGACTGGTTGCGCCGCCACCCCAGGCCATATCGTGTGGTATCCAGGCCTTCGATATCGGAATGGCTTGCCAGCACGCCGAAACTGTCGCGATAACCGTCGGCAGAGGGGGGCAAGTGCACATCGAAGAAAAACCGTTGCCGGTTTTTATCCACCCCGACCCCGGTTTCAATCCACACAGGCAAGCCAAACACGACATTCTGGCGATACAAGGCCTCGGCTCGCACGCCGTTATCACTATCCACCCCCAGCGACGCACCGTAGCGTCGGGCCGGCGCCTCGGTGACCCGCACAACGAGCGGCATTTCAACATCGCCGTTGTCAAGCGTTTCGCGCGACTGTTCGCGACTGTCCATCACAACAAACGCACCGCGAAAAAACGCCGTGGTTTGCAACGCCTGTTGCCATTCGTCCAGGCGATCTTGGTCGTACGGCTCACCCGGCGTGTATTGCACGTAGCGCTCGATTAATGATTCCGGCACACGCTTCAGGCCGATAAGACGCAATTTACCCATTCGCACCCGCGGCCCGCTATCAACCTGCACCTTAAGGTCGGCTTTGGCCTCAACCGCCTCAACAGTCGCTTGTGAATGTGCAATGCGCGCCAGCAAAAAATCTTTACGACTAACCTCATCGAGCAACGCCGTTTTCGCCTGGCTCCATTGCTCATTGATGAACGGCATGCCTTCATCCAAGGGCCAATCTTCTTTTAAAGTACTAACCCTTCCGGTAAATTCGGGTTCCGCAATTTTGCCGCGAAAACCAATATCCACGGAACGAACGTCGGTACGCGGCCCAGGCTCAATGGTGATGTCCCACGTTTCACCCAAGGTATCCCGCCCCACCAGCAAATCAACCTTGGAAGAAAAATACCCCTGCGTTTCCAGGGCGGAAACCGTGGCGTCACGCGCCCGGCGCCTTAAACGCGTGACTTCCCCGCCGTCCTGGTCTTCGGCCAAACGCGTAATGGCATCAACTGCCCCGGTAATGGCCTGCAAAGCCTCGGGAGGCACACCACCCGGGTCGATGACGACATCGGGCGGCTCCGCCGCCAAAACCGGTTGCAGCGATAACGCCAACACGAACGCAAGTGCACGCAATCGCATTCAAATGCCTTATGGCTTGACAACCACCGGCGGCATTTTACCGGCCATATCACGCGGCAACGTTGCAACCTGAATGGCAACGCCGTTCGCAATCGTTTGGTACATGGCGGCCGCCTCGCTTTGCGGATCGGCCTGCACTGTCGGATGCCCGGAATCGGTTTGTTCACGAATCGCCATGGCCAGCGGCAAGGTGCCAAGCCAGGGCAAATTGAATTCAGCCGCCATATCGCGCCCGCCATGAACGCCGAAAATCGGTTCGGCATGACCGCAATTCGAGCAGACATGCATCGACATATTCTCGACTACACCCAGCACCGGCACCTCAACCTTACGGAACATTTGCAGCCCCTTGCGCGCGTCGGCCAGCGCCAGATCTTGCGGCGTGGTCACGATGACCGCGCCGGAAAGCGGCACTTTCTGGGAAAGCGTCAAAGCAATATCGCCGGTTCCCGGCGGCATATCGATAATTAAGTAATCCAGATCTCCCCAATTGGTTTGGCGCAGCAACTGCTCCAACGCCTGGCTTACCATGGGCCCGCGCCAAATGGCCGCTGAATCGGGATCAATTAAAAAACCAATGGAATTCGCTTCAATACCATGCCCAACCAGCGGCTCCATGGTTTTGTTGTCGCGGCTTTCGGGTTTGCCCGACAAGCCCAGCATCATGGGCACACTTGGGCCGTAAATGTCGGCATCGAGCAAACCCACACGCGCACCCTGGCTTTTTAGCGCCAGGGCCAGGTTCACTGACGTGGTACTTTTGCCCACGCCCCCTTTTCCGGAGGCCACGGCAATAATGTTGCGCACATTCGGCAGGGGCTTCAAACCGCGCTGAACCGCATGGGTTTCCACACGCAACGCGCACTCGAACTGCCCCAACGAAAGGCCATGAGCGCCAAGAGCGGTTTCAATTGGTTGCTTTATTGCATTTAACCCATTGTGAATCGGGTAACCCAGCGCTAAAGTAAGACTAACCGAAGTGTCGTTCACATGAATGACACTGTGCTTCATGTTTGCGGCCAACTTTTTGTTTGTGTTAGGGTCGATTACATCAGACAAAATCGTGCGGATCTCATCGGGGGACATACTCATATATCTGCCTTGCTTGTCGTTTATTTACTTCCAAACCTGAAGGATAGCGGATTCAGATCACTACCGGGGTTACGGAACTTTTAGCTGTAATGCTGTCATACTTGCTTATATGAATACATTTAATCAAATTCTTCGCGGCCTGTTGTTCTTCGTGCTTGCCATTTTCGGCATGGCCATGGCCTTCATATTCATGGTGTCCACCGCCATTGCCGTGGGCGTACTGTACATTGTCGCAAAGGTACGCGGTCGCCCATTCGGCGTTCGCGCCTATTGGGAAGAGCGCCGCCGCCCGCGCGCCGAAAACCGCAATGCAGGCGGCGCACCGCGCTATAACAAGAAAGACGTCGTCGACGTCGAAATGCGCGAAATTCCTTAACACGGCGGCTTTCCCCGAAAAAGCAGCGGGCGATTCATTACAATAGAGGGCAAGCGGGCGCTTGAGGCGCCCACCAGCGATCCTTTTGGCTCGCTGTTTTTTGTTACCAATATTAACGTTTTGCCCAAACATGCCGCGCACCCTTTTCGTTACCACCGCCCTTCCTTACGCCAACGGTTCATTTCACATCGGCCATATCATGGAATACATCCAGGCCGATATCTGGGTTCGAACCATGCGCATGGCCGGCCACACCGTGCATTTTGTGGGTGCCGACGACGCCCATGGCGCGCCGATCATGCTCAAGGCCGAATCGGAAGGCATTTCGCCCCAGGCGCTCGTTAACCGCTATGCCAGTGAGCGCCCTCAGTATCTGAACGGCTTCCACATTCAGTTCGACCACTGGCACTCCACCGACACCCCTGAAAACGTAGCCCTTTCGCAAGGCATTTATAAAGCCCTGAAAGCCGAAGGCCTTATTAGCACGCGCACGGTGGAACAGTTCTACGACCCGGTGAAAGGCATGTTCCTGCCCGATCGCTATGTAAAAGGCGAGTGCCCCAAGTGTGGCGCAGCCGACCAATACGGCGACTCCTGTGAAGTATGCGGCGCAGTCTACACGCCGACCGAGTTGGTTAACCCCTACTCCACCATTACCCGCGCCACGCCGGTCATGAGAAGTTCCGAACACTACTTCTTCAATCTGTCCGATGAACGTTGCGTAAAGTTCCTGCAGGAATGGACAACCGGCGCCAACGCGCAAGGCCAGAAACACCTGCAAAGCGAAATTCTGGGCAAAACACGCGAATGGCTGGGCAACGGTGAGGCCGGCGCCCAAGCCAACCTGGCCGACTGGGACATTTCCCGCGACGCCCCCTATTTCGGCATTGAAATTCCCGACGCGCCCGGCAAATACTTTTATGTGTGGCTCGATGCCCCTATTGGCTACCTGGCGTCATTAAAAGCCTACTGCGCAGAACAGGGCATTGACTTCGACGCCTTGCTCGACCCGAACGGCACCACCGAACAAGTGCACTTCATCGGCAAAGACATTGTGTACTTCCATGCCTTGTTCTGGCCCGCCATGCTGAAATTCGCGGGCCGCAAAACACCCGACCTTCTGCATGTACACGGCTTCATTACGGTTAGCGGCGAAAAGATGTCGAAAAGCCGGGGCACCGGTATCTCGCCCTTGCGTTACCTGGAAATCGGCATGAATGCCGAATGGCTGCGTTATTACATTGCCGCCAAATTGAACGCGCGCGTGGAAGACCTGGACTTCAACCCGGATGACTTCATCGCCCGGGTCAACAGTGATTTGGTCGGAAAATATGTGAATATCGCCAGCCGGGCCGCCAACTTCATCAGTAAACATTTCAGCGGCGAACTGGCTTACACAGGCGATACGCAAGCGTTAAAAGACGAAATCAACAGCGTGACCGAGGCAGTTCAAAGCGATCTGGAGGCGCGTGAATATGGGCGTGCCATTCGCCAGGTCATGGCCTATGCCGACCGCATCAATCAGGCATTCGATACCGCCCAACCGTGGGTGATGGCCAAAGGCATTGCCGACGCCTCAGCCGAACAGAAAGCACAATTGCAAGATATTTGCTCGCGCGCACTGGCTGGGTTCAGGGCGCTTTCCGTGATGCTCAGCCCTATACTGCCCGAGCTTACCGCGCGTGTGGCGCAAGAACTTTTCAATGATGGGCGGCACTACCAATGGGCCGACGCCTCGGCCCTGCCCACACGCATCAACCCATTCAAGCATCTCATGCAGCGGGTCGACCCGAAAATGCTGGATGCCCTGTTCGAGCCACCGGTTGAAGAGGCCCCGACCCCCGGCGGCGAAGCCATTGCCGACACAATCGACATTAAAGACTTCGCCAAAGTGGATTTACGCATCGGCAAGATTGTTTCCTGCGATGCGGTAGAAGGGTCCGACAAGTTGTTGCGTTTAATGGTCGATTTGGGCGAAGGCCGCGAACGGCAGATCTTTTCCGGTATTAAATCCATGTACAAGCCGGAAGACCTGGCAGGAAAACTGACTGTCGTGGTGGCCAACCTGGCACCGCGCAAAATGCGGTTCGGCGTGTCGGAAGGCATGGTATTGGCGGCCAGCCACGCCAATGAAAAACAACACCCCGGCATTTATATTCTGGAGCCCTTCGCCGGTGCGCAGCCCGGCATGCGTATAAGCTAAATGGACAAATCAAGACAGGCGCGCTACGAGCGCACAATCGGCACCACGCGGTTTACCGAAGGGCGTTTCAGCACTTGGGTGAGCGTGGCGGTGAACCTGTTCTTGAGTATTGCCCAGGCCATTGTTGGGGTGCTGGCGAACTCGCAGGCCTTAATTGCCGACTCCATCCACTCGCTCTCAGACCTGCTGTCTGATTTTGTGGTGCTGGTTGCCAACAAGCATAGTCAGAAAGCACCCGATGCCGACCACCATTACGGCCATTTGCGTTTTGAAACAGCCGCCTCGCTGGCGTTGGGCGTATTGCTGTTGGCGGTGGCTGCCGGCATGCTTTGGGCCGGCATTAACAAACTGCAAGACCCCAGCGCCATTGCGCCGGTACATTACGCCGCCGTAGTCGCCGCAGCCATTACTCTGGTTGCCAAAGAGGGCTTGTTCCGCTATTTGCTGCGGGTAGGGCAACGAGTGAAATCGAGCATGCTGATTGCCAACGCATGGCATACCCGCTCCGATGCCGCTTCGTCGCTGGTCGTTCTGCTGGGCGTGGGCGCCAGCGTAGCGGGCTTTCCGCTGGCCGACCCTATTGCGGCACTCATCGTGGCGTTAATGATTGGGCGCATGGGCTGGAAATTCTTCTATACCTCCTTCAGCGACCTGCTCGACAAAGCAGTCGACAAAGAAACCGAAATCCGCATTCGTAATCTATTGTTATCGACGCCAGGGGTTGAAGGCCTGCACGATTTGAAAACCCGCAAAATGGGTGACATGATTTGGGTTGAGGTTGATATTGAAATGGACAGCCGCCTGACCATTGCCCAAGGGCACGACATTGCCGTTCGTGCACGGGAACGCGTGATGGAGAATGAAGACGTGCTGGAAGTCATGACCCATTTCGACCCGGTCGACGTGAACGACCCCGAGCGTGTTCAAAAGAAAAAACAAGCACGCCGCGATGCACCCGAACATTAACCCTATACCCTAACGCAAGGAGTCCGCCATGCCTGTTGATTTTGATTTCAAACTGAACGATAGAACATTGGTGCGACAACAATGTTACATAGACGGCCAATGGTGGGATGCCGACAGCGGTAAGACGCTGGACGTCACCAACCCGGCCAATGGCCAGGTCATTGCACAGGTGCCGTATGCCGGGCAAGCTGAAACACGGCGCGCCATTGAAGCTGCCGAACGTGCCCTGCCCGCCTGGCGCGCCAAAACCGCCGCCGAACGCGCGGCTATTTTGCGGCGCTGGTTCGAGCTGCTGTTAAAACACAAAAAAGACCTGGGCCGCTTAATGACACTGGAACAAGGCAAGCCTTTAAAAGAAGCCACGGGGGAAATTGTTTACGGCGCCTCGTTCATTGAATGGTTTGCCGAAGAGGGAAAACGTGCCTATGGTGAAGTCATTCCCACCCCCGTGGCCGACAAACGCTTTGTGGTCATCAAGCAACCCGTGGGCGTGTGCGCCGCCATTACGCCGTGGAACTTCCCCTGCGCCATGATTACCCGCAAAGCCGCACCGGCATTGGCTGCCGGCTGCACAATGGTGTTGAAACCCGCGGAACTCACGCCGCTGTCGGCCTTGGCCCTGGCTGAACTGGCTGAACAGGCGGGCATTCCAGCCGGCGTGTTCAATATTGTGACGGGCGACCCGAAAGTGATTGGCCAGGAGCTTTGCAGCAACCCCACCGTACGAAAGCTGTCGTTCACCGGCTCCACCCCTGTAGGCAAACTACTCATGGAGCAATGCGCCCCCACGTTGAAGAAACTCTCGCTTGAACTGGGCGGCAATGCGCCTTTCATCGTGTTCGACGATGCCGACATCGACGCTGCCGTGGCCGGGGCCATTGCCTCGAAATACCGCAACACCGGCCAGACCTGCGTCTGCACCAACCGCTTTATTGTGCAGGCCGGCGTTTACGACGAGTTTGCCCAAAAGCTGGCCGCCGAAACCGCCAAGCTACGCGTGGGCAACGGGTTGGAAGAAGACGTCGTGCAAGGGCCGCTGATTAACCCGGCCGCGGTGGAAAAAGTGGAACGCCTGATTAGCGATGCCAAAAGCAAAGGCGCCACCATTACAACAGGCGGCGAACGCCTGGAAAAAGACGGCTTGTGGTTCAAACCCACGGTGTTAACCCACATGACACCCGACATGGATATTGCCCAGCAGGAAATTTTCGGGCCGGTATCGGCACTGTTCAAGTTCGACACGGAAGACGAAGCCATTGCACTGGCCAACAACACGGAATACGGCCTGGCCGCCTATTTCTATGCACGCGATATTGGCCGTGTATGGCGCGTGGGCGAGGCCTTGGAGTACGGCATGGTCGGCATCAACACCGGCTCTATTTCCACTGAGGTGGCGCCGTTTGGCGGCATCAAGAATTCCGGCATGGGGCGGGAAGGCTCGCACTATGGCCTGGAGGAATACCTGGAAATTAAGTATATGGCCATGGGCGGGCTGTAAACACGCTTGAAAGCTGGAGCGGGTGAAGGGAATCGAACCCTCGTCTTAAGCTTGGGAAGCTTCTGCTCTACCATTGAGCTACACCCGCAGCGCCCGCAATTATAGCGCCTTCATTATAATGGCGCCCATGACTACAGAACGCCCCCTTTCCAGCGCTGCGGCCCAGTACCCGCATATTCGCAGTTTCGTGCATCGCCGCAGCCACATTACGCCCAGCCAGCAAGATGCGGCTGATCGGCTGTTGCCCATCTGGGGCATCACCTACCAGGCTCAGCTTTTAAACCTGGACGCCGCCTTCAACCGGCACGCCCCCACGATTCTGGAAATCGGTTTTGGCATGGGGGAAACCACAGCCAAAATTGCCCAGTCGCGGCCCGACGAAAACTTCCTGGGGGTTGAGGTGTTTAACGCCGGGGTCGGCTCGTTGCTCAAACGCATCGACGAGCAACAGATTCAGAACATTCGTATTATTCAGCACGACGCCGTTGAGGTGCTGCGCGATATGATTGCACCCGACACACTGGATGGCGTGCATATTTACTTTCCCGACCCCTGGCCAAAGAAACGCCATCACAAGCGACGCCTGATTCAGCCGCCCTTCATTGCTCTATTGGCTTCGCGCCTGAAGCCCGGCGCCTACCTGCATTGCGCCACCGACTGGGAACATTACGCCGAACAAATGCTGGAGGTGTTATCGGGCGAACCGACGCTACAGAACACAGCCCATGCGTATGCGCCGCGGCCCGACTACCGCCCGCTAACCAAGTTTGAAAACCGGGGGCTGAAACTGGGCCACGGTGTGTGGGACCTCATTTTCAAGCGCAAGTAAACACGCAATTCAACACTTATGAAGATCACTTTGAACGGCGAGCCAACGCCACTGAATAATGTACAAACTGTCGCCGACCTGATTCGCCACATGGGCTGGGAAGGCAAACGCATTGCGGTTGAGCGCAATGGCGAAATCGTGCCCAAAAGCCGGCACGCCCAAGAGGTGCTGGCCGATGGCGATGAAATTGAAATTGTTGTGGCAGTAGGTGGCGGCTGACGCTTAACGGAACGGAAAGCCCCCGCCACCGCCGCCACGGCCCATACCTTTCATACCGCCCATGGCGCGCATCATTTTGCTCATGCCGCCTTTTTTCATTTGCTTCATCATGCCTTGCATTTGGTCGAACTGCGACAGCAGACGATTCACTTCCTGAACCGACACGCCCGAGCCGGCCGCAATCCGGCGCTTGCGCGACGCTTTCAGCAATTCGGGCTTGGACCGCTCTTGCGGCGTCATGGAATTCAAGATGCCTTCGGTTCGGCGCATTTGCTTTTCCGCCTGCCCGCCTTGCAACTGGCTGGCGGCCGAGGCGAACTGGGCAGGCAACTTTTCCAGCATGGACGTCATGCTGCCCATTTTCTTCACTTGCTGAAGTTGGTCGCGAAAATCATTCAAATCGAACTTGCTGCCCGACTTAAGTTTACCGGCCAGTTTCTGCGCTTCGGCCACATCAATATTCTTCTGTGCCTGCTCAACCAGCGACACAATATCGCCCATGCCCAGTACACGCTGTGCCATCCGTTCGGGATGAAACGGCTCCAGGCCATCCAGCTTTTCCGATACCCCGACAAACTTCAGGGGTTTGCCGGTAACATGGCGTACCGATAACGCCGCACCGCCACGGGCATCGCCATCGAGCTTGGTTAGCACCACGCCGGTAAGCGGCAAGGTTTCACCGAACGCTTTGGCCACGTTTACGGCATCTTGCCCTTGCATGGCATCCACCACAAACAAGGTTTCAATGGGTTGTAGCAAATCGTGCAGTGCGCGAATCTCGCGCATCATGTCTTCATCAATACCCAGGCGCCCGGCCGTATCGACGATAAGCACTTCATAGTGATGACGCTTGGCGTGATCCAGCGCGGCGCGGGCAATGTCTTCGGGTTTCTGATCGCCGCTGGAAGGGAAGAAATCAACCCCCGCCTGCGCGGCAACTGTTTTCAACTGATCGATAGCGGCCGGACGATAAACGTCGGCACTGACCACCAGCACTTTCTTCTTGCCGGTTTTGCGGCCCTTGGCAGTATGCCCGCCCTCGTGCAGCCACTTCGACAATTTCGCCGTGGTGGTGGTTTTACCGGAACCTTGCAAGCCCGCCATAAGAATAATGGCCGGGGGCTGCGTGGCCAGCGACAACTCATTGGCATGCTCTTCCTGATCGCCCCCCATGAGCGCGGTGAGTTCTTTATGAACCACCCCTACCAAAGCTTGACCCGGATTCAGGCTGTCGGCCACCTCGGTACCCAGGGCTTGTTCCTTGACCCGGGCAATAAAATCGCGCACCACGGGCAAGGACACATCGGCCTCTAAAAGGGCCATGCGCACTTCACGCAGCATATCCTGGGTGTTGGCTTCGGTGAGCCGCGCCTCGCCCTTCATGGTTTTCACAACACGGGACAACCGTTGCGTAAGATTTTCTAGCATGACAATGATTTCGTTAAAACTGGTTTAGTATCTGGTGATACCGTCTAAAATGACTAAGTACAACATTCATGACCGAATAAGGCATTATGCCTTACACCTTAATCCATTATTGCGGGAAGTATGTCTGAAGGCATTGTATTGCACTCATTGGCCGCCCTGGCCTACGCACTGTTGGCCCTGGGGCTGTGGCGCTCGCTTGCCAAAGGCCAGAACACACTGAAAATGGGCATGGCCGGCCGGGCCGGTTTATTAGGCGCCCTGGCGCTGCACGGCGCCGCCCTGTACCAAACCGTACTGCCGCCCAACGGCCTTTACCTGGGCTGGGCCCTGGCCCTGTCGGCCGCCATTTGGCTGGGCATGTTGATATTCTGGCTGGAAAGCTTTGTCATCAATATCGATGGACTCCTGCTTATTTTACTCCCGGCCAGTGTCATTGCCACGGTTCTGGCGGCTATTTACCCTTGGGGCCACCTGGTGGCCCACGCCAGCAGCGAGCTCTTGCGCGTACACCTGCTCATTGCCCTGATGGCGTATGGGCTGGTAACCGTGGCTGCCCTGCAAGCCATTCTAATGGCCATGCTGCATGGTTATTTACACCGCCCCGTGGAGCAGGTTGAAAAAAGCTCATTAGTGGCCCACGCGCTTGATTGCATGCCGCCGTTACTGGTTCAGGAAAGATTGCTGTTTCGCCTGATCTGGATCAGTTTCATTGCACTCACACTCACGCTGATTACCGGTTCGATGGTGTCGCTAAGCTTGTTGGGTATCCTGGTTCCGTTTGATCACAAAACCATTTTCACCGTCTTGTCGTGGCTTACTTTCGCAGTCTTGCTCATCGGCCGCTACGCACGCGGCTGGCGCGGCCGCCAGGCCCTGCGCTGGACACTGGCCGGCTTTGCTTTCATGGTGCTTGCCTACACGGGAAGCCGCTTCGTGATTGACGTTATTTTGCATCGAGGTTGAATTGGGTAAGCTGATATTCTGGATTCTTGTTATTTTGGCCGGGCTTATCGCGGTACGCCTGATTGCCCGCCACAACGAACGGCAAAACGCGCCCAGGCAGGCGCCCAAAAGCCAGGCGGGCAAAGCGGCCAAACAAAAGCAATCGCTTGGGGCCGACGAACCCGAAGCCATGGTGCGCTGCGCCCACTGCGGCATTCACATGCCCCGTTCTGAAGCCGTGCTGTCAGACGGAAAAACATGGTGCAGCCCGGAACACGCCAAGCTGGGGGTACGCCAATGATGGGACTCATGCTAGACCGACACGGCTGGCTGAAACCCCATGGGCAAGTGCAGTGCCGCCCTTCGCCCAATTACGACAAGCGCCCCGCAGGGGTTGACCCCACCTTGCTGGTGCTACATAACATTAGCCTGCCGCCGGGCCAGTTCGGCAAAAAACATATCGTGGATTTTTTTCTGAACCGGCTCAATTTTAATGAACACCCCTGGTTCGAAAACGTCCGCAGCCTGAAGGTATCGGCCCACTTCCTGATTGACCGCGAAGGCACCATTACCCAGTTCGTTTCAACCCGACACCGTGCCTGGCATGCGGGGGTGTCATCGTTCAACGGCCGCGAAAAGTGCAATGACTTTTCCATTGGCATTGAACTAGAAGGCACCGACACCCAGCCCTACACCGACGAACAATATTACGCCCTGAAACGGCTTACTCAGGTGATACGTGCGCGCCACACCCTAAAGGCAGTACGGGGCCACGAACACATTGCCCCAGGCCGGAAAACCGACCCGGGGCCTGCTTTTAAATGGCGCCGCTATGCACGGGAAGGGCAATGGCTTTTACGCCAATTGCCCCAGCCCTGAAACAGCTGAATCAGCCTTTCAGCAGCAACGCATTCAGCCGCTTCACAAAGCCGGCGGCATCTTTCAAATGCGCGCCTTCAGCCAGCATGGCCTGATCCAGCAACACCTGCGCCCAGTCGCCGAAGTCGTCGTCAGACGCATCTTTCACCCGACCCAGCAACGGATGCTCGGGGTTGATTTCCAGAATCGGCTTCACTTCGGGCGCTTCCTGGCCAGCCGCCTGCAACATGCGCAGAATATGCGGGCTGAGCTCGTTGGAATCCACCACCACGCACGCCGGTGAATCCACCAAACGCGCCGTGGCACGCACTTCCTTCACCTTGCCGTCCAGCGCCTGTTGCAAACGCTCGATCAAAGGCTTGCTTTGCTCGGCCACTTCTTCCTGGCGCTTTTTCTCGTCTTCATCGGCCAACTGTTCAAGGTCTAACCCACCCTTGGCAATGGACACCAGCGACTTGCCGTCGAACTCACGCAGGAAAGACAACATCCATTCGTCGACCCGGTCGGACATCAAGAGAACCTCGATACCCTTCTTGCGGAAAATTTCCAGGTGCGGGCTATTCGAGGCCGCTGCATGCGACTCGGCCGTGACATAGTAAATTTTGTCTTGCCCTTCCTTCATGCGCGACACGTAATCGGCCAGCGACACGGTTTGGTTGGCCGAATTGTCGTGCGTGGACGCAAAACGCAGCAGCTTGGCAATGCGTTCCTGGTTTGCCACGTCTTCACCCGCGCCCTCTTTCAACACCTGGCCGAACTGCTCCCAGAACACTTTGTAATCGTCGGGCTTGTTTTCAGCCATGTCTTCCAGCAGCATCAGAATGCGCTTGGTTGACCCTTCGCGAATGGAACGCACATCGCGGCTTTCCTGCAGAATTTCACGCGACACATTCAGCGGTAAATCGGCCGAATCGATAACCCCGCGCACAAAGCGCAGGTAGGTGGGCAAAAGCTGATCGGCGTCGTCCATAATGAACACGCGCTTCACATACAGCTTCACACCCCGACGGCCATCGCGGTCCCACAGGTCGAACGGCGCACGCTTGGGCACGAACAGCAACTGCGTGTACTCGCTGCGCCCTTCCACCCGGTTGTGTGTCCAGGCCAGCGGGTCTTCAAAATCGTGCGACACGTGCTTGTAGAACTCTTTGTACTGCTCGTCGGTAATCTCATTCTTGGCGCGCGTCCACAACGCATTGGCCTGATTCACCGTTTCCCATTCCGTGGTTTTCACCTGGGCCGACTTTTCTTCGCTCCACTCTTCCTTGAGCATTTGAATCGGCAACGAGATGTGGTCGGAATAACGGCGCAGAATCTCGCGCAACTTCCAGCCGCTTAGGAACTCGTCTTCCTCTTCACGCAAATGCAGGGTAACCGACGTACCCCGATCGGCCTTTTCCACCTGGGTGACGGAAAACTCGCCCTGGCCGTCGGATTCCCACAGCACGGCCTCGGTTTCGGGCGCATCGGCCCGGCGGCTCAGCACCGACACCTTGTCGGCCACAATAAAGGAAGAATAAAAACCCACCCCGAACTGGCCGATAAGGTTGGCGTCTTTCTGCTTGTCGCCCGTTAACTGGGAGAAAAACTCTTTCGTGCCCGAACGGGCAATCGTGCCCAGGTTCTGCACCGCATCTTCACGCGACAAGCCAATACCGTTATCGGAAATGGTGACCGTGCGCTTGTCGGCGTCGTACTCCACGCGAATGCGCAAATCGGCATCGCCCTGCATCAGTTCAGGGTTGTCGATTGCCTGGAAACGCAGCTTGTCGCAGGCGTCGGACGCGTTCGAGACCAGCTCGCGCAGGAAAATTTCCTTGTTGCTGTACAAGGAATGAATCATCAGGTGAAGCAACTGTTTTACTTCAGCCTGAAAGCCCAGGGTTTCGGAAGGCGCAGTATTCGAATCGGTTTGCGTCATTTTTTGCCACATTTGGTTAGTTAGTGAAAAAGGCGCACGCGACTACACGCGAGGCCACCATCGCATGGGAGGGTAAGTGGGGGTGGTTGAGGGAAATTCAATAGGGGAAATGGGAGTGTGGGTGGGGTGCGTGCAAAGTTTTCGCAGAACACGTATAATTTTGCCTTTCTTGCCACGGTATGTATTCTTCATACCGACCCACTTCGAATATGCCCGGGTGGTGAAATTGGTAGACGCAGGGGACTCAAAATCCCCCGCCGCAAGGCGTGCCGGTTCGATTCCGGCCCCGGGCACCATTGTTAGTATCGGCTCTTGGGTCAGATACGGCTCTCCGGCTCTAGGCTGTACCCCATAAACGGGGGATGCCGCATTCACTAAACACGGTTAATCACGCCGTTCCAACCACACTGAGCCAAGACGCGCAGGCGGTAATTCTCAAAATTTCTGAACCCATACGCTCTGCGCGAAAGCATCTCCATCTTTGTGTGGAACCCCTCAGTAATTCCATTAGACTTTGAAAAGCGCCACATACGCACAATGGGTTCAAGCCACGATATTAGCGTGTTTGCCAGCGCTTTTGCAGGGCTTTGTTCAAACTGGCGAATAAGCGCCAGGAACTTAGGCAGCATCTTGCTGGCCCGTTCTCGGTGTGTCATGCGCAAGGTCAAAAAACCATTAAGCGTCGGCTGCGTGATCCTGTGAATCAGGGATTGCGTGAGGCATTCCGCTCTGTAGTCACCCGGCAGTGGAGTCTGAATGGCGCCCAGGAGAACGTCATCGGTATAACAGAGGACGAGTTTCGGGGCAAAGCCTGACTAGCCATAATGCTGAATCAGATTCAACGCCTCGTTGCCCTGCCACTCCGGATAGAGCCGTGCATAAAGGTGATGGATGGCCTGCATCGCCGTCTGGACGTATTCGGCGGCTTGCGCCAGCGTCACGGGTTCTTCTTCGGAGCGATGAATGAGCTTGTTGCGTCGTTCGGCACCTTCGATCAGCGCGTTCCGATGAGGAGAACGCTCGCCCAGGTAGGTTTCCAACACATTTCACGGCCCAACCGAGAAGCAGTTCAGAGTCCACCTCTTCATAACGACCTGTGTAATCACTGTGCTTGACTTGATGCGTGGCCTCCAGTTGAACCAACTGATCGGCCAGCTCGGCGAACCTTTTTTTTAGAACTGCAATCATTGCACTTTGTCCGATCGGCAAGTTTTTCCGCTTAAAGCAAGCATCGTTGGCGACGGAAGCGACGAGCCATCGTCGTAGCCGCCACCTTCGCTCTCAGGGGGCTCGTGGAAGATCTTCCGCATAATCCAGCTTCGCCGCAAGGTACGAGACCAAACTCAGAACGTTCAGACAGTCGAGCTCCGAAATGATGGAGGGCACGACGGCCGCAACCGGAGCATGATTGATCGGGTTCCGAAACCCGGTCATGAGCCCTCTCACCAAGTGACCTTGGCCGTCTTGAATATTTCTGAGGGAATCCGTGCTCAAATCGTTCACCTCCAACACCGGACGCTTCGAAAACGACTTGCTCGCCGCGTCGTACTTGAACCCAAACACCGATCCGAGTTCCGCGCCGTCTTTATCTTCGCCGGAAAGATTTCTCACCCTTTGCGCATACAACTTCGCGCCCTGGTCGGCCGCATGCGCATATTGTTTGTTCTTGTAGTACTCGTAAACGCCGTCTTTGATGCTTGGATGCAGATGGCGCCAATGCAGCAAAGGGTACTCCGGAACGATCTCGTAAAGGGCTTTGATAACCGGCGTAAAGGTCTCCGACACTTCCTCGCTGCCGCCAAGCTTCTTTACGATCATTTCTACGGATTGCTTGATATCCCCGGGCAACGAGCCGAACCACTGCTCTTTATCGATGCCCGTCGCCTGCTCCAGCTCCTTGTCTTTCTTGTTCGCCCGCTTCTTTCTCCAATCTTGCCCTACCTGCGACACCAAGGCGGAAAGATAAGCGCGGAACTTGGTCATCTCTGGGTGATCCCAGTTCAAAGACTGGCGATTCGTAGAAATCACGTCCTCGTCGAGAAGATCGATGAAGTCCGCTTTGATCCAGCCGGTCAGATATTGATAGAAATGGCTCGACGTGCTGTCGGAGAAATACTCCGGCATGTTGACCAGCTTCCCTCTGGAGAACAACGCTATGCCCCGCAGCCCCGAACTGGGCGGAATCGGCGTCGCGGATGTAATGAGCGAAAGCTGCACTTTACCGTGATACTCGCTTTCCGGATCGATCAGATCCTTTTCGTTCCAACTGAACTGGGTTTCGATTTTTTTGTATCGTCTGTCGTCGGCAATCGTAATCGTCTTATCGTTGGGACCTTTCAACACTATCGTGAACTCGGCGTCCACGATGAAGATACGGGAAAGCGTATCGGCGATAGCGTCCAAGTCGAACGGACTCTTTCGCTTAAGTTCAGAGAGCTGTATAACCGTTCCCGCTTTACCTTTAGCCTCCGAATCGGTCAGGTCCATCTCGGGGTTGTAGGTATCGGACGATGCCAGCAAATCGTCCCAGTTGAGCGTGAATCTATTTCGAAGGCCGTCTTTCTTCGTGTCGACCACGATCTGTTTGGCCAAGCCGAACAATGCAAGTTTTCCCAGCCCCTTCTTTCCCGTCGGCAGCCTGCCGAACCTGGGAGAAGGTTTGTCGCCCTCGTATTTTCGACGATTCCGCCCGATCACCAGAAACTTTTCCTGGATGTCTTTAGCGGTCATGCCTATACCGTCGTCGTATACGGTAATGGCCTTGGGCGTACCGTTTTGCTCCAGAAATTCGACCACGACTTCGCTGGCATCGGCATCGTAAGCATTCGAAATCAACTCCGCCAATGCGGGAGGCAAAGTGGAATACATCTTCACCCCCAAATGCTCGATGGTGTTGGGATCGAACTTCAGTTCAAGTCGACTCATGACGGACGCTCTCCAGATGTTTTCTGTACTCGTTCGCATGCCGTCTTATAAACTCCGGCGGCAGGGCGTTCCCGATCATCAATGCGACCGACTCCTTTCCTCGCGATGTCGAAAATTTATACTTCGAAGGGAAAGTCTGGAGCAGCGCAGCTTCCCTAAGAGTGATCGCCCTATTTTCGGAAGGGTGAATGAAACGCCCCTTGGACGGATTGTTGCATCCGCCCGTGATGGTCGGCGCGACGTCATCCCAAGCCATTCTTCCGTAGACGTCCCGATATCCGGATTCAATCCGTTTATGGCACTCCAACCAGAACCGACGCGGTATATCCGTTCTGGACCCACCGTCTTTAGGGACGAGCGATATTATTTTCCTCACCCTTTCGCCTCTAATTTCCGGCAGATCGTGCAGTTGATCTCCGCTTTCTCCGGCGGGAGGCAACGATTCGATGAAGTGTCTTACCGTTCGACGTCGCTTGACCGGCGTTGGACTCGGAATGACTCCGAACCGAGACGCTTTTATCAGCATCCTTCTGCGTCGTTGCGGCACACCGTAATCCGCCGCGTCTTTGACTTGAACCGCATTTTCGTCGATGACGTATCCGATCTCGAGCAATTTAGCTTTCAGAACGCTTGTTCGCCAGTCTTTGGCCAACGCGGGAACGTTCTCCAGCATTATGGTCTTCGGCAAAGCGAGCTTCACGAATCGGAAAAACTCGAAGATCAGCTCGTTCCGCTCGTCTTCGATGGACGAAGCTCTATTCCGCGTTCTTTGCGTCGAGAATCCCTGGCAGGGAGGGCATCCAGCCAGCAGATCCAACTCCCCCCTTTTTATTCCAAGGTCGGACAATACTTGATCCACCGCCAGGTCGCGGATGTCGCATTCGTACAGCTTGATTCGCCGATTGTTCAACCGATAAGTCGCCGCTGCCACCGGATTGTTTTCGATCCCTGCCAGCACCCGAAATCCCGCTTTGCGAAGCCCGACCGTCAATCCTCCCGCTCCGCAGAATAGGTCTATCGCCGTATATTTCTTTGTGTCCATGCGCCACCGATCAAATCAAACCGGCCACGAGCCGGAGTCCTATGTAACAAATGATAACCTATCGACGAATATGCCGCTATTCGATGCCTCCAGACTGCGTCACGAACGATAGGCGACTATCTCGTTGGCATCGAGTTCGCGCGCCGGTACCAATTTGTAGTGTCGTTCCTCGACGACTTTAAGTTCGTCGCCGTCGAACGTCAGCTCGAACAGAGCGATTTGATCGCTCGTGACGAATTGCGCGGAGATCGGTCAGTGTCCACAATAATGATCCGCCTCATCCCGCGCTGCGGAGCTGGCCGATGCCTCGCGAGCCTGCCTCAACAACCAACGGTCGTCATAAAAGTCCAGCATATCATCGCCAGATCGTCGAAAGTGTGATTTAAGTTAAGGCTACTCGGCAGACTCTACAGCGTGGACCTTCTACGGATCGCCAAGATCGCTTGACGCCGTACTCCCCGACCTTCTCCGTCCGACAAATCAGATGGGCGCTCGAAGGCCCGGGGTATGCAGATTACGCACATCCCCCCGAGATTTACACTAGAATGTAACTTGACGTGTCAGAAAACAGCGGGGCCAAATGGCGACGACCGACGAAGAACAAATTGCAAAGCTGATCGACGCAATCAGCCGGTTTAAGGCAGGCAAGCCTCTCAAACACTACATTACACATGCGGTTTTTCCCCGGTTCAAAAATATTGAGCCAGGAACTCGCGTCGATTTCCCGTTTCCTCTTACTGCACTCGTCGGTGCGAACGGTATCGGCAAGAGTTCGTTGTTGCACGCGCTCTGGGGTATGCCGTTGGGGTACTCGACGCATAAATTCTGGTTTTCTACGGCACTCGACCCAATAGTCGCGAAGAAGCGCTCGCCACAACGTTATTTCTATGGCCACTGGAACGACTCCTTCAGAGGCATAGTAGAAACACGCAAAGCAAGAATCGGTAAAAAAGCGGATTATTGGGAACCGTATCGTTTGAGCAAAGTCGATGGGATGCTTCCGCTCCCCGACGGAGATTACGAAGGCAAAGATCAAGATCGCTGGAACCCAGTAAAACGACAAGTCGTTTATATAAACCTAAAGGCAACTTTCGGTTCCTTTGATCGCTTCTTCTACTTTGAAGATTACGACAAAAACGACGAACTACGACGGGTGATGCAACTCGAAGCGAAGCGCCTCAAAAGCATCAAAGAGTCCGAACGTCAATCGTACAAACTCGGCGGAGGAGCCGAGAGGCTTTTTATGAATCGCGACTTAATCGCTAAAGAGCTACGAGCGGTCTGCGACATTCTGGGCCGCAGTTATGAGTCTGCTCGGCTCATAAAACATTCCTTGTACCCTGGCGGACGCGGCAAAGATGTCAGCGTCGTATTTAAGCGAGGCACTGAATACTCGGAAGCCTTCGCCGGCAGCGGTGAAATTGCAGCGGTGCGAGTCGTGGTGGATGTGCTAGAAGCGGAGGACTATTCCCTAATCCTTTTGGACGAGCCGGAAACGTCGCTTCATCCGGGCGCTCAACGCTCACTTCTGCGTTTCTTGCTTGAGCAGATCAAGCTGAAAAAGCACCAGATAGTTCTCTCGACCCATTCTCCCGAATTTCTGAACGGGCTTCCCGACGACGCGATAAAAGTATTCGAAGACAACGGCAAGCTACAGGCAAGGATATTGCCAAAAAGCTCACCAGCCGCGGCTCTTGTTCGTTTGGGAAAGATTCCGAACAACAAGCTGCGCATTCTAGTGGAGGATCAACTAGGGGAATTGTTGATCTCACACGCAGCAAAGGGCCTAGACCCTGGCGACGCATCTCGCTTGGAGGTCAAAATTTCTCCGGGCGGCGGTGATTTTATGCTTACATACCATGGACCTGTGCTGATGGACACCCAACAGCCAGTCTTTCTAATGCTTGATGGCGACAAAAGAAAAGTCGACAATTTCACGGATCCCGCTACGGTTGCCAAAGCGGACGAAGGCCGTCTAGCAGAGACGCTAAAGGCGGAGGTGGGTTCCGAACCGGTATTCAGCATTCCGGGTGGTGAGCAGGCCGCGCATCAGCGAGCCAAGATCGAAGCCCAGCGTAACTATCTACTCTGGCTAAGGCAGCATGTTGGGTTCTTTCCTCGTCTCCTACCGGAACAAATTATTCTCGGCGCGCTTGCCCCCGGTAAGGTAAATGCTCGCGCATCTCCAGATGAAACAAAAGAAGCGTATATCGAGTTTCTAACAGGCGGTGTTGACGTCGACCCACCGACAGCAGCCGAGATCCGAGCATGGTCGAAACTGCAAGTCGCGCAGATTCCGCAGGACAACGAAGATATACAGGAAATACGCAATCGTCTGTCGGCGTGGCTAAATACCTAACGAGTTTCGACCCCTCGGCCAGATCATCCAGCAATAATAGGATTCCGTAGCGGTTTAATGATCTGCTCTTCCATCGTCATTCCGACCGTCGATGTCCCGCTTTCCTTTTAGATTAAAATAGCGGTCACGGTAAGGTGCCGCCCAACAGCATGACTAACTAAGCAGTCAAAGCATCGCACAACCTAATAACGCGCCATTCTCGGTCCAGCTCGCCGTCGTTTCTGCACAACGTTTGCATCTATAGCCCCCAAGGGTGTACCCCTAAAAACAAGAAATCCCCAAAACTCTCATGAACACTGGCTTTGCGGTTATCGTGTGATTCCGGCCCCGGCACCATTGCTTGTTCCAGGCTGTACCCCATAAACAATGGAATGGACGCTCCCACCCCGTAACGGCATCAAATGTGTCAAAGTGGAGATGTTGAACCCCCACTTAATCGGAGAGGAGCGTCATCATGCAGATTACAACTATTGGTATTGATCTGGCAAAGGATGTATTTCAGATTCACGGTGTGGATGGGCAAGGAAAAATTGTGCTTAGGAAGCAACTAAGGCGTGGTCAGATGGCTTCATTCTTTGTGAATCTGCCTGCATGCCTGATTGGTATGGAAGCTTGCGGCAGCGCGCATTACTGGGCACGTAAACTTCAGGAACAAGGTCATGTGGTACGGCTCATGGCGCCGCAGTTTGTTAAGCCCTATGTGAAGACCAATAAACATGACGCGGCCGATGCTGAGGCGATTTGCGAGGCGGTACGACGACCGAACATGCGGTTTGTTCCGATCAAGAATGTTGAGCAACAGGCCATATTGTCAGTGCATCGCGTACGCCAAGGATTAATCAAAGCACGCACAGCGCAGGCGAATCAGATTCGTGGGTTGCTCAGCGAGTTTGGGCTAGTTTTGCCTAAAGGAATTCGCGTTGTTTACCAGCGTGTCCCGGCGTTGCTTGATCAAACTGGCGATGAGTTGCCTGGTTTGTTTCGAGAGTTGGTGTTGCGTTTGTTGGCGCATCTGAAGGATTTGGATCGTCAAGTCAGCGAGTTAGAGCAACAAATTAACGCATGGCATCGATCCAATGCATTGTCTCAAAAGCTGGAGAAAATTCCCGGCATTGGGCCCATGACCGCCAGTGCATTAGTGGCTTCGGTTGGCGATGCAAAAAGTTTCTCCAACGGCAGGCAGTTGGCAGCGTGGTTGGGATTGGTTCCCAAGCAGCACGCAACAGGTGGAAAGACGAATTTACTTGGAATCAGTAAACGCGGCGACACATATTTACGCACGTTGCTTATTCACGGCGGACGTGCCGTGATTCGAAGTGCTGAGCAAAAACCACCCCATGCAAATTCATGGCTTGCTCGAATTCTGGCGCGGCGTCACAAAAATGTAGTGACTGTCGCCCTGGCAAACAGAAATGCTCGAATCGTTTGGGCCTTGCTTGCGCATGATAGGGAGTTCCACGCTGATTACGCACCGGCGTAATCAGCGTGGACTATGAAAAACACAAGTAAGTCTTAATAGGAGTTCAGTTCACCGATTGCTCAGGCAATCAACGTTGATGGCAAAACAGGTAAGACCGTGGTCGGCAAAGCCCGACGTCCCCCTAGCGCTATGAGCGCGGTTAAACGATGGGGCACCGACCAGCACATTCCATCAGGGACAGCGGCTAAGCCGCGATAAAAGTCCGAATGTACGGGTGCAATCTTTACCTAATGCTGGCGGCATTGAAGGCTTGGCAAACCGGGAGCGTCCATGTACGTCCATGTACGGGGGATGCCGCATTCACTAAACACGGTTAATCACACCACTCCAACCGCACTGAGCCAAGACGCGCATGCGGTAATTCTCAAAGTTTCTAAATCCATACGCACGGCGTGAGAGCATCTCCATTTTAGTGTGGAAGCCCTCGGTGATGCCATTGGATTTGGTGAAGCGCCACATTCTCACGATCGGCTCCAGCCACGATCTGAGCGTTTGGGCCAATGCACGGGCCGGACTTTGCCCAAATTGCTGATACGTTGCACTGTCAGGGGATTTTCCGATTGGGAGGGTAACGTTTCCGCTCAAGCGCTATGGGGTGGCGGCAGAGGCATCTCAGGTGTTCGATAAGAATCCGAACGTGATCTCGTCGTCACACATAAGTCATCGATTCTATAAACATAAAAATTCACTAACAGTCAAATTTTGTTGACTATTAAAAATAGATATGCTCCAATGAGCTTGGCTAGGCGTATCGCCTAGGTATCGTTCTTTGAAGTTGTGCTCTTACCGTAAAAGCGAAAGGTTAGTGTGTATTGCCTGAAGTGATTCAGGCCGCTCCTTCATCCAGTGTTGGAGATTTTGAGGTGAGGTAGGCCGAGCAGCAATAGGTCTGCCGCGAAGGTCCGCTCTCGCACCGCCGCGCGTATCCCCAGTTAGCAAATTGCAATCCGCTAATACGTGATCCGTGATGAGCAAATGGTGTGGACGGGGCTTCATAGCCGCGAAGACTGGTGTTGGGCTTGCGCATCGAGTTGGCTCCTTTCGGCCTATCGCCTTGTTACGGGGCTTCGGCGTTGTGCCGAGTTTTATAGGAGCATTTTTTATGCAACACCAGACTTTAAAGAACACCATCGCAACGCTTCAAAAGCTGCGCGATGTGCATTACAGCCAACTCGATGCTGGCGCTCTGGCAGAGCTGGATGGCGTACTGCAGCAACTTCGCAACACGCTTGAGAGTTCTGAACGGCGAGAACTCGAACACAAGGATCTTGTGTTTCGGGCTCTGCGCATCACCGACATCGTCATCCGTGCAGTAAGCAATATTACTGAATGGATGAAGTGATGAAAGTGAGCCAAGACGCAGCAAGCCCAATATTTGCTTATCGGAGTCGTTTATGAACGTTGGACAAGCCATCAAGATGTGCCGGACTCGGCGGGGGCTTTCCCAAACTGATCTTGCACAGCAAGCTGAATGCTCGGTGTCCTACTTGTCCATGTTGGAGAACAACAAACGCGACCCCACACTCTCCACCATGAACAAGATTGCCCAAGCGCTACGCGTTCCCGTTGGCATCCTCTTTTTTCTAGGTGCAGAAGGTGGTGATCTAAGTGGTATAGACAAGTCGCTGCAGGGAGAACTAGCCCGCACAGCATTGGAACTGCTCAATGAACCCATCAGCAACCAACGCGCCCTTCTATAGGCAGCGACGAATCGGTACTTTGCAAGCACTACATATCCCATTAGGGATTCCCGCTAGTGACTTACTCAAGCTCAGCGAACGCGCCGACTCCCTTTACCGTCTCGCTAAATCCATCAGCAAGCCAGACGGCAGCGTACGAAATACCTACGATGCACGGGAGCCATTAAAGGAAGTCCATCGGAGAATCAAAAAACAGATCCTTGATCATGTGCACTTCCCCGTCTATCTGACCGGTAGCATCAAAGGGTGCGACTACAAGGCTAATGCCACACTTCATACACATGCACGAATTGTGATCAACGAGGACATCAGCAGGTTCTTCCCATCTACATCGGCAGATCGCGTATTCAACGTTTGGCACCGATTCTTCGGATTCAGTGAAGCTGTGGCGGAATGTCTTACAAAGCTGACTACCCGGCAGGGCAAACTCCCGCAAGGAGCAATTACCAGCTCATTTCTTGCAAATCTCGTGTTCTGGCAGGACGAGCCAATATTGCAGGCAAAATTTGCAGCCCAAGGGCTCGTCTACTCTCGCTATGTTGACGACATCGCCGTATCATCCAAATCCCTTCTGGCCGACGAAGGAAAATCAGAAATCATTCGGAATGTGTACGGCATGTTGTTTAAACATGGCTATCAGCCAAAGCGCACCAAACATGAAATTACCACGTCATCGGATCGCATGGCGGTCACAAAACTCTCGGTGAATTCGAAGCCCGGCTTGGGTCGAGCCCATCGCAGCCGGACGCGTGCTGCAGTACAGGCCATTGAGAAAAGTTTCGCTCTCGGAAAGCCCCTCCCGTTTGACCAAGGCCCCTACGCCCAAGCAATGGGTCAAGTAAGGCATCTGGAACGGTTTCATCCAGGCAAAGCAGCACCACTAAAAAGTCGACTGCTCGCATTGAAAAATGCTCCTAAAAAGCCAACTCACAAGGAAGCCGAATGAAAAGAAACTGGGATATTATCCGCGACGTGCTGATCGAAGTTGAAGCGCTAAACAGTGCCCAGTTCGAGACAATCCAATACGGTCCCACTAGCGAGAGTGAACAGTCAGAAAAAGACCAGCATGGAATCTTATTGTGGAAAGCAGGATTTCTTGAAGGAGCCGACGCTAGCTGCATGGACGGAGACGCAATCCTGGCGGACGGCCTGACCTGGGCTGGCCATGATTTACTGGAGACAATCAGAAGTAAGGCTGTGTGGGAGCGCATCAAAACCACAGCGCGCGAAAAAGGTATCGAACTCACCTTCGACGCAGTAAAGACGCTCGCAAAAACTGCATTTGCATCCATTATCAGTGGTGCCTGAGCAAGAAGCCTCCAGAAATATAGCAATGCTAGGCCACACACTCATCCTGTTTAGCAACACGCCGGCGGGCGCGCATGCCAGCGCACTGATCTACTCGCTGGTGGAGACGGCCAAGGCCAACGGGCGCGAGCCATATACCTGGTTGCGCACGGTGCTGCGCGAGTTGCCCCGCGCCAGCACGGTGGAAGATTACGAGGCGTTGTTGCCATGGAATCTGGATCTTGAAACCTTGGCTGTGCAAGCCATAGACGCGGCCTCGATGCGCCACGCATCGTCGTGAACGTAACCGCGTCCCCTCCCTTCTTGCGGTATGACAAGCGATAGCAAAACCCTTCTGGATCGTGAATTGTTCACCGAGGCCTTGCGTCATATGAGCGAAGCCGATCTGCGCTACCTGAACCGCATGGTGGTCGAGCGGCTGAATCTGCTGGCTCAGGCCAGGAGCACGGTGCAGCTGGCGCAGTTTGCGCAGGGCGACCGGGTCAGCTTTATCGCGAACGACGGGATGGAAAAACATGGCACGGTTCTGCGGTTGAATAAGAAAACGGTGAGTCTGCGCACCGACGACGAGATGCTCTGGAAAGTCTCGCCAGGATTGCTGCGCAAATCCGGTCGCTGAGACACGCGAACTTTACCGCCGACGGCAGTCGCAGAAAACCATGGGGTTCGTGGCGCACTTACCGTCCATTCTTCTTTAATACTGACTATGCCGCGGACGCTAGGAGAAAGGGCGTCTGAACTGTTTCCCTTGCGCTTGTGGGAATTACCGGTCAACGTACCCGCTGTCACTTTATCTTTGTTCTGGCACACGAGAAATACAGACGATCCGCTGCAAAATTGGGTACGCCAAAGCATCAGCCAAGCAGCTCTTACTATTCAGAACGTATAGCTGAATATCTCAACTTCAAAATAAATGCCCTATGTCGATGCAATAAAGACGACGAACACCGTTATGAGGTGGTCGGTGAGTTTCTAGGAGTGTTTAATGAGTGTGGTCGCCCCATGACCAAATAAAACATGAATTACTATACGAGGCTGACCAAACAGGCCCGTAGCGCGCATTGCCAATACCATGCTCCAGCTCGTCCGCTTCCAAGTAGCTTCCCAAACCCAATGCCCACCCTCTCCTCGTTCCATCCCCGCAATCGCCACCAGGGCCGCTACGATTTCACAGCATTGATCAAAAGCATGCCGGAACTCGCCGCGTTCGTGCGGGTCAATCCGCATGGCGATCAAAGCATTGATTTTGCCAATAGCGCTGCGGTGCGGGCGCTGAACGCGGCCCTGCTCAAAGCCTGGTACGGCTTGGCTTACTGGGATATCCCGGAAGGCTATTTATGTCCGCCCATTCCGGGCCGGGGCGATTATGTGCATCATCTGGCCGACCTGCTGGCCGAACGCAATGCAGGTGTCATACCCCGCGGCACGGCGGTGCATGTGCTGGACATCGGCACAGGCGCCAGCGCAATCTACCCGGTCATCGGCAGTTGTGACTATGGGTGGTGCTTCACGGGCTCGGATATTGATCCGGTTGCCATCAAATCGGCACAAGCAATTATCCAGGCGAACCCCGGCCTAAGGGGCGCAGCCGAAGTACGCCTTCAGAAATCGCCGGCCCATATCTTCAAAGGCTTGGTCGGCGTGAATGAATACTTTGACCTGACACTGTGCAATCCCCCTTTCTATAGTTCATCGGAAGAAGCCGCAGACAATTCGGAACGGAAATGGCGCGGCCTGGGTAAAGCCGGAGCCCGGCACAAACGCCCATTGCTGAATTTTGGCGGTCGCGATAACGAGCTTTGGTACGAAGGCGGCGAGGCCCTGTTCATCAGCCGCATGGCCGAAGAAAGCAGGGTCTTCCAGAAACAGGTGCTATGGTTTTCGACCCTGGTCTCGAAAGAGTCGCACCTACCAAAAGTCTATCGCAGCATCAAAAACGCCGGCGCACTTGAAGTACGCACAGTCGACATGGCACAAGGCCAGAAAAAAAGCCGCTTCGTCGCCTGGACTTTCTTGAACCCTGCAGATCAAGAAGCATGGCACAAAAGGCGCGAAGCGAATGCGGGGCGCAAGAGCCGGTAAGACCGTTAACCGGCTGCTCGCGGCCAGCGTGCAGCGCTTATCCCTGAACGGGCGCTTCGTCGTTGCTCATCCATTTGTGCAGGCCGTCAACCCAGGTGTGTGCGGGCAGGCCCAGCTTTGCTTGGATTTGTTCGGCGCGTTTGTAAAGGTCGTCGAAATCTACCAAGGGCGGCTGCTTGAAAGCAATGGCCACGATGTTGCCCTGGTGTACTTCAGGCAGCCACGCCACGGCCTCGAACGATTCCTGCAACATCTGAATGTGGTGCAGGTGCTCCGGCCAGTCGCAATATAAATTTATCGTCAAAATACCGGTGGCAGTCAGGCAGCTCGCGCATTGAGCATAGAAGGCGGCGGTGCTACGCAAAGGTCTTATGGCTTGGGCATCGTACAAATCCACCTGCAGAACGTCGATTGACCGACGGCGGGAAAAGTCCGACACGTAATCCATGGCATCCAGCGCCAGCACGTTTAAGCGCTCATCGTCGGGCGGTAACGCGAAGTGGTTGCGGCAGGCCGTGATCACGTCGGGATCCAGCTCAATGGCGGTTACTTTGGCCGGCGTTAAGCGTTGATAACAAAATTTGGTGAGCGCGGCTGTGCCCAGGCCAAGTTGAACGATATGCGCCGCATTATCGCGAAACAGCAGCCACATCATCATTTGCTGAACGTACTCAAGCTCAATATCGTTGGGCTGGTTAATACGCATGGCACCCTGTACTACAGAAGAACCAAAGTGCAGGGTGCGTACACCGTCGTTTTCCAGAATATTCAGCATGAGGTCACGGCCATGGGGGAATACAGCGAACCGCATTATCCCCCAATACAGGGTTTTACGCCTGTGCCGTTCCCCTAAGGGCGCGCAATGGCGGCCCCACCATAAACGGATGCGGGGTCGATTTTCATGTCGATCACCAATGGGCGCTTGCGGTCGCGCGTGGCCACAGCACTCATAGCCGCCTGCAATTCGTCGCTGCTGGTCACGGTTAACCCCTTGCAGCCGAAAGCCTCGGCAATGCGCGCAAAGTCACGCGACGGCAGCAGCGAAATGTCTGGATCCATGTTGTGCATCGTCATGGCAATATGCTCTGCGCCGTAGCTGCCATCGTTGGCCACGATCACGACCAGGTCCAGTTGCTCGGCCACGGCCGTGGCCAGTTCGCTCAGACCGCTCAGCATGAAGCCGCCATCCCCGGTAACAAGCAGGGTGGGCCGATCTCCGGCTGCTCTGGCGGCTCCCATGGCGGTCGCCTCGCCAATACCAATAGACGAAAAGCCGTTGCCGTCGACATAAGAGCGGGGATTCGGCACCGAAATCACGTTCCAGAATGCGAACATGAAACGCCCGGAGCCGGTGACGAACACGCGGTCCTTGGGCAGCGCCTCTTCCACTGCGAAGGCTACCTCGTAAAGGTCAACGGTTCCGGCCGGCGTCGAATGCACAAGTTTCGTTCGCGCCTTCTCGTGATAAGTCTTGAGCTCCTCGAGCAGGTCGTCGTTACGTGCGCCAGAGCCCGGAATCTCGGCCTCGTCCAGCCAGTTGACCATGGCATCGGCGGTTAGACCGGGATCACCGAGCAAGCCAACGGTTACGGGCGTGCAGCGCCCGAGTTCGCTTGGCAGCGGATTGATCTGGACAATGCGTTTGCCGCGGGTCAAGCCGCGCTCTCCCGAAGTGTATTTGTTCAGGCTGGCGCCGAACACAATCAGGCAGTCGCTGCGCCCGATGACGTCCAGAGCCACCTCATGGGCAACGGTTCCGGAAATGCCCAGGTGGAACGGATCATCATTAAAAAGCCCTTTCCCACGCAATGAGGTTGCCACGGGTGCCTCAATGCGACGCGCAAAACGCAATACCGCAGCCTCGGCCTCTGGGCTATCCACCCCACGCCCGGCAATAACAACCGGCAGGCGCGACGAGGCGATGATGCCGATGGCGTCATCCATGTCAGTGCTGCTTTCAATAACGCTGCGCGTCTCGGGTAGTCGCAGGTACGGTTTCTGATATTCAATTTCCACCCACTGGAACTCTACCGGTATATTCAGCACGATGGGTCGACGCTCAACATGGGCGCGGTAGAACGCCCGCGCCAAATCTTCGGCCACGGTTTCCGGGCTGCGCAACATCTCGAAGCCTGCGCCTGTGGCCTCAACCAACCCTCGTTGGTTTACATTCTGGGCGTGTTCGCGGTCGATCGCCGGGGTATCACCGGCAAGCAGCACCATGGGTGTGCCCGCCTTGGCGCCTTCAACCAGAGCCGTAATGGTGTTCGTTAACCCAGGGCCGTGGGTGACCGCAGCCACGCCTACCTTCCCGGCCACACGGGCCCAACCCTGTGCCATCAACACCGCACTACCTTCATGAACGGCCGCTACATAGTGCCCGTTGCAGTCACGGCGATAACTGTCGATGATGTACACACAGCCGTCTCCGAGCACGCCAAACAGATCCGTACAACCCATATCCGACAATCCGCGGGCAATCGCTTCATAGACTTTCACAGCTTCTCCTCGGTTATTCAACGTCGAAAGAATTTTCCTGGCGCCTTTCTGTTGGCACCTCTCAGTTCAGAGTCTAAACCCCTTGGGAAAAACGAGTGTCATTAACCTTGCAAAGAACGTGTTTTTAGTTGGGTGCCAATGGACGAAGTGAGCAACGCCCTATGAAAGCATAACGGATGATATCCTTGCCTCATTAACCTATTACGCATAGCAAACCATGACTCTACGTGCCGTTAGGAAAACTCTGATTGCCTTTGCCGGCTGCGTATTTCTGGCTGCCACCGCAACCGAGGCAATGGCCCAATCCGAGAGTCCGGCACGAAGCTGGCGCACCGCAGCGCGGCACTCGGCCGGCATGGCCCCCGATCCCGTAACGCTGAAAAATGTCAATATTGTTCAGGTCTATGCGGCCTCAACCTGGGGCTGGCGTGGCAATTTCGCCGTTCACACCTGGCTCATTTTCAAGCGTGCCGACGATAACGCTTACACTCGCTACGACGTCGTCGGATGGCGTAAACCCAATGTGGTTCAGCGCAACTATGGTCCGCCGGATGGATATTGGTACGGCTCGGCCCCGCAGCTTCTGGTAGACCACCGCGGCCCGCATGTTGCCCAGATGATCGACGAAATTGAAACGGCGATTACCGACTACCCTTACGCCGACACGTACAAAAGTTATCCGGGGCCCAACAGCAACACCTTTCTGGCACATATTGGCCGCCAGGTGCCGGCGCTACAACTCGATCTGCCTGCCAACGCCATCGGCAAAGATTACCGCCCCCTGTATCAGCCTATTGGCCTTTCAACCTCGGGCACAGGCATTCAGGCGTCGCTTTTGGGGCTGCTGGGCGTAACCCTGGGTTGGGAAGAAGGCCTTGAATTGAACTTGCTGGGTCTGCATTTCGGTATCGACCTGAACCGCCCGGCGCTGCGCCTACCTTTCATTGGCCGGCTTGGAATGAGCGATACAACCTATACCAGAGCTATGGCCGACGCGTATCAGTAAATCCGAAATCAAAGCAGCATGCTATCCATACATACCCAAAAAGGGTATGATAAAGCCCAATATGGGTATAAAAAGCGCTGAACTCTCGCACAGCAACCTCGCGGACGCTCTATTTTCCAGCACAAAACAACGAGTGCTGGGTATACTTTTTCGCCAGCCCTCACGTAGCTTTTATGCCAATGAGCTAATCAGTCTGGCAGGTAGCGGCTCGGGAGCCGTGCAACGAGAGCTCGCGACACTGGCTAACAATGGCTTGGTAACGGTGATATCAATCGGTAACCAAAAGCACTATCAGGCCAACCCGGAATCACCGATCTTTGCCGAGCTCTGTTCCATTATCCAAAAAACAGTCGGCTTGGTCGACCCCATACGAAAAGCCCTTCAGCCATTGTCTTCACAGATTGCAGCCGCTTTTGTGTATGGGTCCGTCGCCAAGAAAACTGACACCGCCACCAGTGATATTGATTTAATGGTGATCAGCGACGATGTCAGCTACGCAGAACTTTTCTCGGCTCTGGAAAACGCAAGCATCAAGCTCGGCCGCCCCGTGAATCCCACGATTTTGTCCCACGATGAGCTTAAACGGCGCCTGGAAAATCAGGAATCATTCCTGACACGCGTTATGGAGCAACCCAAAATCTGGATCATAGGAGAAAGCAATGGCCTCAGCATTTGAGAACCTTAACGGTCCAGGCAAATCATTACGAGCCGAACCGCCTGACAAGAAAGAATTTGAAGGTTTAATCCGCTCCGGACATGCCAGGCTGCGTGACGCGCTGAATACGACGCTATCAATCGAAAGCCGGTTCGACCTTGCCTATAACGCTGCCCATGCTTTTTGTTTGGCTGCGCTACGCCGGCATGGCTATCGCTCCGGCAATCGATATGTCGTATTTCAGTTGCTACCTGAAACGCTGAAACTAGGCCCTGAGGTCTGGCGTGTTTTAGCCAAGTGCCACAATATTCGCAACTTAGGCGAATATGAAGGCGATTTGAACGTCGATGCACGTATCGTCGCAGACTTGGTAACCGCATGCCAGGCAGTCGCGAAAAGTGTAGATGCATTAGCGCCGCTTAAATAAAAATTCAGCCCGATACTCTTAAAAAAGCGAGCCAAACACCAAACCCATTTTATGATTTCATGCGCGAAGTCATTTTTTCTTTCAGCAATACCCGTATCCGGGCAATCGGGCTCGCTAATTCACATGCGTACGCTGCCTACCGCATTACCGGCGTCAATCGCGAAGAGCAACTTAGAGCCAGCCATTGCAAACCCTGGCGTGACGCAAGTATCTGGCATTTCACCGTGAAAATGTACTTCTAATGTCCAGGTTTCTGGAACATTTATAATTGCGAAGGAGTATCCAGAAAGGCAAAAAACCATGAAAATCCACGTGATGAGTGTTTTCGTCGATGACCAATCCAAGGCAAAGGAGTTCTACACGAAAATCCTCGGATTCATCGTTAAGCACGACATACCGCTGGGCAAGAACCGCTGGCTAACGGTCGTATCCAGCGAAGAACCCACAGGAACAGAGCTGCTACTCGAGCCAAGCGAGCACCGTGCGGTACAACCCTACAAGAAGGCGCTGGTTGAAGACGGCATACCCGCGGCCTCGTTCCAGGTCGACAACCTGGACAGCGAATATCAAAGGCTCCGCGACCTGGGCGTCACATTCACTGCACAGCCAATGGATGCAGGTCCGGTGCGCATGGCGATTTTTGATGACACCTGCGGAAATCTGATCCAGCTTGTGCAAATAAAAAACGAATAAGACTTCCAACCACCACCACGCTGTGCGGTTTGCCGGCCACGTGCCGTGAGAATCACCCCAGCACCCGCCCCCGCAATCGCTTCACCTGCCCTCTGACCGCTTTGCCCTCAAGCCTGCGGCGCTTCGAACCCAGCGTGGGTCTTGTCGCTTTGCGTATCCTGCGTGGCTGCGACACGCTGTCCACCAAAGCCTGCAACCGGTCAATGGCTTCCAGTTTGTTCTTTTCCTGACTACGGCTGCTTTGCGCCTTAATCACCACCACGCCGTCGTCGGTAATGCGCTGATCGCGCAAAGCAAGCAGGCGCTCTTTGATTTCATCGGGCAGCGATGAGTGCGGAATTGAATAACGCAGATGAATGGCGCTTGAAACCTTGTTCACGTTCTGGCCGCCCGTGCCCTGCGCGCGGATAGCGCTAAAAGTCATTTCGTCTTTTGAAACAGGAAACCGGGTGATCGTCATAGCGTGTTGCAGATAGTGTTGCGCATAAAGGTAACACGTTAAAGCATCAACGCCGCCAATAGCCCCAGCGCGCCTGCCGAAATAACAAGGCGCCGTGAACCGTAGGTTAGCAAAAGCGCAACAAGCATGGCCGCAACGCCCAACTCGCCCACCCATATCGCCAGGCCAATGGAGGCACCTTCCTGCTGAATGGACTGTGTGGCAGCCAGCGCTAATATTACCCAGCCGGTCACTCTAAGCGCCAGCGAAAAAGGCGAAGTGACAGGCCCACCAAAGACCGCTTCAAAGTGTCTCTTGATCGATAAGGCCAATAATATAAAACCGAACAGGCACAGAGCCAGATTAGATATTGGCATAGGACCGCTCCTTGCTCTGCGGCACCTGCTTGCCGGCCGGCTTGGGTTTGGCGTTGCGGGTTCGAACGAACCATGCGGCGGTTGCCAGCACAATCGCCGCTGCCCATAAGCCAAGATCGAACCCCGCAATTAACCAATGGCCGGTTGCAATGGTCTTGATTAAATGCGTATCGAAATACACGAGGCCAAATACAGGAAGCAGAAAATACAGTACAGCGGTTAACGTGAGCTGCTCCACCCAGGCCTGTCGGTGCGATCTGAAGCAGGCATGAATCAAACATGCTGCCCAGGCGATGAAAAAGATACGTATTTCCCAATCGGAACGCCCGGCCATGCCTAACGGTAACAACCGGTTCGCCCAGAAATAGGCGGCCAGCGCCAGCAACAGGCCGGCAATCGTGGCCACGTTAAGGCGTTCCACCAGATAATGCCCAAAATGGCTGCCGTGCTTGCGTCGCTGCGGTGCCCGTTTAACAACCCATAGCACCATGCCGGTGGCCACCATGGCGGTACCTGCCAAACCGGCAATGAAAAACAGCCAGCGCAACCAGGGCCCCGCGAACCGCAGCAAATGCAAACTGGTCAACACGTTGTAGGTGGCCGTCACCGGATCAACATCGGCCTTGGGAGTGACGTCGATCAACGCCCCGCTGGCGCCATTGAATTGCATGCGCTCGTTACGACCGCGATCCAACAGGCTGCTTGCGCCGCGTTCACGCAATTCCACAACAGCCTGATTCGTACCCGGTGCAGTCACCGTAATATGGTCGACGCCACGAGGCCACCGGGCCTGCGCTTGCGCGATCATCGGCATAATCGGTGCCGCCGCTACCGCTGTCGTATCGACGGCAGAAGGTAACTCAACAGCCGCCGGCCGCCCGCCCCGATCATTAAAGTAAGCGCGCATATCGCCGTCGTATGCCGTTTGAACGCCCCAGGGCATGAGCATGAACATCAGCAAGAGCAAGCCGCTGTAGGTAATCATGAAATGAAAAGGCAGCGAGAGAACGGCCAGGACGTTATGGGCATCCATCCACGATCGCTGCCCCTTGCGTGGCCTGAACGTGAAAAAGTCGGCAAATATTTTCTTATGCGTGATGACACCGCTTACGATGGCCACCAACATCATCATGGTGGCGATACCCACCAGCCAGCGGGCCAAAATACGGGGTAGCCCATACAGTTCAAAATGAAAGCGGTATAGGAAATTGCCCCCGCGCGACTCACGTTCCGGCAACGGTTGTGCGGTGGACGCATCGAGCACCACGCGATGCCCACCGAACCGGCTGGGCTTCTCTCCTTTGTCGAACCATTGCACCCGCACCGCCGAATCCCTGGGTCCCGGCAAGCTGATACTCCACTGAGAGGCATCAGGCTCGAGTGCCTGCATGGCTTCCACCGCCCGTTCGGGCGTGCGTTCATCCGCCACAGAGCCATGTTGTTCGGGCTGCATCCAGAAGCTGATTTCGTCGCGAAAAAAACTGAGCGTGCCCGTGGCGAAAATGGCGTACAACAGCCACCCAAGCAACAAACCGGACCAGGTATGCAACCATGCATTTGTTTGACGAAAGCCCTTGGTGTTCATCGCACGCTCCACGTTAGCAACCCATAGATGCCCGGTACTGCAGCCATGACGCCAGCACCCAGCCATGCGCGAGCAAGTGAGCGCGCACAGAACGCCCAAATCACAACGATGCAGTACACCGTGAAACTGAACATGGTGGCCCCCAACACCGCCTGAGCTTTATGGGCCGGAAAGGCCAGGGCGAAACTGCCGGCATACAAGGCGCTGACGGCGTAACCGCCCACAACGGCCAACAACTTCTTGCCACGCGAGGTTCACACCACACCGAGCCGCCCCCCTACATTGTGTTAACGGCGCGCGACGCCTTACAAAGCAAGGTAAACAGTTTGAACGCCGGTGCCGATGATTACGTGCTGAAACCGGTAGACATTGACGAGCTGGAAGCCCGTATCCGGGCAATATTGCGCCGCGCCGGATGCAACAATACGACCCTGGTACAGGGAAATCTGGTTTTCGAGCCGCAGTCGCGTCACGCCATGGTGAATGGTGGCGTACTGACCTTAACGCGGCGTGAAACCATGCTGCTTGAAGAAATGTTGCGTTCAACACCGCGCATCCTCGTGAAGGACCATCTTGAGGACCGCATCTACTCGCATTACGAAAACGTGACACTCAATGCCATAGAAGTCCTGGTGTCTCGCCTGCGGCGCAAATTGAAAGCGGCGGGGGCAACCGCCTGCATTGAAACCATACGCGGCATTGGATACCGCCTGGTTCCTAAAGAACCCCATGTGCAATCGTAGCCTTCGGTGCCGCGTCATCATTTCCCTGCTCGTCGTGTTGATGCTGGGTTTCGGCACGCTGGCATTTAATTTTTACGACACGCGCGACCAACTGCGCCGCAGCATCATGCTGATACAGGCCCACGAAATCGGCTCCAAACTTAATTCCCATAGCGACTTCACCCAACTGCCCACGCATTACGCCGGTGGCGAGCTTTCTTACACACTTTATTCGGCGGACGGCAAGCTGCTTTGGTATTCCGCCAACCTTGACCGCCCCAGACGATTACACCGCGGCACACTTCAGAATGAAATCCAGCTTATTCGCACCACCGTGCGCAGCGGTCGGGGTTATGTCATTAACGCGCCGGTCACGCTAACCGATGGCGCTATCCTGATGGTAACCAAAGAGGACAAGCTGGAACGCGAACTTATCGGCAATCTGCTTTATCAACGTACCGTACGCAGTATGTTGTTGATTCCTTTTTGCTTGCTTGCGGTTGGCTTGCTTTACCTGCTGATGCGCTGGACATTACACCCGATACAAAAAGCGGCTGAGCTGGCCGAAGGCATCGGCCCGCATGACCCTAACCGCCGCATCCCGCTGAACAAGCTGCCCGACGAAGTGCTACCCCTTGCCCGCGTTGCCAATGCAGCGATCAAGAAACCCCCGACTGGCCTGCCATTAACCGCGAATTTGAGCAGGTACACAAGCTTGCCAATCAGTTGTTGTCTTTGGCTCACCAAGACAGAATCCACGTCAGCGGCCAAAGCGACAGCGATCAAACCGACCTGGCCCGCATCGCACGGGAAGCTGCTGGCACCATGCTACCCCTGTTCGAAATGTATGGCCGCAATATCGAATTGCACCTAATTGACGACGTGATTGTTCAAGGCAACCCCGACCTGTTGCGCGAGGCGATACGCAACGTACTGGAAAACGCCCTTTACCACGGCGCGGGCCTGGTCACGATGACGCAGACAAATGACACAAACACTTCGGCAGTCCTTCGTATCGCCGATGAGGGCACCGGCGTGCCGCCTGAAAGCCAGGAGGCCATGTTCGTGCGCTTTCGCAAGGGCCGTGAAAACAGTGCCGGCTCAGGGCTTGGCTTGGCCATTGTGCGACGCACGTTGCGTAATGCCGGCGGCGATGTTCGATTTACCTGCACCCAGCCCTGCACGCTGGAAATGCAATTTCGTATTGTTACCTGAAACACGGCGCTCCGTTTGCCTGTGTACCCCCTCCTTTCCGTTTTTCTTCATTTGGTCAGACTACGGTCAGGTTGCTGTGATAATTTATATAAAAGCAAATGATCATGATTCTCGTTTGCAATTAAATTATGGCCATGTTTAGTTTCCATAGAGGGGAAAAATGACACATCGCCGACTCGGCTCGAAACGTCTCAGGCTGCGCACTCTTCAGGCGGGCGCCGCCACGCTCATGACACTCAGCGTGTCTGTTCAGGCTCAGGAAAAAGACGTTGCCACGTTGTCCGACATTGTAGTGACAGCATCCGGATTCGAACAAATGATTGCCGATGCACCGGCCACCATTACCGTTATTCCAAAAGAGGAACTGGAAGGCAAAGCGTATCGCAACGTGACCGACGCGCTGCAGGATATTCCCGGTGTCTCCATTGAAGGCGGCGCCGGCGGCAAACTGGAAAGCACGAACATCACCATTCGCGGCATGAGTGAATCGTATGTGCTGTTTCTGGTCGACGGTAAGCCGCTGGGCGCGTCTTCCGAGGCTTACTACAACGGTTTCGGAGGTGGCGCACAGGTGAACTGGCTGCCGCCTGTTTCGGCGATAGAACGCATTGAGGTCATCCGCGGACCCATGTCGTCACTTTACGGTTCTAGCGCCCTGGGTGGCGTAATCAACATCATTACGCAAAAAGTGTCTGACACCTGGACAGGCAGCGTTACGCTGGACGGTACCTTGCAAGAGCACTCCGATTCCGGCAATGCCTACCAGGGAAATTATTACTTAAGCGGCCCATTGGTTCACGACCGCCTTGGGTTAACCCTGTACGGATCACGCTATCAGCGCCAGGAAGACAACATACAGGCGGGATACGCCCGCCAGCGCATCATCTCCAATAATGCCCGGTTCGACTGGATCCTGAACGGCAACCACAGCCTGCGTCTGGAAGCGGGTCGTACCACCACCGACAATCGGCGCACGGAAAAATCGGGTGGCCCCAGTGACATGAATAACGAACGCGTTAACTATGGGCTGACGCATTACTGGGATTGGGGCAATAACAACAATACCGAAACCTATGTGATTAACGAAGAAGTCAAAATCGAAAACGGAACGAACGAATCGAAGTACAAATCCACCATCGTCAACACCAAGACGCTTATTCCACTTGAAGCACATATGATTTCGGTGGGTGCCGAATACCGGACCGAAGAAACAGACCACGATGCAAGCCGCTTCCCCGGCTCCAAGGCACTGAAACTGACACGCTGGCAAACCGCCCTGTTCGCCGAAGACGAATACAACATTACCGACAATTTCGCGCTTACTGCGGGTGTACGCCTGGACAAAAACGAGCATTACGGCAATCACGTAACGCCGCGTATCTACGGTGTGTATCACTGGAACGACAACCTTGTGCTTAAAGGCGGCGTCAGCGGCGGCTATAAAACCCCCACATTGAAACAATCCGATGACGGCATCGTGGAACAAGCCGGACGCGGCCGTTCGTGGGACATGGGGAACCCCAACCTCCAACCCGAAAGCAGCACCAACTACGAGTTGGGATTCGCCTGGGACACTCCGGATAACGTGAACTTCGGCCTTATGGCATACCACACTCGGTTCAAAGACAAAATCGACAAAACCTACGTGTGCGAAACGCCCAACGGCGCCCCGCCGTCATGCACTTACAACGGCGAAACGCGATACAGCATCCAGCAATACACCAACGTGGACTCAGCAACACTGCAGGGTATCGAGGCCACTTTCGGCATGCCGCTGGGTGACGTGCGGCTGACGACAAACTATACGTACTCCGACAGCAAGATCACCAGCGGTGAGGACAAAGGCCAGGCGCTGAACAACACCCCGCGCCACATGTTCAATATCGGCCTGAACTGGAATCCGAATGCCAGGCTGGGCGTCTGGGGCAAGCTGAAATTCAAGAGCAATACGATTGACGGCGGCGACGACCGGATTCCGTCTTATACCTTGATCGACGTCGGGGCAACATACCAGTTCAACCAGAACCTGAGCGGCTTCCTGGGCGTTTACAATGTGTTGGACAAACAGGTGGGCAGCGAACTGTATGGCAAAACGCTGGACGGCAGAAGATACTATGCCGGCCTGACGATGGGTTTCTGAGCCGACCCCGACATGCCCGGCAGCGTTTCACCACCGGGCATGCTTTCCCAGGCTTGCACCATGACTTTCCGGGCCGGGCCCCAGCGATAACCGCCCAGCGCACCGCTTTTTTGTATGACCCGATGACAGGGAATCAATAACGCAACCGGGTTGGCGCCAATGGCATTACCCACCGCACGTGCGGCCCTGGGCGCCCCCACCCACCGGGCAACCTGCGTGTAACTGGTGATCGCGCCCGGCGGTATTTTCAGCAAGGCACGCCAGACGGCAACTTGAAAATTGGTACCGGCCACATGCAGCGAAAGCGGACCTGGCTTTTCCGGCTTATTGCCGCCAAAAAGTGCATGAATCACATACTGCGTTGATGCGGCATTTTCCTTAATGGAACTGAAAGGCCAAGTATGGTGAAGGTCGGCCAGGAGTTCGTCCTGGCTGTTAAAGTCCATAAACCCCGCCCGACACACGCCCCGAGGGGTAACAGCCACAAACATACGCCCCAGCGGCGTCGGATGCACGCCGTACGCGATCTGTACTTGCTTTCCCCTACTCTTGAATTCCCCCGGCGTCACAGCTTCAAGCTGCACAAAATGATCGTGCAGCCTTGAACTTCCACTCAAGCCAAGTTCATGCGACACGTCAAGCAACGACCGGGAATCATCCAACAACGCTTTGCCCCGCTCCAACGTCAGAACCTGCAAAAAGCGCTTGGGCGTCGTACCAGCCCAACGACAAAAGAGCCGCTGAAAGTGATATGGACTGAGATGCACATGCGCGGCAACCTCTTCCAAACTGGGTTGGTCAGCCGCCCGATCAATTAAATAGTCCATCGCACTGGCGATGCGGTCATAATCCGACATGGTCGGGCCTCTTTAGTGCTTCCACAGAGACTATATTAAAAGCTTAACCGCCTAATGCCGACCCGAATCTTGCTGAGTTCATCAGAAATGAAAAAGGGAGCCCATCAAGGATTCCCTTTACCTGCGCGTTTGTGCGCCTGGAAGATCAGCAGCCGGCTGTTTTTCAACGCCGGCACGATACAACCGACGTTATCCGCCGCGACCAAAGAAGAAAGACACAATTGCCAAAATAATAAAGACCACAAAGATTATTTTTGCAATGTTCGCAGCCCCGGCGGCAATGCCGCCAAAACCCAATACCGCGGCAATAATTGCAATAATGAAAAAGCCAATTGCATAACCTAGCATTTTGATTCCCCTTCTTGTTTAATTGACCCGCAATTCATACTAGCAATTATTTCGTGACTTGCTCACTAAAGTTACAAATTTTTGATAATTCTAGTTATTCGACATATTTAATCGCATGACCTAGGTTTGCGTGGTGTTGGTTTCATCAATGGCTATGCCATAAAAACCGTACGTATCGGTAAAACGGTTCCGATCGTCGAAGTTCAACCATAGCCTTAAAAGCCAGCGGCGGCGGGCGGGGTCATCCCAATCGGTATAACTGGTTCGCGAATGCAAAATCGTGTGGTTGTTCAGCCATTGAATATCGCCGGGTTTGAAGTCCATGGAAAGGCACAAGCCTTCGGAAGATGCCAGGCTATCGATTAAATCGAACAGTTCAGTATGCCGCCCGGTTAAAGGCGGTGCGCCCTCGTATCGTTGCCCCGATTCAATAAAATTGCGCAAATACATCATCGATAATTTGCCATTGGCCCAACCGCAAATTGAAGTGACCCAATACGGTTTGCCGGTGACCGCATTGTGTTCCCCACGGTGATCAAACCATAGCGGTTCGTATAACAAAGGAATTAAATCGGGCCGTTGGCGCAAAATCTCGTTGTAAATACTGCATGAACTCACAATAAGGCTGGCCCCGCCGGTTTTGGCGGTTCGCACACAGGCCAACCCCACCACATCGGCACCGTCAACGTGAAAAGGTGCCGCATGGTTCGTGTGATAGAAGCGCGAGTTCGCGTTGGTGGTTGGGTCCGTTCCAGTAGTGTTAATAACACTGCCCAGCAGCTCGCCTTTGGCGTTTTGCACAATTGGCGAACCAAGGTGCAAGCCCAGCCCCCAGAAGGCCACACTTAGTTCTTCTTCCGTCCACTCATCCACCGGCAAGCCACGCCACAACTCAAACCCCCGTCCGTCCTCAAGCTCTTTTCTTAACGTATCGATGCGGGGCGTAAGCAGGGGCAAAGGAAACTGCTGTTTACTCAATTCGCGCAAGGGTTGCGCCAGGTTCATGACATGGCGAACAGCCGTCTTCAACTCATCGACTTCGGCCGTGCTTAACGTGTATTTCCACTCATTGGAACCGTGCATCTCGTCCCGCGTCCATGCGGCCGGACGATCAAAAGGCGCCATCAACATATCGCTCATCGTGTCTCTCCTTCAACTGTCGTAACCCGGCACCTGCGCCGCCATCTCGCGAATTCGCTTTTTATCCACTTTACCCACCGGGGTCTTGGGCAATTGATCCACCCAAACAATCTGTGCCGGCCATTTGTACTTAACCAAATGCTTGGCCAAATAATTCATCAAGTCGTCGTCGGCAACGGGCGTGCCGTCGGCAACAACATACGCCACCAAAACCTCGCCGCGATAGTCGTCGGGCACACCCACGACCGCTGCTTCGCTTACATTGGGGTGACGAAACAACACCTCTTCAATTTCGCGCGGGTACACGTTAAAGCCGCTCACAATGACCAGTTCCTTCTTGCGGTCGCAAATCGTTAAATAACCTTCTGCGTCCAGGTAACCAATGTCGCCTGTGTAAAGCCATCCGTCGCGCAACGCTTCAGCCGTCTCGACAGGCCGACGAAAATATTCAGACATGATCTGAGGACCCCGGGCCCGAATTTCACCAACCTCGCCCAGCGCCAATACCTTGCTGCCGTCGTGTACATCAACAATCTGGATCTCGGTTTGAGGCACGGCCAAACCCACAGAGCCCAGTTTCCTCACACCACTATAAGGGTTGTAAGCCAGTACCGGCCCTGCTTCGGTTTGCCCGTAGCCTTCACACACCGTACAGCCCGTTGCGGCCTCCCAACGACGAAGTGTGTCTTCCGCCAGCGCCGAAGAACCTGAAGAGCACAACCGCAGCGACGTCAGGTCGGCCCGCGCAAATCCTTCGTACCCCATCAAGCCCATGAAAATAGTGGGACTGCCCAGCATGAGGGTAATGTCGTAGCGGGCGATGGAATCCAATACGATATCGGGCTTATAGCGGGCAACAATCACCAACGTGCCGCGGCAATAAGCCGCCAAATAAAGGCCCATCGAAACGGCGTAAACATGAAACAACGGCGTAATAGCCAGCACCCGCTCCGCCTCGGGGCGGGTCGGCACCAGGGCTTCACGCTGACTGACATTGATTGCAACCGCCCGATGCGACAAGCTGACGCCTTTTGGTACGCCGGTTGTACCGCCGGTGTATTGCAAGGTTGAAAGCGACTCCGGGTCGGGAAGCGACAGCTTGTCGGCATATTCCGGCTGCGCTTTCCAGCGATGCAAGCGCTGGGATCCTTCCGCGTCTCCAATACGGAAACTGGCATCAAAGCGATGCAGCGCGCCTGACACCACCGCGTGCGCACTTTCGTCGTACACAATGCCCCGGGCCGCTGCATTATCCAGCACCTGGTTTAATTCGGAGGCGGTATAAGCCGGGTTAAGCGGCACCACCTGAGCACCCGCGGCCTGAACGGCATACGTGGCAATGGCGATATCCACAGAGTTCGACATGAATAAAACAACACGCTCGCCAACGCCCAAACCCGCTTGCCTTAATTGTTCGGCCATACCCGCCACGCAAGCCGCGTATTGCCGGTACGTTAATTGCTCGTTGCCGCATATCAGGGCAATACCTTGCGGGCACTGCCGGGCCGCGTCATCAAGCATGTGAACCACCGTCGGCCAAACCGGGGGCATTGCATCATGTGTCATGCTGAAACCCCTTGATTGGCTCTGGACGCCCCCAGATAAGTGGCCACCACCCGCGGGTCTTGCGCCAGGTCTTTAGCCGCGCCGTGTAAAGCGAAACGCCCCCCTTCCATGACATAGCAATAATCTGAACTTTCCAGTGCAATTCGCGCATTCTGTTCAACCACCAGAACCGACATGTGATGGCTGCGCAGCGACACAATAACCTTGAAAATTTCACGCACAATCAACGGTGCCAGCCCCAAAGAAGGCTCATCGAGCAACAACAGCCTGGGCCGGGACATGAGCGCACGGCTTAAGGCCAACATTTGTTGTTCGCCACCCGACAAGGTGCCTGCTTTTTGCTCAAGCCGCTCTGCAAGGCGGGGGAAAACGGATAACAACCAATCTCGTGTTCTGGCGGTTTCGGCATCACGCGTGCGACGAAAACGAAAAGCCCCCAGATCAAGGTTGTCGGCAACCGACAAATTTCCAAACAATTCGCGGCGTTCAGGCACCAGACACAACCCATGTTCGACGCGGTCTTCTATCGGCCATGTAGCAATGGGTTGGCCCTGCAATGAAATGCGCCCCGTTGAGGCGATACTGCCAATCATGGCATTAAGCAGGCTCGATTTGCCGGCGCCGTTCGGCCCCACAATGGAAACAACGCTGCTTTCTTGAACCGCCAGGCTAACACCGGTAACCGCCTGGATTTTTCCATAATTCACTTGCAGATCATCGACCTTCAGTAATGCACTCATGATCTAACTCCCCATGCCGCCCAGATACGCTTCGATCACCCGGGGATCCTGCTGTACATCTTCAGGCGAGCCCATTGCGATGCGTCGGCCATACTGCAGCACCACCAGCCTGTCGACCAGCCCCATCACAAAATCCATATCGTGCTCCACCAGCAACATCGTGACGCCTTGCTCGCGCAAATTGCGCAACAGCTCGGCAAGCGCCTGCTTCTCTTGCAGACGCAGCCCGGCCGCCGGCTCATCCAGCAAAAGCAGCGAAGGGTCACTGGCCAGCGCACGCGCAATTTCAACCAGGCGCTGTCGGCCCAGGGGTAACGAACCTGCGGGCAGCGAAGCCGCATCGGCCAGGCCAACGCGCGCCAACTGACGCTGTGCCTCAAACAAGACCCGGGCTTCTTCTTTGCGATCCAGGCGGAACATGGCCCGAAACAGCCCAGGGCCTCCCCGTCCGTATGCACCCAACGCCACGTTTTCAAGCACCGTCAGGTCGGGACGAATCCGCACGTGCTGAAAACTGCGGGCAATGCCCAGGGCCGATATCTTGCGCGGATTCAGCCCCCCAATTGATTTGCCCTTGAAAAGCGCTTGGCCTTCAGACGGAGAGATCACCCCCGTGAGCACGTTGAACAAGGTGCTCTTGCCGGCACCGTTGGGGCCAATCACACCCAACAATTCCCCTGCAGAAACAGCAAAGTCAACTTGGTCGACCGCAACCAGGCCCCCATAGCGCTTGGTTAAACCATGCACTTCCAGCAACGGGCTTCCCTTAGGCAAATGTTCACGCGGTGCATAAGGTTGCGCACGACTGGGCGCAACGGGAACGGAACCCGCGCTTACGCCCAGCCGAAATAAATTGGCCAGACCATTTCCCGAGCCGCGCAACAGCAATATCACGACAATGCCGAACACCATGATCTCGAAACTGCCGCCCCCGCCGGTTAAGCCGGGAATGGTGTCCCGCACGACAGTGCGCAGTATTTCAACCACGGCCGGGCCCACCAAAGCCCCGGCCAGAATCGACGTGCCGCCCACCACCGTCATGAATAGGTAATCAATTGAGGCACCAATTCCGAAGGGGCCCGGATTCACCACCGAAACATAATGAACATTCAGCCAGCCCGACAAACCGGCCAACACGGCGGCCAACACAAATATCGACACATTCAGCCGGGTTGTCCAAACCCCAAAAGACTGCGCCATAAGTGGGTCTTTCAAGCTGCGAATCGCACGCCCTACCCTACTGTCCAACAAATTCCGGGCGGCCAGGAACGCGAATGCGTTGAATAACCAGATCAATATGAAAAAGAATTGGGAATTGCCCAGATCCAGGCCTTCAATCGTAATGGGCGGGACACCACCAATGCCGTTATAGCCTCCCAGACCTTTGATATTGCCAAACAGGTGATAAAGGCTAATCCCCCAAGCCATCGTACCCAGCACCAGATAATGACTCGACAAGGTAATGGTGAGCCAGCCCAGCAGATATGCACTGACCCCCGACACCAACAACGCCGCGGGCAAGGAAACCCAGGGGCTCCAGCCAAAAGTCGTTACCAACACGGCCGACGTATAGGCACCCAGCCCCACGAACGCCGCCTGCCCAAACGACGTTAAGCCCGCCATACCGGTTAACAGCACAAGGCCGAGACAAATTAACGCGTGCAAACCAATGTAATTCAACGGCGTGAGTATCGACACCGGCAACAGGGCAGGCCCAAGAATCAATACGATCGGTACCAGCAGCGCCAACAACCAGCCACGGCTTATATTTCTTATCATGACTCGTCATCCTCATGACGCACGTACAAAGATCGCCACATCAGTACCGGCACCAGTGCGGCAAACACAATCACATCGCGAAACGACGAAGCGTAAAACGAAGCAAATGCATCCAGCAAACCCACACCTAAGGCGCCCAGTACGGCTAAAGGAAAACTCACCATTCCTGCACACACCACGCCAATGAAACCTTTGAGCCCCAGCAAGAAACCAGAGTCGTAGTAAATAGTGGTAATGGGGGAAATCAAGACACCGGCCAATGCACCGATAAACCCGGCCAGACCGAACGCAATCAGCCCGGCCGTTTCGATTCGAACCGCAGCCAACCGCGCCCCCAGGCGATTCATTGCCGTTGCGCGCAGGGCCTTGCCCCAGAGCGTTCTTTCAAAATACGCCCACAAGCCAAGCATTAATGCCATCGACACCACGGCCACGACAACCAGTTGATACGAAAGTCGGGTAAAGCCCACATCGATACGCCCTGCAATCAAGGGCGCTGAACGCAAGCCCTCGGGGCCGAAAAAGAACAGGCCGGCGCCCACCAACACAACGTGCAACGCAACCGCCACAATGAGTTTGGTAAGAATCGAGGTATGCAGGATAGGACGAAAAACAGCCGTATAAAGCAGTGGCCCCATAGGCGCCACCAGTAGCAACGTTAAAACACCGCGCACCCACGCAGACAGCTCCTGCGTTGAGGCCCACCACGCAATCGCACTGACCAACACCGGATAAATAATGGAGTAAACAAACTGACGGCCCACCCCGTGCCAGATCTGGGTTCGCCAAGCCGTCCAACACCAGGAAAGCAGCGCGGCCAAGCCAATGCAAGGCAAAAGCCACACTGTTCCCGGTACATTTTCCGTATTCAGAACACCCATTGTTAATGCACCAAAGGCAACCAGCTCGCCCGCAGGCAGCCAGAGCACTTTGGTGACCAGAAACACCTGAAGAATCGACAGCGCGATAAGGGCATACAGCAAGCCGTTCGTCAGCCCGTCCTGAATCAACAATATGGCAATGGTGGCGTTCATAACGGCTTTTATTCTTCCAGCAAACGGAACTTGGCGTCTTCAACGGTAATCATGACGCGGGCACGCTCGTCGAGACCATAGTGATCTTCAGGTGTGTAGCGATACACACCGTTGGTACCCACAACTTCCTCGCCCGATTGAATGCCGTTGCGCAGAGCCACGCGGAATGCTTCCGTACCAGGTTTGGCGCCCGTAGCCAGTGCTTTCTCGGCGGCCGCATCCAAAATCAACATGGCGTCCCACGCGTAGCCGGCAAAAGGCGAGACAGGGCCATCACCCCACTTGGCCTGATACTTCTTGATGAAATCCAGTGAGACCTGTTTGATTGGATTATTGTCGGGCAGCTCATTGGCGGCCACCATGGGGCCGGTTGGCATGCGTGCACCCTCAACCGCCTCACCCCCTGCATCAAGGAATGCCTGAGCAACTGTACCGTGCGTTTGGTAAATTGGGCCCTCGTAACCCTGATCGCGCAGGGTGGCATGCGGCAGCACCGCCGGCGTGGTGGAGGCACCGATGAAAACGGCATCAGGATCAACCGCGATCACTTTCAACACCTGGGCAATCACGGACGGGTCGGTGCGGTTGTAGCGCTCTTCGGCCAACACCTCGATACCGACCTCGGGCGCCATCTCCTTGAAAATATTCCAGTTAAGATCGCCCCAGCCGTCGGCATAGCCGATGAACGCAGCGGTTTTCACCCCGTTCTTTTTCATGTCGTCGACAATGGCCGCCGACATCAGCGAAACAGGCTGGGGAACATTGAATACAAACGCTTTTTTCTCGTCTGAAATCGCCACGGGAGACATGGCCAATTGAGCTGTTTTGCTGTTATTGGCAATATCAAACAGCGTCATGGCGGTAGGCGACGAAGTGGAGCCCACAATGGCATCGACCTTATCGACGTCAACAAAACGGCGGGCATTTTTCATAGCACTGGTTGCATCGCCGCCGTCATCCAGAATAATCCATTCAACGGGGTGCCCGCCCATTGTCGCTGGAAAGACTTCAGCCGCTTCCCGATAAGGAATCCCGTTAGAGGCGTTAGGGCCCGTAAACGTCCCCGTGAGGCCGATTTTTATCGGAGTTTGAGCAAACGAGACTGAAGAGGCCGACAGCATGACCGCTGCCATGAGTGCAAAGAATTTACGAGACATGAGATCTCCTGTTGAAGTGCATGAAGCGGCAAGCGCAAATTGCCCTGCCAAAACGCAACGCTCACGCCGGATCACAGACGCTTGCAGCAAGATTAGTACTTATGCAACGATTATGAAATACCATATACATGAATATAAATACTTCTGTAATTCCATAATGGAATGTCTAAATGAACACCGAAAATGATTTTCGCCGCTTGATGGGAAGACTGCGTTTGCGCCATCTGGCGCTTCTGGACTTGCTTGGCAAAGATCCGAATGTGGGGCGGGCGGCCAAAACAATGCATATGGCTCAACCCACTGCAAGCAAGCTACTTAGGGAAATCGAGGATATATTCGAAACAGTGCTTTTCACCCGAAACCGGCGCGGCTTAACTCCCACGCCGGCAGGCAAAGTGCTTGCGCGCAGAGCAGGCATTTTGCTGGCGGAAATACAAGCCACCCAGACGGAATTGCGTTCGGCCTTGAATGGAGGAACGGGCCATTTACGACTGGGCGTCTTCCCGGTAGGGGTTACCGAGGTTTTGCCGCAGCTTTATGCGGCCCTGCAAAACACGTGGCCCGGACTCACCATTGAAATAGAAGAAGCCGTTGAAAACCGTTTGCTGGATCAACTTTCGGAAGGCAAGATCGACTGTGTTCTGGGGCGGATTGTGATGGAAAATCTCACACCCGACTTGCGCCACGAGGCGTTGTACAACGAGCCTACTGTGATTGTGTGTAGCACACGCCACCCATTACTGACTGCAAATGCGCAAGAACGCGTGCAAATACTGCGCAACACCCATTGGATGCTGCCCGCACGCCACGGCGCCGTTTACAACATGGTGGCATCGAAACTGGCCGCGCTGGGTATCAAAGCGCCTCAGGTTGAAGTGGAAACAACATCGGTGTTCGTCACCATTGAGTTGTTGAACCATACAACGCTGCTTTCCATCCTGCCCAAAAAGGTGGCACTGGCTTATGCTGAACTGAATAAGGTGGCCTTGGCGCCCCAGGGTGATCTCGAATCGAATTACCCGGTTGGCATCATGTATCGGGCCGAAGCGCTAAGTAACCCAATCATCAATTTAGTGCTGGAAACGGTGCGTCAAAAATAATGCAAGAAACCGCTATTTTTTTAAACAAATACATGTTGTATGAGTGATACCCCACTGATCATCAACAGCGAAGCCACAATACCGCCCATCACGCGTGGTGGAATTTTTCCTGCCACTTTATTGCCCATTAAAACCGATAACAAAGCGATTGGTATAGCCCACAACCACCTAGGCCAGATGATATCCGGTTCCACCTGGTTATTTCCCAACAGAACTACCACTGCAATTGACCCTGCCAAAACCATCACTACCGGCACTGTTGCACGTACTTCCCAAACGGCACCAAGACGCCTTTGCAACCAGGCCACCACAATCGGGCCAGCCGTTGCGAACATCACCTCAACAACACCCACCATGCCACCGGCAAAGTGAACCCAACCAGAAGAAGGAATGGACGAAGGTTGTTTTCGTGGCATCAGTGCACGTGCGCCCACAACTACAACGTAAATACCCAGAAAGAATAAAGGCCATCTTTTGTCCAAAGACCCCAACAACCATAAACCAATCAACGCGCCCACAATCATGCCTGGCAACAGCCGCTTTAATTCCCTCCATTGAACTTGCTTCAGATTTAACCCACTATGCAAAATCGACGCCGGAATATCAAGCAAAATTGCTAGTACAACAACCTCGGTTAACGGCCAGTAGTTAGCCAATAGCGGCACAATAATCAAGGCGGAACCAAAGCCTGTAACTCCTAAAACGAGATATCCCGCGCAAACAACCAATGAAGGCAAGACAAAATCAACGATCAGCATGAGTGGCGACCGTCTCAAGATTGCGCGAATAATGCTGAATCCAGCGCATTAAAGCTTCCGCCGCAGGCGTCATCGGCAAATCGTGACGTCTTAAAACATAAACGATTGCGTTAGGCATGCGCTCTTGCACATCAATTTTGCATAGCATGCTAGAAAACGCATTACGCTCGTATAAAGCGCGCGGCATCGTGGTCACCCAATCAGAATGGGCAACAATTCCAGGTAACGCCAGAAACGACTCACACACCATTCCCACGCGCGGCTGCGTCAGACCATGTTGGCGAAACGCTTCTTCAATTATTGCTCCGGGCCCCCGCGGAGCACTGGAAAACACCCAGTAGCTCTCCTGCAAATCCTTTAGCCGCTTCACGCTTCCTAATGGATGACCTTGCCGCGCCACAATAACAATTTCACTGGTGTACAAAGCCTCTGCCACCAAGTCTTGCTCAAGATCGTGTCTATGCGCGGCGGTCAAAGCAAAATCAAGGCTGCCATCCCGCAGACTGGCGGATATGCCAGGGTACAAACCGTCCCGAACCCGCACAACAACATCGGGGTGTTCGCGGTTAAAACTAACCAACGCCTGAGGCAAGGCAGACAACGCGATTGCCGGGGATGTTGCAAAAGTAATACTACCTTCCCAACGCCCTCGCAATTGTTGCATTTCGTCTTCGGCCCGTTTCGCCTCTGCCACAATCAAGCGAGCATGCTTGATAAAGGCCTGTCCAAAATGGGATAACGTCACTCCCCTTTTACTTCGCACCAGCAAAGGCGCTCGCAAAGACTGCTCAAGTTGTTGAATCGCTGCGCTCAACGCAGGTTGCGAAATATGCAATTGTTTAGCGGCAGCCCTAAGACTCCCTACCTCTTCGATACACAACAGCGCTTGGAGTGTTTGAAGCTTCATCACAGGCCTCTTTATGATCAGACTTTCTGATCATAAATCAAAAAATACAATTTGTACCTTTCACCGTGAGCCGACTAGCATCAAAAGTAATTCACGGTGAACAACAACATAAGGAGACCTACATGTTTATCCGGAACTGCTGGTATGTCGCAGCGTGGGATACTGAAATTCCAGAAGATGGAATGTTGGCTCGCGTGCTGCTTAACGAACCAGTTTTGCTATACCGCGACTCCCAGGGAAAGGTCGTGGCGTTGGAAAATCGTTGCTGTCATCGTAGTGCACCCCTACACCTGGGACGTAAAGAGGGCGATTGCATACGTTGCATGTATCACGGACTAAAATTTAATCCATCGGGCGAATGTGTAGAAATTCCCGGACAAGAACAAATCCCGCAAAAGACCCGGATTCACAGTTATCCCGTCATAGAGCGTAATCGGCTAATTTGGATTTGGATGGGCGAGTCCAACCTTGCAAATGAGACTGACATCATCGATTACTACTGGCACGATTCACCCGAGTGGCGCATGAAGCCTGGCTATATTCATTATCAGGCTAATTACCAGTTGATTATCGACAACCTGCTTGATTTTTCACATTTAGCTTGGGTTCATCCCACCACTTTAGGTACCGAAAGCGCAGCCTCATTACGCCCAAAAATAGACCGCGACATGTCTGGCAACGGCACGTTGACAATTACGCGTTGGTATCTCGACGACGAAATGCCGAACATGCATAAAAAAGTCGCACGCTTCACTGGAAAAGTCGACCGATGGCAAATTTATCAATGGTCACCGCCAGCCTGTTTAAGAATGGATGCCGGCTCGGCGCCCACAGGTACAGGTGCGCCGGACGGAGTACGAGTTAATAATGCGCTTCAATTCCGTCACACTTCTATTCAAACACCCGAAACAGAAACAACCAGCCACTATTGGTTTTGCCAGGCACGCAATTTCGAGCTTAATGACAACGCCCTAACAGAGAAGATTTATCAAAGCGTCGTAGAAGCTTTTGAAGAAGATCGCCAAATGATTGAAGCACAACAGAGGATTCTCGATGTCGTTCCAGATCGCTCCTTTACACCCATTGCAGCAGACGCCGGACTGAATCAGGCGCGCGCTTTAATAGATCGGCTGATCAAAAATGAATCGGAAGCACAAGATAACAAAGCTTAGAGGAATACTATGCAACTGACGGATAAAGTCGCAATCGTTACCGGTGGCGCATCGGGTTTTGGTGCGGCAATCGCAACACGACTTTGTAAAGAAGGGTGCGCTGTGATGTTGGCAGACATCAATGAGAAAAAATTACAGGAAACAACTCAAACACTATTAGACTCAGGCGCAAGGGTGACATGGCAACAATGTGATGTAACTAAAGAGACCGATTATCAATCGACAATTGAAGCCACACAAGCATCGTTTGGTGGACTAGATATCGTGGTGAACAATGCCGGCACAACCCATCACAACAAACCCGCGCTTTCTGTTACGGAGGAAGAGTTCGACCAGGTTTTCCGCGTTAACCTTAAAAGCATTTTCTGGTCAGCGAAATTTGCGTTGCCTGTATTTGCACGTCAACGCCAAGGGGTCATGGTCAACATTGCATCTACCACCGGTGTGCGCCCCGGCCCAGGCCTGACATGGTATAGCGGCAGTAAGGCCGCTATGATCAATCTGACAAAAGGATTAGCACTGGAGTTTGCCAAAGACGGCATTCGAATCAACGCGGTTAACCCCATGATCGGAGAGACCCCCATGATGGAAGCATTCATGGGGATGACGGATACTCCAGAGAGCCGGGAAAAGTTTTTAGCCCGGATTCCTTTAGGGCGTTTCACGAAGCCTGACGATGTCGCTAATGCAGTTCTGTTTCTTGCGTCAGCCGAAGCAGAATTCCTTACAGGCGTATGTCTGGACGTTGATGGGGGACGCAATATATGACAACGGCATCATACCGCGCCCCCAAACTTCTTATTAACGGGCAGTGGCGAGAGGGGCGTCATAAAGCCCGACACACAATTATTAATCCGGCTAATGCGCAGATTCTGGACGACCTAACTTTGGCCAACGAAGTCGACCTGAATGACGCATTGAATGCCTCGCAGGCCGCTTTCACGGTTTGGCGACAGACCAACGCACACGAACGTTGTGAACATCTTGAAAACGGCGTTAGAGCAATGCGAGAAAATGTTGAACGCATCGCATTACTTCTAACGCTAGAGCAAGGTAAACCGCTGGCCGAGGCCCGGGCTGAATGCCAAATGGCCGCAGGTCTCATTAAATGGTATGCCGAAGAGGCGCGAAGAACATATGGCCGCATTATTCCGGCGCGTTTACCAAACAGCCGCATGGAAGTGCAAAAGCATCCTGTGGGGCCTGTTGCCGCTTTTTCGCCATGGAACTTTCCCTTGGTGCTTTCCGCACGCAAACTTGGTGGCGCATTGGCTGCTGGGTGTTCAATTATTCTTAAAGCCGCCGAAGAAACGCCCGCCAGTGTTGCCGCAATGGTTGAATGTTTAAACCAAGCTTTACCCGCTGGTGTGCTGCAACTGGTATACGGCATACCCGCCGAAGTATCTCATAGCCTGATCAAGTCGCCGCTTATCCGAAAAGTAAGCTTCACAGGCTCTGTTCCTGTTGGTCGGATTTTAGCCGGGCTTGCAGCGCAAAACATGAAACGAATCACGCTCGAGCTGGGTGGACATGCCCCCGTGATCGTATGTGACGATGCCGATCTTCAGCGCGCAGTAACACTGCTTGTCACTCAGAAATTCCGCAATGCGGGGCAAGCTTGCCTGGCTCCTACCCGATTCTTCATCGCTCGCTCCAGGTATGCCGAATTCATCGAGGCATTTCAGGCCGCCAGCCTGTCGTTAAAAATGGGAAGTGGAACCGCTCACGGCACGCAAATGGGACCCGTAGCGAATGAACGTCGGAAAGCAGCACTACAGGACCTGATCAACCGATCCGTAGCAGCTGGCGCAAAATGCTTGTCTTCGGCAGCCCCCGAGGAGGGCTGCTTTATTGCCCCCACGATTCTGGTCAATGTCACCCCGAACACGCCAATCATGCAAGAAGAACCTTTCGGCCCCATAGCATGCATGTCTCCATTTGACACACTCGACGAGGCAATCAGTCGTGCAAATCAAAATGCATACGGTTTGGCGGGTTATCTTTTTACAGATTCCGCATCCCGCATTCATGCCGTGGCTCAAAAGCTGGAAGTAGGCAGCCTGGCAATTAACAGCATTAATGTATCTGTACCTGAGGCTCCATTCGGTGGTGTGAAAGACAGTGGCTACGGTAGCGAATCAGGCGTCGAAGGCATGGCAGCCTATCTGGACAGCAAGTTCTTACATTACGTCAGCTAAAGCCAGTTCCCCGGCTGATCGGGTCAGGCGTTTTCAGTTAAAACAGGATGTGCTATGAAACCGAATATTATCTATATTGTTTCAGACGACTTAGGCTATGCGGACCTTGGTTGCTACGGAGGTCGAGAGGCGCAGTTTGGCCAGGTTTCCCCTAATATCGATCAATTAGCCCTTGACGGCATGAAGTTCACCCAGGGGTACGCAAACTCACCCGTTTGTTCACCCACTCGCTTTGCGTTACTCACTATGCGCTATCAATATCACTTGCGCGGAGGGCTCGAGGAACCCATTAGCAGTCGCAGCAAAGGTAATACCAAACTAGGGCTACCCCCAGAGATCCCAACCCTGCCGGGATTGCTGAGGGAAAATGGTTACAACACAGCCTTGATTGGAAAGTGGCATCTGGGCTATCCTCCTGCTTTCGGCCCATTACGCTCGGGGTACGACGAGTTTTTTGGCATTATGGCAGGCGGTGTCGATTATTTCACCCACTGCAGCAACAAAGGGGATCACGACCTTTACCTTGGCGAAGAAGCGCACCACGAGGTTGGTTACTTAACTGATATTTTCTCAAACCGGGCAACAGACTATATAGACAGAATGGCCGATGATGCGAAAAAAGGAAAGCCCTTTTTCCTAAGCCTGCATTACACGGCGCCGCATTGGCCCTGGGAAACAAGAGACGACGCACATGTTGCCCCCGACGTGGCCAAAGACCTGTTTCATCTGGATGGCGGGAACATTGAAAGCTACCGGAAAATGATCCATCACATGGACGAAGGTATCGGGTGGATCAGGCAAGCCTTGAAAGCACACGGACTGGATCAAAACACATTAATCGTTTTCACCAGTGACAATGGCGGTGAAAGGTTTAGTGATAACTGGCCATTGGTAGGGGGGAAAATGGATCTTAGCGAAGGAGGCATCCGCGTACCATGGATCGCTTGCTGGCCAGGAGCCATTCCAGCAAACACAGTTTGCTTGCAGCACAGCATGACCATGGATTGGTCTGCAACAATGCTTGATATCGGGGGTGGGCAACCCCACCCCGACCACCCGCTCGACGGTATTTCCCTGCTAAAAGTTCTACAAAACCCCGCCGAGACGTTCGAACGCCCGTTGTATTGGCGTATGAACTATCGCAACCAGCGCGCTTTACGCCTTGGCGACTGGAAATACCTTAAAGTTGACGATGCTGAATATCTGTTCAACCTGTCTACCGATGCGCGCGAACGCGCAAACCAAGGCCATCGCGAGCCTGAACGGTTAGACGCAATGCGTGACAACTGGCTTTCCTGGAATGCAACCATTCCTGATATTCCAAACGACGCAATGATTAGCCTAGGTTACTCATACAAAGACATGCCGCAAAGATAACACTGACACAGAGTTTCCTGGTTACCGTGTTTCCTTTATTCAATTGCTTATTCTACAAAAAGCCGCCGCCCTTATTAAGGCGACGGCTTTTAGCTTAGTACTTACTGATAATGCGATTGGCCTGTTCTTTACCGAAAAATCAAACCTCAAGTGGTTAAAACCACGACAAGGGAATCAACACGAACGTCGGCCAAATTATAATAATAAGTACGAGAATTAAGTTGGCAATAATGAAAGGTGCCACCCCTCGATAAATAGTCGATAGCGTAACGTCCGGCAAAATTGATTTAACCGTAAAAACGTTCATACCAACAGGCGGAGTCAACATACCTACCTCTATCATTACAACAACAAAAATGCCGAACCAAACAGGATCAATACCCATGTCAATGGCCACAATGGTGAAAATTGGTGCCGTCAGCAGCAATACACTCATGACCTCCATTACAGCGCCAAGCACCAGATAAATTAACACCATTGCCAGCAAAACGCCCATTGTGGAAAAGCCGTTCGTTTGAATCCACTCCACCAGTTGGGCCGTCATTCCGGACAGCGTAACAAAATTAGCAAACACCAACGCACCAAACACAATCACAAAAATCATGGCTGTCGTCGCGGCGGTTTCTTTTAGACACTCAAGCAACACACGCCAGCTCATTTTTCGCCTTGCTACTGCAATAATGAAGGCTCCCATTGCGCCCATACCGGCACACTCTGTTGCCGTAAACACACCGCCGTAAAGCCCACCCATTACCAAAACAAAAAGCAACAAAGTTGACCAAACGCCTTTTAGCGCCATAAAACGCTGTTTGAACAATTTCTTTTCCCCACGTGGACCCAGGCTGGGGCGAAGCAATACTGTTGCCCAAATGGCGACTATGAACAAAATCAATAGCAAAATGCCGGGCACAATTGCCGCAATAAACAACTTTCGTATATCTGTTTCAGTCAGCAGGCCAAAAATGACCAACGGTACCGATGGCGGAATTAAAACGCCCAGTACGCCACCTGATGCGACCGCTCCGGTTGAAAGACTATCGCTATAACCCAACCTTCGCATAGGGGGCATGGCTACTTTGGTCATGGTAGCCGCAGTTGCAATTGAGCTGCCTGAAATAGCGGCAAACAACCCACATGCTGCAACAGTTGCATGAGCAAGGCCGCCGCGCATATGCCCCAGCCACGCATACGCAGCATCATAAAGTTCCGTACTTATATCAGCTTTATGTACAAAAAGGCCCATAAGTATGAACATAGGTAAAACTGACATCCCATAGTTCGTTGAAGAGTCAACTACGATTTGACCCAACATGAACAAGGCAGGATCGATACCTCGCAAGGCCGCGTATCCGCCGACCCCGACCAACAATAACGAAAATGCCAAAGGTATGCCCGCAAAAGCAAGCACAAAAACAACTATAAAACCAATGAGTGCTACCGTCATGCTGGCGCTCCAGTTGTTTTCGCGCTTTGCCACATAAGACCCAGCGCAACCAGACCCGCAACTGCGGCCAAAAAGGCGAGTGAAAAGTTCAAAGGTGCATTAAGCAAGCCCAACACTTCTGTTTGAGTCCCCACATCCCAATCCTCAACCGCTTGAGCCCAAAGGCGCCATGCCAGCAACCAAAGTGCCGCCGCACTAAGGGCATCGCACATAGTCATCTTCAGCCGTTTCGCCTGGCCCTTAACCCAGTTATCAATAAGACTGACACTTACATGCTGACGCTTTCTTGTCACTAAAGGCAACGCAGTAAAAATAAGCAAGGCCATCGCATATTCAACTATTTCCATGCTGCCTTTAAGTGGCGCGGAAAACAAATAACGCGCAAATACATCTATAAACGTAACAATGACGATAACTGCGACAGGTAAAGCGCTTAATACGCCTAGTAATCGCTCTAAAACCGCAGTAATACCTTGATGTGACTCAACATGAAAACTCATTGATAGCCTCCTGTGGGGTGCGACCTTGTATAGAGCTCAATGCGCCATGCGTAACACCGGCTTTATCGTCTTGCCGGAAATCGCGTCGTCAATGGCCTGGTTGATCTTTTCAAACGGATAAACTTTAATTAACTGTTCAAAAGGAAAACGCCCCTGTGCCTGCATCTCGATCAACTTCGGGATGAAGACATCGGCGTTCGAATCACCTTCGACAATCCCTCTTAAAGTTTTGCCGTTCAGCATCATATCCCTTACATCCACTTCAAGGGTTGCACCCACCGGCGCGCCGCCCACAAACCCGCACCGCCCCATTGGGGCCAAACAATCGATAGCCTGGCGTAACACTGTACTGACTGCTGTTGTATCAAGGCTTACATTTGCGCCTCGCCCGGTAATTTCCATAATACGCTCGACAACATCAATCTCGGAACCGGCAAGAATAGTATCTGTTGCACCCAAAGACCTTGCCACCTGCAGCCTTTCTGGCACGCGGTCGACTGCAATAATCACAGCCGAACCTATGGCGCGCGCAGCCATCACCCCCGCCAGCCCCACGGCGCCGGCACCAAAGACAACCACTGCGTCTGCCAACTCAGGCTTAAGCACATTAATTACTGCGCCCGCGCCAGTTTGAAATCCGCATCCTAACGGCCCCAACAACTCGAACAACTCAGGGCTAACGTAGTCTGGAACTTTGACTAGATTATTTTCTGTGCAAATAGAGTGGGTAGCAAACGAAGACTGCCCAAAGAAATTATGGCGAACAGGCTGCCCATTTTTGGATAAAGCCGTTGAGCCATCTGGCCGCTGACCCAAAAAGTTTGAACTGAAAAAGTTCGCGCAATAGCTCTGCGCGTGTAATTGACAACTTGCGCAATAACCACAAAAATTAAAACTCATAATGACCCTGTCACCTACTTTAACCTTGGTAACAGATTTGCCAACCACTTCTACAATTCCCGCCCCTTCGTGCCCCAACACAATGGGTTGGTCAACAGGAAAGGGGCGCTTCATAAACGAAATATCGGTATGGCAAACGCCAGTCGCCAACAACTTGACTCTTATCTCGTTATCGCGCGGCGGCTCCATTTCTAAATTTTCAATTACTAATTGCTCATCCGGCGCATTCAATACTGCGCCCCGCATTTTTTGAGAGAATGTCATACTAGAAACCTGAGAGTCTTAGAATGGAAGGGTGCGGGGCACGGTTTGCATAGATAACCAACGCAGCTCAGTAAATGCCTCAACGCCCGCATCGCCGCCGAACCGCCCATAACCAGAATCTTTCATGCCACCAAACGGCATTTGAGGTTCGTCGTGCACCGTCGGACCATTAACATGGCAAATACCCGATTCAATTTTTTGAGCAAGCTGCCATGCCCGTGCTGTATCACGACTAAACAACGCTGCAGACAGCCCAAAATCACTTGCATTTGCTGTTCGAATAGCCTGCTCTGCATTGTCAACACGGATAATAGCCTTGATGGGACCAAAGGTTTCTTCCTCAAAAATATCCATCTCGCTCGTAACGCCGTCGAGCAAAGTCGGTGTCATCAAAGCAGACTCGGCAACTCCACCACACAAAAGTTTTGCCCCTTTGGCAAGTGCGTCTTTAATAAGCGCGTTACCGCGGACAATCGCTGAAGCATCTGCCACCGGCCCTAACACGCGCGGTTCCTGAACCGCATCATCAGACACGAATTGCTCCACGCGCTTGACCAAAAGTGGTACGAACACATCAGCAATTTCATTGACAACTATTATGCGTTCGGTCGACATACATATTTGACCCATGTTTCCGAAGCCACCAAAAACCACTGCATTAGCAGCGGCGTCCAAGTCTGCATCTTCCAACACAATGAGTGGTGCTTTACCCCCCAACTCAAGAACACACGGCTTCAAATACATGGCGCAAGTTCGGGCGATAACACGCCCAACTCGGGTCGAACCCGTAAAGTTGACGCGGCGAACGGCTTTATGGCTAATCATGGCTTCTACGACCTACGCCGCGTCCTGCTTATCATGAACAATAAAATTAATTACACCGGGCGGAAAGCCTGCCGCCTGAAAGGCTTCGACAATTAGCGCATGTGTTTCAGGGCAAAACTCCGACCCTTTCAAAACAACAGTATTACCGCAAGCCAACGGTGTGGCGATAGCTCGCGCACCCAACGCAACCGGCGCATTCCACGGAGCCATACCCAAAACCACACCAGCCGGTTGCCGTATGGCAAACGACAAGTTGCCCGGCACATCCGAAGGAATAACAGTGCCCCCAACACGGGTGGTCAAAGCTGCCGCCTCTTTAACGATGGCGGCAGCGTGCATAACGTTGCGCTGAACCCAAAACGTTGAAGCCCCCGTTTCCCGTTGCATTGCCTTAGTGAACTGATCCGTTCTGCCAACAAGCTCGTCAGCGGCCAAATTTAAAAGCCGTCGACGCTCACTCGGGCCCACGTGTCTCCAATCATCACGCGCCTCATCAGCGACTTGAACAGCAAGAAGTGCATCCTCAACCTGGGCCGCCGACGCTTCTGTGCATAACTCAGAGTCAAGCGGATTAGCTCGCTTAAAAGTGTTACTCGCCTGAGAATATACCCAATGCCCGTTGATAAAAAGCTTTGTGATTTTCTCCGGGAAGTTACCCGCAGTGTCGGACAACTCGGACTTAAAAGGAATGGTCATAATAGCCCCACCCCTAAGCGTCTTGCTTTGCCAATGAAACTAATTGCGCCTCTGCCGATTGCTGCTCTTGCCTGAGTAGACGTTCAATCATGGCACGTACACGGCCCAAAGCTGCATCACTTCTAACCGCCTTAGGCTTAACATAAGGATCGCTATTCATCACCTTCTGCTGAGCTTCAATCATCCAGCGATCCTCTGCAAAAGCAGTAGACATACCCTCACCAACTTGTTCAATCAAACCAAGATCGTCATGAGGAAACTGGCAGGGCTGAACCCAAAAATAATGGGTTGACTGTTCCGTTTCAGGTGTTAACAATGAGAAATGCCTTAAATGCAAACCACCTGGACGTTCATGAGGTTCATCGTTCGAACCGGCAGGAACCGAGCCAGCCCAGTTTTCGAACACCGATGGTAGCCACCAAACCTGCCGGTTCCAGAAATCAACAGGTCCCGTAAATTTCCCTGCCATCGCGTGAAGTGGAGAAGGTTGGCAATTACGAATCACTCGATTGAGCTTAATACCGCGCTCAAACGTTGTAATTTCAGGGCGAGCGTTTGGAAACTCGCTATTTCCAAGCGTCGTTCGATGAACAAACGTTAAATGCGAGAAGTCCAGCAAATTATCGGCAATCAACTGATAATTGGCGCGATAATAAATATATCCATTTGCTGTTGGCCAACCCGGTGCATTGTTCCAGTGCACATCCACAATCTCATCCGGATTAGCTAAATCGGCATCCCCCATCCAGATCCATAAAAAGCCATGGCGCTCAACCAAGGGGAACTGTCGAACACACATGCCCGGGGGAATGACGTCTTGGCCCGGAATTTCGATACACGCACCGGTAGCATCAAACTTCATGCCATGGTAACGACAGCGTATCCCCCCTTGCTCAATATCACCTAAAGACAAAGGGGCAAGACGGTGACAACATCGATCTTCCAGCGCAACTGGCAAGCCATCTGATAGTCTGAAGATTACAACCTTTTCATTAAGCAAAGTGCGTGCTATTGGCTGGTCCACACACTCGGCGGAGGTCGCCGCCACATACCATGCGTTTTTAATAAACATAAGCCTATTACCTGTAAATAAGAGAAAAAGAACTGGGCAAAGTCATTTATTCTTTTCGGCCTGAGCCTTATAAAATTCCAATGCTTCCTTACCATTCACATTCAACTTCTCAGCATCTGCTAACCACGCAGCTGTAATTGGCTTGGCCAACTCTTGAAGGGCACTAGTGAACTGCTCATCCGCGTGGTGAAATTCCACCCCGTTTGCGGCGGCCTGAGCTCGGGACGCTCGCTCCAGATCATCGTAGACCACCATACTTTGAGCCAGCGCTTCACCACTCAGCGCTGAGATCGCGTCGCGATCCGCCTGTGACAACGCAGCCCAGCGTTTCTTATTGATAAACAATACAAAAGATGGCGCCGTAAGGTTACCAGTCACATCAGTTACGTCGGTCGCGTAAGACAAAGTCTTCAAGCCATCAGAGTCCGATACCGAATATCCAACAAATGCATCAACCGTTTTGCCCGAAATAATTTCATAACTGCGAGCGGCAGGCGCTACTACGACGCCTGCACCCGCTGCTTCAACAATCGACGCAGGCACACCTGGAATGGAATAAACTTTTTGTCCTTTAAGATTCTCAATTCCGCTTATTGGCCCCTTCATTCCGAACATAACCCCGGGGGGTAACACAAACATTCCCAGTACATGCACATCGGCAAGCTCATCCGCTTGAGCGAAGTACTTTTCGTAGGTACGCCAAAGTGCGACCGAGCTTCCTCTGGATGTTGTGTTTACAAAAGGCAAATGGGCGATCTGGTTGAGTTTTGCCTGCTCAGTTAATAAACCATGGAACTGGTAAGAAACATCGAATACACCTTTTACCACCCCTGATAATTGCTGCTGAGGTGCGGCCAGACTGGCCGGTGCAACATCAATTTTCACTCGCCCATCGGTTGCTTTCCCGACACGCTCTGCCCACGGTTTGATTACGATATCTGTAACGGGATGTTGGGGGGAAAGAAAACTATTCAACAATAATGTAGTTTTCGCCGCGCCGATTGATGGAACGCATGCCGAAAGCAGAAAAATCGATAGCAGATGCTTGAGTTTCATATTTGTCTCCGAATGTGTATTTATTTTGAAAGGTCATAATAGATAGCCTTTGGTGCTCAGTACAAATCAGTTTTATTGCTTTGTGATCAGAAATACTTATAAGATTACGCAAACAGGCATTTTTCATCTCTCCCTGGGAACAAACTCACTGTAGCCCCATGAAAATCCAGACTCTTAAAGCCTTATTACGTATTCATGAAGCGGGCAGCATCCGCGCTGCAGCTCAAACGCTCCATATTTCTCAACCAGCGCTCACGCTGGCGATACAACAACTCGAAGAAGAAGTAGGCGCCCCATTATTAACTCGTACAAAACGCGGCGTCACCTTTACCGCCTATGGCAACTCGTTACTCAAACATGCACAGTTAATTGTTTCGGAGAGTCAACGCATAAACGAAGAAATAGCGCAGATGCGGGGAGACTGGGAAGGACAAATTCGACTTTCCTCGTCACCCGCAATTTCATTATCAATTCTGCCCCGCGCCTTACGGCCATTCATGGCTAAGCATCCAAACATCGAAGTACATTGCATCGACGGTGTTTCTCCAATGATTAATCCTGCGCTACGTTCTGGAGCTTTGGATTTCGCTTTAACGCCCGTAGAGCTTAATCATATAGAGCCAGGGCTGAACGCCGAACCGTTATGCGAACGCGAAATCGTGATTGCTACCCATAAATCAAACCCGCTTGTTAACGCCACTTCTTTAGCTGAGCTACAAAATGCACGATGGGTGTATGCCACCCCCAGGCCCGGCCCAGGTGCACTAATTGAAAAAGCATTCAACGCAGCCGGCTTGAACGCCCCCGCCCCGGTAATGATATGCGAATCGCTGTTAGCTCTTCCCGACTTACTGGCTGACACGAGCTTGGTTACAACCTTGCCCAATATTATTTTTGAACGGGCACAACAAAGCCACGGTTTGCATGCCATACCAATCACGGACACTCTCCCTACACTTGAAATAGCCATATTGCGGCTTGAAAATGTGCCCCTGACACCAGCTGCAAATGAACTTTTAAGCTGGGTCAGATTCGTTTCAAAAAACTAGCAACCAGTTTATCGGGGTTGCGAACAATATAAATCGCTGAAATAACGCCGTCCTCAATCAAGAGCGACGTTGTTTGCACCAACCCTTGTTCCAACGACACAAAACTGGGTAATCCATCGATACGGCAATACGCCACCAGCAACCGGGAATGAAAGCCTGGCTTGCGATGCAAGCCAACGAAAAAGCGACTTACCTTATCGCACCCGATAACAGGGCGATACGCCGAGGGTACTTTCCCCCCTCCGTCGGTGTAGGTCACCGCGTTTTCAGACAATAAAGACACCAGCGCCTTTAAGTCGCCACCGCGCGTTGCGGTAAAAAACGCGTCCACAATAGATTTGCTCTGCTCTGCCGACACGGGAAAACGCGGGCGTGAATTGCGAACGTGGGTGCGCGCCCGTGCGGCAAGCTGCCGACATGCAGCAGCGTCCCGGCCAATTGCTCGCGCAACTTCATTAAATGAAAAGCCAAAAACGTCATGCAGCAAAAACGCCGCCCGCTCCAGGGGCGACAAACGTTCCATTGCCAGCATTAACGCAAAGGTCACCCCGTCTTCTCCTTCCTCGTGCCAGTCGAGAACCGGTTCCTGAACGCTGGATCGATCGGTTCGATGCCAGCGTAAATACGCATCTTGCACAATATCCTCCGCATCGGCCATCGTCCCCACCATCCGGTAAGCCAGCCGAATCAGGCGACTTTGGTAGGGGTGAAATGACTCTGCGGCGCTTGTGTCGTGCGTTTGCATTAACGAAACCCGAACCGGTTAACAATGCATAGGCGTCGTCGGGCACCTGTGTTTAGGCGATGAGTGTGAGCGTTTCCGTCCACGCCAATGCGGTGCACTCGCGCTTGGAATACAAAGGCGACTCGCGCCAGGCACTTAATAAATATAAGCGCATTTCCGATTCGCCGTGCTTTCTGGCATCGATTCCCCTTATAGACGAGTGAAAGACCAAGAATGTGACATGCGCCCCTTAAAAAATCATTCGTGCCCCGGTACCGTCACTAACGCATCCAGCGCGGGGCGAGCCAACAGCGAGGCCAGCGCCTCGGGCATAAACTGCCGTTTAACTGTAATGGCGTAAAAGCTTTCAAACACATTAGGCAACGGCAGGTATTCCACCAGCGTGCCTTGTTCAATTTCATCACGCACAACCACCGGCGGCAACACCGACAACGCACCGCTGTCGCGAGCCAGCAAACGCAGCATCGCCATGTCATCGGCTTCAGCACGGACCACCGGTTCAAGATTCCACAAAGCGCAGAACCCATCAAAGGCAGTACGAATGTCACTTGAGCGTCCCGGCAATATCCAGGCCTTTTCGCGATACCCCTCCGGAAATCCCTGATTTGGCTTATCGCGTGCGGGCCCCACAATGGATACAGGTTGACGCGCCAATAACCTGCTTTGCCAAAGCTGCTGCTGCGCAGCATCCAAGTGGTTGTCTGAAACGACATTCACATTCGACAAAACGAGATCCAACCGATGCTTTGTCATGCCGTCTAGCAAACTGACCAAATCGGCTGAATACAAGTTCATTCGTACAGACGCATTCTGCAGCAAGGGGGCCACCAACGCTTTAACGAAATTGCGTGACATGGTCGATAAAACCCCAATTCGCAAGGTTTGAACGCTGGGCTCCACACCCCGGCGCAACAATGCTTCAAGCTCTTCGCCTTTTGCAAATATGTCTTGCGCATAAGCCAGAACCCGCTGCCCCGCCTCGGTTAAGACCAAACCACGCCCGCGGCGATCAAACAACGTGACCTCCATGCTTTCTTCAAGCTGTCGAATCTGCGCCGATAAAGCCGACTGCGATACATGCAAGGCCTTCGCCACACGCGTCAGGTTTCCATCGGTAGCCACGCGCCAAAAATAATAAAGATGATGGTAGTTGAGTCGGCTCATGTCTTTATATGTTCTTTATAAGTGAACGATTACTTAATATTTATCTATTTTACTTTATGAGTGCCCATTGTCATACTTCCCGCACATTGAAAATAAAGGAAAAGTTTCATGTCTTCACTTAACTGGGCGGGGTCGGTATTAATGATGGCGCTACCGCTGGCGTATTTGTTGGCGGCACTGATTGTGAGTATTCAGCCTACATCGGCTGCGCGACGTTTAAGCGGCCGTATTGTGTATTTGGCCGGTGCAGCGGGGTTTGCCGTTCTGATCTTGCGACTTTTGCCCGGTGCGGGCGACATCACTTTTGCCTGGCTGTCGCCGTCGAAGGTGGGCGCCGTCATGCTGGCGCTGGTGAGCTTTATTGGCGTGATTCTGCACCACTTCAGTAAACGCTATCTCGACGGCGAACCCAGGCGGCAACACTACGATGTCACCCTGTTGCTTACGTTAACCAGTGTGGCCACGGTGCTCATCAGCGATCACCTTTTGGTTGTCTTGCTCGGTTGGACCGCCATCAGTTTATGTCTGCACGGTTTATTAACCTTCTACCCCAATCGGCCCCGTGCAGCCTTGGCGGCACATAAGAAATTTCTGTTCGCGCGCGTTGCCGAGCTGGCCTTATTGGCGGCGTTCATTATTCTTCGCATCGAGCACGGCGCCTGGTCGGTCAGTGAAATTGTTGCGCGCTATCCTGTGGCAGACATGAGTCTGGCGCTGCACATTGCCGCGATACTCATTGCCGTCGCGGCGCTGATTAAATGCGCGCAATTACCCACGCACGGCTGGCTCATGCAAGTGGTTGAAGCCCCCACACCGATTTCGGCGTTGCTTCATGCCGGCATTGTGAACCTGGGTGGGTATCTGCTCATGCTGTTTGGCCCGGTGTGGTTGCAATCCGGTCCGGCTCAATGGTTGATTTTGCTGGTTGCCGGTGCCACTGTGGTCGTTGCGGCACTAAGCATGGCAATGCGTGTCAGCGTGAAAGTGAAACTGGCTTGGTCAACCTGCGCGCAAATGGCACTCATGCTCATTGAGTGCGCGCTTGGGCTGTTTGAACTGGCGCTGCTGCACTTGGTTGCCCACTCTTGCTACAAAGCCTATTCCTTCCTCAGCGCCAACACCACTGCCCAGGTTTGGCGGTGTGTCTGGCTGGCGCCACCGGCCCCACCCTCCCGCACAACGTGGATGCTGTCCGCCATCGTGGCCATTGCCATCACCGGAGTGGCGGCCGTGCTAAGCAACAAGTTAGCCCTTATCAGCCCCTGGCTGTTCATGGCTGCCGCCCTTACGGCTGTTCTGGCCGAGCAAGGCAGTGCGCGCGTGCGTAGCGATATGGCGTTCTTCATTCCTCTGGCCATCGGTATTGTCGCGTTTTATACGGTACTGAAGAGTGGGGCCGGTTACCTGCTTGGCGATATGCCGACCGTAGCGGGGCCGGTTGCCGACATCTGGGTCAGTTTGCTGGTCGTGATGTTGTTTATCGGTCATGTCATGTTGCGCCACGCGCCCGGCAATGCCGTATCGCGTCGCCTCGCCCGACGCCTGTACGCCGGATTCTATCTGGATGAATGGGCCACCTACACAACGCTCGCCATCTGGCCACTGCGTTTCCCCACGCAACGTTATCCGGTCGCTACTGACCATGCCGCCCCCTTCAAGAGTTCTTCATCATGAATACCATTCTGGATACCCCTGAATCGCTGAAAGCCGGCACTTATCAGCAGGCGGTAACGGACGCCTGTGGCCGGATCGCCCCCAATTGGCCATTGGATCGCCTGATTGCGGTCAACCCCTGGTGGACGCTGCGCAACCGCACAATGCCCGAGACCGCCGCCTTATTGGGCGCGCTGTCGGGCGCGCACATGCTCATGCCCGCCGACTATTTCGAGGAACGCCGGCAAAAAGAAATTCAAAGCCGCCATTTGCAGCAAGCCGCCCGGTTACTGAGACTTGACGTTAACGAATCGGACTTGCTCGATCATCTGCGGCAAAAAACATCACCCCGGCAGTGGATGAACGTGACGAGCTGGATGGACCGCCTGCAAGGGATCGCTCACCGCATGAGCTGGTCGGATGAAATCGTGCACCAGATTAGCCAAACCTGCGCCATGGTTTTCCAAACAGCCGAGCGCAATGCACAGAATCAAACATCGACGCCTGACCTTTATCACACGTGGCTTGAAACCATTCAGCATGACAGCGGCCTGGAAATTCTGATGGGTGAACAGGGATTGCTCGACATTTTCAAAACCCTGCCCAACAATCACAACACACTTATCGACCATGCGCTGCGTGACCTTGCTCCCCACTCCCGGCACGTGCCTGAATACCTGCATGCCTTATTGCTCGACATCAATGGCTGGGCCAGTTGGGTTGCCTACCAGGAGTGGCAGCAACAGTTGCAAGGCAACGCCCACTATTCCTTAATGCCCCAGTTTTTGGCCGTGAGGCTGGCTTGGGAGTGGGTGTTATGGCGCCATTGCGCCCTTAACCATCGGGAACTTCAGCCAAGGCTTCGCGACTATTGGAACGAACAATGGCAAGCGCTGCCCACTTTAATCGCCGGGCATGCGCAGCAACAGCGCCTGCGCTGGTGCTGGCAACTGGCCAACGAACTGGCATATGGCGAGTCATTGCGCACAAAGCTGCACAACAGTCCTCCAGTACCCAACCGCACGCCTGTGCAGTTGCAAGCGGTATTCTGCATTGATGTTCGCTCGGAACCCATGCGCGCAGCGCTGGAAGCACAAAGTGACGCAATTCAAACAAAAGGATTCGCCGGCTTCTTCGGCTTGCCCGTTGCGGTGAACGAGCCGGGGTCCGACTGTTATGAGCCCAATCTTCCCGGCCTACTGACACCCCAAATCCAAGTCAGTCACGCGGCGCTCAATGTCGCAAACTTAGCCAGAAAAAGAAACCGGCAGGCACGGTTAAGCACCATGAGCGATGGCCCGGCCTCCACGTTCAGCCTGGTTGAAAGCCTGGGTTTAGGCTATGCATTAAAACTGGCCCGCGATATGTTCTTCCCCGCACGCCTAGACCACCCAGGGCGCCTGCAACCGCCCCGCACTGGTTGGTTGCTGGAGCGCGCCGGCACGCCACTGAGCGCTGAGGATACGGCTGAAATGCTCAGTCGAATACTTCGCGCCATCGGCTTGACGAGTCATTTCGCCCCCACTGTTTTACTGGTGGGTCACGGTAGTACGACCCGTAACAATGCCCATGCAGCGGGCCTGAACTGCGGCGCATGCGGTGGCCAGTCTGGGCTGACCAATGCCCAAATACTGGCCGACCTGCTCAATACACCGATGCTGCGTGAACACTTGGCCGAACTCGGTATTGCCATTCCGGAAAACACGCAGTTTGTGGCCGCTGTGCATAACACGGTCACCGACGACATTGATTACCCCGAAAACCTGTTGCCCGATACACTCAAGACCTGGCTGACAGAAGCTTGTAAGCTGGCCAGACGGCGCCGCGCACCTGCATTGGGATTGAAAACCATGGATGACGCCAGACTCCATCGTGCCCTGGAGCGGCGCGCCCGTGATTGGTCTGAACTCAGGCCCGAATGGGGGCTGGCCAACAATGCCGCCTTCATCGTCGCGCCGCGGTCGGCCACGCGTTGCCTTGATTTGCAAGGAAGAAGTTTTCTGCATGATTACGATTGGCGTGAAGATCCAAACAGTACGGTACTGGAACAAATCATGACCGCCCCCATGGTGGTGACACAATGGATCAACATGCAGTATTACGCGTCGGTGGTCGACAACCTTCATTACGGTAGCGGCAATAAAATGCTGCACAACGTTGTGGGGGGGCACATCGGTGTCTTCGAGGGAAACGGGGGGGATTTGCGTATTGGATTACCCATGCAATCACTACACGACGGGCAAAGCCGGCGACATGAACCACTAAGGCTTCAGGTGTATATCGCCGCACCCGAATCGGCTATTTTTGCCATTTACCAGCGTCATGAAACGATTAAGAACCTGGTCGATAATCAGTGGCTTACGCTGTTTGGCTGGCAACCCGAGAGCGGGCAAATCAGCCAACTGTTTTTAGATCATTGGCGTAATGTAGAATAATCCGGTTAAGTCTTAATCAACTGAATTATTCAACCTTACCGCACCAGTTGTATCGGCGCGCCCTGTTCTACGGAGGCTCGCATGGAACCGTTTCAAAAAGAACCCGAACTGGTCGGCCGTCTGGCCGCGCATCGCCTGTTTCATTCGTGCGACCTCGATGAAACACGCGATACTGTCGGGCGTATTTTCAAGCCGCACGAACTTAGCGTGCGCGGCAAACGTCAGAAACTGGACGCTGAAATGGACCACATCGCGCTGGGCGGCGCCTCTATCAACCGCCTGCGTTATGGTGCGAACGTCACCATTGAGCCCGAATCGCTCGACAATTTCCTGCTGGTTCAAATGCCCATGGCGGGCCAGGCGAATATCCGCTGCGGCAACGAGAAAATCCTTTCTACACCCATTGTGGCTTCAGTGTTAACGCCTTCCTTGCCGGTTCACATGCAATGGCAAGGTGTGTGCGACCAGCTTATTGTAAAAATTGAACGAGCCGTGCTGGAAGCGACCTGTGCCGCCGCGCTGGGGCACCCGATATCCAAACCCATTGAGTTTCAACTGGGTATGAACCTGACCCACGGCGGCGGCCTGGCATGGCAAGAGCTGGTTGCGTTTCTAACCACCAGTCAGTTTATTCACGGTGCCGGCCGCCAAAACCTCGTAACCAGCCAACTGGAACAATTGCTGGCCACTACCCTGCTGGAACGACACCCGCACAATTATGCCGAGGCGTTGTTGAATCCGGCCCCCACGCCGGACCTGCCTTATATTCGCCGGGCCGAGGAGTACATTCTGGCCCACTGCCGCGAACCCATTACCATGCAAGACTTAGCGCAGCATGCGCATATCAGCACGCGTAGCCTTTACAAAGGGTTCCAAGCATACCGCGGCATCAGCCCCATGGGGTTCGTTCGCAAGGTTAGGCTGCAAAAAGTACGTGAAACATTGCTTCAGGCACGCCACGCCGGGCAACCCGTTAGCGTCACCCAAGTGGCGCTTGATTGGGGGTTCGGCCACTTGGGTCACTTTACGCAAGCTTATCGCAAGCAGTTCAATGAGCTGCCTTCACAAACCTTGCGGGGTTAGCCTGCGTTTTTTTTTGGCGCTCCAGCAGTTTATGCGTCACCATTCGGTAGTTGCGCGCGTTCACCAGTAACAGCCACTGTTTTAAACGGGTGAAGGGACCCACGTTAATGCCAATTTCATCCAGCATTTCATCCACGTTATGCATGGAGAACGGAATGATGTTGGTCCCACGCGCATGCTTGCCTTCGGTGCGTTTTCCACCTGAACCGCAAAGTCAATAAATCGTATCGGGCCGGCCTGATCCGACGGTGACGGCAGCAGGTTCGCCAAAAGTTTCGCTTCATGCAGATCACCTACATACACGCCTTTTTTTGCCTCCTGGAACCAAGGCCGCTGTGCCACACTTTGCCCAGCCAACAACCCTCCCGTTGCCGCTTGAACCACCCCATTCATATCGGTTAGCCCAATCCAGGAATAATAGGGATACGACTGCTGTAAACGTTCCAAACTGGCACGAAACTCGGAACTGCTGAAATCGGCATTCACATACAAAGGACTGCGGGCCAACAGTTCCACTTCTCGGCTCCGCTCACGCAGGTTCTCGGAAATGGCAATTGCCGCCGTATTGGCCAAGTGATAAAGAATTTGCCCTCGGTCTTCAACCTGCTGCTGGGTGTAGGCAATCGTGACGTACAAAAACATGGGTACCCCCAACAGGGCAACCAAACCCATCATTGTAGTAACCAGTAAATTGCGATAGCTTCGTGTGACCCAGCTCATATTATGTTGACTGTATCGGGTTCAATCGTTTCCGTCGCTAAAGTGTTACCAATACATCCAGGAATTGCTGTTGCCCCAAATGCTTGCCCCGCTGCCAGATCTCCACCGCCTTTTCATCGGCGTAATCCGTGACATATTTATAGGAAAGCCACGGCACCCCATGCTCGTGCGCCACAGCGGCAATCGCGAACAACTCCATATCAACCACCTCTATACCCGACTCCTGAAACCAGGGATCGGGGGCTGTCACAAAACTGTCGCCGGTGCCGCAGGTGTAGCCGCCGTTTCCCGCCGAGGTGTAAACCTGCGGTCGAGAACAATACGGCATGTGGCCCCGTGGCGCCATAGTGGTGATTACATCACGCTGTAGCGCCCGCCGAATGGGTAACAACCCTAGCAAGCCGGGCTGAACGCTGCCCGCCGTACCGAAATTAACGATGAGGGAAGGTGCTTTCTCGTGAATGGCTTTCATCGCCGCAATCGTGGCATTCACCTTGCCGATGCCGGAATAGTAAATTGCGATGTTGTCCGGAATATGCACTTGCGCAAGTTCTTCCGGCATGGCGGTAATAATAACGATACCCTTTTCCATAAATGCTTATCCTTTCAATGGATGGGTGCCTTTGGCCAAAACCGATCGAGCGCCGCCGCAACAACCATCATACAAAGTACCGGCAACAACCAGGCCAGGTCGACCGAAGCACCCGGCAACAGTGCCAACCAACCGGGGGTCAGGAAACCCAACCCGGCCGCCTCCAGGCCATCGGCAACACCCATCACCGCCGCCAAGGCCATTGTGGGAATGAAAACGCGTTTAGCCGATACCCAAAACGGTGACAACAAACTTAAAACGACCAACGTCATGGCCACGGGATAAAGCCCAACCAATACCGGCACTGAAAATGAAATCAGGCGCTCCAAGCCCTGGTTTGCAACAACCAGGCTGAACACGCCAAATGTAATGACAATGGTTCGATAAGAAAGCGGCAGCAGGCGACTGAAATACTCACCGCACGCAGTCGTTAAACCAATCGCAGTCGTTAAACAGGCCAGCGTAATGACAACGGCCAACAATACATGCCCCCCCACGCCGAAGCTGTACTGCATATATTCCGCCAGAATGACCGCACCGGTGTCCGCTTCGGGCGCAACACTGTTGCTGGTGGCGCCCAGGTACACCAACGACAAATAAACCAAGGCCAACCCCGTTGCCGCAATAACCGCAGCAATTAGCGCGTACCGGGTTTGCAGTGCAGGGTTATCAATCTTGCGATCACGAATCGCGTTCACAATAACAATACCGAACACCAACCCGGCCAGCCCATCCATGGTTAAGTACCCTTGCAAAAAACCACGGGACAAAGGCGCGTCCCGGTAAAGTTCGTTGCCAAGCCCAACCGCATCGGCCGGAACAAACACAGCGTAGCCGCCTAGAATGAGCAACGCCGCGACAAGCACCGGGGTCATGTATTTACCCACCGTATCAATTAAACGCCCTGGATACAGAGCAATCAGTATCACCAGCGCAAAATAGATAATGGAGTAAATGAACAGGGCCGCCTGGCCGTCGCCCAGGAAATACGCCACGCCCACCTCGAAAGAAACCGTCGTTGTGCGCGGAATAGCAAACAGCGGACCAATCGTTAAATAGATTAGGATCCCGAACACCGTACCGGCAACACGGCCAATAGGCTGCGTCACCGTAAACAAATCGCCACCGGAGCGCACTAGCGCAACAATAGCGGCCAACGGCAAGCCGACGCCCGTTAAAAGAAAGCCCGTGGCGGCCCACCAGAATTGCTCACCCGATTCCTGGCCGACAACAGGCGGAAAAATAATATTGCCGGCGCCCAAAAACAGGGCGAAGGTCATAAAACCCAGGGCGATCAGATCAGCCAGTTTTAGTTTCATGGTGGACAACGGGCGCAGTGGTTAGGATTTTTATTGCTTGAACACAGATGTGAAAAAGCATACCACTGCAATAAAAATAAGGCTGCGATATTGAATCGCAGCCTTATTCAACTTCGCCTCAGGCAATACCAAAATAATTTTTTTGAGTATCGTCTCAGGCCCAACGACAATTTTATTCCGTCGCCTTCTCTACACGCTCGCTAAGCTCAGCGGCCGCCTGGTCAATTTCCTTGCCGGCTTTTTCAGCCGGACCTTCTTTTTCCTGGCAACCGGCAAGCGCCATGAGAAAAACAGCTGTAACAGCAGTTGAACCTAAAGCTTTCTTGATTTTCATTGTTTCCCTCCCTGTTGAACAATGTCATAAAAATTCTACCGTTAAACGCGACGAAAAGACACGCTTCAAGCGCAACCAAATTTTTCAAAAAGACCGCTGTGCCAAACCGCGCTGACGCTGCCGTTTCACCACATACATATCCTGATCGGCAAAGGCAAGTAATGCGTCGACCTGAGTGGCATCGTCGGGATAGCATGCCAACCCGATACTGGCATCAGGGCTTAAGCTGCCATTTTCAAAGTCCACCGGCTCAAGCAAAGATACTTGAAGCTTATTAGCCACTTTCCTTGCATCATCTTTAGAGCGGATGTCTTCGAGCAAGACCAGAAACTCATCGCCCCCAAGCCGAAAAACCGTATCCCCTTTGCGCAAGCTGTCTTTCAAACGCACTGCGACCTCGCGCAATAACCGATCTCCAACAACATGTCCGTATGAATCATTGACCAGTTTGAAATCGTCCAGATCAACAAACAACACCGCCAACGACGCCTGCCTGCGCTCACACCGCGCCAGTGCCGCGCGTAGATGCGCATGTAATGTGCGTCGATTAGGCAAACCCGTTAAATCGTCATACTGCGCCATACGCAACAGTTCTGCATGCATGCGTTGCCGCTCGACTGCCGTGGCCACCTGCGCACCGACGAATCGAAGCAACTCAAGATCTGTCTCGCTATACACAACACCGCTTGAGCTGCTAATTACCAAAGTTCCCATATAACCGCTTTGTGACTGCAACGGAACAAACACCCAAGTGCCGGCTTGTTCGTTGCGGTGCAACCCATTCGAAGATAGATCGTGTTTCAGCAGCAACGGCTCTTGCCGAGTTTTCGAGTCTGCACAAATCGCCAGTAAACGGGTGGAAAGTGAGGCGTTCCATGGATGCGCACTATCTTGTCTGAAAATCCAATGTTGTACCTGGGTTTCCTGGTCGAAATCAGCTACGGCAAAAGTTGCAACCGGTACACGCTGAGCCACAATTTCCTGTACCTCTGCTAACAAAGTATTTATATCTTGCACCCGATGCGCCGCTTCTGACACCGCGTATGTTGCTGCCTGTCGATCCTCAAGGCGCCGCCGCTCGGTGACGTCTCGCGCGACGCCGATCCGGCATTGATGTTGTTCCGTCCAGCAAGCCGACCACATCACCCGAACATAGCGCCCATCCTTACGAATGTAACGATTTTCGAAGCCGACACGCGGAATGCCCGCCATCACCTTTCTGGCCTCCTCCCGCGTTCTGTCACGGTCTTCCGGCGCCACAAGCTCAATCATTGGGCGCCCTATCAGTTCTTGCTGCGAATAACCCAACATGCGTTCGCAGGCCGCGCTAACGAAAACGATACGACCTTCGATATCGACTACAAACACCGTGTCGAGCATCAGGTTAAGAAAGTCAGGCAAAAGCGCCTGCACGTTAAGCTTCATATCGGCCACATGGGAAATTGAGCGGACAAATCGTTACACTGGATTCCGGCATTTTATTCAAAAAAGGAAGAAAACCAATGTCTAACACTATTCCTGGCCCCGACGGGAAACCGCGTTGCGGCTGGTGTGCCGCCGCACCGGAATTCTTTCCCTACCACGACAAAGAATGGGGCTTCCCGGTTGATAACGACCAGCGACTATTCGAAAAAATCTGCCTGGAAAGCTTTCAGTCGGGTTTGAGTTGGCGCACAATTCTGGCAAAACGTGAAAACTTCCGACGCGCTTTCGACCATTTCGACTTTCACAAGGTAGCGCAATACACCGACGCCGATATAGAAAGATTATTAAAAGACGCCGGCATTGTGCGCCATCGGGGCAAAATTGAAGCGGTCATTAACAACGCGGGAAAGATGTTGGAGCTCATTAAGACCGAGGGCTCATTCGCCGCCTATGTTTGGCGCTTCGAACCCAGCGAAAAAGACTTGACCGCGCCGCAAACCGCATCACGCTCCGCTGCCTCAGAAGCCATGTCGAAAGACCTGCGCAAACGCGGCTGGAAATTCGTGGGACCCACAACGGTGTACGCGTTTATGCAAGCGATGGGGTTAATTAATGATCATGCCGAGCAATGCGCTCTTCGGTTGCCCGTCGAGAACGCCAGAAAAAAATTCAAACGACCTCAATAAAGCATCTGGAAAAGACAGCACCGCCGAATTTGTAAACATGGCCGGTTATGCGTTGCATGGGGCACTTAACTAAGCGTAAACTGGCCGCTCTTTTGAAAATACGACCCCGGAAGACTGTTAATTTAACTCATGCTTTATCCTCTCACACTCCGTTCGTCCCCTCGCCTTTTCTCTTTTCTTGCCCTGCTCGCCGCATTTTTGCTTGGCGCCAACGCATATGCCGGCACCGTTTGGCTGAATAACGGTGATCGCATCACCGGCACCATTCAATCGCTGGACGGTGGGAAATTACTGGTTAAAACTGAGTACGGCGGTAATATCCGAGTTGATATTACGCATGTGAAAACGCTGGAAAGTGACTCTGAACTGGTTGTAAAAGATGGCGAGTTCAACAACGACTACCGTGCAAAGCTCGTTGCAGCCGGCGACGGCACAGTAACGTTACAAGGGGTTGAGCGCGCTGACGGTCAAACAACACCGGTTAATACGGCCGTACCGGTAGCCTCCATTACACGTGTAGTGCGACCCACACCGTTTCTCAATGAAGCCACATTCAAAGGGCGTTTCGACTTGGCCGCAACGCGTAAAACGGCATCAACCAAAACACAAGACTACACGCTGAACACCTTTAACGAATTGCGTCACGGCATGTGGCGCCATCAACTGGCGGCCGACTACACACGCAACAAAGAAGACAGCACCGACAGCACCTATAACTATGGTGCGGGCTACACGCTTGATTACTTCATTAGCGAAAAAGCATTTTGGCAGGGCAGAGCCAAGTATCGACGCGACTTCGTGGAAGAACTCAACCGCCAGGTTGTATACGGTACCGGGCCAGGTTACCAGTTCTGGGACAACGAACTCGGCGCCTTCTCACTTTCCGCGCTCATGAGCCGGGTGCATTATGGCTATACCGATGGAAGCAGCGAAAATGCATATGCCGCGTCGTTGCGCTGGGATTACGTGCGTTACTTTTACGGTAAAGAGTTCGAACTATATACACGCGGCGAAGTGTTACGCCCCATTAACAGCGACACCAAGTTCGCGATTAACGGCGAAGTAGGTGCGCGCTACAACATCAACAGCTGGATGTCGGTTTATCTGAAGTACGCACGTAATCAGGTCAGTGGCGACGGCCGCCAAGGCGGCATCAATGAGTCTGTTTACAGCACAGGTATTGGCGTGCGCTGGTAGGCTCCGATTTTTCTAACTCACGCCCGCGACTAAGGACAAAACAAATGCGCAAGAAGATAGTAATAACAAGAATAGCCGGTCTGATTAGCGGCCTGTGCCTTGCCTTACCGGGCTTTGCACAAGATGTTGCCGATCAGATATGGGCGGGTGGTCCAATTATTACCGTGAATGACAAAGCACCACGCGCTGAAGCAATTGCGGTTAAAGACGGAAAAATTCTTGCGGTCGGCAATCACGACGACATCATGAAATATGAGGGCGCAAAAACCGAAGTCCACAACTTGCAAGGGCGCGCCCTGTTGCCTGGCTTTGTCGATGCACACGGGCACGCATTCATGATTGGGTTGCAGGCACTATCAGCCAACTTACTGTCTCCACCCGACGGTAGGGTAAAAAATATTGATAGCCTTCAGCAGACCTTAACCCAATGGGCCAAGGACAACGCCGAGCGGGAGCAGAAAATAGGCATGATCCTGGGGTTTGGCTACGACGACGCCCAGTTGGCGGAACAACGCCACCCAACCCGCCAAGATCTCGACAAAGTATCAACCGATACGCCGATTCTTATTATTCATCAATCCGGGCACATGGGCGTGATGAACAGCAAAGCGCTCGAATTGACAGGCATTACGGCCGATACGGCAAATCCCGAAGGAGGCGTGATTCGACGCGAGTCCGACGGAAAAACACCTAACGGCGTTGTAGAAGAGGCCGCATTTTTCAACGCTCTGGCAAAAAAATTCGGCCAGATCGATGCGCAGCAAGCGCAAAGCTTATTTGTGGCAGGCACGGGCTTGTTGGCCAAATATGGTTACACCACCGGCCAGGAAGGGCGTGCAACGTCACCTTTGGTCCCGCTAATGCGGGAAGCGGCGGCAAAAGGAGTTATCCCCATCGATGTCGTCACTTATGTTGATGTATTACAAGACAGAGACTTCATTGCCAAGCATGTCAGCCAAGAATACAAAAACGGCTTCCGTGTTGGCGGGGCCAAGCTCACAATCGACGGGTCGCCACAAGGCTTTACCGCCTATCGCGACCGACCCTACTACAACCCGCCGGAATCCTATCGTGCCGACTACCGGGGCTACACTGCCGCAACGGCCGACCAGGTATTCGACGCCATTAATTGGGCATTCGACAAGAACATCCAAATTATTACGCACTCAAACGGCGAAGGCGCTTCCGATATTTTGCTTGCGGCCATTAAAACTGCACAAGCAAAACACGAAAAGGCCGATCGGCGAACGGTTTTGATTCACGGCCAGTTCCTGCGGGAGGATCAGGTTGATGAAATGAAGAAGCTCGATGTTTTTCCGTCGCTTTTCCCCATGCACACTTTTTACTGGGGTGATTGGCACCGGGAACGCACCGTGGGCCCAAAACTGGCCAACAACATCTCACCTACCGGCTGGGTGCGAGATCGCGGCATGATGTTTTCAACCCATCACGATGCGCCCGTGGCTTTTCCGGATTCAATGCGGGTACTTTCGGCTACTGTTACCCGCCGCTCACGATCAGGAGACATTCTTGGTCCGGAACAACGGGTTGATGTAATGACAGCGTTGAAAGCCATGACGATTTGGCCCGCCTACCAGCATTTTGAGGAGGATCAAAAAGGCTCGCTAGAACCTGGCAAAATAGCCGACTTTGTTATTTTGTCGAATGATCCGACAGCTGTAGATCCCGAGACACTGGACGAATTGAAGGTCACTGAAACGATCAAGAAAGGTAAATCGATCTTCCGCCTGAAGGACGAAAAAGATAATCCCAAAGCGGCCAATACCGCAGCGGCCGGCGATGTTCTGGGCACCGTATTACGCAAATGGGAACGCAACCTGCAACAGCATGCTCATAATGCAGACAATGAACATGAGCACGGGCCCGACCTGCTAATGAGTGTCCTTATGCAGGGAATAACCAAAAACCAATCGGTCGAATCGCCATCTGTACGCGATTACTAACCACATAACTCCCTGTCGCGCGATACAAATACACAGGCCGGCTAAACACCGGCCTGTTCTTTTAGCCAGCCCCATACCACATCTGCGTCAGAGCCGACACTCAAGGAAAACGGTGCGACCAAATAAAAATCCGTATTGTCATTCACCACTTGTCGTCCCACCACCACTAGCCGCCGCTGTTCAACATCGCTTTCAATAAAGCACCGGGCAACCAGCGCCACCCCCTGGCCCGCCACAGCGGCGTCGATCGCCAGACTGGTTTGATTGAACTGGATTGTTTTTGTTGAAGCCGGCACGCCCGGCATACCGAGCTTTTGAGCAAGCTGTGGCCATAAGTTGTGCGAGTCAACCAACAATCTCTGCTTCCACAAATCTGCCGACACCCTAATTTTGCGTTTTATGTAGGGGCTGCAAACCGCTATGGCCTCATGACGCAAAAGCAGCGTAGCTTGCAGTTTGCTGTGAGCCGGCGCCTTCATTTGCCTGACAGCCATATCGACACCATCGACGTAAAAATCAGCTAACCCTTCAGAGGCCTGAATCCGCAAATCGATTGCGGGATGTTTAGCAGCAAAAAGGGGCAGGCGGGGTAACAGCCACTTTGCAGCAAAGGTGGGCGTCACACTAAGCGTGACCCGGCTTTTTTTTACCACCAGATCGGCGGTGGCCTGTTCGATCATTTCAAATGCTTCGCGCACCCTTAAGTGATACCGCCGCCCTTTTTCAGTTAATACGAGCCGGCGCGGCTCTCGCTGAAACAGCAGCACGCCTAACGTAGCCTCAAGCCCGCGTATATGTTGCGCCACGGCACCCTGAGTAACATGCAGTTCCTCAGCCGCCAAACGAAAATTCAGATGCCGTGCGGCGGCTTCAAACGCCCGCAATGACTTCAACGGCGGCAGTGCATTTAGATTCAACAATCGACATACCCAGTAGTTTTTCTACTGAATATTAACAATAAATATGATTCGACGATCATGAATAACGAAAATATTATCTATTCTTCACTCAATAAGAAAGAGATAGAAATGCAAACTGAAACGATAGAAAAAGTAGCCATCATAACGGCGGCCGGCAGCGGTATGGGTGCAGCAAGTGCGCGCACCCTGGCAAACAACGGTTACAAGGTAAGCCTGCTTTCACCCTCGGGCCGGGCCGAATCGCTGGCACAAGAGCTCAATGGGATCGGTATGACGGGTTCCAATCAGTCGGTGGACGATCTGGAAAACCTGGTGAAAGCTACCGTTCAAAAGTGGGGACGTGTCGACGTGCTGCTAAACAGTGCCGGGCATGGTCCGCGGGGCGACATACTGAGCCTGAGCGATGATGATTGGCATACTGGACTGGATGTTTACCTGATGAACGTGATCCGGGCAACGCGACTGGTCACCCCCATCATGAAAGCGCAAAACTCGGGGGCTATTGTGAATATTTCAACCTTTGCCGCGTTCGAGCCTGACCCCACCTTTCCAACGTCAGGAGTATTCCGGGCGGGCTTGGCCTCATTCACCAAGCTGTTTGCCGATGCCCACGCAAAACACCATATTCGCATGAACAACATTCTTCCCGGCTTCATCGACAGCTATCCCGAATCGCCCGAACTTGTCGCCCGCATACCCATGGGCCGCTTCGGAACAACCGACGAGATTGCACAAACCGTTGCCTTTCTATGCTCGCCCGGCAGCACATATATTACGGGCCAAAATATTCGGGTCGACGGCGGCATCACCCGATACATTTCCTAAAGCCTGGCAACCGACAACACGACCCGGTTTTCCTGCGGCTGCGAGCATGGTTATGATTCGTCATAAGCCGATCACAGGAAAACCATCTTGCGCCCCAGTCTTTCGATTATTATTCCCACGCTTAACGAGGCATCAGGCATTGCAAACGCACTTACTGCACTTCAACCATTACGGGAACGCGGCGTTCAAATTATTGTTGCCGACGGCGGCAGCACCGATTACACACTGAAATTAGCCGCCCCGAAAGCCGATATCGTCATTCGCTGTACCCCGGGCCGGGCATCCCAAATGAACGCTGGTGCAACCCACGCCACCGCGCCAATCCTGCTTTTTCTTCATGCCGATACGATTCTGCCCCCTCTTGCCGACGCGATTGTGTTCGGAGCATTAAACGGCGAGCCCTGTTGGGGACGCTTCGATGTCCGCATTACAGGCACACACCCCATGCTGAAAGTGGTCGCCATGCTGATGAACGTCCGTTCCCGCCTGACCGCTATCGCAACGGGTGACCAGGCCATTTTCATCAGCCGCAGTTTGTTCGACGAAGTAGCAGGGATTCCAAACCAACCGCTGATGGAAGACATTGAACTATGCAAACGATTACGCCAACTACGGCGCCCAGTATGTCTTTTCGCTAAAGTGGAAACGTCAGGCAGGCGCTGGGAGACACGCGGCGTATGGAAAACAATTTTGTTAATGTGGCGCTTGCGATGGCGTTATTGGCGCGGCGTGCCGGCCACCGAACTGGCCAAGGAGTATCAATGAACCAAAAAACACCGGGCACCATTTTGGTCATATTCGCAAAAGCCCCAAAACCAGGATTCGCCAAAACCCGCCTGATCCCCCAACTCGGCGCAAACGGCGCCGCACAATTGGCAACACAACTCCTGCATCACACCGTTTCGATTGCGTGCTCAACACACTTCGAGATGATTGACCTGTGCATAACGCCCTGCCCTCCCGACCCTTTATTCAAGACGATTTCAAGCGCCAAGAACCTGGCCCTAAGCTGCCAGACCGACGGCGACCTGGGGCAACGCATGTCGGCCGCATTCCTTAAACAGCTCGAACGCACGCCTAAAGTGCTGTTAATCGGTACTGATGCGCCGGGCTTGACCGCCGGGATGCTTCATGAGGCATCCCGCCTTCTGGATGCACATGATGCCGTATTCATTCCTGCACTGGATGGGGGCTACACCCTGATTGGCCTTCGCAAGCATCATCCTTCATTATTCAGCAACATCCCGTGGAGTGCCGCAGCGGTTATGGCGGCAACACGTGCCGCATTAAAAAAAGCGAAGCTTAGCTGGGCGGAAATGGCCCCGCTTCCTGATATCGACGAACCCCAAGACCTGATTCACCTTCCGGGTGGCTGGACGCAATAAAGGAGCACTTCTATGTTGGCAATTATGGGCGGAACCGGTTTGTACGACCTGCCTGATCTTACCGTTGTGGAACGTATCCAGGTAGAGACCCCTTTTGGCTCGCCATCCGGCGACGTCGTTCAAGGGCGCTTTCACGAACACAATGTGCTGTTCCTGGCGCGCCACGGTGCCGGACACCGCCTGTTGCCGCATGAGGTTAACTACCGCGCCAATATCTTTGCCTTAAAGGCGGCAGGCGCCACGATGTTGCTGGGCTTCTCGGCCGTTGGCAGTCTGGCGCTTGATGTCAAGCCTGGCGATCTTGCCATGCCAGAACAGTATTTTGATTTTACGCGCGGGAAACGTGAACACACCTTCTTCGGCAACGGCGTAGCGGCCCATGTCTCGACCGCAAAGCCGGTTAGCGCGGCATTAGTCGATTGGATTGACGACACCACACATGCATTAGGCGTCTCGTTTCACCGAAACCTCACCTATGCTTGTGTAGAAGGCCCCCGCCTTGGGACCCAGGCTGAAAGCCATTTCCTGCGCCAGGCAGGTTGCCACTTGGTTGGTATGACTAACGTACCTGAAGTATTTCTGGCACGCGAAGCCCAAATGGCTTACGCCACAGTGGGCCTGGTTACCGATTACGATTGCTGGCTCGACGACCCGACCCAGCATGTGAGTGTTGAGCATGTTTTTCAACTCTACGGTGCGACATTGGTCAAAGCACAGAATGTGCTTAACGCAGCAATGCAACGGTCGCTGCCGCAACCCGAATCCGAAATAAGGTCGGCGCTAAAAGGATCTGTCCTGACGCGCGAGACCGAATTGACGGAAGTGCAGCGGCAGTGGCTGGATACCCTTAAGCGTTAGCGTCAACCTGAACCGCTGCTACCTATCTGCACCGTGGGTGCAGACTGCAGAACAGGGGCGGCATCGGCCAGAATATCTGCCCGTACACCCGACAGTGGCGGATAAATACGTTGGCGGTTGATGATTTGCTTGGTGCGTTTTGCATCGTTACGCACGGCAATCACCTCACGATTCCAACCCTGGGTGTAAACAGCGCCCCATGCACCCAAATCAACAACATTCACATACCGCTCAACCAATAACGGCAGCATAGGAACATCAAATAACTCCGCTACCACGTTATGGCCGGCATAACGTCCCATTGGGCGCCCATGCTGACACGACATCACGTTGTCATGCCCCGGGCAAATCTCGAACCGTGCGGTGTCACCGGCCGCAAATACATTAGGTGTTCCGGTGACACGCATGAAATGATCAACACTCACCCGGCCGACAGCGTCGAGCGAAGATGAAATACGCCCGCCCAATGAAGGCGCCCGCATCCCGGCGCACCACACCACCGTGGCAGCCGGTATGAACTCACCACCTTCAAATTCAACGCCTTCCTTGGATACCGCCCGCACCAACTGACCGCACCGTACTTCAATTCTCAGATCGCTCAATGCTTGTGCAATCACCGCCTGGGCCTCATTGCCCATTGACTCGGCGGCCTGTGAATTCGCATCAACCAATACAACACGCACAGACTGCGCACGCGATGCTCCGGCAAGCTGAAGCAAACGGGCCGGCAATTCGCACGCCAGCTCAATACCCGTTAGCCCCGCCCCGACCACCACAACCGTAAATTGGCCGTCGAACGATTCAAGCGCACTTAACCGGCGCAAGTGGAGATTCATGCATTCGGCGGCGGGATATGTGTCGATATCATGAAGATAATCCGCCCCTGGGAGGTTCGGCCGCACCACATGACTCCCCAATGCATAAACGAACTTGTCGTAACTGAGCGCCTGAGGTCCTTGCTCAGTGTGAAGCCGAACCTCACAACTTCCGGTATCGATATCCACGACTTTAGCGCGCACGTGCTCGACCCCAATCGGCTCCAACACTTTGCTTAACGGAACCAGCGACGGGGCAAGATCGTCTTCGTAGTTACGCACACGAATACTGTGGTAATCGTTCTGATCAACAACGATCAACCTAACGTCGTTCGTCGCACCCAGTTCATCGAGCTTGCGCGCTGCGCCGGCCGCTGCGGCCAACCCCGCAAAACCCGCCCCCGCTATCACCACATTCTTCATAAGAACTCCTTTCAAAGCCGGAACTTTTGAACAAGCTCAGGGCGCCTGCTTTTCTGCAACACGATGCTTTTGAATGCTTTCCAAGTCAAGTAAAGCCTCTTGGGCGCCAAGGTGCAAAGGAACCGATAGCTCTCGTCGGGCGTTCTGAATCGACACCTGTGCCCCCTGCGCGGAACCTTTTTCAAGTAAGTCGTTACCACTTTGATACAGTACTTCGGTAATTCGTTTGGCCTCGTCTCGTGTCAACTCATCGGTTGACAGTAACAGCGCCGCCATGCCAACGATTGTAATCGTTTCCCGCTGCCCAGGATAGGTACCTGATGCAATACTCAAGGGTATTAAAACCGGATTCGCCTTAACAACTTCCTGAATTGCGTCACGCTCTAAAGGCAACAACTTCAATGAGGCCTCGGCCAACGCATCACGCAATACGTTGGCGGGAACACCAATAATATGAACGGTTGCGTCGACACCTCCGCGGTTCAATACAGGCAGTGATGCGGCAAAAGGCAAGTCGTTCACCTCATAATCAACCCCCGCCTTCAAGCCGTGGGCCTCCAGAACGGCGGTTAGGGTGGTTCGAATCGCTGATCCGGGCGGCCCCAGCGCCACCTTTTTCCCTTTCAGGTCTGCTATTTGACTCAACCCTGCGTCGTCGCGCACCACGATATGAACCATCTCAGGGTACAAACTGCCCAACGCGCGAATTTGCGCAAACTGCCCCTGCGACTCGAACGGCCCTTCGGCCTCGTAGGCAAGACGCGCAGTGTCGGCCTGGGCTATCGCCAAAACGGCATCGCCGGAACGCAACAGACGAATATTATCGGCACTGCCACCGGTCGTCAGCGCCGCGATTCTTACACCATGCTCACGACCGATTTGCCCCAGCGCGCGAGCGAATGCCGCATACTCCCCCTGCTCCGGCCCACTGGCCAATGGGTAGCCTTGCTGCATGCGGGTTAACCGGCCATCGATTCGGGCAACCGAGCGCTGCAACTCCTGTTGCAACACACGCTGGGCCGCAGTAGAGCCCGTATTCACCACCGATTGCGTAATTTCGTTCAACGTACCCAACAGTTGTCGGGCAACGGGTTGGGAAACACCCGACTCATAATTTGGTACGGTTGCCGAAGTCAGCCCCGGCGGCGTTACAAATACCCAGTTCCCACCGTCCTTGCGATAAATGGCGCTGCCGTGAGCTTCGATGACATCGCCGGCCTCGTTGCCACCCGACTTCACGCCGACGACACCTCTGGACCCTGCACCCAATAACGTCACTAAAGAAGCGACGCCGGGCTGATCCCATCCGCCAAGCTCAACTTCACGCTCAACCTGTAGCGCAATATCGTAATAAATTACCCGCCGCGTCTGCCCTGCCGGCTCAGTGCTATCTTGTGCCGACCCTTTACGCTGCAAGTCAACAATTTTGAACAGATCATCACCATAGGTTTGCGTGAGCTCTGTTTGCAAGTCCGAACGCAGCGCGGCATCGTCGGGCTGACGGCTGCAGGCAGCCAGTAGAAATAACAATAGAACTAGAATTAAGCGTTTAAGCATGGCCCCTGGCATCTAGAAGCCCCCCACAAACGGCAACGCGATAATTGAGGTGAGCACAATCACGTTGATAATATCGACCAAGAACGCGCCGGTAACCGGTACGACGATAAACGACTCAGGAGCCGCACCATGACGCCGCGTGAGTGCCTGCATATTGGCAATAGCGGTCGCCGTTGCGCCCATAGAAAAACCGCAAAAAGCGGCCGACATAACCGCCGCTTCGTAATCTTTTTTAAGCAACCGGAAAACCACCCAGCTTGCATAAACTGCGGCAAATAAGGCTTGTGCCGCCAGAATAATCAGCAAAGGTCCGGCCAGGCGGCTGACGCTCGCCAAATCAAGTGTCATCATCGTGAGCCCCAGGAAAACGGCAAGCGAAAATGACCCAATAATTTCCGTCACACGATCGTCAAGCCGAATTCCGAGTTTTGGCCCGACATTTCGAATCACCACACCAATAGCAAGACACCAAAGAAAATTCGGCAAACTCACGGGCGCATGTTCCACCCATTTTGCAATCATGGTTCCAAAAACAACGCACACTAACGCCGCCCCAAGCGAGGTAATGACCGCCACATAATCAACGGCGGCGCCTTCTTTTGAGGTTTCTTCGTTAACTTGAGCCGCGCCGCCCGCCGACACCGGGCCGCCTTTCGCTTTCAAGGCATGCTTTCGTATGAGGCGCTCAGCCACCGGCCCGCCAATCACACCGCCCAACACCAGGCCAAATGTTGCTGCCGTCATGGCCAGCACCATCACATCCTGAATATTGTTCACTTCAGCAAATCGCGTCGCATAGGCTGCACCGGTGCCATGTCCACCAACCAGCGTGATCGTCCCCCCTATTAATCCCATGAGAGGGTGCATATCAAGCAACCAGGTATTACGTTCTGCAAAATCAAGAATGGCACCAGCGCCAGCAAAAACGCGGCAAGACGCGGCCCCCCGGCAGCCAACAGTTTCAAGTTCGCGGTTAAGCCGATACAACTGAAAAACAGAAGCAGAAGTGTTGGCTTGATACTGGTGTCAAGCGCAAGCTGAAACCCGCTCCAGTCGGTAATGAAAAATGCGACAATGGCAAACAGCAAACCCCCGACAATGGGATCTGGAATACTGTAGCGTGACAGCACCCCAACTTTGTTCGTGAGCAGCCGCCCAACAACCAAGACCAGGCAGCACGCCAACAAAGACTGTTCAATAGAAAGTGACAGCATTCATCCCTCTTAGCATTTTTTCGGCATTGCTGAAGTTTTGCCCTGAAATAATTGAACGGATATTATCATTGCCATGCGACCTTCACCTTATTCCGAGACTACGCCTACAACCAACTCTTCCTTTTTGCGCGACGACATCAGGCAATTAGGCCGCACATTAGGGCATGTTATTCGTGAATATGAAGGCGAGTCGGTTTTTCTACTGGTCGAAACGCTGCGACGCACGGCAGTTCAACTACGGCGCGATGACCCTGCGCACAACAACAACGCGCTTGCGGAAATCATCAGGAATATTTCGCTGAAAGAGTCTGCGTCGGTCGCCCGCGCTTTCGGCTACTTTCTGCAACTGTCTAATATTGCCGAAGATCGCGATACGAATCGATATCGCCGAACACAGCAACTGCATCAGGCCGAAACAGCAAAAGGCAGCCTGACGGCGGTGTTTGCCAAACTTGCCCAACAAGGAATTTCGCACGAGCAAATTGAAAAATTCTTGCAACAAAGCTGCATCACCCCCGTCCTGACGGCGCACCCCACGGAAGTGCAGCGCAAAAGCACTCTCGACCTGCATCAGGAAATAGCGCAATGCCTGGCGCACCTTAATGCAAACGCCACGCCGGCTGAATACCACGGGCTCATTGCAAAATTAACGGGCCTGGTTGCCACGCTCTGGCAAACACGCATGCTTCGTTGGCAAAAACTAACCGTTGTCGATGAAATTGATAACGCATTAGGCTATTACAACCGCACATTTCTCTCCGTCATTCCCTCGCTTTACAAAGATATTCGCCAAACCCTGAACCCGTCCGATAACCCGTTTCACGTTAACAACCAGCCACTGCCGCCCTTTTTAACGATGGGAAGCTGGATTGGCGGCGATCGGGACGGCAACCCGAATGTGGACGCCTTCGCGCTGGAACAAGCACTAACAAAGCAGTGCACGGTTATTTTGCGGCACTATCTGAATGAGGTTCATGAACTGGGCAAAGCGCTTTCGCTCTCGGCCTCCCTGGGGCCTGCCGGCAAACCACTGCTCAACCTGGCCCATCAAAGCCGGGACACATCCGACCATCGCGCCGACGAACCATACCGCCGTGCGCTCATTCACATCTATGCTCGCCTGGCTGCAACCGCCGAAACACTTGTCGGCCAACCCCTGGCACAACGCCCAACCTATTGCGCAGCACCCTATGAAGATGCCGAAACGTTCGGCAACGACCTGTCGGTATTGGCCAAATCACTTGAACAACACCATGGCGCCGTTATTGCTCACCTGCGATTGGCCGAACTGATTCAGGCGAGCCGAATTTTCGGGTTTCACCTGGCCAGTGTCGACTTGCGTCAAAGTTCTGATGTCCACGAACGCGTTCTTGATGAGTTATTCAGTTGTGCAAAAGTATCCTGGCGCGGCAACCCAGAGCATTACACCGAGCTGTCGGAGGATGAAAAAACGGCGCTTTTATTGCACGAACTCAACGAAGTTCGCCCATTAACCTCTCCCTGGTTAACCTATTCCGACGAAACCACCAAAGAACTGGGCGTACTCCAGATGGCCGCGCAATGCCGGAAAAAATTCGGCAAACCCGCAATCCAACAAGCCATTATCTCCCACACTGAAACACTCAGTGACTTGCTGGAGGTTTTGGTTTTGCAAAAAGAAGCAGGGCTGGTGCCACCCGGGCAAATCAAACCCTCAAGAAGCGGCAAGCAGCAGCAACACGCAGAAAACGGCCTGATGATTGTTCCGTTGTTTGAAACCATCCCCGACCTTGAGCGCGCACCGGAAATCATGGCGGGCTGGCTGTCATTGCCCCATATTGCCGCCCGTATAAAACACACGCACCGCGGCGTGCAGGAAGTCATGCTGGGATACTCCGACAGCAATAAAGACGGCGGCTACCTGACCTCTAACTGGACCTTGTACTTAACCGAGCGCAAACTGCTATCGCTGTTTAAAGAACACGGCGTCCGTTTACGCTTGTTTCACGGGCGCGGTGGGTCGGTGGGTCGCGGCGGCGGGTCAACTTACGACGCGATCCTGGCTCAACCCCCTGGTACCGTGAACGGCCAAATTCGGCTTACCGAACAAGGGGAGGTTATTCAGGGCAAATACAAAGACGCACACGTGGGCCGCTGGCACATGGAGAACTTTGTTGCTGCAAGCCTTGAGGCCAGTTTACTGAATCAAGCCTTGAACCAAGACGACGAAGACACGCACATGGACCAGTTGGGCTACGTGGTAGCCATGCTCTCCGAGCATGCGCAAACCACGTATCGCGAACTGGTGTATCGCACGCCCGGCTTCCAGGATTATTTCTTTGCTTCCACACCCGTAGGTGAAATTGCCGGCCTGAACATCGGCTCGCGACCTGCATCGCGTAAGGCATCTCAACGTATTGAAGACTTGCGCGCCATACCCTGGAGTTTTGCCTGGGCGCAATGCCGCGTGATGCTACCAGGTTGGTATGGTGTGGGAACCGCGCTTAACCATTACCTGGAACAGGGCTGCAAACACAGCCCTCCCACCCAATCAGCACGCTTGAAGCAGCTTCAAAAAATGGCAAAGGAATGGCCATTCTTCCGGGCCCTGATGTCGAACATGGAACAGGTGTTGGCCAAAGTCGACATGGGTATCGCTCACGAATACGCCGGGCTGGTGAATGACCCTGAATTGCGCACGCGCATTTATAGCCAGATTAAAAAGGAATTTGAGTTGACATGCACTTTATTCACCCAAGTATGTCAACGACAACTATTGGCGGAAGACCCCATTTTGCGGGATGCGCTGGCCGAACGCTTTGCTTACATCGATCCATTGAACCACCTTCAGGTCGCCCTATTGAAGCGGCACCGTGCCACGCGCCAGCGCGGCAACAAAAACAGTGTCGAGAGCAGCGCGCAACGGTCATTACACATGACCATCAATGGCGTTGCAGCAGGTTTGCGAAACACAGGGTAAAGATAAGCGCCGACATCACCGACGGCGCTTATCCTGTTTTCACGGGCGCAAGAACTTAACGCACAACCAAACCAGCACCGACATACACAAAGCGGCAACAAGATTCGCCGTGGTGCTGATATCAATTGTGGCGCTACCCAACGTCGTGCCCAAGGCAATGCCCACGTAAATGGCTGAAGAATTCAGCGACACAACCATTGGCCCGTGACTCGGTGCGACATTGATCAAGCGGGCTTGTTGCGGGGGCGCCTGACACCAACTGGTTCCCCCCCAAAGCACCATAAGAAAGCCCACCATGAAGTAGAGCGCCACGCCGGTTGAATTTCCAATGAGCAACATCAAGGCGAACCCCAGCGCCATGAATGCAAACGCCCAAAGCAAGACGGTACGCGGATCCCAGCGATCAACGGCCGCACCACATACAATATTTCCAACCACCGCGCCAATGCCGTACAAAAGCAACATAATCGACATGTGCGATGCACTGATGCCCAAATCGTCCAAAACAACCAGTACAAACGCATAGGGGACATAACACGCCGCCACGCCCAAGACCGTTACCGGCAAAATGAGCATGATTTTGCGATCTTTCAATAACGCGAGGCGCCTTTTTAATGGTACGGCGGCGCCACCCGGCATCGGCGGCAAACGAAAGAAGATACCAATGGCCGCCAGTACACCAACCGCCGCCACCATAAATAAAGCACCCCGCCAGGAAAGCGCATTGCTGGCCAAATTCCCCAACGGCACGCCAATCGCCGTTGCAATGGTCATGCCCCCCACCACGACCGACAAAGCGCGCCCTCGTGATTCAAGCGGCGCCAAAGAGGCCGCCATAGCGGCAGCGTTGGGCGTAAAGGATGCAGCCGCTGCGGCCGCAAAAATGCGGCTGACCAACAACATTTCAAAACTCGGCGCCAAGGCCGCCGCAATATCGGTTAAAACAAGCGCCACAATGGCGCTAATAAGCAATTTCCGTCGCTCAAATCGCACAGTTAATGTTGCCAATATCGGAGACAGAACCGCATAACTTGCAGCAAAAACCGTTACGGCATATCCTGCGTGGGCGACGCTGACACCCAGCTCCGCGGCCATCTCGGGCAAAAACGCAGAAAGAATGAATGCGTCGGTACCCACAGCAAAGGTACCCAGGGCCAAAATGGCAACAGAACGCGCAACGTCGCTTTGTAATCCAGGCAATTTCATCAGTAAACCGTGTCTCTTGTGCTTATTCTGATCAGGCGACACTATACAAGAAGAAATAACGAGACAATGAAAAATACCATTAGGCGGCGCATACCCACGACATTTGCAGCGCTACTCACCCTCATCTCCTTATCAGCAGGCGCAGAAAACTTCGACACGCCGGAATATCGACAGCAGTACGGCCTGGCCATGATCAACGCCGCCCAAGCCTACCAACAAGGTTTCACCGGCCAAGGGGTGCGCGTGGGCGTCATGGACTCAGGCATATTCAGCCTGCATCCGGAATTCCAGGGGCGCATCGGCGGCGGGTGGGATATCTACAACAATCGGGCGATTACGCAAGACTGGGGCATTGATCTTGAAGGGCACGGTACCCATGTGTCCGGCATCATTGCCGCCAACCGAAACGGCATCGGCATGCACGGTGTTGCGTTTAATTCGCAAATTGTCATGATCCGCAGTGATGACGACGGAGAAGAAGAGACGGAAGAAAGCTACGAGCAAGAAGATATTGCCTTTGCGCGCGGATGGAACCGGGCGGCAACATTTAACTTACCCATACTGAACGCCAGCCTTGGTTACAACGGTTGCGACCCGGGTGACAGCGGCTCACTGGCTGAGCCATGCAACATCCTGGACTACGATAACGCAGAAAATATCGAAGAGCGGTATCCCCGCTCCCTTGAGGGTCTGCGCGCATTAACCCGCGGTGATACCCTGATGGTGATCTCCACCGGCAACGAACAACAACTCAGCCCGGATATGCTGGCGGGGTTGCCCCACTACTTCGACGAATTTGAAGACAATTGGGTTGCGGTTGCAGCACTTGGAGAAGATGGCCAACTGGCGGGCTATTCAAACCTGTGCGGCGTCGCTGCGCAGTGGTGTATTTCCGCCCCCGGCGGTGACTGGGATGAAACACGCGGCATCTATTCAACCAAAACCGGCGGTGGCTACGTGCGCATGTCGGGCACGTCGATGGCGGCACCTCATGTTGCGGGCGCCGCTGCATTGGTAAAGGAAGCGTTCCCGTTCTTCAAGGCCTACCATTTGCAACAAACGCTTTTGACCACGGCAACGGATATTGGCGTCGCGGGGGTCGACAGCACCTACGGCTGGGGCGCGCTGAATGTCGGCAAAGCCGTAAAAGGCCCAGGCGCCTTTACCGATGATTTCGCCGTCGACACGCTGGGATACAACGCGACTTTCTCAAACGACATTGGTGGCAACGGCAAACTCATTAAGCTGGGCCAGGGCTCGATAACCCTTACCGGAACCAACGGCTACCAGGGTGGCACTGACATTGTGGGCGGTAAAGTCGTCATGAACGGCATTCAAACCTCAACCACCACCGTTCGAACAGGCGGCACGCTGGGCGGCACGGGCACGATTCAAGACGTCCACAACTATGGCATAGTAGCGCCGGGTAACTCTATTGGCACGCTAAATATCTTTGGTGACTACACAGCCTACCCCGGATCGCGTCTGGAAATTGAAGTGGACGAAAATAATGCGACCGATGTTCTGCAAGTTACCGGCAACGTTCAACTGGATGGCACGCTGGCGCTTGAAGGCGGACCCTTCCGGCAAGGTGTTGACTACAACTTCCTGGCCGTTAACGGCGGGACGGTCAGTGGAACCTTCGCGGATATTGATACCGACCTCGTGTTTCTTTCACCCAGCTTACGAATTAATAACAGCGGCGCCATTTTGGATGTCCAACGCAATGGCGTTGCGTTTTCACGCTACCTGACAACTTCCAACCAGATTTCGGTAGCCAATGCGTTAGACACGCTCTCAAGCAGTCCGCCGGCTGCCATGAGTGCGATTTTCGACGATTTGCTGAATTCAACACAAACCTCGATCAGCGGCCTTGCTGATTCACTTTCCGGGGAAGGCCATGCCAGCGTGCAAAGCGCCCTATTGCAAGCCGCTTATCAAAGAACCAACCGGTTATCTGAACGGATAGGCGGCGCGCTGGATCTTGCCGCCTCGTCTACTGCCTACCCACTCTGGGTCACTTTCGACAACCAATGGCAATCGATGAACGGGCGCAACGGCGCCGCTGACACCCGCTACCGTAATCATGGGTTTACCTTGGGCGGCGATTTTTCAATTGGGCCAGACTGGCGCGCAGGCCTTGCACTGGGTTACAGCGATGGCCGGGTGGAAACCGACGCGCGCCAAACAAGTACCGACGCCGACAATTACGCCGTATCCCTGTATTCCGGCAAAAGCTGGCGCAACGGGAACAGCAGGCTGAATTTGCTATTCGGGGCGAGCCTTTCGCGTCACAATCTTGATGCACAGCGCACCATTAGCACAGGCGGCACGCAAACGCTTACGACTCATTACCACGGTTATGGCCGGCAAGTGTTTGCGGAACTCGGTTACGCGTTTCAGGTTAGCCCGGCGAGCATGCTTGAGCCCTACGCATCCGTGGCATGGTCATCGTTAAAAACGCGTGGTTTTACCGAATCGGGCGGCGCCGCAGCTCTTACTGCCGACAGCCGCACCGACAATGTAGGCACCATGACGCTGGGCATTCGTGGCTTAACACATGTCTCCGTTGGCAAAAAGCAGGCACGCTTGCGCGCAGGAATCGGATGGCGCTATGCGGCCGGCGACCTGACACCGACACGCCGTATGCAATTCGTTGCAGCACCTACGGCGGCATACACGGTTGAAGGCACTGCGCTGGCACGCAATGCTCTGGTCTTGGAACTAGGGGCTGAAGTCGATCTAGGCAGGTACAGCGCCCTGGGTTTAGCGTATAACGGCCAATTCGGCGACGGCACGTCTGACAACGCAGGCTCCGTCAACTTACGCGTCAGGTTCTAGGCAGAACCACGGCAGCTCAATCACTCGTAATTGAACTGCCGTACCAACGCCAGAAACGCATGCAGAATCGGTGAAGTATCATCGCGCCGATACATGCAGCTTAGCTCTATGTCTTTCAACGTGTTTGAACGCAACGGTCGGTACACTACGTTGGGCAAATTAAGGGTTTGGGCCGACTGCGTTGTAATACACACCCCAAAACCGCTTGCCACCATGGCGATACACGTCACGATGTCATCAGTTGCCTGCTCTACCTTGAATTTCAAACCCTCAGCTCGAAACGCGGCGGCAATCTCTTCGCCCAACCCGTGCATCGGTGCATTCGGATACACCACCAAGGGCTCGTTATCGAGATCGGCCAATGTAATATAGGCCCGATCGCACAAAGGGTGCCCCTTGTATAAGCCCACCAAAAAGGGTTCGCGCAAGACAATCTCTACCGCCAGGTCATCTTCGTCGGGCACCAGGCGATTAAACCCGATGGTGATGCGTCGGTCACGCAACGCCTCCAACTGCTGGGCTTTCGTCATGTTGTACAGCGCCACTTTAACCTTGGGCCGACGTTGGCGGAACTCACTTAAAATCCGCGGAATCGCATTCAACACGCCCGAACTGAAAAACGCAACATCAAGGCGCCCGATATAACCCTGTTCGGCCAATTGCGCCCGCTCTTCGGCACGACGGCTCAACGCCAATACGTTCGGCACCTCTTCAAGTAACGCCCGACCGGCTTCAGTCAGCTCGGCGCCTTTTGGCGTGCGCGTAAAGAGCGTGACGCCCAGGTCGTCTTCCAATGCCTTGATATGCCGGGTAAGAGGCGGCTGCGTAATATGTAGTTTGGCTGCCGCCCGTCCGAAGTTTTGCTCCTGCGCCAACATTAAAAAGTAGCGCATCTGCTTTAGATCCATACCGCCCCCCCTCCTGGTATCCACAACAACCCCATCATACCGAAACGGTATTGAATTTTGATAATTTAGTATTGGACGATATGACGCATTCAATGCGAATATTAGAAGTTGGCCTACTTGACATTTATACGCAGTTCCCCGCGCGCCATGATTATTAAAGACCAAAACGATGTTACCCAAGCCGTATTAGCGGAAATTTCCCGTGCGCCCAACCCGCGTTTCAGAGAAATCATGTCGGCCGCGGTTCAGCACTTGCATGATTTTGCCCGCGACGCACAACTGACCGAAGCTGAGTTTCACCAAATGTGCCAGTACATTGCGCGTCTGGGGCAGCTTACGACACCGTCACACAACGAAGTGGTGCTGGCATGCGGCTCGCTGGGCTTGTCGTCGCTGGTTTGCCTGTTGAACAACGGCAATAACGGGCAAACCGAAACAACAGCCAATTTAATGGGCCCGTTCTGGCGACTTAACTCGCCGCCCACGGAAAACGGCGACTCCATTGTGCGCTCACCTACGCCGGGCGACCCCGTTTTCGTGGAAGCCTGGGTGAAAGACAAGAGAGGAAAGCCGGTGGACGGTGCCAAAGTCGACGTCTGGCACACCTCGGCCGACGGTTTCTACGAAAACCAGGATCCCGAACAAGCGGAAATGAATCTGCGCGGCCAATTTACAACTGATCAGAATGGTTATATTGCCTTTCGCAGTGTGAAGCCGGCCGGCTACCCCGTTCCTGTCTCGGGGCCGGTGGGTGAATTGCTTAAAGCGCAAGGGCGCCACAACATGCGCCCCGCACACATTCACTTTATGGTGTTTAAAGAAGGCTATAAAACCCAGTTTTCGCAAGTTTACTCAAGCGATGACCCCAATATCGAGACCGACGCCCAGTTCGGCGTAACCCAGGCACTTCTTGGGGAATACGTCAAACACAATGGGAACGCCCCCAGCGCCGATATCACCGGCACATGGTATTCACTGCAATGCGAGTTTGTCATTGAACCCGGTGAGGCAAGGTTACCCAAACCGCCTATTACGGAAAAAACCAATGCGCCCCGACCCGGCCGGGTCGTACTCGACCGCGTACCCGATTAAACTGTTTTTTATCTATTTACGTTTATCTGAAAGGACTCTTGGATGACGCCTGATCAAATTAAAACCGCCGCTGCCGCATTGCGCCAGGCTGCCGAAACCGGCCAAGCCATTGGCGCCTTGCGCAACGACTACCCGGAACTCACCGTTGAATCGGCTTACGCCATTCAACAAATCAATACCGAACACCGGCTTAAACAAGGGCGGCGCCGCATTGGCTGCAAAATCGGCCTAACCTCGCCGGCTGTTCAAAAACAACTGGGTGTCGACCAGCCCGACTTCGGCATGCTGTTCGACGACATGGGCTATGGCGACGGCGAACCTATTCCGTTTTCAGTACTGATGCAGCCCAAAGTCGAAGCAGAAATTGCTTTCGTGCTGAAGAAAGATCTTGACATGCCCAACCCAACACAAGTTGATGTCATGCAAGCCATCGATTACGCCTTGCCCGCCATTGAAATTGTAGGCAGCCGCATTGCCAATTGGGACATTCGCATTACCGACACTATTGCCGACAATGCTTCTTCGTCAACTTACGTACTGGGCACCACACCCCGCCAACTGAGCGAATTCGACGTGCGTCTGTGCGGCATGGCCATGATGAAAAACGGCGAACCGGTGTCAGTAGGCGCCGGCGCCGCCTGCCTGGGCAATCCAATTAATGCGGTTGTATGGCTCGCTCGCACACTTTCCCGGCTGGGTACGCCATTGCAGGCGGGCGAACTCGTTTTATCCGGCGCGCTGGGCCCCATGGCCCCCGTCAATCCGGGCGAAATTTTTGAAGCCCGCATTAATGGCCTGGGTAATGTCCGGGCAGTTTTTGAGCCAGACACCACAAAGGAAGACAAATGAAGTCCATCGCTGAATACGCAGAACTTCTAGACGAAGCCGCGCGACTGGGCAACGAAGTGCCACAGTTCGACACCGAAAACAAGCTCTCGCTGGAAGACGCTTACTCTATCCAGAAAGCCTCGATCGACCGTCGCCTTAGCCGCGGCCAGCGTCGTGTGGGTGTGAAAATGGGCTTCACCAGCCGCGCAAAAATGATCCAAATGGGTCTTTCCGATGTTATTTGGGGTCGTTTAACCGATGCCATGCAGGTGGAAGAAGGCGGCAGTATTGAACTAAAAGGTTATGTACACCCACGTGCGGAGCCTGAACTGGCCTTTTTGCTTAAGCGCCCCCTGGCAGGCGACGTCACCGGGCCGGAGGCCCTGGCTGCGGTTGAAGCAATTGCGCCGGCCATTGAAATTATTGACTCGCGCTACAAAGATTTCAAATTCACGTTACCCGAAGTGATTGCCGACAACGCCTCCTCCAGCAGTTTTGTCATCGGTGCCTGGCACGACCCCAGAACTGATTTCAGCAACCTGGGTCTAACTTTAAGTATGAATGGCAAAACCGTTCAAGTAGGTTCAACCGCCGCGCTGCTGGGCAACCCGTTAAGGTCGCTGGTCGCCGCTGCGCGGGTTTCGGCGCAAGCGGGAGAACCGCTGCAAGCCGGCTGGATCGTTATGGCGGGCGGCGCAACACCGGCAGAATGGATCAAGCCAGGGCAGTATGTTTCGGTTCAAATGGAAGGGTTAGGTGAGTGCGGATTCCACGCCAAGGACTAATGCACCCACCCTTGCCGGAGCGGCACAATGCCGCACCGGCCCTTGACTCGTTTTTATGACTCCTGCAGGAGCACACAATGACACAGAAAGTAAAAGCCGCCATTATTGGTTCAGGCAATATCGGCACCGACCTCATGATCAAGATCATGCGCAACAGCAAAACCCTTGAAATGGGTGCCATGGTAGGGATCGACCCCAAATCCGACGGCCTGGCCCGCGCTGAGCGCATGGGCGTGGCTACGACCGCCGAAGGCATCGACGGCCTGGTAAAAATGGATGTTTTCAAGGAAATCGACGTGGTATTCGACGCCACATCGGCCGGCGCACACGCGCACCATAACGAAGTACTCCAAAAGCACGGCGTACAAGTCATCGACCTGACCCCAGCCGCTATTGGCCCGTTCGTTATTCCTGCGTTGAACCTGGAAGCAGAGAACGCCACCAACATGAACATGGTCACGTGCGGTGGCCAGGCAACCATTCCCATTGTGGGTGCCGTGTCGCAAGTGGCCAAAGTGCACTATGCGGAAATCGTCGCCTCCATCTCCAGTAAATCGGCTGGGCCGGGTACACGTGCCAACATCGATGAGTTCACCGAAACCACGCGCGATGCCATCGAAAAATTGGGCGGTGCCGAACGGGGCAAAGCTATTATTATTCTGAACCCGGCCGAACCGCCGCTGATTATGCGCGACACCGTGTTCGTCCTGTCGGAGCCCGCCGACCAGAAAAAAGTAGAAGAAAGCATCGAAAAAATGGTGGCCAAGGTCCAATCGTACGTACCGGGTTATCGCCTGAAGCAAAAAGTGCAGTTCGATGTCATCGACGAGTCGGCCCCCATGAACGTACCGGGCATCGGCCCGCGTCACGGTCTGAAAATTGCCGTCTACCTGGAAGTGGAAGGGGCGGCACATTATCTGCCCGCCTATGCCGGCAACCTCGACATCATGACTTCCGCCGCGCTGGCTTGCGGCGACATGATGGCGCGCCGTCGCCTTGAGGCAGGCATGTCAAGAACGCAAAAGGAAGTGGTGTAATGGATACGCAAAAGAAACTCTATATCTCCGACGTAACCCTGCGTGACGGCAGCCATGCGATTCGGCATCAATACAGTGTCGATAACGTTCGCGCCATTGCCAAGGCACTTGATGAAGCCGGGGTGTACAGCATTGAAGTGGCGCACGGCGACGGCCTGGAAGGCTCCAGCTTCAACTACGGCTTTGGGGCACACAGCGATGTGGAATGGATTACGGCGGCCGCCGAATCGGTTACCAACACCAAAATTGCCACCCTGCTGCTGCCGGGTATCGGCACCATGCACGACCTGCGCCGCGCCTACGATGCAGGCGCACGCGTAGTCCGTGTTGCCACACATTGTACGGAAGCCGATGTGTCCCGCCAACATATCGACTATGCCAATGAACTGGGTATGGACGCAGTGGGCTTCCTGATGATGAGCCACATGATTCAACCGGCCCAGTTGGCCGAGCAAGCCAAGCTTATGGAAAGCTACGGCGCCAGTTGCATTTATGTGGTCGACTCAGGCGGTGCGCTCACCATGAACGACGTGCGCGACCGTTTCCGTGCGCTGAAAGACGTTCTAAAGCCCGAAACCGAAACCGGTATTCACGCCCACCACAACCTTAGCCTGGGTGTGGCGAATTCCATCGTAGCGGTGGAAGAAGGTTGTGATCGCATCGACGCCAGCCTGGCGGGTATGGGTGCCGGTGCGGGCAATGCGCCGTTGGAGGTCTTCATTGCCGCAGCCGAACGGCTGGGCTGGAATCACGGTTGCGACCTCTACAAGCTTATGGACGCGGCCGACGACCTGGTGCGGCCGCTGCAAGACCGCCCGGTTCGGGTCGACCGCGAAACGCTTGCGCTCGGGTACGCCGGGGTTTATTCCAGCTTCCTGCGCCATGCAGAAGCAGCTGCGGCCAAATACAACCTGAAAACGGTGGATATCCTGGTTGAACTGGGCAGACGCAAAATGGTGGGCGGCCAGGAAGACATGATTGTCGACGTAGCACTTGACCTACTTGCAAGCCAGGAACAAATGAGCAACAATCAATAACCGTAACATTCAGCACACTTAATCTGACAGGGTTCTGAACAGTTATTGCCTGCTTGGAACCCTTTTTGCTTTAAGTGGGCATGCCTTAACGGTATTAGACTCATAACCAAAAATTCTCAGGAGACGACTAATGAGAAAATTCGCCAAAATTGCGCTTGCAGCAGCGTGCTTTGCTTCTGCTGCCGTTGCTCACGCGGCCGAACCGTTCAAAATCGGGTTCATTATCCCCATGACAGGGCCTTTTGCCTCCACCGGTAAGCAAGCTGTTGCGGGCGCCAAGCTTTATATGCAACAACATGGCGACGAAGTGGCCGGGCGCAAAATCGAACTCATCATTAAAGACGACGGTGGCGTTCAACCTGAAACAACCAAGCGCATTGCGCAAGAACTGGTTGTTCAAGACAAGGTAAATGTGCTGGCCGGCTTCGGGTTAACGCCTTTGGCTTTTGCCGCTGCACCCATTGCCACCCAGGCCAAGATCCCCATGGTGGTCACCGCGGCCGGCACGTCATCCATTGTTCAGAAGTCACCCTACATCGTGCGTACGTCCATGACACTGCCGCAAACAACCGCGCCTATTGCGGCTTGGGCACGTGACAACAAAGACGTCAAAATCGACACTGCTGTTACGCTGGTAGCCGACTACGGCCCAGGTCACGACGCTGAAAAAGTCTTCGTAAAAACCTTTACGGAAAAAGGCGGAAAAGTGCTGGAAAGCATCCGCAGCCCCATGGCGAATCCCGATTTTTCTGCGTTCCTTCAGCGTGTTCGCGATTTGAAACCCGATGCACTTTTCGTGTTTGTTCCTTCGGGCCAAGGTACCGCAGTGTTGAAGCAGTTCAAGGAACGTAATCTCGCTGCAGAAGGTATCAATCTGATCGGTACCGGCGACATGGTGGAAGACGACCTGATGCCTTCCATGGGCGACGAAGTGCTGGGTATTATCACTTCCCACCACTACTCTGCCGCTCATGATTCCGAAACGAACAAGGAATTTGTAAAAGCGTTCGCCGAGGCCAACGACGGGATGCGTGCCAGCTTCATGGGTGTAGGTGCCTACGACGGCATGCACCTCATTTACGAGGCGTTGAAGAAAGCCGGCCCCGACGCCACGGGCGACGAACTGCTGGCTGCCATGAAAGGGATGGAATGGGAAAGTCCGCGCGGCCCGATCCGTATCGATCCTGAAACACGCGACATCGTTCAGAACATCTACATTCGTGAAGCCAAGAAACTGGATAACGGCGAACGTTATAACGTTGAATTCGACGTTGTGGAAATGTTCAAAGACCCAGGCGTTTAAGCAACATATCAACAGTGAAATAAAAAATTCAACGCGCTAAAATTTTTATAAAACAATCTCTAAGCCCCTTCTGAACAGAAGGGGCTTTTCTTTTAGGCCTTCATAAAAGTATAAATTTTATATTTTCAATACTGTGAGCACGCAGCCTGCGCAAATTCATTAAAATCAGCGTCATCATTACAGCTTCAGCATGCGTTTTCACCCAATTCACCGGACTTCACTCTATGCAACTGGGCAACCTCTCAGACAGCCAACCGGAAACATGGGGCACCAGCCTGCCCGAGTTCTTCGAAATCATGCCGAACTCTTTATGGCTTGAAGACTATAGCCAGCTTTACGATCTGTTTGAAAACTGGCGTTCGCAAGGTATCACCGATTTACGCGACTATTTGGCAGAAGATGCAACGCGTGTTGCCCAATGCTCTGCGTGCATCAAGGTATTACATGTCAATCGCAAAACGCTCGATATGTTTAATGCCGCCTCGTTCGACGAACTTTCCTCTCGGCTGAATGAGGTATTGCGTGATGACATGCTGGAGGCACACATTGGAGAGCTTGAGCAGCTTTGGGCGGGTAACGATCGCTTCGAAAGTAAAAGCGTAAACTACACTTTGAACGGTGAAAGGCTCGACGTTCTGATCCGTGCCGTTATTTTGCCGGATCACAAAAAGCGCTGGGATCGTGTGCTGGTGTCACTCGACAACATTACAGAGCTTGAAAACGCTCACCGACGTGTGTTGGCAAGCGAACAATATGCACGGGGTATTTTCGAATACGCCCCCGTGTCACTGTGGGTTGAGGACTTTCATCGCATCAAGATCTTGCTGGAAGAGGTGCGTGAACGCGGAATTACCGACTTTAGAACGTTTACCGACGTTCACCCCGACTTCGTCGAGCAATGCATGTCGGAAATCAAAGTGCTGGATGTCAATCAATACACCATTGACATGTTTAAAGCCAAAAACAAACAAGACCTGCTCACCCGGCTGCCCGAAGTGTTCCGCGACGACATGCGGGACCATTTTCGCGAACAACTTATCGACCTGTGGGACGGTAAGCTGTTCATGCAGCGGGAGGTGCTGAATTACGGGCTGGACGGCAACCCGCTTAATATCCACCTGCAGTTTTCAGTGTTCAACGGCCATGAAAAGCATTGGGATTTGGTGCTTCTGGCCCTGACTGACATTACCGCACGCAAGAAAGCCGAAGCCTATCTGGAGTATCTGGGCAAACACGATGTGCTGACAAAACTGAAGAACCGTTCATTCTATGTTGATGAAATCAGCCGCCTCGATCGCAAAGGCCCGTTCCCTGTCACGGTTATCATTATCGATATTAATAACCTGAAAACCATTAACGACACCCTGGGCCACGCAGCCGGCGACGACCTGCTTCGGCGCGCAGGCGAAATTCTGGGCCAATTGAACAGCAAAGGGGTCACCACCATGCGCATAGGGGGCGACGAGTTCGCGGTTTTCATGCCCGGCGCAACCGATGAAGCCCGCACAAACCTGTTGGCCAACCTGAAAAAACTCACCGACCTGAACAACCAATTCTACAACGGCCCATTCCTTCAGCTTGCCGCAGGTTGGTCGATTTGCGAAGAAGGCAAACGCCTGGAAGATGCGCTTCGCGAAGCGGATCATTTAATGTACGAAGAAAAACGGAAGTTCTATGCTATGCAAGCTTCCGATGACGATGCATCCAGGCAGAGTACGCTGATAAACAGCCCAAAACGACGGTCGTAATAAAACAAAACGTATAAATAGCGGTGCTCAAACCTACATGATCGGCCAATATTCCCACGCCAATAATGGGCACCGTCGCACCGGTATAAGCCGACAGGAAAAAAGTGGACATATTGGCCGCCCGACGATGCTCATCGGCGTGCAAACTGGCAATCATCGAGGCATACATAAAGCCAAACCCCTGACCAATACCGAAACAAATCATAGCGACAATCAAAATTGCCACACTGTGGGTGTACATGCCCGCAGCCAGAAACACGACGCTCAGGCCAAAAGCCCCCATCCCGAACATAAGCCCCTTAAAAGGGGGCAACTGCGTTTGCGTGGTTTGAACCAACGTAGACGCAATGGCCATGAAAATAAACGCCACGCCCACGACAATCGGCCCCTGCCACGGTAAATTCAGCTCAGGCAAGACCGAAGGCACAAGCGATGCAAACAGGCAGCCGACACCAAACGTAAAGAACCCGCCCGCGCAACCTAATAGGAATGGGGGTCGGTTACCCACAACCGGCAAGGCCATTTTGGGTACGATGGACAAAGGTGCCCGAGCACCGGCCGGCCCCTGCAACTGATGTCGAGAAGCAATAATTAACAGTAACGTCAGGACGGCGAAGGCCAAAATGAACACATAAGGCAATACCAGTGGGTAAACATTCCATTGGGCGATCACCCCGCCAATCACCGGCCCTGCTCCAAAGCTAACCGTAATGGCACTGGAGGTGACAACAGCCGCTTTGCGTCGGTCTTGCTGAGGGTGCGCTTCGCCCATCGCCAAGGCAGCCGTTGTAGCAAGGATTCCATTGCCAAAGCCAATAATGGCGCGGGCTAGAATTAAGGTTCCCACCCCTTGCGCCACCATGGACAGCCCCAGCCCCAACATCAGCATTAATACCGACGCCACAATGACTTTAAAGCGCCCGAAAGTATCCGACACCCGTCCAAAACAAAGCAGGGTGGCGAAAACGGCCACCATATAGGACGTAAAAATGTAACTTAAGGAGCTGGGCGGAATTTGCCAGGCTCGTTCGTATATGGGGTACAGCGGTGTCGGCAAAGAACTGGTTGCAAAACATAAGCAAACCAGTACGGTAACCCCAACAAAGCCCCCCCAGCGTTTTAACAACTCCATCCCAACAGTCATTTAACATTCCGCAACAATCGTTGCACCGATTATAGTAAGTCCACTTACTTTTCCCTAGCGCCAAAAAGGCTCATAATGGAAAATTAAGACGCACTCGTGTTTATTCCGAATTTTGTAACAAACCTGGAGTCAATCTATGTCAACTATTTCGATGCTTATTAACGGGCAACAAAAGCAAGCCAGCAATGGTAAAACTTTCCAGCGAAAGAACCCGCTTGACGGCAAAGTGGCAACCACCGCCCCGGCCGCAACCGTCGAAGACGCCATCGAAGCTGTTGAAGCCGCCTCCCGAGCTTTCCCCGAATGGGCTGCTAAAGGCCCAACAGAGCGTCGTGCCCTGTTGTTGAAAGCCGCAGATGCCCTCGACGCAAAAACCGACGACTTTATCAAAGCCATGGCCGGCGAAACCGGGTCGGCCGCCATGTGGGCCGGCTTCAATGCGCACCTGGCAGCCAATATGCTTCGCGAAGCCGCATCGCTTACCACACAAATAAACGGCGACATCATCCCGTCCGATGTTCCCGGCAGCCTGGCAATGGGTGTTCGGCAGCCGGCAGGCGTGGTGTTGGGCATGGCGCCCTGGAATGCACCCATCATCCTGGGCACCCGGGCCGTTGCCGTTCCCCTGGCCTGCGGCAATACCGTTGTAATGAAGGGGTCGGAAGTATGTCCGGCCACCCACAGCCTGATTATCGAATCACTTCAGGAAGCCGGCTTGCCTAACGGGGTAGTGAATTTCATTACCAACGACCCAGCCGATGCGGGCCCCATTGTTGAAGCCATGATCGCTCACCCTGCCGTTCGACGTGTGAATTTTACCGGCTCCACACGGGTTGGCAGAATCATCGCCTCGGTTTGCGCGAAATACCTGAAACCTTCTATTTTGGAACTGGGCGGCAAAGCGCCGCTGGTCGTTCTCGACGATGCAAATATCGAAGAAGCCGTTAACGGAACCGCTTTTGGCGCATTCGCAAATTCCGGCCAAATCTGCATGTCAACGGAACGCATTATTGTCGATAATAAAATCGCCGACGCGTTTATTCCTGCACTCACTGAAAAGGCGCGCAACCTGCCGCTGGGTGATCCGCGCGAAGGTCCGGTAGTTCTGGGTTCGGTGGTCGACATGTCGACGGTTGAACGTTGCAATGCACTCATCGACGACGCGTTGGAAAAAGGCGCCAAGCTACTTTGCGGCGGCAAGGCCGAAAACACCTTAATGCCCGCCACACTGATCGACCACGTCACGCCGGAAATGAAAATCTACAGCGAGGAAACCTTTGCGCCGGTAAAAGCCATTGTCCGTGTTAACGGGGTTGAAGAAGCGATTCAAGTGGCGAATGACAACGACTACGGCCTGTCAGCAGCGGTATTCGGAAAAGATATCGGGCGGGCATGGCAAGTTGCTTCGCGTATTGAATCAGGCATTTGCCACATTAACGGACCCACGGTTCACGATGAGGCACAAATGCCGTTTGGCGGCGTAAAAGACAGTGGTTTCGGCCGCTTCGGCGGGCGTGCCGGCATTGAGGCCTTTACAGAATTGCGCTGGATGTCGATTCAAACCACCCCCCGTCACTACCCGTTCTAATAAGCAGCGCCTTAAATTGTTACAAAAAACCCGTCGTCCCATTAGGAACGACGGTTTTTTTGCATTCAACGCTTTTAAAAATTATTGTTTAACAGCGTACAAGAACAGTTCAACGCGACGATTCAGCGCACGGCCCTGCTCGGTACTGTTATCACCAATGGGGTTGGCCGAAGCACGGCCTTCAGCGGTTAAGCGTCCCATGGAAATACCCTGTCGGGCAATGTAGTTTGTAACAGCTTCAGCACGGCTTAACGACAAACGCTGGTTCAGCTCAGCCGGGCCGGTGCTGTCGGTGTAGCCAATGGCCTTGGCACGCAACTCGGGATGCTGGGCAAGCGCCCGTGACACACTGTCAAGCACGGGTAGCAATCCGGCTTTCAGATCAGACTTTCCTGTATCAAACGACACATTGCTTGGAATGTGAACTTTAAGCGTTCCGTCGGGCATTTCAACAACGGCCACCCCTAAATCGCGGGCGCCGGATTGCTCAACATCATTCTTGATGCCCGACCAGTTATAGCCCATGACGCTACCGGCAACGGCACCGATCCCGGCGCCAATTAAAGCGGCCTCGCTGCTATCGCCTATCAATGCGCCAAGCCCGGCACCTACGGCTGCACCCGCGCCGGCGCCGGCTGCTGTGCGACCCCCTTGGCTCATACCGCCCATTGTTCGGTCCACCGTGGCACAACCGCCCATCATTGCCAAGGCAACCACGCTAATCGCAACGCGCTTGTTAACTAAAGTGTTCATATTCTTCTCCTTCTTGGGTTACGGGTTCCAGAACCATAACGAACCCTAAGTGCGCTATCTATCCTATCAGTTGCGTACGGGCTCAAATGTTACGAATTTATTCAGCCCTAACGCCATTGTCTTTCAAGTGACTGGCTATACCGGGAAATCGAAAAACACAAAACAAAATAAATAGCCCCAATGAACAAGTAAGCTTCAGTGCTAAACCCTTGCCATTGCGCATCGGCCAAAGCCGCCTTGGTCGCTTGCATGAGGTCGAAAACGCCAATAACAACGACCAAAGACGTGTCTTTCAGCACAGAAATAAAAATACCGACCAGCGGCCCGACAATGGCCCTAAGCGCCTGAGGCAGCACAATAAAAAGCGTTTTTTGCCAGTACCCCAGGCCCAATGAGTCTGCCCCTTCGTACTGCCCTTTGGGAATCGCCTGTAAGCCACCACGAACAGTTTCAGCAATATAGGCGGCCACGAACAAAACAATGGCAATTTGGGCGCGCAACAACTTGTTAATGTTAAGGCCTTCGGGTAGAAACAACGGTAGCATTACCGAAGCCATAAACAACAAACTGATCAACGGCACACCACGAATCAACTCGATATAAATCACACACACCGACCGTACGGCAGGCAAGTCGGAGCGTCGACCCAATGCCAGCAACACGCCAAGTGGAAACGCCAGACCCACCCCCACGGTGGCCAGAATCAAGGTAAGGGGCAATCCGCCCCACAGGCGGGTTTCAACAAAAGAAAGCCCCAAGACCCCGCCCCACATGAGAACACCCACCAGCGTTAACGCCCCTAACCAGTAAATAGCCAGGGCCGGCCGCCAGAAGCCACGCCGGCAACTGAGTACGACAATACCGATAAGCACCACGCACGCCAGCAACGGACGCCACTGTTCTGCATATGGGTACAAGCCAAACAAGATAACCCGGTGCTTCTGGGCAACAAACGTCCAGCAGGCACCGGTCACCTGCGCACAGGCTTGCGGGCTGTCGCCCCCAAATCGGGCAGACAAAAACAGCCACTCCACTGCTGCCGGCAGTATCGCAGCCAACAGCCCAACAAGAACCACCGTAACCAAGGCGTTGAACGGTGTATTTACCAATGTGTGATACCAACGTACCGGGCGCTGGCCAACGTGTATTGAGGCGGCTGTCATTCTTACCGCTCCTTTAGGGCAATACGCCGGTTATACAAATTCATCACAGCCGATATCGACAAGCTGACCGTTAAATAGGCGGCCATAATAATCAAAACGCCTTCAATCGCCTGACCCGTTTGATTCAGTGTTGTATTGGCAATTGAGACAATATCGGGATAACCGATTGCAACGGCCAGTGAGCTGTTTTTGGTCAGGTTCAAGTATTGGCTTGTCATCGGCGGCACAATTACCCGTAACGCCTGGGGAATAATAATCCGGCGCAGCACTTGGCCTTCTCGTAATCCCAAAGCACGACCGGCCTGCCACTGCCCCGCCCCTACCGACTGAATACCAGACCGCACCACCTCAGCAACAAAGGCTGCGGTATACAGCACCAGCCCCAACAACAGGGCGGTGAACTCCGGACTTAATGTCGCACCTCCGGCAAAATTAAAACCTTTCAGCTCGGGCACACTTAAGTGAAGCCCTGGCGAGAGCGTAATCGTGATCGCGAATGAAACCGCCAAAACAAACACCAGGCCCATCAGTGCCGGCGCCTTGCCCGGCAGGTAGGCTGTTTTTGCTTTGCGGCCTAAGTAAACTGCAACAATTAAATACAATACGACCACAAACAAGGCCAACCAGAAAACTGAACCATTCACTCCCGACAGCCACGGAACAGTTAAACCCCGGTTAGATAAAAACACACCCGACATCGGCTCCAGTGCAAGCCGGGGTGAAGGCAAGCTTTGCGTAATAAGGGCGTACCAGAAAAACAACTGCAATAACAAAGGGATATTACGCATCACTTCAATATAGGCCGTTGCCACTGCAGCCAGCAGCCGATTGCCCGATAAGCGTGCAATGCCGATAAGACTACCCAGCAAAGTCGCCAAAACCACCCCGAGGGCCGCGACTTTCAACGTATTTAGAATGCCAACCCATAACGCACGGGCGTACGAGTCGGCAGGACGATAAGCGACCGGGCTCTCGCTGATTGCGAAACCCGCCTCCCTCTCCAGAAAACCGAATCCGGTTGAAATGTTGCGCGCGGCCAAATTAACCAGCGTGTTATCAACCAACCAATAAACCAGCAAACCAATGCCCAGCAACATGGCCAACTGGTATATCCAGGCTCGCACCCTGGCGTTGCGCCACGACCAGCGGGCAAAATGGGAAGAGCGTCGATTTGCAGGAAAAGTCATAGAGATTGACGCGTTAACAGGATAAAGTATCGAAGGCACGATATCATATCCGCCTATGAGCGATTTCTACAGCCAACGGTCAACATGATTGAGTTTCAACACGTTTTCAAATCCTATGGCCGGAGCCGAAACATTCTGGCCGACATCAACTTCCGTATCGAAGCGGGGGAATTCGTTTTTGTTTCAGGCCCGTCGGGTGCCGGGAAGTCCACGCTGCTGAAGCTCATTGGTGGGCTTGAACCCCCTAGCCGCGGCAGTATTACGGTGAACAAAAACCGCATTGATAAAATGCCGGGCCGCGCAAGACCCTATTTGCGCCGGGCCGTGGGTGTGATTTTGCAAGACACCCATCTGCTGTTTGACCGCAGCGCTTTTGAAAACGTGCTGTTACCCCTTACCGTTGTCGGGCTCGAACGGGCTCAAGCCATTACCCGGGCCCGGGCTGCACTCGACAAGGTGGGTTTGGCGGGTAAAGAAGACTTGAACCCGGTTGAAATGTCGGGCGGCGAACAGCAGCGCCTGGCGATTGCACGCGCCATCGTGAACCGCCCAGCCATTCTGATTGCCGATGAGCCAACCGCCAACCTGGACCATGAAAGCGCCCGACGCATCATGGATGTATTTCGCGACTTCAACCGGGTGGGTGTCACCACCCTGATCGCCTCTCACGATACCTCTTTAATGGCCACCTACGCTTCACGCACGCTGCAAATACTCCCCGGCCGTTTCACTGATTTACGCGGGGTGCAGGCATGAGACGCTGGATACGCCATCACCGTTATGCGTTAGCAATCGCCTTTCGACGCCTGCTATCGAACCCCTTTTCATCATTGGCTAACTTGCTGGTTATTGCCCTGACCTTAACGCTACCCATCATCGGCACCGCTTTTCTGGTCGCCGCGCAACCGGTTGTCAAACAAGTTTCCATCACGCCTGAAATTACCTTGTTTATCGACCTCTCACACGATCAGGAGAAGGCGCAAAACATCGCTACCCAAATTCGCAACGAACATGAAACCGACGTTGCAAACGTACGCGTTATTCCCAGGGATCAAGCCATGAACAGCTTGAAGGGCAATCCGGCGTGGTCGGATGCGCTGGCCGTACTCCCCGATAACCCCCTTCCCCACGCAGTTGTCATCACGCTTAAGGAAACCGAAAATTTACCTGAACGCGTGGCCACCCTGACAAACCTTTGGAAAAATCTTGACGGCGTCGGCACCGTGCAGCACGACGCAGCCTGGGTCCAAAGGCTGGCGGCCATCCTGGCGTTTCTTCGGGTTGGCCTGGGTTTAATGGCCGCAGGTGTCGTGCTGGTTGTTTTAGCCACTGTGTTCAACACAGTACGTATGCAAGCGTTGAGCCAACGGGAAGAAATCGCTGTAGCCCGCCTTGTTGGCGCAACAGAATCGTTTGTTCGACGCCCTTTTCTTTATCTGGGTGCCCTGACAGGCGTCATCGCCAGCATTGCCGCCATTATTTTCGCAAAACTGGCGCTCGTTCCAATGAACGAAAATCTGGCAACGTTAGCCGGTACTTACAACGCCCAACTGGCGCTTAATCTGCCAAACACTTACCATCTGCTGCTGGCCATATTCACCGTTGCTGTTTTGGCAGCCTTATCAGCGCGTTGGTCGGTTACCCGAAATACCCGCTTTTAACCGGTATGACCACTTCTACAAGTACGCCGCTACCCTTAGTAGGTGTCGAGACCTTCGCCCAAGCTGTATCGAACTGGCAAAAATCAGAAGGACGCCATCATCTGCCCTGGCAAAACACCCGGGACCCGTATCGTATTTGGCTATCGGAGATTATGCTGCAGCAAACACAGGTTGGCACGGTAATCGACTACTATCACCGCTTCCTGAAGCGATTCCCCACGTTAGCCGATTTGGCTCGAGCGTCCCAAGCAGACGTACTGGCATACTGGGCCGGCCTGGGTTACTACGCCCGGGCTCGCAATCTACACCGCTGCGCGCAAACCGTCATGGAACAATGGGGCGGAAAATTCCCGGAAACACCAGAGCAAATCGCGACACTACCCGGTATTGGGCGCTCTACCGCCGCAGCCATTGCAGCATTTTCATTTGGGGGGCGTGCCCCCATTCTGGATGGTAATGTAAAGCGTGTCTTTACCCGGTTTTTCGGCGTATTTGGCTATACCGGCAAGAAAGCAGTTGAAACAGAACTTTGGTCTATTGCACAAGCTATTCTAGACCAAGGTCCCCGGGATCTCGATATGATCTCGTATACCCAGGGTTTAATGGACTTGGGAGCAACACGGTGTACGCGAACAAAACCCGATTGCACGCACTGCCCTTTAACCACGTCGTGCTACGCCAACCTGAATAATGCCCAGAAAGCGTTGCCCTCAGCGCGACCACGTAAATTTGTGCCACAGCGGGAATGCCATATGCTGATATTGCTGCACAAGGACAATGTGCTGCTGGAAAAACGCCCCCAAACCGGAATTTGGGGCGGGCTCTGGTGTTTACCGCAATTCAACGAATTCGACGCCCTGGAAAACGCCTGCGTGAATTGGGGCGTTAAACCCTCGGCGCAAAGCAAAATGGCAACGCTGCAGCACACGTTCACACATTTCAAATTGCAGATAACGCCCTGGTGGCTGACAGTTAAACGTTTACCACTGGCAGAACCCAACAACGAACATTGCTGGCAGCCTCTAAACCTGCTGGCCGATACCGGCTTGCCCGCTCCAGTACAAAAAATCCTTCATGGCGTTCGCCAAAGCGTGCTTTCAAACAATAAAGACTAACGCGCCTGAGACGGTTGGCGGTAGTGATTAATACTCATTAATAGGCCGCACGCGATGCCCAAGGTTAACAAGGCCGTACCGCCATAACTCATAAACGGCAGGGGTACCCCAACCACCGGTAAAATGCCCGTGACCATACCGATATTCACGAACACATAAACGAAAAAGGTCATTGAAAGCGCACCCGCAAGCAAACGGCCGAATTGGGTCGTTGCGCGTGCCGAAATAAATAGCCCGCGCACAATAAAAAGCGCAAACAACACCAAAAGCATGACCCCGCCATACAGACCAAACTCTTCCGCATATACCGCAAAAATAAAATCGGTTGTACGCTCGGGAACAAAATCAAGATGTGCCTGGGTTCCTTCCATATACCCTTTACCATAAACGCCCCCGGAACCGATGGCGATCATTGACTGAATCGTGTGAAAACCTTTCCCAAGCGGGTCGGAGCTGGGGTTAAGCAATGTGCAAACTCGATTCTTCTGATATTCATGCATTACGACCCAGTCCACCTCAGGTTGGCAAATATCAGTCTCAAAATAAACCATGGTGCCCAAGCCGACCGCCATGACGACCCCCAGAGGCACCAAAAGCCTAAAGGACAAACCGGCAAAATAAATAACGAAAAAACCCGACAACAACACCAATAGTGCCGTACCCAGGTCGGGCTGACGCACAATTAAAACAAACGGAATAGCCAGCAGAATAATCGCGGCAAGCAGATCCAATAGCCGCATGCGTTTGGCTTCGAGCTGCTGAAAGTACCAGGCCAACATCATCGGCACAGTCAACTTCAACATTTCGGAGGGTTGAATCCGGATAACGCCCAGATCGAGCCAGCGGGTGGCCCCTTTACTGGTTTCACCAAAAAACTCCACGGCGACAAGCAGCAAAACACCCACCACATAAAGCGCAGGAGCGAGTTTTAACCAATATTTTGGGGGCACTGCCGCAACAAACCACAGTGCAATAAACGCCAAAGAATAATTGCGAACTTGACTGGCAAAGCGCCAATCGGTGCCACCAACTGCGGAGTGCATGATCACCAGACCCAAGCCCGCCATCAAGATCAACAAGGCCAACAAAGGCCAGTCAAAGACCGTTAAAACCTTCAAAACCCATCGAAAATACTGCTTCATGGGTTCACCTCTGCAAGCGTGGTATTGGTGTCGGCCTTTAACCAATAATCAAAAACCTTGCGCGCGATAGGTGCCGCAACCGTCGACCCCCAACCGCCGTTTTCCACGATGAGGGCAACGGCGATGCGCGGTTTTACTGTCGGAGCATAAGCCATAAACAACGCATGATCCCGCAAGCGCTCGTCCAGTTGGCTGGACTTGTACTCCGCCCCGCGCAAGCTGAAAACCTGTGCCGTACCCGTTTTTCCCGCCGCCTGATACGGAGCACCGTCAAATGCCACCCGAGCGGTTCCCTCATTCACGACGCCCGCGAGCGCATTTTCAATTACCTCGATGTTTTCGGGTTTAAGATCAACAACGTGAGAGGGTTCGGTTACCGTTTTCTTCAACAGACCAGTTTGCGAATTTCGCACCAGATTAACCAAGTGCGGTGTCATATAAACGCCTTTGCTAGCCAATACCGCGGTGGCTTGTGCCAGTTGAAGCAGTGTGAACGAGTTGTAACCTTGCCCCACCGCCACTGACACTGTTTCCCCAGCGTACCATCGCTGCTGCTCCGGCTTGCGGAACGCCTTCTCTTTCCAATCGGTTGAGGGCAAAATGCCTCGGCGCTCGCCATCCAGGTCAATACCCGTGTATTGTCCGAACCCGAACTGCTTGCTGAAGTCATGCAGCGCATTTACGCCAATCTCGGGGCCCAAAGAATAAAAATAGGTATCCGATGACTTCACCAACGCCCGATGCATATCGGTTTGACCATAAGCGATTGAACCCGCGTTGCGAAAACGCTGACGACCCAATTCGAAATAACCTGGATCATAAATTTTGGTTTCAGCGTCCCGCACTCCCAACTCCAGTGCCGCCAACGCCACAAACGGCTTATAAGTTGACCCAATAGGATAAGTGCCATACAAAGGCCGGTTAATTAAAGGGTGATCCTCCGACTCGTTAAGCATACGCCAGTTGTCAACGTCGATGCCGTCTATAAACAAATTAGGATCGAACGACGGTGCAGACACAAAAGCCAGAACCTCACCGGTTTCCGGCTCAATTGCCACCAGGGCACCGCGCTTTCCCTGAAACTCTTTTTCAACAAGCTGTTGCAGCCCAAGATCCAGAGAGAGGATTAAATCGGAACCCGGGACTGGGTCCGTGCGCCGCAATGTTCTCACCGGCCGTCCGGTGGCCGTTACTTCGACCTCCTCGACACCCGTTTGCCCATGCAATACATGTTCCCAGGTTTTTTCAATTCCCTTTTTGCCGATATTATGAGTACCACGGTAATTTCCCAATTGCCCATCTCGCTCAAGACGCTCCAGGTCTTGTTCCGAGATACGACCCACGTAACCCAAAACATGAGCGGCACTGGAACCATGCGGATACTCCCTGACCCAACGTGCGTTCAGCGTCACGCCGGGAAATTTATACGCATGTGCTGCAAACCAGGCCGCTTCGGTTTCATTAAGGTTATTGCGCAACATAACGCGGGCGTATCGACTCGATTGATTCACACGCCGTAAAAATCGTTTCTGGCTCGTTGGACTGATATAAACCAATTGTGAAAGTGCATTCAGCATGGCTTTCAAATCAGAAACTTCGGCCGGAATAACCTCAAGGGTGTAATCACGATAGTTACGGGCCAATACCACGCCGTTCCGATCGAGGATTTCACCGCGCCTGGGCGGAATCGGGACCACCGCAATACGGTTTTCATCCGCCCGCGCCGCCAAACCTTCGTAACGCTCAACCTGCAAATACCACAAGCGGCCCACAAGCAGGAAAAAGCAAACAACGACGAAGACGCCGGCCACCCACAAACGCAACCAGACTTTGCGCTTTTGTTCGTGCGAGGTTTTCTTGAATTCGAACATACTTGCCGACGTTAAAATTAGGCGTTGCCACCATCAAGCTCTTCATGCAGGCGATGAGGCAAATAATGCAACAAAATATCAGCAACCGGCCACAAGCCCGCAGTGAACACCGCCGAAACAAGCCATGACCACCCCAGCCAATGCCCTGCCAGCCAGGCACTGATCATGATGTAAATTGTTTGCACCACCAGCAAAACGGGCAGGATGTGAATGGCCTGTACTACCGAATTAAAACGTTGCAGGCGACGGCCCAGTGTGACCACACCATAAGCAGCCAAACCATAAACAAGGGCGTGCCCCCCCAACGGACCTGCATCATGAACATCCATAAGCAGGCCAAAGGCAAAGGCGGTAAACAGCCCAACGCGCCGCGGCTCATTCAGGCACCAGAACAAAAGCACCAATAACAATAAGTCGGGCGCATAGGACCACACCCGCCAGGACGCCAACGAAGCAAGCCACACTATAAAAATAGAACCCCACACCAACAGCAAGCTGGATGAGCGGCCAAAAGAGCGTGTGTCGATCGGCGTTAGAGCGGATAGCGATGACTTGGACCCAGTTCCACGCGGTGCCATAGCTTAGGGCTCCACTTCAGATAAAAGTTCGGACTGCTCGGACAAGAGCACTAAAAAATGTCGATATCGCTCAGGATGCGACAATGGTGTTGCCACCGCCACCGCGAAGCCGCTCACTGCATCGCGACGAACCTCATCGACCCGCGCAACCGCCAAGCCGGCAGGAAACAGGCCGCCAATACCGCTCGTGACTAAAGTATCGTCCGTACGCACATCCGCGTTCAATGGCAGATATCGCGCCTCGATTTTTCCGGCGGGATTCCCACCAAAAGCGATTAAACGCAAACCATTGCGCACGACCTGAACCGGCACCGACACTTTTTCATCCGTGATCAATGCCGCCTCCGACGTAAAAGGCGTAACCCGCACGACCTGCCCAACAACGCCGCCTTCATCAATAACAGGCATTCCAGGGGCAATGCCGCTGTCGGAACCTTTATTGAAAATCAGATGGCGGTTGTAAGGATTGGCAGGCTCATAGAGAACCTCGACAGCCACCGACTGCTGCTCGGCCGGTGCGGTAACGTTCAATAGACGGCGTAATTGCTGATTCTCGGTTGCCAACTGCGCAGCATGGCTGGCAAGTTGTGCCAACTCTATTCTTTGCCGCTGCAGCGCTTCTTTTTCCTCTTTGGCAACCGTTGCCGCGTTAGCCCAACTGCGCACCCCTTCGATTAAATCCCGAGGGGCCATTGCCGCGCGCTGAAAAGGATAAATCAGAACTGACACTGCCTGCCGGGCAGGCTCAAACACCTTCCAACGGGCATCGACGACGAGCAATACGAGCGATAGCACCAGAATGACCAACAAACGGAACTCCGCTGTTGGCCCCCGCCTGAATAATCGAAGAGTCGCATTCTGCTGCATCGTTCAAGGCCGCACCGTCTTGCGCTTAATCGTAAATGAAAACTGTACCCAAACGTTCCAGGTGTTCCAGTGCCTCGCCGCAACCGCGAACGACACAGGTAAGCGGGTCGTCGGCCACAATAACCGGCAAGCCCGTTTCTTCCTGCAGCAAACGGTCGAGGTCGCGCAACAGCGCACCGCCACCCGTAAGGGCAATCCCTTTCTCGGTAATATCGGCGCCCAGTTCCGGAGGCGTTTGTTCAAGTGCCGTTTTCACTGCTGAAACGATTTGATTCAAAGGATCAGTGAGCGATTCAAGAATTTCGTTTGAAGACACCGAAAAACTACGTGGCACGCCCTCGGAGAGATTACGACCTTTGACCTCAATTTCGCGAATTTCCGCGCCTGGGAAAGCCGAGCCGATTTCCTTCTTGATGTGCTCAGCAGTAGGCTCACCAATAAGCATACCGTAGTTACGGCGAATGTAATTGATGATGGCTTCGTCGAATTTGTCGCCACCTACGCGCACGGAACCCTTGTAGACCATGCCCCCCAGCGATATAACGGCAACTTCCGTCGTGCCGCCACCGATATCGACGACCATGGAGCCGCTGGCATCGGAAACGCCCAGACCGGCACCAATAGCGGCCGCCATCGGTTCTTCGATGAGATAGACCTGGCTGGCGCCCGCACCAAGCGCAGATTCGCGAATAGCGCGGCGCTCAACCTGAGTGGAGCCACAAGGCACACACACAATAATGCGCGGGCTGGGTGCAAACATGCTGCCCGGATGCACCATGCGAATAAACTGCTTGAGCATTTGCTCGGTAACGGTAAAGTCGGCGATAACGCCGTCTTTCATGGGACGAATGGCTTCAATATTGCCGGGGACCCGCCCCAGCATTTGCTTGGCCTCCCGCCCCACAGCCTGAATAATTTTCTTGCCATTGGGAGAGCCGTCGTGACGGATGGCCACCACGGAAGGCTCATCGAGTACGATGCCTTTGCCACGAACATAAATAAGTGTATTGGCCGTACCCAGGTCGATGGCCATATCACTGGAAAAATAACTGCGGAGAAATCCGAACATGTGCGCTCAGTAATATCTAGATATTGAGAGAAAGCCGGTTAATTTGGCGCTACTATGTGAAGCAACGGCCCAAGCCAACGCCCGTTCAAGCTTAGGCAAGCTGCGGCTTTGGGCCGAATTTTCCAAGCTTAACACGCGCGCGCAGGCTTAATTAACTGAATTAGCCGTAAATCATAACTTATAATTCAGTATAAACAGGGGCTTCAATGCCCCATTCATTTTTAGTAACGGGTTTTCACTAGCTGGGTCATACTTTTTTACCTGCCCGGCGCGTCAATACCTAATGATTTTCGCGGATTCTCTGAATGGCAATTACACAAGACGATGTTTCCCGCGTGGCACGGCTCGCCCGCATCGCGTTGTCGGACACCGAGCAGGCACGTATGGAAAGTGAACTCAACGGCATTCTGGGCCTCATTGAACAACTGCAGGCCGTCGACACAACGGGTATCGAGCCTATGGCGCACCCGCTATCGGCGCATCAAGACATTCACGCCCGCCTGCGCGAAGACGTCGCCGCCCCAACCCAAACAACGGGCCAGCGCGATCATCTCATGGCCAACGCCCCGGCCAACGAAGAAGGTCTGTTTCTGGTACCGAAAGTTATTGAATAAGCCCGATACTGATCACCCTCAATATGTCTTCTCATTTCGAATTCTCCAGTATTGCAGAACTTGGCACCGCGTTGCGCGAACGCAAAGTCAGCGCGTGCGAGCTTGCACAAGCCTCTTTGAATCTCGCGAAACAGCACACGCATCTGAATGCCTTCCTGCACATCGACGATCAACTCACGCTCGAACAAGCCAAACACGCTGACGCGTTGCTGGCGCAAGGGAAAGGCGGCCCTTTAACCGGCATTCCCATCGCTCACAAAGATATTTTTGTTACCCAAAAGTGGAAAACGACGGCCGCAAGCAAAATGCTGGAACACTACACCAGCCCATTCGACGCCACCGTTGTACAACGTTTGAACGAGGCGGGGGCCGTATCGGTCGGCAAGCTCAATTGTGACGAATTCGCAATGGGTTCAGGTAATGAAAACTCGGCTTTCGGCGCAACACGCAATCCTTGGGATCCGGAGTCTGTCCCCGGCGGCTCATCAGGAGGGTCGGCTGCAGCTGTTGCCGCAGGCATTGTCCCAGCAACTACAGGTACCGACACTGGCGGCTCGGTGCGCCAACCTGCGGCTTTATGCGGCGTGAGCGGTATCAAACCCACATACGGAACAGTGTCAAGGTTCGGGATGATTGCTTTCGGATCCAGTCTCGATCAAGCGGGCCCCATTGCGCGCAGCGCAAACGACCTGGTCGATATACTCGATATTATGGGCGGCTTTGACGAACGCGACTCAACCAGCCTTGAAACGTGCAACGGAATCGCCAACCAGCCCGGGCGGGTTCGTGAGGCCTACGACACAAAACAAGCCTATTTTTCGGGGCAAGGTTCACAACCCTTGAAAGGTTTACGCATCGGGGTGCCCAAGGAGTACTTCAATGCAAGCCTGGCGCCCGATGTGGCGCAGGCCGTTGAAACGGCCCTGGCGCAATACGAAAGCCTGGGCGCCGTACGCGTGGAAATTTCACTCCCTTGCACCCAATTAGCCATCCCCGCTTATTACGTTATTGCGCCGGCTGAAGCATCCAGCAATCTGTCGCGCTACGACGGCGTCCGGTACGGGCTCCGTGCAGCCGATTACAACAACCTTGAAGAAATGACGAGCCGTACGCGCGCCGAGGGGTTCGGCGACGAAGTCAAGCGGCGCATCATGGTGGGCACCTATGTGCTGTGCCATGGCTATTACGATGCTTATTATCTGCAGGCGCAACGGGTGCGTCGCATGATCACCGACGACTTCCAACAAGCATTTGCCGAAAAATGCGACGTCATCATGGGGCCGGTTACGCCCTCGGTTGCCAAAAAGACAGGTGACAACCGCGACGATCCAACGGTCGATTGGCTGGCCGATGTCTATACCCTTGGCGTCAGCCTGGCGGGCCTGCCCGCCATGTCGATTCCCTGCGGCTTCGGCGGGCAAAACGCCACGCTGCCCATCGGCCTGCAACTCATCGGCAACTATTTCACCGAAGGTCAACTGTTAGCCGTTGCCGACCGCTACCAGAACGTTACCGACTGGCATCAACGCAAACCGGATCAAAAATAATGGAATGGGAAATCGTTATCGGGCTGGAAACACACGCCCAGTTGTCTACCGAATCCAAAATCTTTTCCAACAGCAGCACCCGCTATGGGGCGCAACCCAACACCCAGGCCAATGAGGTTGACATGGCCCTGCCGGGCAGCCTGCCCGTTCTTAATAGGGGAGCCGTTGAGCGCGCCATTCAATTCGGGTTGGCCGTCGATGCACATATCGCACCGCGCTCTGTTTTCGCACGCAAAAACTATTTTTACCCCGATCTGCCGAAAAACTATCAAATAAGTCAGTTCGAAATTCCAGTCGTTCAGGGCGGGAAAGTGTATTTTCAACTTGGCGAAGAAGAAAAAGTCGTCAACCTGACCCGCGCCCACCTTGAGGAAGACGCAGGCAAATCGCTTCACGAAAACTACACTGACGCCAACGGACGCCCGGCCTCGGGAATTGATTTAAATCGCGCCGGCACGCCGTTGCTGGAGATTGTGTCTGAGCCTGAGATGCGTTCGGCTGCGGAAGCCGTTGCGTACGCCCGCACCCTGCACAGCCTGGTGGTATGGCTGGGCATTTGCGACGGCAACATGCAAGAAGGCTCATTCCGTTGCGATGCAAACGTCTCGGTTCGTCCAAAAGGCCAAAAAGAATTCGGCACACGTTGCGAAATCAAGAACCTGAACTCCTTCCGTTTCCTTGAACGTGCCATTCAGTACGAGGCCCAGCGCCAGATTGAAATCATTGAAGACGGCGGCACAATCCGTCAGGAAACGCGTCTTTACGATGCCGATGAAGACGTCACCCGAAGCATGCGCAGCAAGGAAGACTCCGACGACTACCGCTACTTCCCCGACCCCGATCTTCCCCCGTTAGTCATTACGTCAGACTGGGTCGAACGCGTACAACGAGCCATGCCTGAATTACCGCAAGCCAAGAAAAGCCGCTTCCAGGAAACCTTGGGGCTGACACCGTACGATGCCGCCCAGTTAACCATAGACCGCGACCTTGCCGACTATTTTGAGCAAACCGCAGCGGGTTTGCCGGGCGACCAGGCAAAGCTGGCCGCCAACTGGGTACTGGGTGAAGTTTCAGCGGCGTTAAACCGCGACGAAATTTCAATCGACCAAATATCAGTCAAGCCGACCCGGTTATCTGCACTCATCAATCGCATCATCGACGGCACTATTTCAAACAAAATCGCCCGAGACGTTTTTGCCGCCATGTGGGAAGACAAGAACGATGCCGACCCCGATGCCATTATTGAGGCAAAAGGACTCAAGCAAATTAGCGACAGCGGCGCCATCGGCAAGATGATCGACGATGTTCTGGCCGCCAACCCCGCCATCGTCGACGAATATCGCGCCGGCAAGCAAAAAGCGTTCAACTCGCTGGTAGGACAGGTAATGAAGGCCGCAAAAGGGAAAGCCAACCCTCAGCAGGTTAATAGTCTGCTGAAAGAAAAACTGGGTTAGCGTTCCGGCTGAGAAGGGTTGAAAACTAATAAAGCAACGCTGCGCCGGGCCTATACAACACCGTATTTGGCCCGGTAAGCGGCAACAGCTTCCCGATGTCCGGCAAAACCCGCATCCTGATCAAGCAGTTGCATAATGTCGCTTAATGAAGCGATGCTTACAACGGGAATGCCGTATCGCTGAGACACTTCCTGAACAGCTGAATGCGCCGACAGCGCGTCGTCAGGCCCGGCCCGCTCCATGCGATCCAGCGCAATCAGCACCGCAGCCGGTTCTGCACCCGCCTCGCGAATCAGGTCGACCGACTCACGCACCGACGTGCCCGCCGTAATGACGTCGTCGATAATAACAACACGGCCCTGCAAAGGCGCACCCACCAGAGTTCCGCCCTCACCATGATCTTTTGCTTCTTTACGATTGAAAGCAAACGGTACATCGCGACCACTCATTCCCGGGTGATTGGCCAGCGCAACCGCCGTTGCAGTGGCCAGTGGAATCCCTTTGTAGGCCGGACCAAACAACATATCGAAACCCACACCGGAATCAACCAGCGCCTGAGCATAGAACCCGGCAAGGCGACCCACGGTAAAGCCTGAATTGAACAAGCCCGCGTTAAAAAAATAAGGACTGATACGACCGGATTTAACGCGAAACTCGCCGAACCTCAACACCCCCTGCTCAAGCGAGAAGCGGACAAAATCATTACGCGTGTTCGATTGGGACATAACTATGCTTTTATTCATTAATCAAAAACAACATTATTACGCATTCGGGCATGTGAATGTCGCCAAAAGCCAGTATCTTCCTTTAAACTTACCCAGACCACGCAGAGTCCGGGGAGCTGGTTCTCTGCTTGTGCCGTCGTTTCACTGCCTGACTCCGCTTTACTCATTCTGATAAGGAATCAATATGGAAAACACCTGCACGCTTTGGGCTCCCCGTATCCTGGGGGTACTAAGAATTGTCACCGGCTACCTCTTTTTCTGGCATGGCTCGGCGAAGCTATTCGGCATTCCACACGTCCCCATGTTCGACAATTTGCAAATTATGTCGTTGATTGGGTTAGCAGGCATTATCGAGTTTGTGTTCGGCTTCCTTGTCTTTATTGGTCTTTTCACCCGTTTTTCAGCATTTATTGCATCCGGCATGTCCGCGGCGGCCTACTTTATCGGTCACGTTGCCACACAAGGCCAATTCTTTTTGCCCATGCTCAACAGAGGTGAGGCCGCCGTCTTGTTCTGCTTCATCTTCTTCTACATTATTTTTGCCGGCCCCGGCACCTGGAGTATTGACGGACTGCGCAAAAACAAAACCAGCTAGGTGGTTAAGTAACGGGAACCGCAAGCGCGTTATGATTGTCTTATTTACATGATGAAACATTCGACAATCATGAAGCAGACACCCGTTTATTATCTCTCGCACGGAGGCGGGCCCTGGCCATACATGCCGGAGGCCCGCGAAAAATACGCCATTCTCACGAAGGCGTTGCAGGATATCCCGCAACAACTGGAAAGAAAACCGGATGCCATTGTGATGGTCTCGGCTCATTGGGAAGGCGATAAAACCTTTTTGGTCATGGGCAACCCCCACCCGCCCATGTATTACGATTACTACAACTTCCCCGAACATACCTACCATGTCCAGTATCCGGCCCCGGGTTCGCCTTCATTGGCGTGCGAGCTGGCACAACTGATTGGCGATGCCGGGCTCCCAGTGGCCATTGACAACCAGCGTGGATTCGATCACGGAGCATTTGTGCCTCTTCACGTCATGTATCCAGAGGCCGACATTCCGGTTGTGCAACTTTCCATAGAAACCCATTTCGACCCTGAATTGCACCTGGCGCTTGGGCGCGCGTTGGCACCACTAAGACAAAAAAACATTCTTATTCTGGGGAGTGGCCTGAGTTATCACAACCTGCGCGAAATTCGCACAATCGGCGCGGAGCCTTCCGCTCAATTCGATGCCTGGTTGCAGGAAGTGCTGGTAAATGGCCCGATTGAAGAGCGTACTCATAAACTTAAACAATGGGAAACAGCTCCGGCAGCCCGCCGTGCCCACCCCAGGGAAGATCATTTGCTACCGCTAATGGTCGCAGTAGGCGCAGCCGAAAATGAACCCGGCACTTGTATTCATCACGAAGTAACGGCATTTGCAAATATCACCGCTTCAAGCTTTCGATTCGGCTAATTGAACCGATAGCTCAAAAACCAAAACAAACCGAACGGTTCCGCTACAGTGAATTTTCACTCAATAAAGTTCCGCATTATTTTGCTGTGCGTCCTTTTGGTCGTATTCGGTTTTGTATTCAGGCTTCTCGTGGTTTTACCGTTAGCCAAACAGGAAATACACGAGTTAGTCACTACCCAACAGCTGTCAATGGCCTCGTACATGGCCGATGAAATATAGACCAGAAAGTGCGGGCGCGGCAAGAAACGCTGGAACGAATCGCGGGTTCCTACCCTCATGAGTACAGCAACGACCCCGACGTTATCGAAGCATGGCTGGCCCGCGCGCAAACATTGAGCCCCTTTTTTCTTTCCGGCATGATGCTCGTATTAAAAGACGGTACCTTGCGGGCATCCAGCACACCTGCAAGCGCTGCCGCCTATCATGACGCTTTATTTGGCGATACCCAATGGCTACGAAGCATTCTAAACTCAGGTGGGCCGCAAATTAGTCCTCCGTTTAAAGACACACATCAAAATACAGCAATGATTGCCTTTGGCGTTGGGGTCCGCGACCAAAGTGGGGCGATAACAGCCGTGCTGGTTGGCTTAACGCAACTTGATGCAGCCGGTTTTTTACAAGAGCTGAACACCCAGAAATGGGGTAACGGTGGCAGCCACCTGATTACCGCTGGCAAGTGCATCAGATCTGGAAAGCGGCTGACCTGAAACCACACCGGCTGAAAACCTTCAAAATAAGCAACGATCCAGACTTTGCTGAGAAGGTTTTCGATGTCGTTGGCCTGTACCTGAATCCGCCGGATAACGCGCTGGTGCTGTCGGTTGACGAAAAAACGCAGATCCAGGCACTGGATCGCACTCAACCAAAGCTGCAACTGAAACCCGGCCAGATCGAGCGCCGTACCCACGATTACAAGAGGCACGGGACGACCAGCTTATACGCGGCCCTGAATATCCTGAACGGCGAAGTGATTGGGCGCATTACACAACGCCACCGCGCCAAAGAGTTTCTCGATTTTCTGCGACAAATTGATCGAGAAACACCGAAAGAGCAGGACCTTCATCTGATTCTGGACAACAGCTC